>Ga0316227_1000686_pt1 | contig 44645 bp, 53 predicted proteins | sample TBH18019metaG_FD_206012 | JGI IMG/M metagenome (GOLD analysis project Ga0316227, IMG submission 206012) | Freshwater microbial communities from Trout Bog Lake, Wisconsin, USA - TBH18019 | ecosystem: Environmental > Aquatic > Freshwater > Lake > Hypolimnion/Profundal zone | place: USA: Wisconsin... | reverse complement strand
GTCAGCTAGAACGCGAACTTACCGAGAAAACCAACGAGGTCGCTAGGCTCCGTGCCGAAAATTCTCAGTTGCAAAAAGAATTAACTAAATCTGAATCCGAAAGATTGGAAATTGAAGACATTAATGGATGGATTGATTCAGAGTTTCAAATTGCAAACAAGAGGGCATTGAAATTAGAAGCCGAGGTCGAAAGGTTTCGTGAGGCTCTTGAACTAATCGCCGCTCCCATGCGTCCAGATGGCACTTACAACCGCGACAGGAGAGCTTGTGAGTTACTAGCAAAGGAAGCACTCAATAACGCTCAATAACGCTTACTATGAACACCGACACCACACCAACGCCGAGCTACGAACTAGAAAAAGGAATATGCAAATCAAAAGTTGATTCCTTGCTTTGCGATCCTGACAGGAAAGTTACGGGATATTTTCTAACTAAGGAGGATGGAAGTGTCTGCATGGTGGACAAAGGAGCCGTCCGCTGGATCACCAAAGAAGAATGGTGGTGGATATTCCACGAGTCGAACCAATATCCAAAAGAAAGTCAGCTTTCAGACAGAGACCACAACGAGGTCGCAAGGCTTAGGGAGGAGCTAAAAGAACGCATAGAGACTCAAAACACTTTTGCGCTGGCTCTTTTGGAAAAACCAGAACGCGATGTCGCAAGGCTCCGTGAGATAGTGGAGCGATACCGAGTCTGGGCAACTAGCGAGAACCCAACACAAATGGAACTGGATAACTTAAAACAAAAATACGATGAACTCAACTAACGAACAAACCAACGAGGTCGAGAGGCTCAAGGAGATGATCATGGACGCCGCAAAACGTGGCGACGAGATGGCCGTTCATTGGAAAGAGCGAGCCGAGAAAGCCGAGTCAATAATTAAACAACTACACAACTTTGCAGAGACCAACTTTGCAGAGACCTTTGAAATATGCATGAGAAACCATGACAAACAAGACTAATAAATATAAGTATTATTTTTCCTCACACATTATTAGAATGGATGGCACTCTTTTCAGGTTTCGCAATTTACCAACTAATTAAATACCTATTCACCAAATGAACCCTGACATTTTTAACAAAGCATTGGATGCTTGCGTTGAGTACAGAAAGCAACTTGACGATAAAACCAACGAGGTCGCAAGGCTCCGTGAGGAAAATGAAACGCTAAATAGGCAGGTGGCGTTTCTTCAATCCGAGTATTCAAACGCAACTTGCAAGTGGTTGAAGGCTCAAAAAATAGTCGATGATGCCCGACTCGCCCCCGCGCCAGAGGAACCCGTGAGCGAGGGAACCCGCATTGCCGCCGAAGCAAGATCCGCTTGCAACGACCTGACCGAGGAGGAACGCAAAAGATACGGCGCACTCGCGGAAGATGTCATTAAACTCCACAGGCCAGACAAAGAACTCTCTCCAGCACTAGAGGAAGCTGCTGAACGCGAACTCGCCGAGACAACCAACGAGGTCTCAAGGCTCCGTAAATACGTTGAGAAGCTAGAAATATACTCACCGGAAAACGAGTGGAGCCAGCCAGAATGGAGAAAGCTGATTGGTAGCAAGGAAGAGCAGGAAGATCCAGAGACCCTGTTTAAGGTATATCAGTTCCGCTTTGAACCAGATATTCGTGGAGAAACCAACGTGGCCGCAAGGCTTCGTGAGTCCCTAGACCGATACGAGGACATCATAAACAAGCAGGATGATGAACTGATAAGACTCCGTGAGGAGAACTCCGAGCTAAAACAAGGAAAGGTCTTTGTCGATCCCAAGTGGATCTACAACCTAGAAACCCAATTAGCAAAAGCTCACGAAGAACTCTGCCAAGCAGGGCTACGAGAATATGGAAACTGACATCTACCACGATTGCGGACACCGCAGACGCAACACAGACACGCGCAGGAAGCAATTACTCAAAGCTAATAAAACCGAATTATTACACTCCGATAGTATGTCAACGAACGCAGACAATCCGCCAATGACAACGATCAATAACAACGAGGTCGCAAGGCTCCGAGGGCTTTTGAACCGAGCTATTGAAGCCGCAGAAGAGGCCATACGGTTAGCCGATATTGATTACGAAAACGACTCGTTCGGAAAAGTCACTTGGCTCAAAAAAGAGGTTGCGGAGATAGAGAAAGAAGCCGCACTCGCCCCCGCGCCAGAGGAACCAGTTTCGAAAAAACCATGCTCTGTAAGCGTTCCAGAAGATCAATGCTGGGAATGTGCCCCGTCTGTCTATGAGGAACCAACTATTCCAAAATCTGCAACAGTTGAACCCGCTCCCGAATGGCGATTGCTTGGCCCAGACGAGGTGATCTGCGAGGGGGATCAGGTTCAGTTAAAACACCATAATCGAAAAGGAGTGTGGATTAAGGTATGGAACCACGAGATCGGAGCAACGCCAGAAGATCAAGAGGCCATGCGATATCGCACTCGTCGCCCGTTGCCAACTACTAATCATAAATGTTTTAGTAGTAAATTAGTAGATGAGACAAAGAAAGAGGAGATGCCGCTGGAGGATGAGATTGAGAAATCACTTAAATGGATCGAAGGAGATGGGAAATACCCACTAGATCACGATGAAATGTTTGGAGAGGTGTGCAACTGCCTCCGCTACCTCCGAGACGAAATCCAGAAGCTCAAGGAATCTTAAAACTACTTGAGTTTGATAGTTGCAGATGGTATAAGGGGGCTTGATGAAACGCACCCTCCTATCCCTAATGCTTCTTACCACCCCATCAATGGTGGCTACCACCATTACCAAGGCAGACATCATTTCCACAGTAGAGCATCAGAGGAAGCTCGTACACCAAGCACAGGCTGACGCTGACCTTGCCAAGAAAGAGCTTATCGTAGTGCAGGACGCTATTAATGCCCAGACTGCCAAGCTACACGATACGGAGAATCGCCTTGCAATAGTAACAAAAGAGCGTGATTCAGCCCTGCATCATCTCCACCTCCTCCTTTGCATCTGTTCCTCCCTAGCCGGGGCTATCGGGTTTCTGGTAGCTATCCGCTTCGCTTCATTCCTTCCACCCAATTTGATTGCCTATGAGTTCCTCTTCGCTAGCGGTATCGGAATCGTCGTTGGAGGACTCGCATGGGCAATTCTCGGTCATCTGTAATCAAGGAGAAGCTGGAGCAGAAGCCTCTGGATTCCAAAAAGTGTGTCTATGCGATATTCGGCTCTGCCTGTGTCCTAATTGTTTTTGCTACTTCTGCGTTCCTAATTCTGAGCCACAGCGAACAGGCAAAGGAAATCGTAGAACTAGCCAATTTGGTTGTGATGTTCTTTGGTGCGGTTGTGACGACTCTCATCACAGGCACAGCAGTCATGGACTGGAAAGCAATCTCAGCTATCCAGCACGTTGACGACGACGAGAAGATAGACTCCAACGAAGAAGCTCCAGAGGTAGAGGTGAATCAGCGAGTGGTTAAGCCACGATACTTTGATTCAAATGACAGATAGGTTCAAGAACGAGATCATACCTTGGATCTTTAAGTGGGAGGGAACAACCTACGAGAATGACGAAAGCGATCCCGGAGGAGCCACAAAATACGGGATCGACCAGCGTAGCCACCCTCATGTTGACATCAAAAACCTAACCGCTGAACAAGCTACAGGTATTTACTGGACGGAGTATTGCAACCTTCATTGCAATGAGTACGCTCCTCAGTTTGATTGGATATTTTTTAATTGCTGTGTGAATTGTGGAGTTGGAAGAGCTACAAAGATCAAGGCTCAGTCTGGAATCAATGGTTCTAAATTTTTAGATATACAAGAATCATTTTATAAATCACTTGCTGAATCTCGTCCTTCATCAAAGAAATACTTAAAGGGATGGTTGGCTAGGACTGAAGATTTGAGAAAAGTTACAGGATTAGCCTAGTTAGAAGCACCTTCGGTGGGAATTTTACTCACATTTGTTTTTACGTCAAGACTATTTGTGTTACAAAATTGTAACAATTCTTTTATTGCCCTATGACCATCCATGCGTATTCTCATCGTCCATGACCACTCCAGTATCAGCACCAATGAGCCCAGAGGAGAAGCTTGAACTTCTTCTTGAAACTCTTGAATCACTCCGCTCAACTTTAGACGAAGCAATTTCCTCTATCGACGACTCAATGATTGAGGTGGACGATAGAGGATAAACCAAAACAACAAAATGGAAACAACCGCACACATGCAGTATGCATCGGCACTCGTTGCCGCAATCGGGGAGTTATCAAATGTTCCCAAGACAGCCAAGAACCCTTACTTCAAGAGTTCCTATGCACCACTAGACGCAATCGTAGAGGCATCACGACCCATTCTTCTCAAGCATGGATTGGCTATCAGCCAGACTCCAGTGTTTGAGGACGGCCTTGCAGGGGTGACTACTACCATCATTCACGTTGGTGGATACTCCACATCTTCAACTCTCCTCCTACCTCTCAAGGATCAGTCCAGTCAGGGCGTTGGGGGATGCATCACGTACGCTCGGAGGTACTCACTTGCCGCAGTTCTAGGCCTCGCCACCGAGGAGGATCTGGATGGCAATGATTCAAGTGGCCTTCTCAAGAAGGAGGATCGTCCTGCCATTGCCAAGTCTATTGACAGGAATCCTACCACATCGGCATCGACATCGGCTTCCACAGTCTGGAAGGGAGTATTGCCATCAATCACCAAGATTGCCGCTCAGAGCAAGGAAGGCTCTGCCAAGAAGTGGACTCTCTACGGAGTTGAGTTCAATGATGGCGGCAAGACCATTGAGGCACTCACGTTCGACAAGAACCTCTACGACCTAGCTACGAAGTGTGGCAAGGAGGGCATTGTTGTTGATGCAGGTGTTGCCCCAAATCGTAAAGATCCATCCAAGTGGGAGCTTGTTTCCATCACTCCTAATGAAGCCTAAATCCAATAAAAAGGGGGTGGCGAAAGCCGCCCCCAATATTGCAAAGAAATATGAAAGATTTATGGCAGTATCCTGCTCCCACGGAAAGTACGCTGATCCTACGGCTGTATCTGCCGTACTTACCATGCGAGACAAGTGGAATCCGACGATATGTGTGCATTTGGGCGATTGGTGCGATACAACCGCATTCCGATCAGGTGCACATGGAACTTCGGATGAATCGGAGCCAGTTGCCCCAGACATTGACGGCGGAATTGCTTTCCTTAGAGAGTATAGACCAACTCATGTGCTGGACGGAAACCATGAAGACCGAATTCCCCGATTTCTCAATTCAAATAACGCACTCGTTGCCTACGCCGCACAGCAGGCTACAACATTCATTGATGAGTCTTTTATCAAGATTGGATGTAGGCGTATCCCATACGACGGAGTTTACCAGAGGCTTATTATCGGAAATGTCACCTTCACGCATGGGACAATCTATAACGAAAATAGTGCAAGGGATATGGCAGAAATGTACGGAGGCAACGTCATTTTTGGTCACACACATCGAAGCCAACAGGCAGAAGGCAGAACTTTTCGAGAAAGCACAGGCTATTGCGCTGGAACGCTTACGAGAAGAGGTGAAATGGATTATGCAAAATGTCGCCGAGCAACACTCGGATGGCGGCAAGGAATCGTGTACGGAGAGATCGGACCAAAAGACTCAGCCGTGTGGCTCCTCACAAGAAGCGAGTTCAACCAAGACTGGAGGTTGCCACTATGAACGGAAATAAATGGGCAGACATTATTGCCAGAAACAAATGTATTATTGAGGAAAAGGTTGAAGAAGGTTTTTACCCACGAAAAGAATGGGAAAAAATATGGGGTCTTGCCACGGCAGAAACCTTAAGAAGAATAAAAAAACTTGTTGATGCAGGAATCATGGAAACCAAAAAGTTCCAAGTTAAGAAAAGCTATCAATCCACTTACCCAACACCACACTATAAGCTAGTCAAATGAAAAACATCGAAGGACACACTATTGACCCTAACTTCAACACTCTGGCTGGCCCATACAACATGGCCCTTCCGCAGGAAGTTCAGTGGCTTAACAACGTAATTAACGACATGAAGCGGGGAAATATCGAATACATGGTCGTTAGGAACGGAGACTTTTGCGATATTCAGCGCAAGGGAATGATCGTAACAATCCGATGAATAACACTCTAGTTCTGATGCTAACAATTATTTGCATAGGCATAATGATTGAAACGTATAAACCAAGATGAAATTTGAAAACATTGCCATAGCTGAGATAAATGGAGAACAATGGGAAATTGGATATGGACACACAGGAGTCACAAATGGAAAAATCAACGATGGGCTATGCACATACAAAACAAGGCGCATCACAATCAATCGTGGATGCACTTGCAGTCTCTTGTCTGTGTTGGCCCATGAGCTTCTACATGCACGAGTTCCTGACCTCAAAGAAGATACAGTTGATGAGTACGGAGAATTACTCAGTCAAGCATATGATCTGTTTTCCCAACGAACTGCCGGACATGGACGAGGAGGCTCCGTGGTATGAAACAGACGATGAATAGCGTGGATTACTTTGAGGAGTGGTACAACTCTGTAGGAGTGCGTACATTTAGCCGAGCAGTGGATCAACATCGTGACTATATGAGCGTGGCATTCCTGGCTGGATGGTATGCCCACGATAGGAACGATGCTTCTAAAGCCGAGCTTGTAGAACAGATTCGCCGACTAAAGGACGAGCTTAACTGCCGATTACCATGATCTTACAGAAACTATCAATAACTAATCAGAATCCCCCCGGTGGGTTCCGCTTTACTGTGCCTGAGAATGGATACCAGATGAGCGGATTCCACACGATGGCTGACCTATTAGGGGCTGTTAAGAGGCACTACGATGATAACAACATTCCCCTTCCAGATAACTGGCAGGACTTGGTAGAGAACCAGTTATGCCAGAAAATGCCAGCAGGGTGGTGTCATTACACTGATGGAACCCCCGCCCAAGGCATCACTCCTGTCCTTTCATTCGAAAACATCTTAAAGGGCATCACATCTCTGTCCAAAATGGCTATGGAGGCCGTTAAGGGGGAGGATGTGTATGTGGATCAGAATGAGGCTGAAAGAAGGGCTGACATCTGTTCTAGGTGCTACTATAATATGAATGCATCCTTTTGCATGGGGTGTGGAGGTGCTAGGGTTATTTTGGACTTGGTAGGAGAGGTAAGGGGCAGTAGGACAACAACTAAGGACTACATGCTTCAGAACTGCGGTGTATGTGGGTGCAGGAATGATGCCATCGTACATGTCAAGAAAAATATATTGCTCTCTGGCGAAAATTCCGATACTACTAACAAGCGTCCCAACTGGTGCTGGCTTAAAAATGACAGCTTAGATGAGGCGCAATCCCAACTACATCTTTAATGAGTACACAGCCATACGGACTAAACGATCCAGAACCAGATGAGGCTCCTCCTAAAACGAGGATAGATGATGCTAGTTCTGCTCGTTCGATGCTCTATACTCTGGTTGATGACGATCAGATAGCTTCATATCGCAGGGCTCAGATCCAAGGAATTATTGATGGCAATGCTCCGTTTAACGAGCAACAGCTTCGTGAGATGGGTCAGTCAGACCGCATTAACGTGAATTGGGGTCATGCAGAGGCAAAGGTGGAGAATGCAGTTATCCCTTACTTTGACATCCTCACCTCCGTTGGGAACTATGCCACCATTAAGACCCAGCATGGGCCAGATATGGGCAAGAGGGAGGAGTGGAGCAGAATCATCTCTGATGAGTTCCATAAGCTACTGGATAAGACCAATCCCAACTTCTTGGCTCAGCACCAGATCTGTCAGAAGCAATTAGTTATCCACGGACAGGCATGTATGTTCTGGGGGGATGGAATGGACTTTAGGGCTAAGGCCGTTGAGCCTTGGCAGTTGGTAGTTCCCAAGGGTGCTAGTGTGGATTGGAATGAATGGGAGTTTTGCTACGTGCTGGACGACATCTACACTGAGGAGCTCTATCGTTATATTGATGACGAGGAAGCCGCAGAGCGTGGTGGATGGGACGTAGAGGAGTGCAGGGATGCCATTATGCAGGCTCGTATCGACGAAGCTGATCAGCGTCGTCCTTGGGAGTGGTATCAGAAAGAGCTTAAGAACAATGCCCTATACTACTCTTATGCCAAGAGCAAGGTGATTAAGATCGCCCATATGTATGTCAGGGAGTATGACGGCAAGATCAGCCACTACGTATTTGACCGACTCAACTCTACTGAGTGGCTCTGTGCAAAGCAGTCCTGCTACAAGAACTTCAGCAACGCCTTCACAGTCTTTTTGAATGGCGTAGGAAACGGATATTATCATGGCGTAAGAGGCCTAGGGCAAAAAGTTTACAAGTATGCCGAGGCCATGAATCGCATCAACAATAGCCTTTGCGAAGGTGTTATTGTGGGCTCCGCCATCATGTTCCAGCCCCAGACTGCGGCTGATGCTGAGAAGCTTAAGACAGTCCAGATTGGGCCTTATCGCATTCTCCCTCCGGGGCTTCAGCTAACTCAGGTTAACGTCAGTGCTAACCTAAATGCCGCCATGCAAACGGCTCAGATGTTCCAGTCTCAGGAAAGTGATGAGATCGGATCATTCCTACCCACTGTTGCTGGTGGAAGAAAGAAGGGCAACAAGGAGGTTGAGGCTGAGATCGGAGAAAAGAGCAGGCTCACAAATACTCGTGCTGAGATTTATCTCCAAGCTCTGGACGTTCACTACCATGAGGTTTATCGTCGTGCATCTAACCCAAACATCGTTGAAGAGGATCAGGGAGGGCCACAGGCTCTCGCATTCCAAGACGCTTGCATGAGGCGTGGTGTTCCAGCGGCGGCATTGCTAGACATTGAGAGCGTTAAAGCCACCCGATCCATTGGTCAGGGAAGCTCTGCCGCTCGTATGCAGGCAATGAAGATGATCCAAGAATACTTGCCACAGCTACCAGAAAGCAATCGTAAGCGTGTTATTAACGCCAATATTGCCGCTATTGCCGGGCAGACCGGGGTGGAGACGTTTGGTATCCCAGAAGAAACCAAGCCAGAGGGTCAGGATCTTTCGATCTCATCCCTCGAAAACAATGCCTTTGCATCAGGTGGTCAGGTGCTTATCGACCCAGATCAGAACCATTTCGTCCATCTGCAAGTTCACATGCACTATGCTAATGACGTGGTGGAAGCCTTGCAGGGTCAGAGGCAAGATCCTCGTCAGGCCGCAGGAATCTTCCAAGGGCTTATTCCTCATGTGCTTACTCACCTCAAATATCTTGAGGAAGATCCTACACGCAAGGAGCAGTTTGATAGCATCAACCAGCAAGTCAGCGAGCTTATGAAGATTGCCGATCAGGTTAATCGCATGGCTCAAGACCTCCAGCAAAGGGATATGGAGCAGGCGCAACAACAGCAGGCTCAACAACCCCAAGATGCCAAGATGCTGGTTGCTCAGAACAAGATCATGCTTGATAGGGCTAAGTTCCAGAACGATGCTCAGATTAAGCAGGCCAAGGCTCAGCATCAGATGATGTTGCAGGATCAGCGTACGGCTCAAAGATTAACAGTTGACAAGATCAAGCTGGCTAGTAAGTATTCAAGCCTAGCACCCTAAACCAAACCAAAACATAAAATGCAAAACCAAAGCGGCGGGGCTAATGACCCTGCTACGATAGAGTCGCTACGCAATCGTGTGGCATCCCTCACCGCAGTGATATACTCTGCGATAAATGAAGACACCTCCTCGTTAGCATCACGCTACATGGATGAGAAAATGAAGAACATGGATATTGAGGATCGCTTCCTAGCTGGCAAGACAGAGGCTACGGAGCAGATCATCAGCCTTATCTACGAGAAATACTATCTGCTTAATCGCACTTTCCACGGAAAGGATTCAGACCAAGCCCTCACCTTTAAGAACTTGATTCATTCCATCAGGGATATTCAGCACGACGATTTGAACAATGTCTAAATGTCTAGTAATTGATCACGGCCTCTTTACGGCATTTGCCGTTAGGTTGGCTGAAGAGCATGACGTGAGGTACTTTGTGCCTTACTCTGATCGCTCATTCCCAATCCCCGGCCCTGCCTTCCTCGGAGAAGGACTTAAGGGCGTGGAAAGGGTGGGTAACTGGGAGGAAAACCTAGACGTGGACTTCGTAGTGATTCCCGATGTGGGGTTCATGTATTTAGCCGAGCATATCCGCTCTATGGGCATTCCTGTATGGGCGGCTGGCCTAGGCGAGAAGCTTGAAGTCCAGAGATGGAGGGCTAAAGAAACCATGAGGGAGCTTGGACTTCCTGTGGGTAAATGTGCTCTTGTCACTGGCATGCCTGCCCTACGTGAGTATCTGGAGCAAAATGATGACGTTTATGTGAAGATCTCTGGATTCAGAGGCGTTGCAGAAACATTCCATTCTCCTTCATGGGCTCACTCAGAGCAACGTGTAAATGAGCTATGGGACGCTCTAGGAGGCCTCTGTAATGTGTTTCCGTTCGTTATTGAGCATAAGGTGGAGTCTGTGGTTGAAGCTGGATACGATGGATATTGCATTGATGGTAAGTTCCCATCCACATGCTTGACTGGCGTGGAAGTGAAGGACTGCGGATACGTGGGAGCCGTTAGAGACTACGCAAAGCTATCTGAACCAGTGAAGGTGGTTAATGAACTGCTTACTCCATTCCTTAAAGAAGCGGGATACAAGCAGTTCTTCTCCACTGAGATCCGAGTCACGGAAGAAGGTACTCCATACCTTATCGACCTTACCACACGTTGCCCGGCTCCTCCGTCTGCCCTAGTCTGGGAAATGGTGGATAACGTGGGTGAAATCGTGGAAGCTGGTGCTAATGGCGTATTGGTTGATCCAGTATGGAGGGCTAAGTACGGAGCATTGGCTATCATCAAGTCTTCTTTTGCCGAGGAACGCTGGCTCCCAGTATCATGTGATCCAGAAGTGGAGAGGTGGATTAAGTGGCGTAATGCTTGCAAGGTGGAAGATATGACCTATATCGTCCCCACAACTGGAGTGAGGATGTGCGAGGTGGGAGATTGCATTGGCATGGGAGATACTATGGAGGAGGCAATCAAGAACTGCCAAGAACATGCCAAGGGCGTTAAAGGCCTCGACATCAAGGTTAATACCGACGCTCTCCCTGCCGCATTAAAAGAGATTGAAAACGCCGAGGAAAATGACATCATCTTCAGCGATGAAAAACTTCCCAAGCAAGCAGACCTACTAGACTAAACAACTATGACATTTACAGAATGGCGTTCAAACATTGAACTAGCCGAAGGACTTAGAAAGCTTCTTGAAGATCCCATTATGAAGATGGCTATTGATCTTCTTGAAAAGAACACTGCGGCATCCACACTTGGCAACGGATCTGGGCTTTTACAGCTATCAGACAAAGCCACAGTATTGTTTGGATATGATGCAGGCAGAGCCTCCCTTATTTATGACCTTAAGCAACTTGCTAGTGCAGTTGAGGAGCAGAAGGTATTTGAGCCCAACTACACCGAATAATTTATGAACACCAACACACCAGCACCAACAACCACAACGATGCCTGCCGACACAGTCATCGCAACCAGCCCCAACCTAGAGAAGCCATCCGACCTCTCGCAGTTGGAGAAACAGTTCAAGAATAAGCCCAAGCTTCCAGCTAAGACTGACTTCAAGAACCTTAAGGACATTCCAGATGCCGTGGGGACTCCTGCTCCTATCGGAGTGGATGTTGTTCCTGAGCAGAGCGTTAGCGACTTCCTTAGCGCAATGGAGGATAAGAAAAACACTGGCCCGGTAGAAGACCCGGTAGAGATTGAGAAACCAGAGGATAAACCAGAATCTAGCTCATCCTTTGACCTGTCCGACATTGATCTTTCCAAAGATCCTGAGCCTGCATCTGAAGAGAAGCCTAAGGGCAAGAAGAGCAAGGATGACAACTTTGCAGAGCTTCGCCGCAAGGCTGAATCAGCAGAGCTTGAGATCAAGACTCGTGACGAGAAGCTTACTGAGTACCAGAACAGGGTGGATGCATTGGAGCAAGAGCTTGAGCGTACTGCTTTTGAGCGTAGTCCCAAGTTCAAGGAGAAGTTCCAAGCCCCTTATGAGGCGGCTGTTCAGGATGCAGTGCAATTCGCAAAGGACTATGCAGAAGATGGATCTCTTGCGGAAAAGGCTCTTAGTCTTAAGGGCAAGGAGCGCATTGAGTTCATTGATGAGCACATCCCATCTGGTGCGGCGGCGGCGGCATTCCTCACCAAGATTGAGAGTGCAGACAAAGCTCGCAACAGCCTAGAGGGAGCCTTAACTGATTTCCGTGCCACGGCCCATAAGATCAATATGGATGAGGCGGCTAAGTACGAGCAGACTCAAGCCAACATTCTTAAAACCTATGATCGTGTGACTGGTCACATTGCCCAGAAGCTCGACTACTTCAAGAAGGGTGATGACGAGGATCACAACTCAAAGGTGGATGCTCGCCTGAGTGCGGTTAAGAACATCCTTCTTGGAACAGCTTCCGAGAATGAGATGGCCTTTACTCCGTTCCTTGCAGTTATTGCAAAGGATGCAGTTGAGGAGAATGCCAAGCTGAAGGCTGAGATTGCCAAGTATAAGGCTCGTGTAAGCAAGGATGCCGCTATTAGCCCTGCGCCAAAGCGTGGAACATCCGACATTAACGAGGTTACTGGCAAGCCCAAGGGAGCAATGGATTCTATCCGCTCCTACTTCCGCTAATCCATGTCCGTCCAGACGTATGGTCTGGATCTAAGCAAATACCCTAAGGTGTCTCAACTTGAGGTTGAGCTCCTTATGGTTGCTGAGAAAGATCCTTCCAAGTTCTCAGGTATGTCTAGGGATAGGCATATCAAGCACGTTATCCAGTTAATCTGGCCTGACGTGATAAGAAGCTGGAATGATTGGAATGAGATGGCTTTATGGGCATGGACTAACTACAACGAGATAGGGGTGACTGGATGTGCCAGTGCAGGCAAGACATTCACCTTTACCCTCCTCTCTATTGTGGAGTATCTGGCTCGGCCCATGGCAACCAGAGTGGCTCTGACTTCAGCCACAGTTAAGTCATTGCGTGGACGTGTGTGGGCGGAGGCTATGCGCTTCATTCGCCCTGTAAGCCCTTTATTCGGTCTTAACGTGGTGGACTCCCAGACCAAGATCCAGTTCCAGAAAGGAGACGATAGATCGGCTATTATGGCTCTTGCCGTGGAAAGTGGATCTATTGAGAAGGCCGTTGGAACATTGCAGGGGGTGCACTTACCCAGAATGATAATCATGGTGGACGAGGCCGCACAAACCAACCCTGCTATCTTCTCGGCTCGTGCAAACTTGGCAGTGGGTACGGACTTCTACCATTTCATTGCCATTGCCAACGCTTCCAGCCAATTCGACTCTCATGGATTATTCTGTGAGCCACGCATGGGGTGGAACAGCATCCAAGATGACGATGAGCATTGGGAGACAAAGTCTGGTATATGCGTGAGATTCGATGGACTCAAGAGCCCAAACATCAAGGCTGGCAAAACCATCTACCCCTATCTATTTGGAATTGACAACGTCAACACCATCCGCTCAGTATTCGGCGAAGGTAGCCTTGAGTGGAATAGTTACTGCCGAGGCATGTGGTCTAAGTCTGGTGCTAAAAATACCATCTTGGATCAAGCAACCATCAATGAGGGCGGGGCTAGGGATAAAGTAATTTGGACAGGTGGGGACTTGGTTCAGATTGCCGCCTTAGACCCCGCCTTCACTACTGATGGCGATGATTGCATCATAAGGTTTGCAACGATGGGCAAGGCCGTGGATGGCGAGATGATGCTATCCCTAGGAGACATCATCCGCATTCAACTCATGGAGAGTGATAACTATCCGCTGGCATATCAAGTGGCTGATCAGACCATACAGGAACTTGTCAAGCGCAATATCGACCCCGAGAACTTTGCTATTGACGCAACTGGTGCAGGAGCCGCAATAGCAGACATCATCCAGCAAAGATGGAAGAACGGATTTAGGAGGGTTAGCTTTGGTGGATCTCCATCGGACACCCCGATAAGCATGGAGGACTCTCGCTCTGCGAGGGAAATCTACGCCAATCGTGTGAGCCAACTATGGGGGCAAATCAGGACAATTATCATGGCAGGGAGATTGCGTGGTCTGGATGATCTCACTGCTAGGGAGCTATGTGCTCGTATCTACACGCTTCGTAATGAGAAGACCTTGCTGGAATCGAAGAAGGATTTGAAGAAACGCACGAAGGGAGGATCTCCAGACAGAGCCGATGCCTTAAGCCTTCTAGTTTATCTCTTCGTCAACAACAATGGATTGGGCAATGCCGTTGGGTATGGTGGAGAGGACGATCCAGAATGGGAGAATTTTATTCTTGATAACGATTTGGAATCCGACTACTCGTGATTGTTGCGAGGCACAACCTCCTCGCACAACAACATGGAAAACACCAAGAAGTATTGCGACATGCTTGTCTGCAATTCATGCGGAGAGGAGAACGAGTTCATCGTCACTCTTCTAGGACAAGAAGCTAGTATCGAACCAAGTCAATGCCCTAATTGCGGCATTGAGATCGAAGGGGAAATTCAAGAGCCTGTGAGGGCATACTAAAATGGAAAAAGTCAAATTGGTGCGTAATGCACCTCATCAAAAATATCACACCAAGAGCGGAGAAGAAGTGCCCGGAGGCTCCACGATTTGCAAGATCGGTGAATCTCCAGAGGCTCTCATTGCATGGGCATGGAAGCTCGGAACGGAGGGCAAGGACTATCGCAAGGAGCGTGATCGTGCCGCCGACATCGGCACAATCGCTCACTTCATGTGCGAGGCATTCCTAAATGGATTTGTCTGCGATCTCTCGGACTACGAGCAGGACAAGATCGACAAGGCCTTGGGATGCTATTCCAAGTTCCTAGAATGGTGGGATGGAGAGGGGCTTGAGAAAGTCGCTACCGAGACTCAGCTTGTCCATGACGCATTGCGTTATGGGGGAACCATTGACCTTGTTGCCAAGAGGCCTAACGGAGATCACGTGCTGATCGACCTAAAGACCAGTAAGCGGATTAACGATCCGTACTGGAGGCAAGTGGCTGGCTATGCACAGCTATGGGATGAGAATCATGGACAACTCAACACCATGAGGATCAAGGATCATGCCATCGTCAGGATTGGCAAGGAGGAGGAGGGTGACTTCCAAGTGGTATGGAAGACCGAACTCCTTTACGACTGGCTCGTGTTCAAGAAGCAGTTAGAGCTTTATTGGGCAATGAAGGAGGCTAAGGAGGCCAAGCCAAAGCGTACACGCAAGAATAAGAATGACTAAGGCCACTCCATATTCGGAAGAGGCTGAGAAGGCCTTTTTGTCAAGCGTTATTCAGTGTGCCGGTATTCTCAATGAAGCCGCAGACTATGCAACGCCCAAGCTATTTCATCACCCTGCTCACAAGCGGATCTTTGAATCCGTTCTTGAGCTTTGGAAGGAAGGCAAGGATTGCGACCTCGTAACCCTTACCGAACATATGAACAACTCTGGAACGCTTGAGATGTGCGGAGGGGCGGCATTCTTATCCGAGTGCTTCATCTTCCCATGCGTTCCCTCCAACTGGAAGCAGTACCTAGACATACTTCGCCACAAGCACACTGCAAGGCTTGCCGTGAGTGCCGCCGAGAGGATCATTCAGTCTGCCAGCAATCCAGCAGAATCCGAGGATCTGTCCGAGATCGTGCAGAAGGCTCTTGTAGCCGTTGCCGCCGATGCGGAGAGCAAGGGGAGGATTGAGACAGTCAAGGAGGCCGCTCACAACCGCTTGTCAGTCTATGAGGAGATGGTGATGAACCGAGGCAAGCTCATGGGCATCACGACTGGCATTAAGCCTCTGGACGACATCACTGGTGGATTCCGTAATGGTCAGGTGATTGTGATTGGAGCCCCAACGAAGGGCGGTAAAACGGCTCTGGCCTTAAACATGGCAATGAGAGCCGCCTTCACGGATGTGCCAGTGGGCATCATATCGCTTGAGATGGGAAGCGGAGAGCTAACGGACAGGCTTGTGGCATCATGCTCTGGAGCCGACATCAGCGAACTATCCAAGAATCCCACAAAGGGACTCATGGACAAGATCAGGTGGGGCATTGGACAAGTCAGCAAGCTACCTATCTTCATTCGTGATGAGAGCAGTATCAATCCACTGCAACTGCGAGCCGCCGCTCGTCGCATGGTTGCCGTGCATGGCATCAAGCTTCTCGTCGTGGACTACATCCAGCTAATCGAACCGCTCAACCGCAAGGACAGCAGGGAACAGCAAGTGGCTGAATCATCACGCACGATAAAAATACTTGCAAAGGAACTAGGCATCCCTATCATCGCCCTTACCCAACTCAATGCAGATGGGGCATCACGTGAATCAAGGGGCATCGAACATGATTGTGACTTGTTCCTCAAGATCCAGCGAGATGAAGAAAATCCTTCCGATTGGTGGTTGAATATTGCCTTGTCAAGAGCAACCGCAACTGGAAGAATACCTCTCTCATTCCGATCCGAATACCTTCGGTTCGATGAGAGGAACTAAACAAAACAAAACACAACATGCCATACGACAATAAAAACAGCTTCGTGCTGTTCAGTAACAAGGGAACCAACCCCAAAGCCCCTAACTTCACTGGAACCTTCACCGACCTTAATGGCAAGGAGTGGGAGATCAGTGCTTGGAATAAGACCAGCAAGAACGGAAACCAGTTCCTTTCTGGCAAAGTGTCCGAGAAGCGTGAGCGTAAAGCCTACCCTTCCAAGCCAGCCCAGAACCAGTTTGAGGACGAGGACATCAACTTCTAACACTTATGACTGAGAAGAAATTCAAGAAGGTAGTAACCAACCCCAAGACTGGCAAGAAGAAGACTGTTAGGTATGGGGCAAAGGGCTACAGCATCGCTCCCGGCACAAGCAAGGGAGATTCGTATTGTGCACGTTCTTATGGGCAGATGAAGAAGCATCCTGCCGCCGCAAAGGATAAGAACTCCCCCTTGCGCTTAAGCCGTGCTAAGTGGAAGTGCTCAGGCAAAAAATCACGTAAATCTTAATCTTGAGGGCATAGAGACGTAGGATGGCTACGTACTGGGTTCTCGGTACACCCATGTTGAACACCTCAACCCAACTAAAATGGCAATATTCGTAATCGCAGTCGGATTCTTCGGAATCGTCTTTAGCCTAGCATTAGGCGCATATATCCTCGCTGAATCAGTCAGAAAGAAGACTGAGAAGGCAATAGCCTTGTTCTACAGGGATCACCAAACTGATTGCGTTATGATGCTCAATCAAATCTCCCTAGTGGAAACCAAGAAGGAAATTGAGTTACAGAAGCAACGCAATGCAATCGCCTCAAATCTTTAATTCAATCATGGACGAAGAAGACTTGGTGAACAACCTCCGTGCGGAAATAGACCTCATGCTTTCCACGTTTAAGAAGATTGAGGAATACAACACTCTCGGTAAAACAAAGCAGATAGCAGACCTAGTCAGACCAATCCTAACAACCTATAAACGATGATCGTAACAGACAACCCCATTGAATTCACCCTCCCCTTCGCCGCAGATGCAGACCGAGTTATTGACTCGGAAAACAGGGAGATCTGCCAAGTTAGCTCCGTGTGCTCGCCAGAAGAGGCTCTCCGCATTGCAAAGCTGTTTGCAAGCTCTTATCAGGCCTTCACGCTTTTAGCTGGAGTTAGAGCTTTTATCTACGTGTCCACCAAGGATGCAGAGGGATTTATGCACGGATCACCAGATGAGGATAAGGAGGCTTGTATTCTCTGCGCCATTGACGAGTTCCTCGACTCCGTATTCAACGAGCCTAAGAAGCCATCAGCCATCATTACTGAGTGAGCGAAAAGGTAGAATACTCCAAGCTGTCTCCACGCATGTTATCCATGCAAAAGAAGATTGATGCTTCTTCTGAAGGCCGAACCCGGCCTCCATCACAGCAATACAGGGATAACTGGAGCCTTATCTTCTGTAAGAAGAGGAAGAAATAAGATGCCAGCACACAAGAACTACGTCCCGCATAACGAAATTCTACACATTGAAACCCGCAGATCTCAGGATGATTGGGATGATTATCTTAACAACCTCTCTAAGATCGTTGGCGAAGCCTGTGATAAGTGGCTAGCAAGCCGTGGCATTGAACCGATGCCTTTCATCCAGATCCCGATAAGAGATCCTAACAAGGGCAAGGAATAATTCTGGTCGCCCTAACAAGTTAGGCTCTGGTCGCCCTAACAAGTTCGGCGGAAAAGCGAGGCGAGGCGAAGCCGAGCCGATGCAGTAAAAAAGGGGAGCCCGGCGTTAGCCGGACTCCCCTGTGCATTTTACTTATACTTATCAGACCAGTAAGCAATGAGAACCGAACATATCAAAGCAATGATTGCTTCGACGAGTGTTTGGCGATTCTTCATTCTCCCATGTAGTCAGGGATGCCTGATAGTTGAGCGTCTATGATCTCCTGCTCGTCAGGATATAGCGTGAAGTCTTCTTCGATTACTCCACGCTGATGATCGGCTTGCTCTGCCGATAGGATCGTTGTAGGCCTTTCATACGGACTACGATAGCCGTAGTTGTTTGAATAGGTTTGATAGGTCTTGCCGATACTGCGAGATGCGAATCCAAGCTGATGACTTGTAGCATCCTTGTGCTTCCATTCTGAAAGCTCAGGATCAGACAACTCGTTAGCGTTGAACTCCATCCATGTCCATTTATCAATAGGATAAGCCTGTACGCCTTTAGCGTTCCATGCATCTGCTATTGCCTCCACGATGGCCTTGTTCGTACCAAAGATCCAACGCCCTTTGCTAGTAATGCCTGCATAGAGCGAAGCTCTATCATCTACGGCAACTACCATCTTACCTTGTGGATTCAGAGCCAAGAATGCGGCATAACCAGTTATGTGGTTAAGTGCCTCCTTACGCTGAAGCATAGGAGTGTGATCTGCCATACAGATGAGAAGATGCTCAGAGTCACAACTAACCGAGTCGTGATCCTTTGACTTCTGACCTGCCCAGTTAACAACTCCGTTATGCGCAAGCGTCCAACCTTTACGGCGAAACGGATGCACATTCTGAAGATTGACACCGCATGTGGCAGTACGACCATGAACTATTATATGCTTGTTATTTACATACGATCCTTCCTGAGAAGTGCGATAACTGGTTGAGAATGCGGAAGCGGCGTTCCCGGCTCTGCGATACAGATTAGTAAGCGAATCCATGTTCTCGAACTCTGACGGCTGGACGAACTTGGCACGAAGCCCAGTTGATCCTGATTGTGCATAGCCGAAGCCATCCTTTTCTGAGCGAATGATGACTTCATGAGCGGCCTGCAGTGCTAAGTCTGCGGCTTGTTTGCTAAGTGGCTGATCTTTGGACGATGTCCATCCTGCTAATTTACACATATGATTAGTTTCCTGTTATCCAATTTGTTACGGGTTGAGCGATACCTAGCGAATTTCCGCTGATATCAATGGTGGCTGGGCGACTGACTGGCTGACGAGTGCGATAGCATCGGCAAGTGCGACCTGACTGCTCCCATGCAGTGAGGAATGCCTCGCAAGCTTGCTTATCTACTGACGGAGTGGAAGCCGTACGCAACTTCTTACGCATAGTCTTAAGAGCGTAGCACAGACCCTCTGGAGCATTGCGAGATGCCCAAGAGAAGAACTGAGGCCATGCAAGATGCGCCGTGTCCATCGTGATAGGATAAGGCGTATCGTTCGGAGTGCAGTTGAATGCCTCTGACCACTTGGCAATAGCCTGCATGAGCTTTGCTCTACCAAGCCACTCTTCTGGTTTGTTAGTCGTACCCCATACACGCATCTCTACAGTGCCAGTGCGATGCCATGTGTTGGCTGTGACTGCGGCCTGTTTGTGACCGATGGCACGATCAAACGTCTGTTCCGTACCGCTCACAGGAGCCCACGTATGATTACGCCTGACACCGCTGACAAGCCAGCGAGTCCAGGACAAGTGATAACGCAATGCGTCAAACACACGCTTACCAGTGGCGTAGTCATACTTGCAGTTGATGTGGATGTGACCACCATTACGGCGATGTCCACCAAGCCGAGTGACTAATCCGCAGACGATCTTGGCACGGACAGGATCAATGTGGAACTGAGTCTCACGCTGACCTCCGCCATCTCTGGAGAAGTTAAGCTTGTTGCTCTGCTTCCAGTAACCGCCCGTGTTAGATGCACCACGAGATAGTTTGACGATCTTGTGATAGTCCATTTCCTCCGCTTCAAGCTCACCAGAGCATGCATACAGAGGCAACTGATCATGTAGAGGCTTCACACCTTTATCATGATATGGAGGATTGTAGCTGAAGAAACGCTTGGCATAACTTCCAATGTATATCTGGATGTCCTTCTTGCCCTTTCCAGCTATCATTGTTGCAATCTGGTTGCGATCTAAGCTCATGATGTAGTCATCGAAGTGACTCATAAGCTTGATGAACTTACGATACTTTCGAATCTTACTCACGCTTTTGGCAACATTGAAGAACTCAAGCATTGCCTTCTTGCGCATCTCCTGACTGATATACGGCTTGCTTTGATTCTCTTCCAAGCGATCCCATGCTTTTCGTAAGATGTTTTCTTCTAAAAAAGTCATCATACCTATGATTCTTAATCCCGGCATGCGATGCGTTAGCATCATGTCAAGGTATGCTGATACGAATGCAGGAGAACGATGTTGAGACATTCCTGCGATTGCTTTGCTGTCTATCTTTTTATCCATACTGCGATTGGTACAGTTAACGAGCGACCAACTCGGTTTTTATGTGTGTGTACTAACTGAGAAGCATGTAGGCGATCATTATCATCCACGCTTCAACAAAGATGATAGTGATGATGTTCAGAAAGAGAAGCTTGAAATTGTAGTTCATGCTTCCTCCTGTTTGACGATGCGACCTGATTCCAGATCTACTACGTAGTTATCTGCTACCCACTCTTGATGAGCGAGAGCGTCTTCGGTGTTTATGTAATCGGACATAATATTTAATGTTGGTTGTGTGCTCACGCACGAGTTTACTAACGTAAAAAAAATAAATCTAACTAGAGCCGATTTCCTCTATCACTCACGCCGTCTAACGTAATCTGTCAAGAGGAAGCTCTCAATCTAATCTCTGGCCGCTCCCTAGCGTGTCCTTCGATTATCAGCGTCGATAGCTGGAAGCCACTCTACCGCAATGGCTCGATTTTCTCGTTTTTCGAGGGAGGATCTCGTCTGGATTCACTCCAGATGGGCAGGGACTTATTAGTCCCCCGTCGTGCTTTGTGCCAAGGCTATACGCAAGGTTTGGGTTCGGCCTTCCTCCCCCCATGGCGACGGTGATTTGCTGTCTCACCCAGTTGAGCTGGACGTTGCTTTCTTCGGGATTCGGAACGTCGTTACCTCCCATCGCCGATCTGGCTAGGTGGGCTACTTTTTTCCTCATCACAGATAGGCGTAAGCCGTGAGGAAAAAATAGAACTCCGACGACAGTAGGCATGGGCTAAGGTAACAGTGACGATAATCCCGCAAGCAACGACAGATCACAGGGAGACGCAAAAGAATAGCCATGCATGGGGAGAAGAGCCAACGGAACCCACTTGCTTAGCCTGCACAAGCACAAGACGGAACCCTGCCCAATCTAGTGAAGAAAGACAAGAGATCCAGAAAAACAGAAAGAGAGTTAGATTGCGAAGTGGCGAAGCTATAGCTGGAATACAGACACGCAGGAAGGCAAGGAGATAGAGAGAGCTGTAACGCAGACAGAACTGCGTGCCACAACTCTGGCAACGCCAGCTACTTACATCATGCTCAAGGCGACGAAGGAGCTAGAGCCAAAGGATTGACATCGTGTAACTCATATGACAGAATCGCTAAATTCAAATGGCTAGCCCACTAACAATCGACAAAGAAGAAGTAAGAGCTACCTACCTCGCTACAGGTAATCTAAAAGAGACAGCTCGCCTGCATGGCATGAAATATACCACAGTAAGACAGTGGGCAAATCGCTACCATTGGGAGACTGCAACCAATGCCGAAAAGTTACGCAGAAAAGCAGATGCTATCGTAGAGATCAAAAGAGAGAATGCACATAAGGATGTAACTCCTGTAACACGTTCTAGTGATGCATTGGCACTCGCTTTGAATTCCCACGCTTCTACATTCAGAACCAACATGGCCTCATCTCTAGCTCGCTCTAGCGAAGCCCTAGCTGAGATGGATGGCTTTACAGCACTGGATAACTCTAGGAGGATGGTTGATCTAGCTACAGCGGCAGGGAAGATATTCCCGGATATGGCTGATGAGAGTGGTAGGTTACAGGTGAACATACTTGGCTTAGGAGCGGAAGCGTTATGGGCTGGCGTTAGCCAGCCTAGCCATTAGACAATGACTGGCTTTAGCCAGCTATTGATTAAGCGGAGCTAGGCCGATAGGCCAGTGAGTTATCTAGTAAGCAAGATGGTTAGTGTCCCGGCACTAAGCAGATTGCACGACGATAACGAGCGGTAGCGAAGCGTAGGTAAGGGCTTGCGTAGCAAGGAATCTATTATTTGGGGAGAAAGGGACTGACGTGCACCGGGTGTTTGCCCCAAAGTGTTCTAGCCTATTTTGAAGAATCCTCCCTAATAAAATTTTCCATAAAACCCCTGTGACACTATCCTTATTCCCTCGTTTCCATCAATTTGCGACAAAAGCGAACTAAGGAAACGAATAGTGAGATAAGACAACTTTATCTGGGGTGAATAGAGACTCTGGAAACAAGAAACGAACAATGAGATAAGACTCCCTTAACTGAAGGGAATAGAGATTCTGTTATGACTTGCGTTTAGGTTTGGCTTTGGGAATGGGTGGATTGGCTCTTCCGAAGAGGGATAGCTTTCTGACATTCTCAGGCAAGTCTTTGACAAACACTCTTAGCCTCATGGAGTATTCTGGATCTAGGTGTTGGACTAGATGAGAGCAATCTTCTCCGTTGAGAGCTAGTTGGGAAGCTTCTTTGAAGATTGATTGTTGATTTATGAGGTGAGAGTTTTGGTTGAGCATAGAATTGTTGTAAATTTATGTATGACTATGAGTTTGATGTAAAGGAAAGTGGGTTTTGTTTACATCAAGAGCTAAGCCGTTCGCTGGAGCTCACGGAGAATCTCATCCTGCTCCCAAAAAGAAAAGAAGGAAATGATTAAAAGTAAGAAAAGAAAAAGACATAAGAAGCCCTAGGCGAGACTAGAGCTTCTGCACTCCCTCGGCTTCAAGTATGACCTATGGAGCCTTATCTGCTGGGTGGATTGGAGTGAGAGGAATGGCACAGCCCCTAGGAATCGAACCTAGCGCAGATGGATTTGGAGTCCTTCTCGCCTAACCTTGGAACATGGGACTGCTCATTCTCAAATTAAGAACAGGCGGCAATTCCTGTTCTCTTGACCTTCACGAGTGACCCGCCCGGAGCGATCTTCAGTCGTTACACCGATTCTGTTTTCCAGAATCAGCTTGCATGATTGGGCAGGAGTGTGTAATTGTCAAGCCTTCAATATGGCAACCAGTAAAAAGTCAAAAGTGAATGCGGCTGGTAACTATACCAAGCCGACGATGAGGAAGCAGTTGTTTAACAAGATCAAGTCTGGGGGAAAAGGTGGAAAGCCGGGGCAGTGGTCTGCTAGGAAGGCCCAGATGTTGGCTAGGTATAGGAAGTAATGAAGATTCTCCCCAATGGGATTGCAGTATTGGAGGGAGACACTCATATCTCTTCGTGGGTGGAATCGTCAGGGAGATTGGATCACGACGAGTATGCCATTCCTATCATTCTTGAGCACATTAACGAGGGAGATGTTGTGGTGGATGCCGGGGCTTTTATAGGCGACCACACTATTGCTTATCTGAATAAGGTTGGGGAATCTGGCACAGTGATTGCATTTGAGCCAAACCCTAAAGCATTTCAGTGCCTTGTTCACAACTGCCCCGATGCCAAAGCATTCAACTACGGACTCTGTAGCCACGGAGGAGAGGCTTTCTTGGAGACTTGTGAGAACGTGGGCGCTAGTTCTATTGGAGAGAGTGGCGAGGCTATAAAGCTTATGTGCTTGGATGAATTGAATCTTGATAGATTGGATTTTATCAAGCTGGATGTGGAGGGATATGAGCTAAAGGCTTTGCAGGGAGCGAAGGGGCTGATTGAGAGATTCCGCCCCAAGATGTGGATAGAGATCAATTATTATGCCTTAAAGAAGCAGGGTGTTGAGTCAAAGGACATTATGATATTTATGTACGATCATGGATATGATGTTACTTGCTATCCAGATCCAGATGGGATGCAGTATGACATCCTTTGTGTTCCAAAATGAATGTAGATATTTTTATCCGCTCCTATCACGGAGATTTTCAGTGGCTCAATTATTGCTTACGTTCTCTGAAGAAGTATGCAAAAGGATTTGGCAAGATTCATTTATGTATTCCGTCAGGAGATCTGGACATGCTTCCAAAGGGAAGCGAGGAGGTGCATCTGGTTAATAGATGGGGCGATGATTATATCGGGCAACAGAATGACAAGCTCCATTGCGACTTATATTGTCCCTCAAATTATATCTTGTGCTTGGACTCTGATTGCCTGCTTACTAGGGAAATAACTCCAGATGACTTGTTTGATAATGGAAAACCAATCTGGTTATACGAGGCTGTTCCAGAAGAACACACTCCTTGGTATCCTGTAGTGCAGGAAGCTATTGGATGGAGGCCTGATTATGAGTTTATGCGCCGTCATCCATTTGTTTTTGACAGGAAGTGCTTGAGGGAGTTTAGGCAATTCATGTTTGGGTTGCATGGCGAGCCACTTGATTCATGGTTAAGGAAAAGGCCAAAGGCTAGATTCAGTGAGTTTAACTCTTATGGTGCATGGGCTTACAGAGAAAGGAATGATTGTTATAGCTGGAAGTTGCCTTCTGAAGTTCCAACATTCATCAACCAAGAATGGAGTTGGGGAGGATTAAAACCTGAGATAGTGGAGAAAATGGAGGATATTTTAAGAGATAAATAAAAAGCATGGCTTGATTATCAGCGTTAAGGTAAAGGGGAGACATGCCACGCAAAAAGAAAGAGCAGAGTCCTAATTACGGCCCTCAGTAGGATTTGCAAAGTGAGCAAACTCAGGCGGCTATGTCAGTGGTTAGTATGCGGATGCTGGCGGCAGAGTTCTTTGATGCTGGAGTGATTATCCTTACTAGGGAGGATGAGGGACAGACTCGTCTCATCCATACGAAGTTTGGCAACCAATTTGCAATCAGGGGGATGCTAGACACCTACATGGATGAGCATGTGTGTCCCGAACTTAACATTGACAATGGAGAGGATAGGGAAAGTTGGAAGGAATCTAGTTGACTAAAGCATTGGTTAGTGAGTAGATAAAGCCGATCATGGCATCTCTCACCTTTTCACAGGCCAAAACATTACTTGCGCCTTATATTTCGTCGATAGGTGCGACTGATCCTGTTGTAGCGAGTGCAATCAATTTTTGCAACGAGAGATTTATCACTTCTGGTCAGTGGAGGGGGAATAGATTTATTTATTCCTTCACCCCCCAGATTGATGGCGGAGGAAACTACTATATCGACACAGTTCCGGGGATTGAAAGCATCTTGAAATGCGTGGCTATTGATCCAACATATCTTACTGGTGAGATTGGAGACATCATGTCTGATTGGTTCCCTTGGATTGAGGGTGGACTTGGGTGGCTTCCAAACACGTATGTGGGAGACTTTCAGATTATCAGACAGGGCAACACGCCTGTTTCCCCGCTTCCCAGTGGCAATACTTCCGACACTCAGCGTTATAGGCTGATTGGGAAAGTGCCAGAGGATCGAACCATGTATTGTATTGTCAGGAGGGGATATGTGCCTCTCGTTAACGACACTGATCTTCTCATTCCATCCAACAGAAATGCATATCGGTATGGTGTGCAGGCGTATAACTACGAGAACATCAACGAGCTTGAGAGGGCGCAAGTCTATTGGGACTTGGCCTATCGTTGCTTGAACGAGGAAACAATTTCAATGGAGGATGGTGAACAGGCCGAAGTTGACATTCAAACCAAGGCATTCTCGCCTTCCTACATCCAAAACCTAATCTAATATGGGCGAAGACTTCGACTACTCGGAATTTCTACAGAACCTTCAGAATAAGTATTCTGGAGAAAGGCCCATGGACATTAACATTGGTCAGCTTTCTTACCAACCATCCCCCACCACTGATGAGTACGAGGCAAAGGGATTTAACGCATCTTCCAGTGGCGTGGTTGGCAGGCCTAGTGCCCAGAATGCGGCTCAGAGTGGAATGGCTGGAATGAATGATTTGATGGATGCATACAAAGCCATCCACGAGATGACTACTGGAACTCGTGGCGTTCCCCTCCCCGGATCTACTGACATAAAACTACACTATGGTGCTGGAGGACAACAATACTATACGACTGATGTGTCCCCTAAAGAACATAGAGACATTAGCGGAAATATTGTGAAAGATGCACCAGAAGAAGGTTTTAAGATGCGCTCTGGAATTGATGGTGCTGGAAGCCAGTGGCAAGGGCCTCATAGCTGGGAGGAGGGATCTGATTATACTCGTGACGTGAGGAATGCTACCAATGCCGCCGCCGAAACTACTCTACCACAAATCAGAAAAGAACAAGAAGCTAGAGCCATTAAAATGGCATCTATGGGAATTGATGCTAAAACTAGAACAATGGAATGGAATAATTTAATGTATAATTACAAGCCAAATGGTTTGGTTACTGGTCGAAATCCAGAATATGGATATGGAGTTGGAGGCCCCGGAAAAGTAATGGGGCTCAATGAAATGAAGATTAAGTCAAAATCACTATTTGATCAATAACATGGCTACCGAAGGCATTCATCCAGTTTTCACAGTAGGCGGAGGAGGATCTCGTTACGGAGGGGCATTCCTAAACGTGACCGAAGCCCTCAACACCCAGCGTGAGGCATTCCGAGACACTCTCGCCATGCATCAGCAGATGCGTGAAAACGAACTGGAGAAGCTTAGGGAAGAAGCATCAGAGCGTGCCGCAAAGCGTCAAGACTTCCTTGAGGAGCTTAAGACCAGATCAGAAGCTCGCAGGCAAGGCCATGAAGAATGGATGGAAAAGAATGCCGCTCAGGTTAATGAGATGAGAGAGATTTCAGAGCAGGAAAAAGAGCGTCATAACCTAGAGCTAGAAAAACTTCGCCTCACGGCAGAAACAACTGCAAGAAATGCACAGGAAATGAAAGAGAGGCAGGAGCTTTCAAGGGCAAGTGCAATCGCAGGCATTGAATCACTTGATCCATCTAGCCCAAAGTATCCAGAGCTTAAGAAGGCTCTTATGGCTACTAAGGACTACAGGGATGCATTTGCTGGAACTGGTGCTGGTCTTGTAATGAAGGCTGAGAAGGAAAAAGACATGGAGCATCTTAACCATGTGAAGTGGTGGAACAAGTATGCTGGCGATCAGGGGGCAACCAACTTTAACTTCTATGCACTCCCCACTGATAAGAGTGGAAATATTGACTCCGAGAAAGCAGAAGAAACAATGTTTGAGCCTGCTCGTCAGGCGGCTCCAGCACTTTATGAGAAATTAACGGAGGAAGGCCAGAAGAAAGCTGATTTGCAACGCACGACTGTGGGCGTAAGGTTCCCATATGGCACTGAAAGGTTTGGCCCTACTAAAGACGTGATGGGATACGGAGGAGCATCTTCATCACCAACTCCGTCGCCAACTCAAACACCTAGCCCTAACCCAAAAGATCTGCTAAACAAGTTCTTGCCCAAACCAGCAAGCACTAATCCCTAAAGCAGATGGCCCTAGATTATTCCCAGATTCTTAGCGGAATCTCAGAGTTAAAGAAGAATAATGTCAAAGATGACGACATTTACGATCATCTTGCCGGTATTGATCCAGCTTTCAAGGCACTAAAAGACAATAAAGTGCCTTTTAACGAGGTAGTTGAACATCTAAAACAAACACAAGGAGGTGAAACAAACAATGAAGTCAAAAATCAGCCAAAAGCCAACGAGGATCGCAATGCGGGACGAAAAGCCGACCAACAAGTCGATGCTGAGCGTCGAGAAGCCAACGTACAAAGTCCCCTGCAACTGCGGCCCCAAGACCAGCAAGTCAGTGGAGGGAATGACAACGCCAGTAAGCGGGAAGGGAACGGCGATACCATTCAACTGAGTGCTATTGCACCAACGGAAAAAGGAGGTGAGTTAGATGGCGGCAAAGAAAAAGATGCCCAAGCAAAAGATGGAGATGGAGGCCAAGGGAAAGAAGATGGGAAAGGGCTACAAATCCAAGGAGATGCGGGGAAGCAAGCGCAAGTAAGTGGTGAATCGGGGGCAGTTCCACCCTCCCCCGCTATTCAGCACATTGCAAAAAACAATCTCCCTATAACGGCAGGCGTTATAGAGGAGCTACAGAAGGCCGTAAGGGAGCCTGCTCAGGCCGCTATTGCAGTAGGGTCTGAATTAGTTGAGCAAGGTGTACCTATGCTGGCGGCAACAAAGGCTGGAGCCGCAGTTGGAGAAGCCGCAAGCGTACCACTCACCCCCCTTGGGGGAGCCGCCGCTGGAATTGCGACTGGAGCAGTGGTTCAGCCTCTCACTTCTGCACTTGTTAAAGGATCTGAGGATCTACTTGGCATTAAAGACCCGATTGAGAAGGCTCAAAAAGAGTTCCCAACGCTTACTAAAGCCGCAAATGTGGCAGTAATGGCTCCATTTGCCTATCAATCGCTCAAGAATCTTGGATCTCAGTTCTTCAATACGATGGATGAGCAAGGTGCATTGCAGGCGGCAATGGATGTGGCTAAGAAAATTGGCGTTGCAACAGGTGTGGGAACGCCAATCATGGCGGCAACACAATATGCAACACAGGCGGCTGAATATTGGGGAAAACTGACCAAAGAAAAGCCAGAAGTTAAGCTTAGCGATCTCCCAGAAATGGCTCTCATGTCTGCAATCATGCAGGGATACAAAGAAGCCAAAGGGAAAGCCCCCAATCTTGAGGGAATTGAGGGCGAAAAGACCATAAATATACCAGCGGCACAAGAAGGTGGAGAAGAAAGGCTCGACCATGCGGCTTTTAATGCAAATGACCAAACATTCACTGGTGAGAACCACGATGAGGCATTGGAAAAAGCCAAGGACGCTGGCCAGATTGACGAAGATTTCTACAACAAGCACAAGGGCAACAAGAACAACGTGCAAAGAAACGCCCCAGAGTTTGGCTACACAACGAACAAGGGAAGGTTTGTAAGCCGAAGAGAGGGGTATGAGATTGCCCAAAATGCCAACCAACTCAACACCGATAAGTTTTTATTTGCAGATAAGGATGGCGTTGACCTTCACTCGCATGAAGTGGATTTGGACTTGTCCGAAAATCAACCCGGCAATAGCGGAATATCAAACAGAATAAAGTCAAACCCAAGCATAATTGCTCTTGCCGCAAGGGCTCCTAGGTCAACTGACCCTAGGGAACAGACTGCATGGGGAAGAATGATCCAGAAGTTTGACCTATTCCAAGATGACCTAAGGGCAATGGGATTCAGAGGGGTTGCTGAGAACATTAGGGATGTTGGTGCAGAAGGCTTTTACAGGGTAAAGGAAGCCACAACGATGCTCATGGACACTCTTCAAGGAAGGAATGTGTCCAAGCTCAGGGATGCAGGGGTTTTCGAGGAAGCGACTGCCCATGCACAGGCAAAAAGGGCTATTGAACCTTGGGTGAACACTATCATCTCCGAGGTGTTTCCAGACAAGTACAAGGTATCGGAACTTGGAAAGAAAGAGGTGGCTGATGCAGACTGGAATTTGATGGTGGCTGAAAGGGAGCTTAACAGGATCGTAAAGTATGGTAAAAAGAAGGGGGAATCAGACCCTATCAAGCTTGCAGAATATGGAAAGGCAGTAGCAGATCAGCAAAAGATCGTTGATGACCTTGCCAAAACCTCCGAAGAAGTTAAAGAAAAACACGATAGGATTAAACCAACTATCGACATCATTGTTAAGGACAACATCCTTGGCGGAGCCGACGCAATCCAAAACCAGATTAGCGACAAAACCGCTGAGTTGCATGACCTTCAGCAAAAGTTTGACGAAGGGACTGCTCCGAAGGGAACAAAGGGGGAAATCAAGGCTCTAAAGGAAAACATTGATGATCTAAACGAGGCACTGGAAGAAATCAAAAAAGTGCATGACTTGGATCAATATTCCAAAGACGTTGAGGCGGCTAAAGGAACCGACATTGAACAGGACATTGAAAGATGGAAGAAGATTGTTCACCCAGAAATGGATGAACTTTACAGAAAGGCAAACAACACAACCAGCTTGCCACCCACCGAGCGTGGACGTGTGTTTGGTGCTCGTATCAACCTTCTTTCTAAAAACGATGCCAGCAAGTTCCTAGCTTCTGAACGTGAGGATGGGCCATATAAGTCCGTTATTGCAACGGAATACCGCAATCCTGACATTAAGCAGGATATGCTGTCCAAGAAAGCCGCATTCAACGCAGATTACTCAACTGACGTGGAGGCTATTCTTAAGAATTCTTTTGGAACACGTTACAACGAAGGAACCAAGCTTGATTTCTACAAAGCACTTCTGAAAAATGGAGTTGCAGTGATGCCAGAGAAAGGGGAGAGGGTGGAGGAACTTAAAGGAAAGCCAACAGCCATGATGGACATTGAGGATTGGCCTGAGTTTGACCCAAAGACAGGAAAGGTGACTAGGTCTAAAAAGTACATGTACATACAAAGGGATTTGGTTTCTCAGGTTAAACAAATCCTAGACACTACTGAGCATCCAGAGGCAAACCCTCTTTTTTCTGGATTCAACGCAATTCAGCTGGCGGCCCCAACAGATGCCATCGTCCACTCAAAAAACCTTCTTTCCATTGTAACCTCTGCGCTGGGCAGGGACTCTGCAACAGCAGATGTCATAAATAAGATTCCATTCTTAAATACAAAGAATGCAATCCAAGAAATTTACTCTGTTCTTAAGGAAATCGAGGCAGACACCCCCAAAATAAGAAAAGAAAAGGCAGAAATAGCAAGGATGTCTGGATTGCGGCCTCATTTTGATCAAGGAGGAATAATGAAGCTCCTTTCAAAGCCACAGCACGACTTCCTTTACTACACAGACATGGCATCTCGCATTATTATGAATCGCAGATACCAGAATCTTGTTGATCGTGGACTGGTTGAAAACTCCGCTGAGGCAAAAATAGATTTCATCAACCAGATTGGTGAATATAACCGAAGGATGATGAGCAGGCTTGAATCAAACATGAGGGATTTTGGCATGTCCCCATTCGTTGTTGCAGGAAGAGCAATGAATAGGTTTTCAAGAAGGCTTGTGCTTATGAGCCCCGGATTCAAGCCAAAGGACGCAGAGGCTCAGTTAAAGGCTAGGTTATACCAAGCCAGCGGCCTTGCAATGGCTACTCTTGTTCCAGCATTAGTGAACATGATTACTACTGGTCATTTCTGGGGCAGGCCGGGAACTCCTATTGGAGCAATCGACTTTGGGTCTAACTTTGACACATCTGACGACAAGCATAGGGTGTTGGACTTCTATCAGTTGATGAATATGCGTAGAGGCTTTAGACAGCTTGGATTTGATGCCGCATTCAATGGCTGGAGAAATGGAGATTCATTCGCCAACATCTTCAACAACATCAAGGAGGATGCCAAGACTGTTTCAATGCATCCATTTGTTGGCCCTGCCGCTGGATTCACATACGCATCTCTTACTGGTCAAAGGCTAGACCTTAGATCTGGCTTCCAGAATGTGTATCTTACCAGAAAGATTGAAGGGCCTGCTGGCCTTTTGGAAAATGCACGAGTTGCATTAAAACAACAGAACCAGTTTGTGTATGACCTAGGAGTTGGTGCGGCTATTGAGAAAGGAATGGAGATGTATGGCATACCAAAACCAGTTGGAGGAGATGAGTCTGAAACACTTAGGGATCTTGGAATACCCCAGCACGTTCCCATCTTTAGGCAACTTTACAACATTGGAGCAACTGCCGCTGGAGCCGCAGGAGGAAAGCTGGTTGTCTCTCCAGCCATGAAGTTGTCTGCGCAGTTGGGAACAAAAGAGCAATATAATCCAGAGCAGGACATAAGGTTTGACTATCGCAAGAGGATCAACGAGCTCCATCGTGCAGGAAAAGAAGATGAAGCTAGGGCTCTTTATGCCGAAGGACTTGAAAAGAAGATACTAACCACGGCAGACAAGAAGGCTCTTAGCAATCAATACAAGCATCCTAACGTGTTGTTCCAGCGTGTAGAGAGGATGAAAGATCCATCTGACAGCATTAGCGTGTTTAGGGTTGCCACTCCAGAGGAGCAGGATAACATCGGGCCCCTCATCTGGAAGCGAATCTCTAACTCAACATCTATCCTAAAAGAGCAGAAGGACAAGCTTCATAACGAAATGAAGTCCTTTGCGAAAGAGGGCAGTGTATTGTATAAAACAATCCACTCCGAGTCAAAATAAGCATGGCTACCCAAAAACAACCAAGATTTCCCCACCCACCCCTTGAAACAGGAGTGGCTCAGTATCCTACGCCGCTTGTCCCAAATTACAACGACAAGAAGGGAGGATGGGGGTTTACTGACCAAGGTCATATCATACTTGTTGAGAAGGTAAGCATTGAGAAGGGAACATTCAACCCACAGCCCTTGGATGGTTCAGTAACATACACAGGAAGGGACGCAAATAAATGGCCTTCCAGCCTCTACCTAGTTGCTGAAAAGCCAACCGAGGATGGCGAGTTCTGCTACCGCTACTGGGCGAACTCTCGCACATATTCAAGTCAAAACCCTTGGAACTACAACATCTCTTATAGCTTTGACGATCCGGGGTATCCGATTTACTCCCGCACATACATCATTAAGCGCACTGACTATTCAGCGGTAGCCATCCTAGCTAAAGACCCGATATTCAATTCAATCGTCGATGGGGGATCTTATGCCTACATGGTTCAACAGGAGATGCAGGAGCTACCAGAGGATAATCCTCTTAGGTCTTTGTTTGTGGCTCACAAAGTGGTTTATGAAACATTGCCCGGATCTCCCAAGGGCAGTAATGAGAATAAGCCCGGTCTTATGGGCACTCAGGTGGTTAAGGATCAGTATGTGTTGCCTTCTGCTGTCCCAGACTCACTCACATTTAATAGCGGAGGAACATCAGTTCTTCAATCTGAGGTAGAGGCACTTTCATCAACAAAGTCTGAGTTAAAAACAGTTTCAACTACTGGCCCTTATGAACTTGCTGGACAAGCATTGGGTGAATTTGGACTCATCACAACAGATGAATCAATAGTTGGATATGGTAGCAATCTTCCAACTCCAACAAAGAATACCGTTAAGTTAGATAAAATCCCACTTGATTTAGCCAAATCAAAGTTAACCAATTCTTCGTATGACGATTTATCCATCCTTACTGGATATCAGTATGATGAAAATCTGAATCTTTTCATTACCAATACGAAAGAACTTATTGATGCTGGAACTGTATCACCTACTTATGATAACGGCCTTATATCCTCTCGTGACGAGCCTGTAGATAAATGGAAAACCATAAGAATACAAAGTAAAATCAGCGCATTGCCAGCAAATAGAACGGAATATAAAACCGCTTCTTATGCAAGCCCTAATCTTTTGTATGGATTTAATGTAAGTTTGTTTAATTTTCCAGACGGGCAATTGCAATACAATGTTACTCCAGTAATGAGGGCGGAGCGCAGTTATCAAACCGTGCAGCAGTTTGAAACCACTTATGCATATGGGACTCCAGATCCAACCGCTCCAACAGACACATTATTTGATCCACTATCAGTTCATGTCGTGTATAATGGATTTTTTGCTAGGTTTGATATCCCAAACTGCATAACTGATTCAGATGGAAGTAATTTTTATATTCATTTTGACACTGGCATTAACACTCCAGCGGCGGCATACTATGGGCCGATTAATGAAACTTACTATGTTCCTTCCACTACAAATAATGGAAATCCATTCACGGCAACCGATTACACGGGGCTAGTTGGAACTTATCAAAAGGTTTCTTATGAGCTGGAATACTGGAAGGCTAACATTTGGAGGAAGGTAGTCACATCAGTTCTCATAAAATAATGGATGAAGAGATCTCATTCAAGGGGTTCGGGCCAATAAATTCCTCTAATCCAACCTTTGCTGGAGGATTTGGCAGAGGCGGGTCATTTGCTCCGCTTGCACGTCAAGAGGTGAAGTTCCCACCAAGGGAAAATTGGACGGCGCGAGCAATTTCCAATATTCCATTTGACGCAAACATCTCTGTAATTTCCCCATCTACGGCAACAGTAACCATAACTCCGGGAACCGTTAGCGGAATTTTGCCAGCAAACATCTTATCTCCAATTTCAATAAGCCTTTCTTCCACGACCTACATTTCACTTGCTTGCACGGCATCAAATAATGTGGTTACAGGGGTGACAGTTGTAGCGTCCAGCACTCCATTTGTGGGTCAAACTCCCACATCTGGAATTGCGGCATCTTCATTTTCCATACCAGCAGTTGTAATAATTAATTTTCAATCTTACAATCTATTGGCAAAAAATTGGGTATCGGCGGTTCCCGTAGTGGCATTTATCACATATTCTGGCCCTACCAACACTCCCACTCCTTCCTATATCTGGAGCTGGTAATATGAGTTCAGTGGCTTATAGTTTCGATGGGAATGATGCTACTGGCACGACAATTATTACCCTTGACCCCCTTTCCTATACTTTTACAAATAGCATAGAGTATTACACAGCAAATGAACAATCAACGCATTTAGATAATTCTAACAATGTGGTCACAGATAATAGTGGGTTAACTTTTTTAAGTTCTGCCGTCACGTCATCTTCCACTTATGACAACACGCAATATTCTACCACAGTTTCAGATACATATGCTGGTACTGGTCAGCGTCCATTTACGCCTCTCACAATTATTGGAACATTTTTGAATATAGATTCTGGCTATACTGGGCCAATTTCTGATCTTGTATCAACAAGTAGTGTTTCTTATGGAACTTCAACGTATTATAATAACACATTTGCTACGGAAAGTTTTTGGATTGATTCTTTATCAACCTCTTCACAAATTACTACCATCACTGATTATTCATATGACACTTATTTTACATATACCACATATTATGGAATAGATCATACTGCATTAAATTATAATTATAAAATGGGCAATCATCGCCTAACGGACATAGGATATGATTCCGCAAGCATGGAAGGAAGGAATACAGATCTTTCACTCGTTGTTCCGGTGGAAATGTCTGTAAGGTGGAATTCTGCATCTTTTATTTCTGAGATTTCTTCTAGTTCAAGTAGTTATTCAACTGGGACTCACGAAGACACTTTGTATTCTTATACTTATTTTTCAATATATTCCCCATATATAGGAAGCTCCACAAGTGATTCAAGTCAGGTTGATGGTGATTCTAGTATATATAATAATTTCACAAACACTAATGCCGCTAATGTGACTGCTGGAGAATATATCACTTGGACAACAAATGATAATTTAGGTGGCTTTGTAAAATTGGGACAATCTTCTAATAGCACATACAATGGCTTTACTTTTGGGCATGATGATCCACTATGGGTAGATGATAATGTGATTGGAGGCGCACTCGTTGGGGTTTATAGGGTTTCTCCTAGATGCCCTGCACTTATTCCAGCCACAGTAGCTCAATCTCCATTTGGATATATTCTTAATAATGCTTGGGCGGCATCTTGGGGAATTTACCAAATAGATGGTGTCTCACAAACTCAAATTGTTAATTATGACATTAGTGCTGGTCAAACCTTTGGAAGGCCAGTAAGTACCTCTTTTGTGAATAGTTATGGAAGCCAAACATTTGATACATGGTCAGTTCAACAAAATAGTTTGCCAGCCATATTTAATGGTTCAGATAGTGCTACTGTAACTGTCTCTGGAGTATTTGGCTTTACAAGCTATACAACTGGTTCTGCATCTTCAAGCCATAGCACTTGTTCATACTTTTCTAATGGCTCCCCCATCACATTAACTGGTGCTGATTTTATTGAGGTGGGTCAGGATGGATTAGTTGCCAACACTGGTGGGGCTGGTTGGATATGATTTCAATAGTTACCGCTGCTACCAAGTCGTATTTGTATTGCTGGCCTCAGTTGATCCGAGCCATTGCCACGGCTGGTTCACACCATAATGATTGCCACTTTATTTTTGCAACCGACAAAAGCGAAGAGAGTAAGGAAGCTGAAAACTTTGCAAAGGGGCATCTTCCAGAAGGGTGGAAAGTAACTGCTATTCGCCTTCCGATAACCGAAGATGCAAAAGATTACAAGGAGTCAGCGCAAATCAGAATTGCTCAACTTCAAGGAGCCGCATTTGAGTTTGCAAGAAGGATTAAATCAGACCTTTGTTGGTCAGTAGAAAGCGACACCATCCCGACTGCTAATTCCCTTAGAGTTCTGGAATGGACTCTTCAAATGCCCGATGCAGATGGTCAGAGCTATTACGACATAGCCGCCGCCACTTATCAGAATGGATTGTTCTTGGGAGGATTTGGAACCCCTCAGAACGCAATAGCTGAGGACTTCCTGCCCCATGAGAGGAAGCTAAAACCTAGGATCAAGCTAGTGCATGACAAATGCAAGGAAAGGATTGATGCGGCATCACACATGATCCACAAGGACTTCACACACGACCAAGAGAAGAGAAAGGCCATTCTTGATAAGGAAGGCAATAGAATGGCTAGGATTAGAGAAAGGATCAAGAAGTCATGCCCTCCAGATGGTAATATCTGGGAGGTTAATGCCAAGCATGGATGGAGGCGTAGGGGGTGGATGGACTTTGCTTATCCCGGCATTGGCGAGGGGGCTATTGTTCCATCCGACTGGTGCGGATTAGGTTGTACTCTGCTTTCCAAGAAAGCTCTTCAGCTTGCAGACTTCAATGGATATGAAGGGAAGGGAACGCAGGATCTATTCCTGTGCTGGCATAGGTGGCATCCAGCAGGGCTTAAAATTGCCTGTATCCCCCATTGCCCATGCGATCACATCAAGAAGCAATCAGATGGCAAGATTGTTCATTATAGGTCATTCCACGAACAAGTTGGAGAGTGCAAAGGGCATCTTAGAGTGAAGGCACAGCCTTTTATTTCCCTTTGACATAACAAGCCCCTTATAGTAAAAAGGGCGCAACGAAAATGATTGTAGCGATTGCATACCACGATGGTGACGTAGAGTTGATGAAGCGTTGGGCTAAGCGTGTTAAACAGCTTGGGCCTTACATGAATCACGAGATTGTAATTGCACCCATCCGTGGAGTTACCACGGAAGACATTGAGATGCCTCTGTCTAATTGCTTTAGGAAGGTACATGTTTTGCCATGCACTCACTCTGAACGTGGCTGGCCTGTAAGTTGCAATAGAGCATTTCAAGCTATTGCTTGGCATGCCATTCTAAATACAAGACAGCCATTTCTATTCATGGAGCCAGATGCTATTCCTCTTTGTGAGGGGTGGATAGATAAAATTGAGGCTGAGTACAGGCAGTGTCAGCGTCCATTTATGGGAGATTTTGTGGAACTTTCTAAAAGCGAAATCCCCGGAGGCATTGATCATATGAGCGGAATAGCTGTGTATGATTGCAACCTGTCTATAACTGCCCCTAGGTTGTTTAACTGCTCAAATGGGGTGGATGAATATGCTTGGGATGTATGGGCGGCATCAGACATTGTCCCTAAAATGCATAAGACCAAGCTTATCCAGCATGACTGGAGAGGAACTGGAGACAAACCGCATCAGTGGAGAAAAAATAATGTTGATCCCTCTTTCGTAAATGATGGTGCTGTGGTATATCATCCCGATAAGCGAGGCGTATTGCTTAATGATGGTCTTGCTGGAGAGGGAACTAGAGCGGAGGGAGAACCTTCGACGGGTGCGCCTGTGAGCGATTCCTCATTTGAACATCCTTCTCCAGCCCTGACTAAGGGGACTGAAGAATCAGAGGAACAGGCACTTCAAAATGCCCTTAACGTAGTATCCTTCTACCATAAACTAGATGCAAAATTCAAAAGAAAAGTCACGAAAGGGCTCATCGAAAGAGGCCTCATTGCCAAAACCAAGAGTTCCAAGCAGTCTCGAAAGAAAGTTCGACGTTCTGTGGGAGTCGATCAAGGGGCAGGAATTAGTAACTGAGCATAGGTTTCACCCTACTAGGAAGTGGAGAGCCGACTATGCCCACATGGGCAAGATGGTTCTCATTGAGATTGAGGGTGGAGCATGGGGAGGAAGGCACGTTAGAGGTGCTGGATTCATTAAAGACTCAGAGAAATACTTAGAGGCAAACCTCCTTGGGTGGAGGATTATCCGACTCACGTACAATTTAATTACCACAGAAAATTTACAAAGAATTAAAAAATACATTGACGAATTACCATCGTCTGATGTAGGGCATTGAATCAGCGTATCTGGGGTCGCTTCCAGAAATGATGGCGTAGGAGGATTCGCCTCTCCAAACAAACAAACAGGATAAGCATCCGCTTATCCACCAAACCCCTTATTCTTTAATCATCATGGCTTCTATTACCTGTTCTACAGTTAATGACATTTTCGAGCGCGAAACCGCTCGTTTCAATGTCGATATTTGGGAGCGTTACTCCGTTGACGGCCCTTGGGGTCGTCTCGTCCGTGTGGGCAAGTTCCCCCTCGGCATGGGTACGACTCTCTCCGAACTCACAGTTGAGCGTGTGCTCTCCGGTGGGTTTGAAAACAACTGGGCAAACGTCTCGACCTCTTCTGGTCTTGGACAACCCAACAACACCGCTGGTTGCGTTCCTAGCCCTACGAACCTTGCGTTCGGACAGACTGTTCGCACTTGGCAGTTGCAGACCCAGAGCTACCAGACCCCTTGCATCTGCTTGGACGATCTGAAGACTTCCTTCCAGATTGAGAGTCAGGTTGGCAAGACTGTTGATCAACTCACCCAGTTGACCAAGACTGTTCTGGATAACCGCCGCCGCTCGGAGTATCTCCGTGTTGCTGGCAAGATCGTTGCTGGTGATGTTACTCAGACTGTTTATACGTCTGCTACCATCAATGGCACGACCATCCCTAACGCTCTGTATAACAGCAATACCAACACCGCAATCCCCGCCCCAACCGCTAAGCTCTCGCAGGATCTCCTTGATGTTCTGCGTGTTCAGCTTATCCGTGATGGTGCAGGACACAATGCGCTTGGTAAGGAAAATGGCGTTCCTGTTCTCGGTCTGATCACCAGTCCTGAGACAAGCCGTGACCTCCTCCGCAATAATGCTGATCTCCGTCAGGACATCCGCTATGCCACCCCTAGCGAGCTTATCGCTCCTCTCGGTGTCGAGCGTTCGTTCGCTGGATACTATCACATGATTGATCTGGAGCTTCCTCGCTTCGTGTTCAGCAACAACAACTGGGTACAGGTTTATCCCTACATCCAGAATCAAACGACCAATGGCTATACTTGGGAAGTTAACCCCAACTATAACACTGCGCCGTTCGAAGTTTCGTACATCTTCCACGCCGATGTGTACGAGGAGAGCGTTCAGCAGGTCGGCCCAAACATCCCCGGTGCTCCGTTCGATGATTATCCGTACTACTATTCTGGCCAATTTTTCTGGCTGAATATCCGTGATACCACGAACAACCCATTGGGCAAGATCGGTCGCTGGTTGGCAATCTTCCAGAGCGGAAGCCGCCCAATCGCTCCTTATTTGGGTCGTGCCGTGATTCACCGCAGATGCCCATATGACGTGAGCTTCGTGGGTTGCTCCTACTCCTAAGAGATAGTTAATCAAAGATAGCCCCACTGGAGAAATCTGGTGGGGCTTTTCTTTTTCCCTTGACGATGTTTAGTATAAGCATTAACACTACGGACTATGGCACTCATTTTCACTGTTCCCAAAGATTACAATGTTCCGTCAGGCGTTAAAGAGGGCGTAGAGTTCTCTGATATTGCCACATTTAAGTTCGACGGCAATGACATGATGCTCTTGACTGTCGGAGATGAGAAAACCCCTATTCTTAGCCGCCACGTTAAGGAAGATGAGGAGTCTAAGCCAAAGGGTGCAAAGCAGGCCGTTAAGGAACAGCTTGCCGCTATGGAGGATAAGAAAGGATCTGCCGAGATGGAGGATTCTGGAGAGGATTACGCAGAAGGCGGTAAAGAGGAATAGTCTATGGCGGGCTACGATTTTTATCAGCCAGTCGTAGCAAACCCCAACGATGGGGAAAACATCACGCTTTGTAAGATCCTTGATGGGATTGCGGCATTAAGCCCTGCGGCTAACAACATCCTTTTGCCATATACAAGGGTTAGCACAGCAAGCACAAATGCAATAACTGTTAAGGCGTCTGCTGGAAATGTTTATAACTTTATTGCTACAAATGTATCGAATCAGACAAAGTATGTGAAGTTTTACGATTTGGCTACTACTCCAGATCCAACAACAAATTCCCCAGATTACATTATTCCCTTGCAGAATGGTCAGACCATCACACTAGCATTAGGAGTTTCTCCCTTTATTTTCCATAATGGAATTAGCTTTGCAATCGTCACATCGGCTTCTGCTGGTGGGGCAGTTGGCGCAGGAGATGTTGTGCTAAGCATTAGCTGGGCATAAATTGATTGCACAAATTAACAATACATAATATACAAACTATATGAGCTTTCCTTCTGTTTATAATCCATCTATTTCAAATCCGGCAGACCAAGAAAATATCACGCTTTGCAAGATTCTTGATTCTGTTAGTGGCGTTGGATACGACTACGAGCTTTCCAACTATGTTGCCGCTGATAAGCCTCAGACTATTGTAATCAAAAATGGAGATGAGGTTCTTAAAACCATCACCATCTCTTACGATGGTTCAAGCAACATTACCTCTATCGTCCGTAGCTAATGGCTCTTACAGATAACATTTTAGCCTATTGGAACCTAAATGATGATGGTTCCGGGGGAGTCAGTCTTGTTGACTCAACAGGCAATGGTTACACGCTTACTAACAATAATGAGGTCACCTTGGGGACTGGCATTATTGATGGATGTGCAGTTCTAAATGGATCAGATTATCTTTCATCGTTAAATATACCAATAACTTCAAGCACATTTAGTTATTCTGGTTGGATTTATCCTACTGATTTAAGTTATGATAGAATTATATTCTCTGGCGATAGTGTTGGAGATTTAATGATTGGAATTGTTACTGGTGGTGGAACAACTACTCCATATTTAGGAGTTGGAAGAAATGCAGTAGCATGGGACTACCTTTCAAATGCACAAATTGTCGTTAATCAATGGCAATATGTAACTGTTACAGATGATGGAACTTCAGTATCATTATACATTAACGGAAATTATGTTGGAGGTGGAGCATCCTCATCGTACGCAATAACCGCAACTGCATCTTTAGGTTATCAATATAATAGTGCTTTTAATGTAAATTTCTTTGGTAGTCTTGATGAAACAGGACTTTGGAATCGTGCATTATCTCCAACGGAAATATCTAATCTTTTTTATGGAGGAGATGGAAACACATATCCATTTACAAACCCTCTTCCTGTACCACTTACCGTTGGATGTAAAGCCTACTGGAACCTCAATAACGATGGATCTGGAGGTGTTTCATTACTTGATTCAACTGGTAATGGAAATACGCTTACCAACAATGGTGGAATTTCTTTAGGAACTGGAATTATTGGAGGAGATGCGGTTGGAAATGGTTCTGGATGGTTATCAACTAATTCACCAATTGATTTTTCTAATGATTTTACAGTTAATTTTTGGGTTGATGGTAAAGCATATGGAATACAAAATTTTGCAGGACAAGGAGGAGTTGGACTTGCTATTGATTGGGAGCCAACCAGTACAGGCAGGGGATTGTATTTAGCATTGTCAGAAGTAGCAATTTTACTTTCATATCCAGCAGAAGATTTAACTGGATGGCAAATGGCAACTGTTACTAGATCGGGAGATTTGGTTTCTTTTTATGTTAATGGTTCTTTTGCTACATCTTCAAATGGAATAACAAATAATTTTACTTCAAATTATGGAATTTTAGCTGGAAATACTGGATTTTCTGCTGGCCCAAATAATGGAATTGGAATGGATGAAGTTGGAATTTGGAGCCGTGCATTGTCTCCAACAGAAGTAAGCAATCTTTACAATGGTGGAGCAGGATTAACTTATCCATTCACAATTCTTTATTACAATAACGCTCAAGAAGATGGAGATTGGGGAAATCTTCTAAACTGGTGGCAGGATTCTGCATTTACTACTCAAGCAACTGCCCTTCCTACTTCTACTAACCCAGTTAATCTTTACAACCAAGTAACGCAAAACACACAAGGAGCCGATCAATGCTTCTGTGCATCTGCTTCTTTCTGGTCTGCTGACTTTGGTGCAGGACTTACGCTTCAATCAACTGGAGTGGTAAATATGCAGGGAACTTCAGTCATGGCTGGAACTACTACTGATAGTGTTTCCATGCATGATTCTTCACAGCTTTCCAATACTTCTGTGATTGATGGGAATGTGGTGATGCGTGATAGCTCTAGGGCATTTGGTTCTATACTTGGAAATGCCACAGTCTATTATGACACAGGGAATGGTCAGTATCCTATTGGTGGAACAGTAGGTGGATCAGTAACATATCTTGGATGGCCCGCTTTAAGCCCTCAATGGTTCAACGATCAAGTTACTGGTGGTGCTGATGATGGAGACTTTAGCAATCTCGCAAACTGGTGGGCTAACAACACATACACTACTAGACCATTAAATTCAGTAGGAACCCAAGCACTTCCAGATGCCTCTACAGATGTGTTTATTGCACCGAATACTGGAATTGTTGCCAATACTGGAACAGCAAATCCAACCATCAATAGCGTTACTGCTAATAATTCAAATATCCAAAACATCTCTATTACCGCAACCAATGGTTTCTTGTTCTCTGGAAATCAAGGAGTAGAAAATGCAGTCTTGTATGGTAATGTTGTTTTCCAAGACACGGCGTACAACGATCATGCCGTTATCCAAGGAAAGGCAACATACAAGTCTGCGGCATCCCTGCAATACTCATGGGGTCAAAACTCACTTGGAAATGTGAATGCTGGAATGTATAATGGATCAACCGCATTTGAGGTTAACATTCCAACTGGAAATTCAAATAAAGGATTCCTTTCTGCCTTGCTTGGTTTCCCTTGGTATATTAGGTTCTAAAAATTATGATCGCACTAACTTCACCCATCACTATCACTCCAAAGCCTGTTCACGGAAAGTCTATCCAGCCAACTACGCTTACCAGCATTGACTATAGCGTGAATTACGATAACTCACAGCAACAGGCCATTGCTCGTATCAAGGGGGTGAATGTGAATGTTGTCCTTTGGAACCAGCACACCACTCCTGCATATTCTTCTATCGGTCAGTTCTCGGATGACGACACGGACGCTCGCCTGTCCACCCTTCTTAATGTGAGTAAGGGAAACGCCGCTATTGAAGCCGCCATCCTAGCTCTGTATCCAGCCCCTGCTAAATCGGCATAGCCATGATGCACCATCTTGATACTGCCGCTACTGGAGCCATAGGGTTTACCGCACCTATTGCGGCGGCGGCTATCAGCCTAGACCCCATGCTCGACCTAGAGCTTCGTGTAGCAAGCATGATTATCGGTATCTTGGTGGGACTAGCCTCTTTTGCGAAACTTGCGTATGACCTATACGCAGATCACAAGAATAGGAATAAATGAATTTACAGGAGAAGCAGTTTTGGATGGGCGTATTTACGCTCATTTTTATTGCCATCGTTCTTGGTTTTCTCTGCGGATGCTCTCATCCTGCTTCACCGATTTCGGTGGCTTCTTCGGTTGATCGTCTCTCTGCTATTCAAGGCAATCTCTCTGCTGTGGATGGGAAGGCCGTAGTGGTTGAGGAGTATTTGAAGAGCCACTAAAAATTGGTGCTTGCAAGTTGCAAGCTGGTTGCATAGGTTTTGTGCCTATGAAAACCAAAACAACCGACACGGCTAGGACGGATGAGGCTTGCGAGGCCATGGGCTTAAAAGCCTTTGTAGTGCCAGTAGAAACCTCCCGCCAGCTAGAACGCGAACTGAATAAGAAAACCAACGAGGTCGCAAGGCTCCGTGAGCTTCTGGAAAAAGTCCTTTTTGAGCTAGAAAAAGTTCCATTCCAGACTCCGAAGCTAACCGCTTTCACAGCTCACAGACTTGCCGACAGGTATCGTGAAAAGCTCCACAACCAATAAGAACATCAACACCGCATTAAATAAGAATATGCACCCCGACACATCACCAACGCCAAGGACGGATGAAGCCAGACACATGGCCTTTGACGTTCATAACGGCGACTATAACGCTTATGTATATATATATACGGCGAACCATGGAGAAACTGATTCAGAGTTTCAAATTGCAAACAAGAGGGCATTGAAATTAGAAGCCGAGGTCGAAAGGTTTCGTGAGGCTCTTGAACTAATCGCCGCTCCCATGCGTCCAGATGGCACTTACAACCGCGACAGG
>Ga0316227_1000673_pt1 | contig 45555 bp, 24 predicted proteins | sample TBH18019metaG_FD_206012 | JGI IMG/M metagenome (GOLD analysis project Ga0316227, IMG submission 206012) | Freshwater microbial communities from Trout Bog Lake, Wisconsin, USA - TBH18019 | ecosystem: Environmental > Aquatic > Freshwater > Lake > Hypolimnion/Profundal zone | place: USA: Wisconsin... | reverse complement strand
CTGTCAGCCGATCCCGAGGGGCCTTTCCCTCATCAGTTGTGCAGTTACGCACTGCATCAGCCTCACGGCTGATTTCGCGCTCGTGGCGCACCGGAGCACAGCTCCGAAGATGGGTGCGTGACGCAGTGCAACTGCGTCACGAGGGGCGCGCGGGGCGTCCTTCCCCCCTCGTTACGAATCTCCAGATTCGTAACGCACTTGTCTTCGAATCTCCGATTCGCAACCCGCCGATAGCAGCAAGAGCGCCAGTTCGACGGTGGGTGTCTTCGCGCAATCCACGCGGCACGAAGCAGAGTTTCGCAGACACTGGCGTTGCCAATCTGGAGAATGGTAACGAGGGGAACGAGGGGGAACGACGAACTTGTTCTACCCGACCGACTTCGAGCGCGAACTCTTCATGCTGCATGTGAACGAGAACATGCTTCGCGCGGGCCATGCGTTCACGCTCGACTTCAAGCTGACGGCGTCAACCGCATGGGCCGTCAGCTCCGATTATGCGCCGACTGAAACAAACGTTCGGATTGCTTCGTGAGATTCCTTCGACAGACTCAGGACAGGCTCTTCGCAGGCTCAGGATGACAGCATTCGGGGCTCCGTCCTCGCTCGTGCGTCCGGTTTGCAAACTTGTGGGTAATGCTCAGAGGCCTGTGCTCCCAGGATCTGTCGGCTTCGAGGCCCTTTCACCCTCCGTGCACACTTCTTCCCTATCGCGAAAGATTGCCGGTTCACCCTGGTGGTGGCATTCTATTTCATACATCTTCGCCAGTGCCTGTGCGGCCAGCATTTGGACTGGATGCGCGAGGCATGCAAATCCAGAGAATAATGTACGCGAGGACTCCAGTTCCGAAGCAGAGCATAAGAATCAGAAAAAGCATCCGCCATACCAAGGATGGAATCGGAGAATGCTCGCCCAGTCCTCCGCACACGCCGCCGATCTGACAATCTTTGGCCGACTTGCGGAGGTTCTGGACAAATGCCATCCACGAAAACCTTGAAGGGTTCGAACCCAACCCCGCGCCCTCGCAGGCAGGCTCCCGTTTGGATCGAGCCAATAGGACGGAGCCAACCCCGAGAGCGATGATTGCTGTTGCACCCAGCAACCCGATCTCCCAATTCTCGCCCGCACTAATTTTGATTTCAATGCTTCGCACGGTTGAATCCGAAGGGTGTGAAGTCCATTTGAACTCGCTGCCGCCCAGGAGTGCCATTGCAACCGCACTTGCTCCAAGGACCAGCCCCACAACTAATATCAGTTTTGAAATTCTATCGATCATTTTTAGTTCTTGCTTTCATGGGTTCATGGGATTGTTGTTTTACCGCTTCCGGCGTGCTGGATTGAATGACCTCGGCGACTTTTTGCGCATCGATTTTGGGTACCTCACGGTCATAGCTAATCACCCCCTCACACTCGGTTTCAACATCCATCAGTTGGCAGTAGAAGAGTCCGGAGAGACCCGTTCGTGGCGATTCGCGGAGAAAGTTTTTTACTCTCGTTCCCAATCTCCAGATTGGGAACGCACCTGTCTTCGAATCTCCGATTCCCAACCCGCCGATAACAGCAAGAGCGCCAGTTCGACGGTGAGTGCCTTCGCGCAATCCACGCGGCACGAAACAGAGTTTCGCAGACACTGGCGTTACCAATCTGGAGATTGGTAACGAGGGGAATCTGGAGATTGGTAACGAGGGGAAACCCAACAACTTGAGTGGCTTCGCCGCGCCATCCCTCCCGGTGGATCGGAGTTTTTGCATCGGCCAGCTTGTTTCCGTCACGTTTTCGGCTGCGATTGCGTCATGACACAGGCGGGAAGTATTTTCTCCGCAAGCTCGGCAGCCTCACTCCCGATCAATTGCGCAACGAAGCGCTGCCCACGGGCAAAGCCAGTGCGGTGCTCTCGACAGTCTTTGTCTCGCCGTTGACGCGGACCGTGACTTCGCGCGGTTCGGGCGAGGCGATGCGGTAACGGGTCACCTTGCCGTCCTTCCAATCCATGTCCACGGTGAAATTGCCCCGGGCATGCAGTCCTTGCACACTGCCGCAGGGCCAGGCTTCGGGCAGAGCGGGCAACAGGCTGATGCGATAGGACGCCTCGCCCGGCTTGGGGGTCTTCGTCAGCCGGTGGCTTTGGAGGAGCATTTCGGCCACGGCTGCCGTGTAGGCGCCGTTGCCGTCCGTCTCCGCCGAGCCGCAGTTGGCAAACAGGTTGGGGAAGATGAATCCATCGGAGATGAACCTCGCCAGCAATTCGTGCCCGGCGTTGCCTCGTCCGAGACGCGCCCAGAGCGCGGCCCGCCACGGCAGCGACCACTCGGTGTTTCCTTCGATTCCGCGTTCGATCAAGGAAACGGCGACTGCCGCGGCCTGGTCTGGAGTGTCTTCAACGCCGATCCGGTCGCCGGGGTAGAGACCGACGAGATGGGATGTATGCCGGTGATGGATTTGGTTGGAATCGACGTCCTCCATCCATTCCTGAAGCTGCCCGCGGGAACCGATCGCGGGAAGCAGCAACTTGTCGCGCATTTCGCCAAATTTGCGGACTTCATCATTGTCGATGCCGAGTATCTTCGCAGCTTGCACTGTGTGGTCGAGAACGTGATAGACCAGTTCCTGCTGGTAGCTGTTTCCATCGCACGATGCCACGCCTCCCTGTTCCGGAGACCATCCCTTGACAACCACCAAGCGCCCATCCGGAAGCGCTTTGAGATGATCCGCCCAGTATTGGCTGACTTCCTTCATGATCGGGAAGGCGCGGTCCCGGAGGAACCCCGTATCCCCTGTGAACGCGTAGTGTTCCCAATAATGCATGCAATACCAAGCGTTGGCGGCCCGATCGTGCAACCAACCCTGTCCACCCCAGATGTTGTGCGAGGTGCGGATGTCGAAGCCACGGACATTTTCCGGCGCGATGCCGGCGTTATATTGCTGTTCAGACAGCTCCAGTTTTCTCCAGAGCGGCAACTGGCTGTCGGTCAAGTCGAAGAATGGCAGGTGGCATTCGGGCAACCCGGTGACCTCCGCCTGCCAATGGCATTCCTGGATGTTGATGTTGCTGTGGTAATCGCAGTGGCAAATGATGCCGTTATCGCACCAGAGACCGTTGAGATTGGCCGGGAGTCCGCCCGGTCGCACGCTCGCAATCAGCAGATAACGGCCATACTGGAACATCAGCGCCTCAAGCTCCGGGTCCAGGCCGTCCTTGTCTTCCATCCGGCGGCGGTCGGAGGGCAGTTGACGGCGGGCGGTCGCGGACTTGCCCAAGTCGAGCGTCACCCGGCTGTAGAGCTTGGAATAGTCGGCGACGTGCGCGGCGCGCAGTTTGTCAAAGCCTTTGGCCGCGGCGTTGCGGACATCTGCCGCCACCGCGGAATGCGGATCGGCCCCGAGGAAATGCTTTGAGGCGTCCATGACATAGTTGGTCCTTGCCGCCAGGAATAGCGTCACGCTATCGCACTTGCGGAACCGGATTGATTCGCCTTCGACCTCCAAAGCGCCTCCCGTCGCTTCCACGGCCATGCGGGCCTCGTACATCTCGCCGTTGGGCAAAGCGCCCCGCATGACGAGAGTCTGATTTTCCACGGTAATCTTGCCGGGATGGCCATCCTTGAACGCAAGCGTTCCATTGTAGGCTCCCGGACGGTCGGCAGTCATGCGCATGGCGATGACCTGGCCGGGGTTGCTTGCGATTGCTTCCCGGTGGAAGTGAATCCCGTCGAGCAGGTAGTCCACGGTTGCGGTGGCATTGTGAAGATCCACGGCCCGGCGGTAACGGGTGATCTGCCCCGGTTTGTCGAACGCGAGGTTCACTTCGCCGAAGCGCTCGTAGGAACCCATGGTGTTGTAATCGTTGCTCGGGTTCTCGTCGCCGGTCCAGAGGCTGCTCTCGTTGAAGACAATGCGATCGTTGGGATAGCCGCCCAACAGCAACGCCCCGATCCGCCCGTTGCCAACGGGCATCCCCTCCGTCTCCGAATGATTGCCGGGCCGGTCATACCAAACCGCATCGCCCGGAAGCGCGCCGAACGGGGAAGGCTTGGAGCGGTCGGCGATCGTGCCCACCAATTCAAGCCGTCCGATTTGGAAATCGGAACCGCCCGCGACCTTGGGGAAGGTCACCCGATAGCCCAGGAAGGCGTCGGCGCCGGACAGGCGCACCGACTGCCTCGCGTTTCGTCCGGCAAATGGCGCAATGCGCGCGTCCTTTACGATCGGCTCGAAGGTTCGGCCTCCGTCCCTGGTCCCCTCAATCGTGACGCCGGCGGGATCGCGTCCCTGCGCATCGAAGGCGGCCATCAAATCCAGTTCCTGAAGGACCGTCCAGCCGGCCCGCGGGTAGATGAGCAGCCCGGAACCGGCGTAACCCGGGCCATACGCCGAACCATTGTAGTACTTGCGCGCGTTGCGGTCGAACATTCCGAGGATCGATTGAGTCCGCGACTCCCCGTAGCCGGCCTTGGCGGGGTCGCCCACCGGAAAATACTCGTCGAACTCCGAGTTGAGCGGACTGGGCAGGGTCGTGGCTCCGGGATTGGGGGCGGACGCATGCGCGCACTGCCCCGCCCGCGTCGCATGGATGGGCAGAAGAGCGGCTAGTGTTGCGAGACAGGTCTTGAGCAGATTTGAAATCGAACGGTTCATGGGATTTGCCGATATACCCCCAACCCGGTAAAAAGTTTCGTTAAATGGCGTTGAACGTACAACGGAACAGTTCCCATCATCGCTCAATAGAGTGACAGTCCTCGTGACGGAGTTGTACTCCGTCACGCACCCATCTTGGAAGCTTTGCTTCCCGAGCGTGGATGCGTTTTGCTTCCCCTCGTTACGGAGCTGCGCTCCGTAACGAGGAACGGAGCTTCGCAACCCTATTTCGCACTCCTCAATCGTTCCGTTTCTCCAAACGGATCGATGCCTTGTTGCATGTTTCGGAGAGGATGGCAGGGGCCGTCATGTTGTGGCCCGGCTCCTCGACGGTGTTTCCGGTTACTTCGCCCGATTCGACCGCGTAGAGGTAAATGGCGGAGAAATCCTCCCCGAACATCGACGGACGCGAGAGAAACTTTGGCCAACTTTCGGGGCGCACGATCCGGTTATTTCGCACCACGGCGCGCGCGGTGTTGCGCACGCCGATGGCCTGTTTGGCCGGCGAGACGATCGCGTTTCCTTCGACGCACACGGACTCGGTAAGGTCCCGGCACGTGGCCTCGGGACCGGCGGCGAGGCCGATCATGATTGTCGGATTGCCGTTAACCATGCCGTTGGAGCCATGCACGAAAAGGCTGTCGCGAACGGTGACGCGCGTGTCATTGGGACCTTCCCACCAATACTTCTCCTCCCCGATCTGGAGCGAGGACATCTGTTCGCGCTCGAATGCGCACTTCTCAATCACAGTCTCTTTGGTGCCGTGAATCAGCACCCGCGTGCAGCCGTCGTGGAAGTAGCAGCCGGTCATGACCAGCTTGTCGGGCCGATTGTCAGGAAGTTCGACCATGTCCATCGGCCTGACATCGACATCGCGGTCGAGCAGCACGCGGTAAACCCAGGCATCGCTCGTACCGAAGAGGCGGGCTGCTTTCACCCATGCGTTGCATTGGTCCACGAGATTCTTGTCCTTCAGCGGCTCGGAGGAGACGATGACGGCCGTGCCATGTGTCTCCGAGTAGTCGAAGTCATGGAGCCTCATCGTGGCGCCGGGATGAAACGGATCGCCGGGCGAATGGACCGCTTTCACCCAAATCTCGCGCGGCCCTTTCCGGGCATAGACCATGTGGGGGTGGGATAGGATGTCGATCTGATCGTCGCAGTCGCCCTGGATTTCGCATTCCTCGAAACGGATGACGCCCTGGTTGGTCCCGAACTGGCACATCCCGCCCGAGATCTGGTTGGTTCCGGGCCGGCCGATCGCCCGCACCCGGCGGAAGGTGACGTCGCCCTCAGCCGAGCCATACAACCATCCCATAAAGCAGTGCAGATCGATGTCCTGATAGGTAATTTCCCGGCATTGATCCCGTTGGAGGATTGCGAAGGGATTGGTTTTGGTGGTGACGATCCGAACGATGTTTCCGGGTTTGTAGAACTGCCAGCAAAGCCCAGTGCGGTCCCCTTTGTCGGGATCGCCATAATACCAGTTGTCCCGGTTGATGTTCATCACGAGCCCGCCGTCCTTGACGTGCAGGTTCTTGAACATGGGGAGCCGGGCCGGCAGAAGCCTCCCGTTCGGATCGAAAATCAAACCGACCCCGTCGGTCGGAACATCCGTCGCGTCCCAGCCTTTCATCGGCGCGAGGGTCACCTCGGACGCATCCCGGTTGACCGAGACCACGCGCGTCATCGTGAACGGCTTGGGATCGCGCGTCACGCTGACCGGCCCGAAGACGTTCACCCGCTGGGCATCCCGCATCTCCACAAACGTGCCGCCGGAGCCGACGTAAATCTCGGCGCGGTCGAATTTCAGGGCAAAATCGCGCGCATGTTCGATGCGGATTTGCTGCTTGATGCGGTAGGTTCCCGTTGGAACCACATACTCTTTCTTTCCCCCGGCGATTGCCGCCGCGATCTCCTTGAGCATAGTCTCGCCCGCCGCGGATTGCTCCGCTTTCTGCGCATCGGTGAAGACAGCCACATCGGCGGGATTGTTTGGGTTGTAAGCTTCGCGCTTCCGGGCCGCCAGGTAGGCGGCGCATTGAGTCAACTGGCTGAAATCCTTGTCGTAGTCGGCGGTGATGTCCGCCAGATTGACCGGTTCCATTCGCAGGGCCGGGGGCGTCGGCCGGGCCGGCCTTTGGATGATTCCCAAAGCATAGGGATCGTTTTCATCGCCGTCTTGCTTCGCCCCGGCGAGCCTCTCGGAGAGGATGGCTTTTGTTTTGCCGTTGACTCGAACCTTGACCTCGCGCGGTTCGGGCGAGGCGATGCGGTAACGAATCACCTTGCCGTCCTTCCACTCCATATCCACGGTGAAATTGCCCCGCGCGCGGAGGCCTTTGACTGAACCCGTAGCCCACGCCTTGGGCAGCGCTGGCAGAAGGTGGATTTCCCCGGCATGGCTTTGCAGGAGCATTTCGCACACCGCGGCGGCGTAACCGAAGTTGCCGTCGATCTGGAACGGAGGATGGGTGTCGAACAGATTCGGTGTGATCTGGCTCTTCAACATGCCATTCAGGATCTTGTGCGCGTGGTCGCCATCGTGAAGGCGAGCCCAGATGCACATTTTCCATGCGCGGCTCCAACCGGTCGAGGCATCGCCGCGGGCGTTCATGGACACCTTGGCTGCTTCCGCCAGCTTCGGAGTGGTCAGCGGCGTAATCTGGCGCCCGGGATGAACGGCGATCATGTGCGAATTATGGCGGTGCTGTTCCTTGGGATTGTCCAAGTCATCGGCCCATTCTTGAAGCTGTCCCCATCTGCCGATTTGCGGACCGAGAAGGCGCGCCCGCATTGCCTCGACTTTCGCGCGGAATTCCTCATCCATGCCGAGTGCCTGCGATGCCTCCATGTAATTCGTAAACAGATCGTACACCAGTTGCTGTTCGTAGGAATTGCCTTCGGCAGCCGGGCCGTGTTCGGGCGATATGCTCTTGGGACTCACGAGTTTGCCCCCCGGTCCTTCCTTGAGGAAATCCTCCCAGAATTCACAGAGTTCCTTGAGAACCGGATAAGCGCGCGTTTTGAGATATTCTCGATCGCAGGTAAAGGCATAGTGGTCCCAGATATTCTGCGCGACCCACGCGGCGTCGCCCGGCACCCAAAGGTAGGTGGCGCCGCCGAAGATGCCGTTCTCGGAACGGGTCGCCCAGCCGCGGGTGCCAAACTGTTTTTTGGTGGCCTCCCGCCGGACCGGAATGACCGAATGCAGCCACTCGGAAAACGGCAGAAAGCATTCCCCGAGATTCGCGGTGTCCACGAACCAGTAGTTCATCTCGATGTTGACATCGGAATGGTAATCGCAACGCCACGGCGGGTTGTTGCTGTCGTTCCAGACACCCTGGAGGTTGGCCGGCAGGCCGCCGGGCCGCGAGCTGGAAATCATGAGGTAGCGGGCGTATTGGAAAAGGAGCGCCTCCAGTTCAGGGTCATCGGCTCCCTTGAGCAAGGGGTCGTCGGCGTGCCCGTCGTAAATCGATCCCTTGGCGGCGACCTTCTCCGCGCCGCGGTAGGCGACCAGCCGCCGGTCGGTCGGCAGGTTGCGCATGGAATCGGAAGTCCTGCCGAGATCCAGAGACACCCGGTTGAAGAGCGACTGGTAGTCGCGCACATGGGCGGCGACAAGCCCCTCGTACGGTGTGGCGGCGGCTTTTGCCAACCGTTCCGTAATGGCCCGGTGCGGATGCTCGCCGCGCCAGTGTTGCTCGCGCCGGTTGAGGTAATCGGTGCCGGCATCCAAAAAAACCGTCATGGCGTTGACGTTCTTGAAAACCAGCTTGCCGCCTTTCGCCTCGACGGTTCCACCCTCGTTGCGGACAAGCGCCTGGGCTTCGTAGTTGAGGGCGATTGCATATTCCTTGACGCCTTTGGAAAGGCTGTGGACGTACCCGGCCAGATTTCCTGTGTCCACCAAGACGTTGCCAGCCGCAGTGATTGTGCCCTTGTGCATGTCCGTCAGCGCGATCGAGCCGCTCAACGCGCCCGGCTTGTCCGCCGTGAAGCGGAACGCCATGACTCCGGCCGGATGGCTGGAAAAATACTCGCGCCGGCAGCTCACGCCATCCCTGATGTAGGAGACGGCATGCACCGCGCGACCGATGTCCAGTTCACGCCGGTAATGAGTCACCGCTCCGGAGCCATCGAAATCGATGAACAGATCGCCGAACGCCTGATACGCGCCAGTGTCGGTTTCGTCGCCGATCCAGAGGCTGTCCTCGTTGAATTGGATGCGCTCGTGCCCGACACCGCCAAAAATCATTGCGCCGAGCCGCCCGTTGCCGATCGGCAGCGCTTCCTGTTCCCAGCGTTCCGCCGGCTTGTCATACCAGAGCTTCGTTTCAGCGGCGTGGGTTATTGTGGCTGCCATCAAAGTGACGAGAATGAGGATTTTTTTCATATGCTTGGGGCTGCGAAAGTGGGTGCCATATCGCTTCTGAGTTTCATAGTTACACGGGGTTTACCCGGAAAAGAGCGAAAGGTTGCGAAAAATTCCGCTTAACGTACAACGCCTTCTCTTGAGCCGCATTCACGAACCGAAAAAAGCGGGCGCCGCGGTGACCCCAACACCGCCCGCCGGAACGGTGAATTCCCGCACGTCTGTCGATTTCATGGCCGCCGCCAGCAAAGCGCCGGCCATCTCCCGCGCCGCCTTGCGTTGCGCCTGCTTCTGTTCCTCCGTATAGACAACCGTGTAAACCGGATCGTCAACCCGATAAGGAAATTCCTTTTCCCAATAGCCGAAGCGTTGGCTCACCTCGGGTTCGACCTCCGGCGGCGCTCCAATCGAACCGGAGGGGTCGGACGCGCACCCGGCGTGAGGCGCGCAGACCGAGGCGACCAGGAAGAGAACCGGGCCAAACAGATTCAAAAATTTCATGCGAGTTAAGAATGTTTAGAATCGTTTAACCGCGGGCGCACAAGAAGTTGCGCGATAAAGGCTGAATGTACAATCGATCGGCGCCTGACATCCCCGGCTGCAATTCCAGTAGTTGTACATTCATCACCGTTATCCTTGCCGTATTCGTAAGAAGGGCGTATTCGCCGGATATGCCAGCGTCACCCCACCCCGCCGTCTTTTCGTTTAAGAAGCATCTCGGATTACTTGCGCTAATGTCCCTTCCCTTTTGTTCCGCGCACGCCGCCGCGCTTTACTGGGACACTGCGGACACCGCCGGGTTGCAATCGGGAACGGGCGTTTGGAGCACCACCGCTGTCAACTGGAGCACCAGTTCCAGCGGCACGGGCGCGCGTGTGACCTGGTCCAACGGCAGCGACGCCGTTTTCTCCGGAAGCGGGGCGGCGGTGACGGTTTCGGGCTCGGTGGCGGTTGGGAACATCACATTCACAGGCGCTGGCTGGAGCGTCTCCGGCGGCACTCTGACATTGTCGAGTTCCTCATGCACAGCGAGCGCGGACAACCGCGCAATTGTCGCCTCCGCGCTTTCCGGCACAGCGGCGCTGGCGAAATCCGGCATCGGGACGCTCGTCGTGTCCAATCCGCTCACCAACGTCACCGGTGCTGTTTCGATCAATAACGGGGCCTTGGAGCTGTCCGCCGGCGTAACGCTCGGGGGAACGGTGGCAATCGCGAACGGCGCACTGCTGACCACCTCGTCCGCGGCGCCGGGACTGCTCGGCCAGTATTACAACGTCCAGCAAACCGGCGTCAGCCCGAACCCGAACTTCGCAAGCCTCTCCGCGCTCACGGCCCACCTTTCGGGAAGCACTCCGGCCTTGGCGGCCTATACGTCCGGCACGGCCTTCGACTTTGGCAACAACGGCTCGGGGTTCCCCAGCCCCTACTCCAGCGGCGCGAGCAATTTCGAAGCGCGCTGGACCGGCCAGTTCAACGCGCTGGTCAGCGGGACTTACGGGTTCGACACCGCCAGCGACGACGGCAGCGTGCTCTTCATCGACGGCCAGTCGATCGTAAACAACAATTATTTCCAAGGGCTGACAGTGCGCTCCGGAACCGTTGTGCTCACCGCCGGATGGCATGACATCGTGATCGGGTATTACCAAGGTGGCGGCGGCTACGGGCTATATGCGGACTTGATCACACCCGACCTTGTGAAGCAACGGCTCCCGACCGCACAATTACAAGCCGCGGGAGTCTCCGCCGTCGGGGGGGTGACTGGCGGGACCGGGGCGTCCGTTCAACTCCCGCTGGGCAGCACGCTGTCAGTCTCGGCGACCGGAACCGACTCGTTCGCCGGCGCGGTGAGCGGGTTCGGAGCGCTGCTTCTAAACGGTCCGGGCAGTTTCGTGCTGACGGGAAGCATCGGCGCGGGAGTGACAACTACGGTTGCCTCGGGCCTGCTTCAAGTCGGCGACGGCATCTCCGCCAACGGCGCTTTGGGCGGGAATATCGTCGATAACGGCGGCGTTTTATTCGCCAACTCCACCGCGCAAACGTACGCGGGAATCGTCAGTGGCACCGGCACTTTGACCGTTTCCGGGGTCGGTCCCCTGACGTTGACGGGCGCCAACACCCTTCTCGGACCGACCTTCGTTTCGGCGGGCGGCACGCTGCAACTGGGCGACGGCGTTCTCACTGGCGCCCTGCCGGGGGACGTTACGGTCAATGGGACTCTCCTCGTCAACGCCGCGGTCAATCAAAGCATTGACGGCATCGTAAGCGGCACCGGTTCGTTCGCGAAAAGCGGACCGGGAACGCTGACACTGGGCGCTCTTGCGTTTACCGGCTCCACAAGCATCGGCGGCGGCGGCGTTTCGCTGGGAAGCAACCCCACGGTTGCCATTCCAGCCCTGACGATTTCTGGAACAACCACTCTCTACGCCGGCTCTTCTTTCACCTTTTCCAACGCGCCGACGATTGCATTGAGCCCCGGCGCTGTTCTCACAATCAACACCAACGGCAAGAATATTGTCCTTGCCGGCAATGTCCGGGGCGGCGGCAGATTAACCAAAACTGGAGACGGCACTCTGACCTTGACCGGCTCCAACAGCTACACCGGCGCTACCACGATTAACGGCGGAACGCTTGTGCTCGGCGGCATCAGCGCCATGACGGGCGGCTTTACGGTAACCAGCGGCACATTGCTGCTGTCGGGAACCAGCAACACAGCCGGCGACTTCACCGTCAACGGCGGGTTGTTGCAAATCAATGCGGGTTCACTGCCCGCCAACGGTTTCATTACCTTGAACGCTCCCGGCATTCTCGCCGCGACCGGAGCCTATTCGACCGTCACGGGCTGGCTGGCGAGCGGACGCCTGAATCCGGCATCGACCGGCGTGATCGCCCTCACGGCGATCGGCGTTGTTAGCGAAGCCATCAATATGACACAGTCCTCCGGAACGTATGCGAGTCTGAGCCTTGGAAGCCTCGGCGCCGCCATCTACCAGGGAACGTTGACGCCGGTGAACAACGTTTTTCGGCTCGGCGGAGGCGGCGGCTCGCTAACTTATGCTCCGGTCATTACCGGAAGCGCCGCGGTGATTGCCGGATCGTTGATCGGCTCCGGAACCCTCCTTCTGGCGGGCTCGAACAATTATTCCGGAGGCACCACCGTTAACGGATGCACATTGACCGCCGGTAACCCAAGCGCATTCGGTTCCGGAACGATCGCACTTTCCGGCGGGGACTGGAGCAGCAACACCACCTGTCTCGATGTTAATAATCAGAACATATCGAATCCTATCGTGGAATCGGCGCGCTGTTCGGTTATGAACACCGGGGGCGGTGTCGGCACCCTGAGCGGCAGTATCAACTGCGGCAATCACTACTTCTTCCCCACCGCTGCCATCGGCTCGACGCTTCAAATCACGGGCAATATTGTGAGCACCTCCAGCCTGATTGCCGGCTACAGCGGCGGCGGCGGCGGGCAACCGCGCGGCGGACTGGTAATCCTCGCACCCGCCACCGGCACTAACACATTCACGGCGTTAACCATCGAAGGAGGGGGCACTGTTCGGGCGAACGATGGCGTAGGGTTGCCATCATCGGCAACCCTTTATTTGCAAAGCGGCGTCTTTGAAACCGGCGCAAATCTGATCCGCCCGCTCGGGACGGGCTCGAATGCGGTCAGTCTCCTCGGCGGGGGAGACATCGGCTTCAGCGCTTACGGTGCGCCAGTGACGGTGAATCTCGGGAACGCTTCGACATTGGTCTGGGGCGGATCGACCGGAACGGGTCTTGTTGCGACCAGCCTGATTCTAAATGGAACATCGGCAAACAACGTCATCGTGTTTGGCAACCCCATCGACTTCAACGGCGCCACCACCGATTCCCGCGGGCGGGTCACGGCCAATCATCCCGTGACGGTCAATACCGGAACCGCGACGCTGACCGGCAACGTTTTTAACTCGGGTTCGACCGCGGCGACGCTTCTCAAGCAGGGCAATGGCACCCTGATCCTATCCGGTTCGAACAGCTACGATGGCGGCACCAGTGTTGCGGCGGGTGCGCTGCAATTCAATTCCGCAACGGCAATCGCGGGCACCGGCGCCAACGTTTCCGTCTCCGCCGGGGCGATCGTCGCGGCCGGTTACGCCATCGACAACGCGTTCCTTCTCCGGCTTTCCAACTCCTCGGCCTCCGGATTCACCGTCGCACTCTCGGCGGACAGCGCTAACAATCTCGATTTCAGTGCAATGGCGGCCGCGCTCGAGAACGTCAGCCTTGGTTCAATCGGGAATCATACCTACAGCGGAACGCTAATACCCAACGGTTCCGTGTTCCGCCTCGGCGGCGGCGGCGGCTCGCTGACACTCGCCAATCCGCTCTCCGGCTCGAATAGCCTCCTCGTCAACAGCCTCACCGGGGGCTGCGTAACGATTCCCGCTTCCAGCAACTACACCGGCGGCACGGTACTCTTGAACGGTGCGGTACTGATCTCCGGTACCGCACCCGTTCCCGCCGCTCCGACCTACCTGACGGGAACGCTCACCGCATCGACAGCCGCCGCGCTCTCTTGGCTGAGCCATTCCACTAACGAGACCGGCTTCCAGATCGAACGTTCCACCGACGGCGTGAACTTCTCGTTCTCCGGCACGGTGGGCGCGGGAATCACCGCTTTTGCGGCATCCGGACTCTCCCCAAACCAAACCTACTCCTTCCGCGTTCGCGCGATGAACGGGACAACGGCCTCGTCGTATTCCAACATCGCTGCGATTAGCACACAAACGCCCAACCTGGCCGCGCCCACACTCACCGCCGCAACATCGGACTACCAGTGGGTGGACCTCGCGTGGACCGACAACGGGAGCAACGAGGCGGGTTTCGTCATTCAGCAGTCTCCCGACGGCTCGACTTTTGCCGTCGCCGCCCGCGTCCCCGTCGGCGTGCCCACCGTCTATTCCGCTTATACGGGCGTTACCGGAACAACGTGGTTCCGCGTTGCGGCCTGCGACGCGAACGGAAACATCGGCGCGTTTTCCACCGCCCTTTCCGCGACCACCAGTGCTTCGGCCAACGTCGCCGCCGATCTCCTGCACCGATTCCAACTCGACGACGGCTCCCGCACTTACAACGTGAACAACCCCGCGTTCCCCACCGCGTTTACCGACGCGCAAAAAGCCACCCAGCGCGCCAATACCACGAGCATGCTCGCGGCGTTGCAAGCCGCCGTCAGCAATAGCAACTCGACAGGCTATACTATTCCCGCCGGCGATTACCGATTCAGCGGCAACGGCATTAGCATAACCAACCGCTCGAACTTCACCATCGCCACCTCCGGCTCGGTGAATTTTTGGTATGAGGGCACGGCCGGCGGGACGATCTTCATGTTCACGAGTTGCTCCAACTGCACGGTGAGCGGACCGATGACCATCGATGCCGAATTGCTCGCGCACACCCAGGGAACCGTTTCCAGTTTCGACCCGGCAAGCGGAGTCCTCGACCTGGAAGTCCTTCCGGGATACAGTCTCCAGGCGCAGTCTCCGTCAAATCCGTTCGCCCTCTTCGACAGAACGGGTCGGGAATTGGGAGAGTTCTATTTCACCGGCTGGCAATCCATGGGCGGCAGCCAGGTGCGCCTGACGGGCGTGACGACAAGCAACGGCGCGTTTCTGCAATCCATCCAGCCCGGAACAATTCTCGCTTTCGAAGGCTACAACGCGAACTACAACAGCGTCGGCGGCTCCGGCAACGCGAACATGACTTACTCGAACATGACGTTCTACTGCGGGACCGGCGCACCGGGGGACACCAACGCGTCCGGCGGCAATACGTCATGGATCAACTACCGCTGCATACCGGAACCCGGAACCAACCGGATCTACGAAGGCCAGCCCGGCGAGTTCTTCCGCAACGGCGGGACGCTCCTCTTCGACGGTTGCGAGTTCGACACCGGCGGCGACGACGGCATCAATCTCTTCAGCGACTCCGGCATAGTCGTTCAGCAAACCGGTCCGCGCACGCTCATCCTCAGCCCGCAACCGTACGCCGTCGGCGCGGAAACATTCCGCTCTCCCGCAGCGGGCGACGTCCTGGGTTTCTACGAGTACATCGGTTTCAAAATGGATGGAAAAGCAACGGTGGTCACATCGACATCCGTGACCGACGCGGCGATCACCGGAGCGGCGACCTCCTGGCTCTCCACGCACGGATGCCTGTGGCCCGGAATGACCACTTCATGGAAGGTTACTCTCGATCAGGACGTGAACATCACGCCTTACGCGCAATACTACATCGAAGGCCACGGCGCCGACGCACTGATCGTGCGCAACACCGCATGGCGAAACATGTATTCCGACGCGGTCCTCTACTCCGGGGCGCGCCAGGTCATCGTCAAAGACAGTCTGTTTCAGGGAAACTTCGGCCGCGCCACCTCGGGAAACGCCAGCCAGTACTGGCAGCAAGGCAAATGGGCAACCAACATTCTGATCCGCAATAATATCAGCCAGAGCGATGGCGCTTGGGGTCTCTCCGCGATCAGCCTTTTCCCCGCGTTCGCCTACTTCTCGACGGCGCGTGTTTACGACAACATCGTCATTGACGGAAACCGCATTTACAATCCGGGCGCCAGTGGAATCAACGTGGTCAATGCCACCAATGTGACAATCGTCCATAACCTCATCTGCAACCCCGGTGCGGTCACCACCCAGGCGAGCTGGGGTAACGACGGCACCACGGTCATCGCCGGAATCTCCCTTGACGCCGTGACCAACATCTCTGTCACTGGAAACACCGTGCTCTTTGCAAACTCCGGGCTGCAACAAGGGCTCTGGCTCGGTCCCAACGTCGATCTCGCCTCGTCCACGACCGCTAACAACACCTATCTCTCCGCCCCGCAAAGCCTGCCCGCCATCGCGATCGTCCCGCCCGCCGGCGCCGTCGTCACCGCGCCGGCCTCCGTCGCAGTGCAGGGCACCGCCGCGGAAGGAAACGGCATCCTCAGCGTGACCGTTAATGGAATCGCAGCGACCTCCAGCGATGGGTTCGCCCACTGGACCGCCACGGTGCCGGTCGCGCTTGGAACCAACACCATCACGGCTGTCGCCGGCGATTTCGCCATGCCCGCAAACACGGCATCCGCCTCCATCCAGATCGTCGGCTCGCTCGACGCCAACGGCGACGGCCTTCCCGACGCTTGGGAAACCCAATATGGCGTTATTGGCGGCGCCCTCGCCGACCAAAGCGGGCGCGGCATCCCGAATCTCCTCTGCTACGCCTTCGGCCTGAATCCAAACGCACCGGACCGCTCGCTTCTTCCGGCAGCATTGGTTCAAATTAAGCCGGCAGACGGCCTCCCCTATTACACGTTCTCCTATCGGCAACTCATCGGAGGCGGCGGACTTACATACGCCGTTGAAGTTTCCCAGGACATGGTAACGTGGATTCCTGCAGCGCCGAATATCGAAACCGTCTCGACAACTCCCAACAGCGACGGAATCACCCAAACCGTCACCGTCCGGTATCTGCCCTCCCTCAGCACACTTGGCACAACCCGCCGGTTCTTTCACGTTCGGGTGACCGCACCGTAACCAGCGCTGCCACTGCCCAGCTGCTCTCTGGCTTCCGGTCAACTCAGGGGACCGGAATTTCCTGTCGGTTCCCGTCGTCCTCCTTGCGTTCCGAAGGAAAACATCCCGAGCATAAGAGTAAATCTCCAAAGGAGTCGGAATACGCCCCGTGGCCGGAGAAGTCTTGCGCGGACGCCCAGCGCACCGCCGGTCTGTGAAATCGGTCGTCCCCGGTTCCCCGGTATTCGGCGAATAGCCCGGCGTCAAGTCTAGTTGAGCCGCGATCTCTCGCAGGGAATGTCGCTTTGCGACCATTTGCCGGAGGAGCGCAACCTCCTCCGGATGCCATTCTTTACGTTTCGCAGAGGAGGCGGATAAGTCCACCCGAAGTTCGTCAAAGCGTTCCAGCCGTTCGGGATCGTACCCCAGTCCGCGGGAACGGGCGGCACCGACGTCCGTCACGAGTTCGGCGTCCCGAGAACCGAGCAGCGCCCCAATGATGGCGTCGAGTTTCACGGCTTCGCCTTCCATCCCCAGCGTCCCCGCCAGCGCTTTGGCTTGAGACCGTAATCGGTTGAGCGCTTCATCCCCGCCTCCCTTGCGAAGAATGCCGTCCAACCACTTCTCCAATTCGTCCTGCGAGAAAGTGCGCCGAACATGCGAGCGCGCCCGCGACGGTCTCATGTTTTCCAGCAGCGCCCGCGCCTGGCAAGCCATCCAGAGCGATCCCATGAAAGGCATGTCGCTTCCGTCGATGGGGCCGGTGCCGGAACGGGGGCGAAAGACCAAACCGGGGAGACCCAAATCCGTCGCCCTCCCGGCTATCAGGAAAATGGAACCGTCGCTGGCGGGCTTGCCTTCCAAGGCGGTTCTATCCGCGATCAAGGCGCCGGGGAAAAAGGCGGAGCAAATCGGCCACCGATTGCGCCAAATGATTTTTTCGGGATCGTCGATCAGATTTGGCGTGTAAAGCTTGGGAGCGAGAAGCCGCAGTCGTCCTGCTCACACCTCGCGATGCACGGCATCCCGGTTGCGCGTGGTGGAGACCACGATTTCGGAAGAGGGCAACGAATCTCGATTTACGGAAGGCGGCATCGTTTGAAAAACAACAAAAGATCGGATAAGTGCCGCAATTTGCAACATTTTACGAGTTAGCTTCATTTTCATCCCGCGTGGCGCCTCGCTTGGCGAGGCATGTTGTTCTCCCCGGAAGCTGGCGCGACGCAGGTTCATGCCCAACAATCAACGCCGCGCTTTGGCCGCCTGCAAGTCTCAGGATGACAACGCTCGGGGCTCCGTTCTCACTCCTGCGCCCGATTTGCAAACTTGTGGGTAATGGAAAGGAGTCTCCACCGCTTTCGAGGCGGTTTGGTCTCACGAATTACCCAAAGCGTTTCCTGCGCCCATCGGTTCGTCGCTGTGGAGGCAACCAGGCCTCGCCGCAGTTTTATAGGACGCTGGCGCGTCCACAACGCGCCACGGCTTCGCCGCTCCGAATGGTCTCACGTCCATTCCAGGTAGAGGTCAGGAGGTCTGAGCCTGCGGTGCTTGTAACTGCCACTACGCCAGCAGGTTATGAGGTTTTCGGCCAGGAATCCCTCGAAAACCCCGCTCTTGTGCAACGCGCTGGGTCTTCGATCCGCAGAGCATTAGCGCTGAAAGCGCGTTCCATCGCTCTGGTGGTATGGATTCGCGCCTTTGGCGCTCTTCGGAGCCTCGCCTCAATGCGATCTGGCGATGCCGCTTCGATTTGTCTTAAAAAAGTAGAAGTAGAGCTTGGCACTACGGCAACTCGATCCGGCACCGGCGAAGATAGAGCCGGATCGTATCCAGCCCGGCCAGCGCCGCCAATCCGCAGGCCGCGCCGGTGGTATCGATAAGGACATCGATCGCCGAACCCACCCGCGACGGAACAAACGCCTGGTGAAACTCATCCGTCGCCGCATAAAACGCGGCCAGAGCCAGGGCGACCCCCATCGTCTTCCAGTAAGCGCGCTTTCGCGGATCGGGCAGCGCGCGTCGAATAGCGTGCCGCAAAAAGACGGCTAGAACCGCATACTCGGACAGGTGCGCCGCTTTGCGAACCAGGAAGTGCCAGAAATCGATCGTCTGCTGGGAAATCGCCGGAAAGAGCCAGCGCATCAACGGTTCGAAGAAGAGCGAAGTGCGCGCAGCCGACATCGCGCCAGTGGAAGCCGAGAAGATGCACACCATCCAGAGGAGGGCGGGCACCCAACGTATGACCCGCTCGAATGCGGTCGGTTCGAAAACCCGTTCGGCAGCGGACTCGGCATTGGCGTTCATCGCATTCAAAGACAGCGAGAATCGGCACGCGTTCACCTTGCGCCGCCAAAGCGTTTGCTTTCATATACCCGCATGCAACCCTGGAAAACCCTCGACCGCTCCGTCCTTCTGCGCCCCAACTCGTTTCTGACGGTCGAAATCCACAAGCTGGAACTCCCCGACGGACGCACCATCGACGACTGGTACTGGCTGGAGACCCCGGATTTCATCAACGTCCTGGCGCGCACCGTGGACGGTCGCTTTGTCTGTTTTCGCCAGACGAAATACGGCATCCAGGGCGCCTCGCTCGCGGTGGTCGGCGGGTTCATCGAACCGGGCGAGGAACCGTTATGCGCGGCGAAGCGGGAATTGATGGAGGAATCCGGCTATACGGCAGACCGCTGGCTCCCGCTTGGAAATTACCGGGTGGACCCGAACCGCGGCAACGGAATCGCCCACTTGTTCCTCGCCCTCGACGCCCGTCCGGAATGCCCGCCCGTCCCTGGCGATCTGGAAGAACAGGAGCTCCTGCTGCTGACGTTGGAAGAAGTCGAGCAAGCCTTGCTCGCCGGGGAGTTCAAGGCGCTGGCGTGGGCAACGGTGGTGGCGCTGGGTGTGGCTGCGGCCCGAAGCTCAGCTTAACGAGGCGTAATCCGGATAATCCGGCTCGTACATTAGCGAGCGCACGTACCCATCCACGTCCTCGGGAATCTCTACGCGGGCGAGACCGCGGTTCCGGGCAATTTCGATAACGGCTTTCGCGATTTCGACGGAAACCTCGCGGATCCGCGTCAGGGACGGGAAGATGCGCCCGATCGCCAAATCGTCTTCGGAGACCTTCTGGGCGAGCGTGCGGGCGGCGGCCAGGAACATCTCGCTCGGCACCGTGCGGCTGGCACTGGCGACCACGCCAAGACCGACGCCGGGGAAGATATAGGCGTTGTTGCCCTGACCGGGCACAAAACGCTGACCGTTGATCGTCACCGGATCAAACGGGCTTCCGCTGGCAAAGACCGCACGTCCGTTGGTGGCTTCATAGGCTTCCTCAGCGGTGCATTCGGCTTTCGAAGTCGGGTTGGAAAGCGCGAAGACAATCGGGCGTTCATTGATGCGGGCGACAGCCTCCAGGATTTCCCGCGTGAAAGTTTGCGGCTGCCCGGAGACACCGATGATGCCGGTGGGCCGCAGTTTCTCGACAATGGCGAGGTTGTCGACCATCGGTTCGTGATCTTGTGCAAACACCCGCTTGTGATGGACGAGATCGGTGCGGCTCTTCACCACCAACCCCTTGGAATCGATGAACCAGCAACGCTTCCGCGCCTCGGCTTCAGACATGCCGTCTGCCACAAGGGCTGCGACAACCAGTTCGCCGATACCCGTCCCCGCTTCGCCCGCGCCAAAGAACAGAAAGCGTTGATCGGCCATGCTCTGGCCGGTAATCCGCATCGCCGAAAACAGGCCGGCCAACGCCACAGCCGCCGTCCCCTGGATGTCGTCGTTGAACACGCAATATTCGTGACGGTATTTCTCCAGGAACCGAAAGGCGTTCGGATTGGCGAAATCTTCGAACTGAATGAGGACGTTCGGGAAAAGCTTTCTGGCGGCGGAAACGAATTCGTCCACCAGCGCATCGTATTCCTCGCCGCGAATACGCCGGTGCTGCAGTCCCAGATACAACGGATCGTCGAGCAGCGCCCCGTTTTCGGTGCCTACGTCGATGGTCACGGGCATGCATTGCGTGGGGTCAATGCCCGCGCAGGCAGTGTAAAGCGATAGCTTGCCAACCGGAATCCCCATGCCGCAGGAGCCCAGATCTCCAAGGCCGAGAATGCGTTCGCCGTCTGTAACGACGATGACGCGAACGTCCTGGTGCGGAAAGTTGCGCAATAACTGCTCCACACAACCGCGGTCCCGAGCCGAAACGAAAATACCCCGCGGTCGCCGGAAAATATGCGCATACTGCTGGCAGGCCAGGCCAACCGTCGGCGTATAGATCAGCGGCATCATTTCCTCGATGTTGTCGACCAGCAACCGGTAGAAGAGCGTCTCGTTCCGGTCCTGAAGGGAAACCAGGAAGATGTACTTCTCCAGCGGAACCGACTTGCGCCGGAGATTCCCGAGAACGCGATGCATCTGGTCCGCCTGGGTCTGCGGGTTTGGGGGCAGGAGTCCGCGGAGGCCGAGCTTGTCCCGCTCCTCCATGGTAAATGCGGTTCCTTTGTTGAGCGTCGGATTCTGAAGCAGACTGATTCCACGAGAAAGCGGCTGCGGAAGGGGTGGGTTCATAATATTTTTAACGAAGAAAACAACTACCGTTCGTAGTAAGACAAATTTCAGAAACGAGCGATCTCCCCGGATTGTCCAAGAGTTGACCGGAATTGCACTGCCATCCCCATGGCCCTCTGAGGCCCCGGAAAACGGCGGGTTCATTGGCAGCATGCGAAGGACCTCACGAGGCGCGCCTCGCCAACGGCCCATTTTGAACGCAACCAATGACCAGCTATTTATGGGAAACACTACCAGCGCCAGCTCGGAAAAATTGAATTTTTTTCAGGCAGCCGTCGTTTTCCGTTGCATCGTTGGCCTCGGAGGGTGAAAACTAACCCTCTTATGCCAATAGATCGCACAGTTGTTGTCACTGGAATCGGAGTCGTCACGCCCGTCGGTAACGACCTCGCCTCCTACTGGGAGGCCATCAAGAACGGGCGTAGCGGCGTCGACCGCATTACCGCCTTCGATGCGACCGATTACGACTGCAAGATTGCGGGCGAGGTGAAAAATTTCGAGCCCGTTGCTTATTTCAACAACCCGAAGGACGTCCGCAGGACCGACCGTTATACGCAGTTCGCCATGGCTGCGGCCAAGATGGCGCTAGCCGATTCCGGCATCGACCTGGAAAAGGTCGACCGCACGCGCTTTGGCGTCGTCATCGGCAGCGGCATCGGCGGCTTGCGCACGCTCAGCGATCAGCACTCCATCCTCCTGGCAAAGGGGCCGTCGCGCATCTCGCCGTTCATGATCCCGATGATGATCAGCAACATGGCCAGCGGTTTGGTCTCCATGGAACTGAACCTCTGCGGACCTAATTTTTCCACCGTATCCGCCTGCGCCACAGCATGTCATGCCATCGGCGAATCGTGGCGGATGATCCAGCACGGCGAAGCGGACATCTTTCTGGCCGGCGGCGCGGAGGCGACGGTAATTCCGCTCGGCGTGGGCGGGTTTGCCGCGATGAAGGCCCTCAGCACCCGGAACGACGCCCCGCAGCAGGCGAGCCGTCCGTTCGACAAGGACCGCGACGGGTTTGTCATGGGCGAAGGCTCGGGGGTGTTGGTAATTGAGGAGCTTGAACATGCCAAACGCCGCGGCGCGCGCATTTACGCGGAGGTCGCCGGCTACGGTTTGAGCGCCGATGCTTACCACATGACCTCTCCGCTGCCCGAAGGCGAAGGCGCTGCGCGCTGCATGAAGATGGCGATTGAGCGTTCCGGCATCGCGCTGGAAGACATCGATTACGTCAACGCCCACGGCACTTCGACCGGCCTGGGCGACATTTGCGAAACCAAAGCCCTCAAGTCCGTCTTTGGCCCGCTGGCCAAGAGCAAACTGCTGGTGTCCTCCACCAAGTCGATGATCGGCCACTTGCTGGGCGCCGCCGGTTCGGTGGAATTTGCGGCATGCATCATGGCGATTCGCGAGGGGATCATCCCGCCGACAATCAATCTCGACTGCCCCGATCCGGAGTGCGACCTCGATTACGTGCCGAACGTGGCGCGGGAACACCGGGTCCGTGTGGCGCTCAACAACTCGTTCGGGTTCGGCGGGCATAACGCGACTCTGGTGGCGAAAGCCTTCGAGGGATAGGCCGCCGCCGGCACGTTTTCCGCTGTTGAGATTCGCCGTGCCCGCTCCTGCCTCGCATTCCGTGTCTCGTGACGAAGTTACACTTCGTTACGCAGCCGTCTTCGAAGCTACAGATCGGAAGCCGATTACGGAGGCCGGAGCGGCTTTTATTGACTGTCATCCTGAGACCTGCAGACCGCCAAAGCGCGGCGTTGATTGTTGGGCAAGAACCTGCGTCGCGCCAGCTTCCGGGGAGCGCACGCGCCCTCGCGTGCGGCCTTTGGCGCCCTCGCCAAAGGCACGATGGAGCCCAGTGGGGCTTCCGATGAACGCGTCAGCGTCTTGGAGTGCGGGCAGTCCTCTGCCGCTTTCGCAAGCCGGACAGTCCCTCGCCTACGGAAGATACCCTTCACCATCAGACCTTTCCTTGTCTCTCCGACAGAGGGTGTTGGGGTGGGAATGGACGCCAGACGTTGCCATGCTCACTGCCAAAGCGGTAGAGGACTACCCGCACTCCAAGACGCTGGCGCGACTGTCGAGTCCCTCCCTATTTTTCGCGCCTCACTATCATCAAGCGATCCGAACTGGTCACTGTTACAGCCTACTAGTAACGGGCGCTCGTTGACCATGCGCATGAAACGCGAGGATTCCGGTAACGGTTTGCCCAGCAAAGGCCGGGTGCGAAAAGTCGTCGAAGCCGGGGTGAAGACCCGGCCGCAGCACAGCATGTTCAAGCACCACCTGAAACTGCGTCTGGCCGGAGTCTTTCTGTTGATGGCGGGAGTCGCATTCCTGGTCTACAGCGCGTGGGCGAGCTTTTTCGATCTCGGCCAGCTTCAGGTCATGGCGCAGCGGACCTGGATTCTCGATTGCTTCGGAAAGCCGTTCAGCCGGCTTCAGGGCGACGACCGGGTCAAGATTTCCCTGGACAAAGTATCGCCCAATTTCATCAAGGCGCTGCTGGCCCGCGAAGATTCGCGCTTTTACCAACACCACGGAGTGGACCCGGTCGGGATTCTTCGCGCGGTATTCCGTAACGCGATCCACCTGCACGCCAAAGAGGGCGCCAGCACCATCACGCAGCAGCTTGCCCGCAATTCGTTCCCCTTGGGCGGTCACAATCTGCACCGAAAGGTGCTGGAGGCGTTTCTCGCCGTCCGCATCGAACGCCACTACAACAAGGCGCAGATCCTGGAAAACTACGTGAACCGGATCTACTTCGGCTGCGGTTTCTACGGCGTGGAGACGGCCAGCCGGGCGTATTTTGGAAAGCCCGCCTCGAAGTTGACGCTCTCGGAAGGCGCGGTGCTGGCGGGGTTGATCCGCAGTCCGAACCGGTTCTCGCCCTTCAATAATCTGGAGGGTTCCATTCAGCAGCGCAACACGGTGCTTGAACGGATGGAGATGCTGGAGATGATTTCGCCCGAACAAGCGGCGGCGGCCAAGGCCGAACCGGTAACCGTTTCCACGACGCGCCCGCCTTCCGCCGAGCAAAGTTACGCGGTGGAACTCATCGAACAGAACTTGGGCATTTTGATCGATGAGGATCAATCGGCAAATGGGGGAATGCGCGTTTACACCAGCATCGACCCGGAACTGCAAAGAGCGGCCGAGGCATCGCTGGATACGGAGTTGGCAAAGATCGAGCAGCGCCCCAACTATACGCACGTAAAACGCGCCGATTTCGACCGCACCACCACTTCCTCAACGCCTTATTTGCAGGGAGCCGTCGTCATCATCGACAATGCCACCGGGGGAGTCCGCGCCGTCGTGGGCGGACGCAACTACCAGGAAAGCACGTACAACCGGGCGGTGATCGCCCCGCGCCCTGTCGGTTCCACCTTCAAGCCGTTTGTCTACGCCGCGGCCTTTGAAAAGGGCGTCGTTTCGCCGGGAACAGGCATCAGCGACGGCCCGATCCGCCGGGGCGAACTGCGGTGTTCGTCCAAGTGGCGACCGGTGAATTCCGACGGGACCTTTGGGGGCGTTCGCCCCGCTGAAGAAGGGCTCATTCACTCGCGCAACACCATGAGCGTGCGGGTCGGCGACCGCGTGGGCGTCGAAGCGGTGCGAAGGCTGGCGGACGATGCCGGGCTTCGCGAGTTGCCAAAGGTGCCGGCCATTTTTCTCGGCTCGTTTTCGGCGACGCTCAAAGACATGACCTCCGCGTATACGATTTTTCCGAACGGGGGCGTTCGCCGGCAGCCGTTTCTCATCGAGCGCGTGGACGACGCCTCCGGACACACGCTGTACCGGGCCGCTCATATCGAGACGCGAGTGCTGCCGTCCAGTATCACCTGGATGGTCTCCACCGCTTTGGAAAAGGTGATGCAACGGGGCACCGCTGCAAGCGCCGACTTTCACAAGCCGGCGGCAGGCAAGACCGGCACGACCAACGACTACCGGGACGCGTGGTTCATCGGTTACACAAGGGCTTTGACGTGCGGGGTCTGGGTGGGTTTGGATAAGCCCGCGGAGATCATGCCGCGCGGTTACGGTGCGACCCTGGCCCTGCCGGTGTGGTGCGATGTCATGAACGTGGCTACGGACGGGCGTTATCCGGCGACGGCACTGCAACCCTCGGGCACGCGTACCACGGCGCCGCCGGCGGAACGGGAACGTCCGGGGATTTTCCGGTCGTTCCGCAGGCTGTTCGGTGGGTAGGGTCGATCCACAGAGCAAGAGGATGGTCCGCAGATTACGCGGATTTTCGCAGATTCCCTGATTCTGGCCCACCCTTTCGCGATGTCCGTGCCCGTTTGCAGCCGCAAAAAACATCGCTCTGCAGCCCGCCAAAGCGTCATATAAAAGAACGGAATGTAAAGCTTTGCTTTTTTCCTTGACCCTCCCACCGCTTTGGCGCATTATCTCCCTAAACCGGCGCTCGAAATCGCCTCTTGCAAGTTCCTTCAACAGCCGACTGCTGGCGCAGTTCGCGATCCGAGCACCGGCGACAGTTCATTTCCGCATACTTCCCATGAAACCAATAAATTCCCAAGACTCCGAGATCGTTGAGATTCCATCGTCAGATTTTCTGATGCCGCACGAGATCGCGGCGGTTCTCGACAACCTGTCCCGCTCGACGGTAGCGGTCGTGGGCGATTTTTGCCTGGATGTCTACTGGATGACCGAGCCCGACACCGGAGAGATTTCTTTGGAAACAGGGCTCCTGACCCATCCGGTCCACAGTCACCGCTACTCGCCCGGGGGCGCGGGCAATGTGGTGATGAATTTTCACGCGCTGGAAGTTTCCAAGATCTTCCTTTTTGGCGTCATCGGGGACGATCCGTTCGGAAGAGAGCTTCTCAGGCAGCTCGACCGACCGGAGATCGACCGAAGCGGCCTGGTGATTCAGCAGCAAGACTGGCAAACGCCGAGTTACGTCAAGCCTCACCTGGACGGAAAGGAATCCAACCGTATCGATTTCGGCAACTTCAACCGGCTCAGCGACGAGACTGCCACCGAACTGATCGAAAAGCTGGAGCGGGTTCTGCCGCAGGTCTCTGTCGTTCTGATCAACCACCAGGTGGCGGGCAGTCTTCATAACTCGAAGCTATTCCGCACCCGGTTGAATGAAATCATCGAGCGCAACCCGAACATCTGTTTCATTCTCGACTCCCGAGGCTTCCACGACGCCTACCCCGGTGCCGTGCATAAGTTGAACGAAGGCGAGGTTCTGCGCCAGAGCGGGCGCGCTTCGGAGGAGGGCCAACGCGTTACCCTGAACGAACTGCTGAACCTGTCCAAGGATCTCTTCCAGCAATGGAAAGCGCCATTAATTGTCACGCGGGGCGAGAAAGGTTGCATCGTCTTCGACAGCGATTCACCCAAGCAGATCTTCGGCGTGCAATTGCTGCGAAAGGTCGATCCGGTGGGGGCCGGGGACACTTTCGTTGCGGCCCTGGCTGCCATTGTCGCCAGCGGCAGCAACCTTGCCGCCGCCGCGTTTGTCGCAAATCTCGCGGGGGCGGTCACCGCGCAAAAGCTCTTGCAGACAGGCACCGCTTCCCCGGCGGAGATTCTGGAACTGGGTTCGCTGAGCGATTACATTTACCGTCCTGAACTGGCCGATTCACCCCGCTACGCCCGGTACTGGGGGGAATGCGAGATTGAAATCATCGAGGAACCGCCGCGCTTGTTAAACATTCGCCACGCCATTTTCGATCACGACGGCACCGTCTCCACCTTGCGCCAGGGTTGGGAGCAGATCATGGAACCGATGATGCTGCGCTCGATTTTCGGCGGCGATTACAAGTCCGTCGATTCCGGAGTGCTCCACCGGGTAACTGGTCGGGTCAAGACTTTCATCGACAAGACGACCGGCATCCAGACGATCGCGCAAATGCACGGCCTGGTCGAAATGGTCGTGGAATTCGGATTCGTGCCCAAGGAGAAAATTCTCGACGCCGCCGGCTACAAGCACATCTTCAACGTCGAAATCAAGGCATTGGTCAACAAGCGCCTCGACAAGCTCGCCACGGGACAACTGCAAATCGAAGACTTCACCATCAAGGGAGCCGTGCCGTTCCTGCGCTCGTTGTCCGCGCAAGGCATCCGGCTCTACCTGGCCAGCGGAACCGACGACGCCGATGTCAAGGAGGAAGCGGAGCGACTCGGTTATGCCGGTCTCTTTGACGGAGGAATTTTCGGGTCGGTGGGCGATGTCGCCAAAGACGCCAAAAAGATCGTCCTGGAACGTATTTTCGACGAGGTGACGGGCGCCTACGACCAACTCATCACTTTCGGAGATGGCCCGGTGGAGATGCGCGAAACCGTCAAACGCGGCGGCTTCGCGTTGGGAATAGCCAGCGACGAAGTGCGCCGCTTCGACTTGAACCTTGAAAAGCGAACCCGGCTCATTCGCGCCGGCGCCAAGGCCATCGTGCCGGATTTCTCCCAGGGCGAAATGCTTTGGAACTTCCTGCGCCTGCCCGATACCAGCCGTTCCAACCGCTTTTCCGCCGATCGCAACGCGGGATCAGTACCGCACGCCGAGGCGCTCTCCGGCGCCTCGCACTGAATCGGGTAAACTCCCCTGCCCTTTACTCGCATGCCTCCCCCCCCGTTTGACCGCTCGCCTCGGCGTATTAGCATTCTGGCGGCGGCCTGCGGCATGAATGTCACTAACTTAAGGAACTTTTTCGGTGGCCTGGCGAGACATGAAGAACCAGAGCGAGCGCCGACTCCTGAGAACGCACGCGTCTCGCGTGCTGGTCGAGGCGTCTCGCCTCGGCGAACTTCGTGCGTCGATACGGACCAGACCCGTGAAGTCCAGTGGCTTTCGAGCGCCTCGACGCGGGAAGTTCGCGCCAGCGGGACGCCGGCGCCAGCACGCGAGACGCGTGCGCTCCCCGGAATCGACAATCGGCGCTGTGGTGTTCGCGCCAGCGTTTTGGAGTGCGGCGAAGTTCCCTTTCCGTTACCCACAAATCCGAGGCCGAGCATGGAGACCGAAGCGGCCCTCATTCTTTGTCATCCTGAGCTTGCGAAGGATCTCACAACACGCCAGCCAGCGTTATGCCACTATTCACCGTTCTCGAAGCTGACGGCGCCGCACGATGGGCCGTCAGTTCCGATTACGTGCCAACTAAAAAGAACGTCAGGATCGCTTCGTGAGATTCCTTCGGCAGACTCAGGACAGGCTCTTCGCATGCTCAGGATGACAGCATTCGGGGGTCCGTCTTTGCTCGTGCGCCCAGCTTGCAATCTTGCGGGTAATGCAAAGAAAGCTCCGCCGCTTTTACAGCCGGACCCGCCACCGTTCGACAGCGCGCTCGGGAACTTTGGGAATCCCGCCCGCTCCATCGCCTCTGAATGTCTAACCTTCTTGCAAATTCTGGGCCTGACCGGCGCTGCTTGCTTAACCCTCGGCGCCATCGATGCCCATGCTGCTCCCGCACCGGTGCAACCGAACATCGTCGTGATCCTGGCGGACGATTTGGGTTATGGCAGCCTCGGTTGCTACGGCGGCCAGCACTTGCAAACCCCGGCCTGCGACCGGCTGGCCCGCGAAGGCCGCCGCTTTACCAACGCCTACGCTCCGGGTTCGGTCTGTTCGCCGACGCGCTACGGGATCATGACCGGTCGGTACATCTGGCGGACTCCGGTAAACGATGGCTTCGGCCTGGGCGACGCCGACCCGCTCTTGATTGAAAAAGACCGGCTCACCCTCGGTTCTCTGGCGAAGAGCCAGGGCTATACCACCGCGGCCATCGGCAAATGGCATATCGGTTTGGGAGTGCGCACCACCCTGCACAAGAATTTGCGCTGGGATCAACCGCTCACTCCCGGCCCCCTCACAGTCGGCTTCGACTATTTTTTCGGGATAGCAGCCAACGTGATCAATCAACCTGACGCCTACATCGAAGGCGATTATTTGGTGAATCGCATTCAGGGGCAGCATGTCACGATCGAAGGCGAGGGCAAAGATCGCCATACCGTCGGCATCTCTCCGCTTCGCAAGCCCGATGAAGTCATGGGGTTGCTTACCGACAAGGCCGCGGCCTGGATTGAAAAGAATCATGCCGGGCCGTTCTTCCTCTATTTTGCCCCGAACGCCATCCATGACCCAATCACGCCCTCGGCAAAATACCACGACAGTCCGCTTGGCAAGTATGGCGATTTCATTCAAGAGCTCGACGGTTCGGTCCAACGAATCCTGGATCTCCTGGACAAGTACAAGCTAACCGACAACACCCTGGTGATCTTCACCAGCGACAACGGCGGTGTTGTCGAGCCGAATGCCCAGGAACAGATGTTTGCGCTCAAAAAGGGCCTGGCCATCAACGGGCCTTTGCGCGGCGGAAAACACTCCATCTGGGAAGGCGGCTTTCGCGAACCGTTCATTGTGCGCTGGCCGGAAAAAGTTCCGGCGGGCACGGTCTCGGAAGACACTATTTGTTTGACTGACATTCTGGCGACTCTGGCCGGTGTCGTCGGCTATGCCTTGCCGGGCGACTGCGCCGAGGACAGTTTTGACGTAGGCCGTTCCTGGTTTGCCAAAGACAATGGAACACCGCCGCGAGACAGCGTGATTTTGCACGCCCCGCAAGGCTGCACCTATGCCGTTCGCCGGGGTCCGTGGAAGATGATCGAGAATGAGAATCGCCCGGAACCGAATATGGAAGACGGCGCGGTTAAGCAATCGATTGCCGAGTGGCGTAAACACAAACCGGCGCACGACCAGCTTTTTAATTTGATCGACGATCCCGCCGAAACCAAAGACGTCGCGGCGGATCACCCGGAAATCGTCAAGGCGTTGCGTCAAATCCTGCGCGATGCCCGCGAGAAAAATCGGACGCGGCCCCTTTGAAGTAATTGGCATCCGCTTTTCCACCGATGACTTCCAAAGAAAGAGTGCATGCCGCATTGAGACGCCAACCCGTCGATCGCGTCCCAGTCTTCATGTGGTTTCATCCGCAAACTCGCGAGAGACTGGCGAGCTTGCTTGAGATTCCCTCCGGTTACGTCGATGACGCCATGGGCAACGACATCCGCCAGACGTGGGTAAACAACAACTATGCCATGGAAGGCATCGTCCACGAACACGACGGCGACAGTCATACGGATTACTGGGGAATCCGATGGGTCAAGGAAGGGCCGTTCAACCAAGTCGCCGAGTTTCCCCTCGCGGCAGCCGACGAGCAGGCTGTCCTCGCCTATCGGTTTCCATACCAACACAAAGAGAGTCTGCTTCGACAGATGGATTCCGTCGCCTCAAGCGCAAAACAATATTTCCTTGGTTGCGATGTGTCGCCTTGCGGATTTGAAATGTACTGGCGCCTGCGCGGCATGGAGAATGCCCTCATCGACTTCGTTGCCGAACCGGCCCTGGCTGAAACGATGATCGGACGCTGTGCGGATTTCGCCATCGACCTTGGGCAAACGGCCTGCGAACGATTCCCGCTCGACTGGCTCTGGACGGGCGATGACGTGGGCAGCCAGACGGGCATGATGATGAGTCCCGACACTTGGCGGCGAATTGTGCGCCCCCATTTGCAGCGCGTGTTCGATGTCGCAAAGCACCACGGCATTTGGGTAGCTTATCACAGTTGCGGCGCGGTGCGCGATATCGTCGGCGACCTCGTCGAAATGGGCCTCGATGTGCTCAACCCGATTCAATGCAATTGCCCCGGCATGGATCCCGTCGAGCTAAAGCAGGAATTCGGCGACAGGCTCGCATTCATGGGAGGCGTGGATACCCAGGGCGTTCTTCCCAAGGGCAGCGTCCTCGAAGTCCGGCGTGCCACAAGGCACTTGCTCGATTCCATGACCGCCGGCGGTGGCGGCTACATCCTGGCCGCATCGCACACCATCCCGCCCGAGACTCCCGACGACAACATCTTCGCAATGTATGCGGAAGCGGGAATCAGCCGCGAACAAATATTCGACAGCGCCGCCGGCATTCGCGCCGCCTTGAATTGAAATTAAATCGATATGTGGACACAAACCTACGACCCCCTCGGAAACCCGCTGCTCTCCACCCTCGCCGCCGCCTTGCCGGCGGCCGTGCTGCTCGGCTCCATCACCATACTGAAAATGCGGATTCATCTCGCCGCGCTTCTGGGGCTGGCGCTGGCGTTTGTCGTGTCGGTCGGCTTGTACAAGATGCCCGTGTCCGCCGCTGTCGCCAGCGCGGTTTTTGGTGCTGGGTTTGGATGTTTTCCGATCGGCTGGCTATTGCTGAACGTCATCTTTGTTTACCAACTCACGGTAAAACGCGGGCTGTTCGATGTGCTCCGCCAAAGCCTGGCAAAAATTGCGCCCGATCCCCGCATTCAGGTGATCCTGATCGCATTCTCCTTCGGGGCCTTCCTTGAAGGAATGGCGGGATTCGGCGCGCCGGTGGCAATTACGTCGGTTATTCTAATCCAGCTCGGCTTCCGTCCTCTCCAGGCGTGCGCGCTCACGCTCATTGCCAACACCGCGCCCGTGGCGTTCGGCTCGCTCGGCATTCCAATCACCACCCTGGCGGAGGTCACCGGACTCGACACGCGACTGCTCTCAGCGATGGTCGGACGGCAGTTGGCCTTCTTCTCGATGCTAATTCCATTCTGGGTCGTCGCGGTGCTTTCCGGATGGCGCGGCGTGCGCGGCATTTGGCCCGCCGCTCTCGCCGCAGGGCTGGCGTTTACCGTGCCCGGCTATCTCTGTGCAAACTACCACGGCCCGTGGCTGGTGGGTCCCGCCTCGGGGGTTTGCTCCATGCTGGCCCTTGCGCTGCTCCTTCGCTTTTGGAAGCCGGCGGTTCTGTGGGGGTTCGACAAGAATGGCGACCTCGGCCCGGTTCAAGACGCAAGCAGCAGCGACCCGGCGGCGGAAGAGCCGAACTGGGCGCCGACTGGAAGCACTGGCATGGCCATCGCAACGGCGCCACAGGCTGCCGCCACTGTGGCCGCTCCCGCTTATGACAGCAAAACCGTTTTCCAGGCCTGGCTGCCCTGGTTGATCCTCACGTTCTTCATTTTTGTCTGGGGCACACCCCAGTTTGTCTCCTTCATGGACGGGCTGTTCCAGCGCAAGCTTCCGATGCCATATCTGCACCAGGTCGTTCAGCGCATTCCGCCGATCGTCCTTGCCAACGCCAAACCCGAGGCTGCTATTTTCAAGCTAAACCTGCTCTCCGCAACCGGCACCGGCATCCTGGTCGCCGCTGTCGTTGCCGCCTTCGCCATGGGCCTTTCGTTTCGTGAAACGCTGGCAACCTATAGAAAGACCGTTTGGGAAATCCGTTTCTCGTTGCTAACCATCGCGACAATGTTGGCGCTGGGCAATCTCACCAAGTATTCCGGCACTGACGCAACGCTTGGTTTGGCGCTGGCTCGAACGGGATCGCTGTATCCGTTTTTCGGAACGCTGCTTGGATGGCTCGGCGTCGCTCTTACCGGTTCCGATACCTCCGCCAACGTGCTGTTCGGCAGCCTTCAGAAAATAACGGCGCAACAAATTGGCGTCAGTCCCGTGCTCATGGCCGGAGCGAACAGCGCCGGCGGCGTGATGGGCAAGATGATGTCCGCCCAAAGCATTGTCGTCGCCACCACCGCCACCGGTTCATACGGCGGCGAGGGGCGCATTCTTAAGAGCGTCTTTTTCCACAGCATCGCATTGGTTGTGCTCATGGGGATTCTCGTTTACCTGCAAGCTTACCTGCCGCCGTTTACGCAAATGGTGCCGCACTAATGAGCTTTTCCAATTAGCTTCACGCCATGGTTAATCCGCACAACTTACAAACCAGGGAAGCCGCACGGATGCGTGTTCCGGGGAGCGCACGCGTCTCGCGTGCTGGCGTCGGCATCCCGCCGACGCGAACTTCGGACGTTTGCCCCACAGGCAAAGGTGCCTCGTTTGCGCTCGTTCCCAATCTCCAGATTGGGAATGCCAATGTCTCCGAAACTCCGTTTCGCAGAGCGTGGATTGCAGGAAGGACGTTCGATATGATCCGGACCCTCTTTTCGTGTACCAGGCCCCCCGAATCGGAGATTCGCAGACAAGTGAGTTCCCAATCTGGAGATTGGGAACGAGCGCATTTTTTTGGAAGACGCGTTTCTGCAAGTCCTCGCCGGAAGTTCGTCGCGGCGGGACGCCGCGACCAGCACGCGAGACGCGTGCGCTCCCCGGAGCTCGCCATCCGCGCGCTTTGTGATCTTTTTAGTTTAAACTTCCAGAACAATCTGAACCTTTTCTGGAAAACTCGGTAACTTACCACAGACTATGACACTACTCTCTCCACGTTCCCTGTTCTTCCTGGCCGCTATTTGCTGCGCCCAATTGGCGATGGGGCAACAGCAAACCGCGAATCAGCCGAAACCCAGACCGGCCCCAAAGACGGCGCATGAGATGCGCGAGGAAGACAGGGCGCACCGGGACGCCGTCATCGCGCACTTTCCACCCGCCGCCGCCAACGCTGTCTCCTTGTTCTTGGATGTGCCTTATATCCGGGATGGCAGGGAAGAGCATCAAATTGACATTTATGTTCCAAAGGGAACCGGTCCGTTTCCCTTGGTATTAATTATTCATGGCGGCGGATGGAACGCCGGAGACAAGGCCGGCGCCGGACTCGGCATGGCGATGAAGCTGATTCCCGCCGGTTATGTCGTGGCCTCGGTCAACTATCGCTTTCTCCGGGAGGCCCCGTTTCCCGCGCAGATCGAGGATTGCTTTACCGCGCTGAACTGGCTGCGCGACCACGCGACAGCCTATAAGATCGATCCGAACAGAGTCGGCGTTGTCGGCCACTCGGCAGGTGGACACCTTACCGCACTGCTTGCGACGACGGCTGGAACGCCCGCGTTTCATCGCGCTTCGTCGGACTGCAAGCCCGTTCAGGCGGCGGTGGTGGTTTCGGGCGTTTCCGATTTAAGAAAAGAGGCCGGGTGGGGGCCAAAGGCGTTTCCTCTTGGAAAGGTGTACAGCGAAGAAGCGGCCGCGCTGGCCAGTCCCATTCATTACGTTCACGCCGGGTTGCCTCCCTTCATGATTGTCCACGGCGCCAAGGATCCCTTGGTGCCGGTCATTCAGGCTACCCTTCTCGCCGACGCACTCAAGAAAGTCTCGGCGGATGTGACGCTTCGTCTTGTGCCTGGCGGCGATCACGGTGTTATGCAACCTGACGGGTTCGATGGCGCGAAAACGCTCTTCGACCGCACTCTCTTGGGTGGGGAGAAGACGCAGTCGGCCCAACCCCAGCCCGCGCCGAGCATCGCCGCGGTATTGCAGCCGTTTGTGGATCATCACGTCCTCGCGGGAGCCGTGGCTCTCGTGGCTTCAAAGGATAAGGTCTTGAGTCTCGATGCGGTGGGATATTCGGACCTCGCATCCAAAAAGCCGATGCCTACCGATGCTCTTTGCGCCATCGCATCCATGGGCAAGCCGATCGCCGCGACGGCAATGATGATGTTGGTTGACGAGAACAAGGTATCGCTGGACGATCCGGTGACAAAGTATCTGCCGGAATTCGGCAAACAAATGGTTGTGTGCGAGAAAGCGGCGGATCATGTGCTTCTCAGGAAGCCACAGCAGCCGATTCGCATCCGGAACCTCTTGAACCATACCAGCGGCCTGCTTTACCTCTCCCCAATCGAGGCGCCGACGTACGACAGCCAACCGCTAAGCACGCGCGTCCGCAGTTACGCCATGATGCCGCTGCAATTCGAACCGGGCAGCAAGCACCTCTATTCCAGCGCGGGAATCAACACCGCGGCACGGATTATTGAAGTCGTGAGCAATATGCCCTATGAGGACTTTCTGGAACAGCGCCTCTTCAAGCCGCTCGGCATGAAAGACACGACCTTCTGGCCCAGCGAAGCGCAATCCTCGCGGCTAAGCGTCTTCTACCAGGCGAACGCCGCCGGCAACGGCCTGGAACCCATGCTTCCGCCCCGGTTTACTTATCCGCTCACCGACCATAACACGCGGTATCCCATTCCAGGCAGCGGACTGTTCTCCACAGCCGGCGACATGGCGGTCTTCTGCCAGATGATTCTCAACGGCGGTATATACCACGGAAAACGCTATGTTTCCGAGGCCGCGGTCAAACAGATGACAAGCAAGCAAACCGGCGCTGCGATCAAGGTTAACTATGGTTTCGGTTGGGAAACGGGTCTCGAATCTTTTGGCCACGGAGGCTACTTCAGGACATTTATGCGGGTGTATCCGAAGAAAAACCTGATCGCCATTTTCATGACCCAAACAGCCACCGACTGGCCCGGCAAGGAAGGGAAGAACGTCATGCCTGCTTTCAACACTGCAATCAAATCATTTGCGAGCGCCTCGCGGAACTAGACTTACTTGCCATGAACCAACCAAACCATTCACTTAAACAGACCGCTTGCGGGGCCATCGTTTGCATGAGCTTCCTTGCAACCGGAACTATTCATGCCCAGAACGCGTCCGGCGTTTTTACCATCAATCCAGCCGGCACGCCGACGATGGCCTTGGAAGCCGTCGGCGCGGGCACGACCGGCGGCGCCGCGGTGTCGATCGGCGTCCTAAGCGGCGCCGCCAACCAGAAATGGGCTCTCATTCCCCGGGGACCGAACCTCTACGTGATCCGGCCATCCTATAGTTCCAAACTCGCGCTCGCCGTCGCAGAAGGCAAGACGGAGAACGGAACCCCCATCGTTCTTGAAAAGGAAAGCGGCAAGCCGTCGCAACTATGGTCCCTCAGACTAAACGAGAACGGAACCTTTAGCTTCGTTCCAAAACACGCGCCGGATAAGGGACTCGACGACTTTCGTGGCGACAAGACTGCCGGCGCAAAACAGGATCTCTGGGATTACAATCCCGACGACGATCATCTCCAGTGGGCGCTTAACCCGCTTCCCGGGGCGAAAATGCCGTCTCTCGAAGCTTTGAAAGCAACTGCCGCCTCGTCCGGCGTCCCCAAGGGAGTCATCAAGGAGTTTACGTTTACCGACAGCGTTATTTTTCCGGGAACGAAACGGACTGGCATGGTGTTCATCCCAGCGCAGTATGACGGCTCCAAACCCGCCTGTGTCTATGTTCGCCAGGATGGCTACAATCCGAAGGAAAAAACCATGTTGGAGGCGCTTATTGCCGCCAGGGAAATGCCGGTGACCATTGGCGTCTTCGTCAGACCGGGAGACATGCCTGCAACCAAGCCCGGGATGGTCGGACGCCGCAACCGCTGCTTTGAATACGACGGCGTCGGAGATAATTACGCCCGCTTCCTTATCGAGGAACTGCTACCGTATGTCACAAAAACCTTCGATCTTAAGCTGTCCACCAGCGGCAACGACCGCTGCATCGCCGGCGCTAGCAGCGGCGGCATATCCGCTTTCAACACCGCCTGGGAACGCCCCGATGCATTCTCCCGCGTCTATGCCAACAGCGGCAGTTTCGTCGCTTTCCGCGGCGGACATGAATTTCCAACCCTGATTCGCAAGTTTGAAGCAAAGCCCATTCGCGCCTACCTTACCACCGGTACCAACGACATGGAGAACTGCGCCGGCAATTGGTATCTGCTGGATCAGGAGATGGACAAAGCCCTGAAGTTTTCCGGCTATGACTACATCTTTACGGTGCTCAACGGCGGACACTGCGCGGGATGGAACGAGTTGTTCCCCGACGCGATGCGGTTCATCTGGAAAGGCTGGCCGGAGCCGGTCCCCGCCGGATCGAGCGCCCCGCGTGTTCGCGACATCATCAAGCCCGATCAGAATTGGCAACTGGCGGCCAAGGGATTCCAAGGCGCCCGCGGTCCGGCATGCAATTCCAAAGGCGAGGTATTTTTCGTCGATACGCCCGAAAACAAAGCGTACCGGATTGGTCTCGACGGCAAGGTTGCGGTTTTCCTTTCCGATGCCGGTCACGCCAACAGCCTTTCCATCGGGGCACAAGACGAGATCTACACCGTGTCGAGCAGCACAGGCAAAGTCATGCGCTATGACTCGAACGGCAAAGGAGAGGTTTACGCCAGGGGAATCGACGGCAACTATGTGCTGGCCGCGCCCGACGGCGGCGTTTACGTCACGTCCCACAACAAGCCCGAAGAACCCGGCAAGGTATGGTTTATCAAGGATGGCAAGCAAGTGACAGTCGATGCCGGAGTCAAGTTTCCGACCGGACTTGCCATGCGGCCCGACCAATGGTTGCTCTCGGTTGCCGACGGTCGTTCGAAGTGGGTTTACAGCTATCAAGTCCAGCCCGATGGCACTCTCACCAACAAAGAACGCTATTTTTGGCTGCACGTTCCCGATTGGGAGGATGACGCCGGCGCGGAATCTGTCTGTTATTCGCAAGAAGGCCGTATGCTCGTGGCCACTCGCTTCGGCATCCAGGCCTGTGCGGACGATGGCCCCACCCAGGTCATCCTGCCAATGCCCGATCGCAGCCGCGTCATCGGAATCTGCCTCGGCGGACCCGAACTGAACACCCTTTTTGCCTTCTGCGGCGACAAAGTCTGGAAACGCATTGTCAATGTTCACGCCACCGGTGCTTTCGCACCCTGCACCAAAGTAATGCCGAGCCCGCTATAGGACTAATGGGACAGATAGGACATATATGCTTCAAGGTTTGGACAACCCCATACGTCCTATCTGTCTTATTTGTCCTGTCGTCCGCATCTTTTCACCCTCAGCCTTTATGAAACCAACCTCGTTCGCCCTATTCCGGCTAATCCTGACTCTATGCCTGCCCATCGCCTGCCGTGCGCAGGCGGTCCAAAGCATACCCAGCATTCTCCAGCCTTACGTTGACCAGCACACGATGTCTGGCGCCGTAACCCTGGTGGCCAACAGCAACCAGATCCTCAGTCTGGACGCTGTCGGTTATGCGGACATCGCCAGCAGCAAGGCAATGACCGCCGATGCGCTGTTTTGGATCGCCTCCATGAGCAAGGCGATGACGTGCAGCGCTCTGATGATGCTGGTCGATGAAGGCAAAGTGAGCGTGGACGACCCCGTCCAAAACTACCTGCCCGAGTTCGCAGGGCAGTTGGTTTATTCCGATACAACGCAAACGACGACGCATGCGCCGCCTCATCCCATGCTCATTCGGGAAATCATGAGTCACACCGCCGGCTTCCACGGTTCATATCCGGTCGACTCCCCCACAGGCGACCTCTATCCGCTATCGCAACTGGTCGGAAGTTATGCCGCGGCAACCCTCGATACCGATCCCGGCACTGCGTATCAGTATGCCAACCCCGGGATTAACACGGCGGGGCGCATCGTGGAGGTCGTCAGCGGCATGCCTTACGATCAGTTCATGTCGCAGCGCCTGTTTGTTCCGCTCGGAATGGTCGACACCACATTTTGGCCCACCACCGCTCAACTGCAGCGCCTTGCCACATCTTACCAAACGGTAAACAACAACTTGGCTGCCTACTACATCAACCAGCTTTACTATCCGCTCAGCGACACGACGCACCGCTTCGCGATGCCCGCGGGCGGTCTGTTCTCCACCGCCTCCGATGTCGCCAAGTTCTGCCAGATGTTTCTCAACGGCGGCGTTTATAACGGCGTCCGTTATCTCTCCAAAGCCGCCGTCCAGCGGATGACGAGCAAGCAAACGGGGGATCTCGTTTCCACCAATTACGGTTTCGGCTGGGGCGTAAGCGGCGCCGATTTCAGCCATGGCGGCGCTTACAAGACCAACATGGACGTCAACTTGCAACTCGGTCTTGTGAGGATCTTCATGGTACAGCAGGGAAGCGATTGGCCGAACAACGGCAACAATATTCTCGGCTCTTTTATGACCGGAGCCAGCAACCTGCTCATCGGCTCCACGCTTCCGAGCCCCGCAATTCCAACGACTGGCGCCACTGTTATGCAGGACAATTTTTCTTACGTTGCCTCCAGCATCTCCGGGCACGCACCAACCACCGGCACGGGAGCGTGGACCGCCTGGTACGGGTCGAATTGCACCGTCTCCACCGACGGAACCAATGCCCGGTTTATATTGCAGTCGGGAACCGACCCGGCGAACTACAACGCGGTCGTCAGCTATCCCTTCACGCCCGCCGCGAGCACTCTCTACAGCTTGAGTTTCACGCTTAACTTCATCAATCCCGTAAGTCGGGACGCATGGGCGGGCGTCGGTTTCTCCTCAAACACAAACGCTGGAAACGACGCCAACAACATCGAAGGGCCGTGGTTCCTGATTCGCCAGCCGGCTTCGTCGACCTCAGACGGCAGTGCCTCCGGATTCCACGGCAACGCCACCACGCCGCACACGGTGGGTTCCTGGTCGGTCTATGCGGCAATGTATCCCACCGTTCTGGCAACAATTACACTCAACACGCAAACCAACGAAGCCAAGTTCTTCCTCGGCGGGGTTTACCAAGGGGGCGTAACGCTTTCGTCGCCAAGCATTCATTATCTCTTCTTTCAGGCGTTTCGAATTTCTGACATTCTCTCCATCAAGAATGTAACCCTCACCCAGATGTCGCTGAGTCCGTGGGCCAAATCGTTCTTCCCTGTCGCCCAACAAAACAATCCGGCTTTCGTCAGCGGCACCGCTATTCCCCAAAACGACGGCGTCTGCAATCTCTTGAAATACTTCTGCGATATTAACCCGGCCACTCCGATGGCCGATGCGGACCGCGCCGCCCTCCCTGCCGTCCACAGCGAATACGTCGGTTCAACGCGGTATCTTACGCTGACCTATCGCAAGAACGCCTGGGCCGGAGGGTTGGTTCCCAACGTGCAGGTTTCCACCGGCTTAACCGCCAATTCCTGGCAAACCGTAACGCCCGACCTGACAACGACCATCTCGACCGACTATCTTACGGGCGATCAGACCATCAAGTCGGGCGTCAACGTCACCGGAACCCAGCGGAAATTCATCCGGCTCCAGATTACCGGTACGTGACCAATAATCTCGACCTCGGATGAGTTCTCCCTCTGAATTTGTGCTTGTCATAAGTTTCCGTTTCCTGAACAAGCACCCGGTACGGAGCCCCTCCAAGCGGTCCCACGGCAGTCGCGTACAGGCCGACTGCGTCCAACTCGAGATTATGGCACAATAGGGATTCCCATGTCCGCTCTTCTGAACCTCGGAGCGCACATGCCGCACCCATTCCAGGATTTTTGAGGTTCCTCCCACATTGGCCATCTGTTTGTCCGAAGAGGACAGGACATAATAGAGCGGGCGTCCGTTGAGCACCGTCATGTAGCCGGGTTCCCGCATCGAGGCGATCTCGCATTCCGTCTGTTCCTTGAAGTAGTCGATGCTCGATTTCAGCTCAGTGACCAAGCAGAAGCCGATTGCCGACCGCCGGGCGCTGGAGAGATACAGGTGCAGGGCATTGCTCAGCGGGCTCGAAGGAGCGTAGGCGCAGAAAGCCCAGTAGGCAAGCCCGGCCTGGGCCGCACAGGCGATCTCCCGGTCCATGATCTCCTGGGAATTCCCGTTGATCCGCACGCTGTTCGGCCCAGTCTCCTTCCCAAAAAATGGCATCCGGTAATGAAATTCGGCCGGGGCCAGCGATCTCTCAACCGCCTGCGCAACGGTGCCATCCTTCGGATCGTACCAAGCGTCCCAGCGAATGGCCCCGATTCGGGGACGTTGAGGCGTGGTTTGCGCCCATCCGTTAGGGACGATTAACAATAACAGTAAAGCCGCTGTACGAACCGGGTTGAAAGCGATGGAATTTGAAGCGGTATTCATCATACAAATGGTAATTGCCGTCGGAGATCTAACCCGCATCTTGCCAGAAAGTTGCGCGAATTCGTTAAGTCTGTTGGCTCGTATTGTGGGTCGTCGGCACGGAAAGACTCGGTCATTTCGATAACAACAGACTCTTCATTGTCTCCGCCAGCATGGCCTGCGTGTACGGTTTGTCGAGGTGAAGGGGTACCCCCAGAGCTTTGAATTCTTTCCCGGTCGTTTCATCGAGCCACCCGCTGGCCACCACAATGGGGAGTTCCGGCAGTATGCGCCGGAGCGCGCGGACAAAAGCCAGCCCGTCCATGATGGGCATGTGCTGGTCGACGATCACCGCCCTCAAATCCGCCCCATATTGCACTGCCCGAACCAGGCCGTCCGCGCCGTCGGTGGCGGTGACCGGCTTGAAGTTCAACTTCTTTAATACCGCGCTCCCGATCTCGCGCACGTCGACTTCGTCATCCACAAGCAGGACGGTTTCCCCCTGCCCGCGGAATTCCTCGGCGGGTTTGGCCATGGGCTCCAGGCCGGAACGCGCGCGGTCGGCGGGCAGATAGAAAGTAAACGTCGAGCCTTGTCCAGGTTGCGAATAGACCAGCACGAATCCGCCGTGTCCCTTCACGATACCCAGGACGGTGGCGAGCCCCAGGCCGGTGCCTTTGTCCGGGCCTTTGGTCGTAAAGAACGGATCGAAAATTCGGTCCAGAATTTCCGGCGAAATGCCCGTGCCAGTATCGCGCACCCTCAACGCCACATATTGGCCGGGCCTGGCGTCGGGTATGGAGCTGGCATACACCGCATCCACTTCATGGCTTTCCGCCTCCAGGACGAGCTTACCGCCGTGGGGCATCGCGTCGCGGGCGTTGACGCACAGGTTCAGCAGAACCTGGTGCAGTTGCGTTGGGTCGCCCAGCACGGGCGGAAGTTTCGCTTTGTGGCAGCGAATCTCCAGCTGGATGTTCTTGGGAAAAGTGCCTTTGATGATTTCGCGCATCTCCTTGAACAGATGATCGGGCTGAATGGAGACCTGCTGGCTTTCCGCGCCTTTTGCGAATGTCAACAACTGCCGCACCATGTTCGCCGCGCGCTGAGCGCTGCCTTCGACGGTTTCCAATAGGTCCGAACCGCCGGGATACTGCACCTGGAGCAGCCCGACACTCATTAGGATGGGTGCGAGCGCATTGTTCAGGTCATGCGCCACGCCACCGGCCAGCGTGCCGATGGATTCCAGGCGTTGCGAGCGCAGAGCCAGGCGTTCGGCCTTCAACCGCTCGGTGATATCCGTGTGGATGGTCAGAACCTCCTTGGGCCGGCCCTGCTCGTCCCGCAGCAACGTCCAGCGGCAGAAGACGATAAACTCCTTGCCGGCCTTGTTGACTTTCCTCAACTCGCCGGACCAACTGCCATGCGCCACGAGCGCGGCGTCCGCCGCCTCGAACGCGGCGCGATCCACTTCGCCCAACTCGGTCACCTTGCGGCCCAGGGCCTCGGCGCGCGACCAGCCGTAGAGTTGTTCGGCCCCGGCATTCCAGTAAGTCACCTTGTGATCCAGCGTGCGCACACAGATGGCGTCGCTGGCCGCATCCAGCAGCGCCGCTTGTTCGCGCAATCGTTCCTCAGCCGCCAACTGCGCGGTGATGTCCCGGATCGTTGCCTGCAAGAACTCCTTTCCGGCGGACTGCACCCGGCTCAATAGCACGGTGGCGAAAAACTCCTCCCCACTGATTCGCCGTTGGGTCCACTCGAAAAAGTGGGAACCTTCGCGCATGGCCGTCGCAATCATCTCCCTAGCCTTCTCCTCCGATGCGCGCCCGTCCGGTTGGCAGGCGGGCGACACGTCCCACGGCGTCAGCGAAGCAAATACCTCCTCGTTCTTCACCCCAAACAATTCCACGGTGGCCGCGTTGCCGCTGGTGAACTTCCAGGAAGGAGGTTCCAACGTCATGATGGCGTCACGAGAGCTTTGGAAGAGTCTCCGGTATTTCTCCTCGCTTTCTTGCAGCGCCTGCTCCACCTGCTTGCGCCCGGTGATGTCCACGAAACTTTCCAGCAGATGCTGGCGCCCTCCCAAAACGATGGGCACGACGGTTTTGATAATGGGAATCCGCGTGCCGTCGATCTTGAGCAAGACCCGCTCCGAGCGGTCCACGGTCTGCTTCAAGTCGGTAATGGGGCATTTGCCCACCTCGGCCGGGCAGATATAGCGGTGGCAGACACTCTCGACGATCCGTTCTCGCGTTTCGCCAATCAGACCCGCGGCAGCCGAATTGACATCCGCGATGACGTGCGTCTCGGGATCGATGATCACAATGCCCGCCTGCACCGTGTCCAGAATGGTCCGCAGTCTGCCCTCGCTCTCCCGAAGCGCGGCCTCCGCCCGCTTGCGCTCGGTAATGTCCTCACCGGAACTCAAAGCGCCAACAATGCGGCCTCGATCGTCCCTGAAAAGCGAGTTGCGCCAGCCGATCAGCCGCCGGCTGCCATCCCTGCACAGCACTGCGTTCTCGTATTCGGCCACCCCCTCCAGTTCGCCGGCCATGATACGCAGGAACACCGGATACATGGCGTCCAAGTTTTCCGGCTGGGGCAGGCAGGTGGTGAACCAGTTGCGTCCGATCAATTCCGCTTCCGTGTAGCCCAGCAGTTCCTGTCCGGCCCGGTTGATCATGATGACGTAGCCTTTCCTGTCCAAGGCCAGCAGCACTGTCTGGGTGGTGTCCAGATAACGCTGGCTGAAGCTTTCACCCGCGTGCAGCGCGCTTTTCCATTCATCCCGTTGACTACGAACTAGGCTCGCTTCGTAGATGCTGGCGAGGTTAAACTGGATGCTGTCGCGAAAGCGCTCCATCAGCCGGCGAGTCCGCTCGGAATAGGCGTTTTCCTGCTTATCCAGGATGCAGAGGGTGCCGAAAATCTCGCCACCCGGCCAGCTGAGCGGAAACCCGAAGTAGGAAATCATGCCCAGTTTAACGGCGGGATTGCTGTCCCAAACCGGGTCTTTCAGGGCATTGGACACCAGAAGCTCGCGCCGGGTGCTCATCACCGCTTCGCAGAAGAGCCCTGTGTCCAGCACCGTCTTTTCGCCGCGACGGTACACGTTGCCCGCGCTGTGGCTGCTGACGAACACCTCGATTTCCCGGGCATATACCCGCATGATCAGCGCCGCCGGAATGCCGGCGATCTCCGCCAGCAAGTCGGTCGTGGCCTGCCAGTTCTCCATCGCTCCCTCCGGCACCTCGATCTCATCGACGATCGGGTATTTTGGCGCTTTGAATTCGGGGGACATAAACAACCACACTCTACGGCTTAGCCCCGCCAGGCGCTAGTGGAAATTCCGTAACGAAAACGGGTCGGGCGCAGGACAAATTCCTTCTATTATTTGGCCCGCCGATTCTTGCGAGAACGTCGGAGACCGGGCTCTGGGGAGCGCACGCGCCCTCGCGTTCGGCCTTTGGCGCCCCGCCAAAGGCATCTTCGCTGCTGATCGCGTCGGCAGCGCAAAAAGTCCGCGTCGGCGGGACGCCGCCGCCAACACGCGAGACGCGGGTGCTCCCCGGATTCCCGCTCCCGAACGCCCCGTCTTTCCGGCAGGTTCATTGGCAGCCTGCGAAGAGCCTGTCCTGAGTCTGTCGAAGGAATCTCACGAGGCGATCGCGACGTTCGTTTCAGTCGGCCCGTAATCAAGACGGACAGCTCACCGGATGGCGCTGTCAGCTTCGAGAACGGTGAATGGTGACCTAACGCCGACTGGCCTGCCGTGAGATCCTTCGCAAGCTCAGGATGACAAATAATATGGGCCGTTCCGGTTTCCGTGCTCGGCTTCCGATTTGTGGGTAATGGAAAGGGCACTTCACCGCAGTCCACGAGCCTCCTTTGCCGTTTTGGGTTCATTCATTTCGGACCGTGTAAGTCGCTGCGTGGAGCAGGGTTGGAGTGGCGGCGACGGCGGAAATCCCGGCGGCCAGGATGAATTTTGAGGCTGCCGCCGATTTTCGACGGGAGAAGGAGCGTTTGGAGGACCGAGGATTATTTGGGCGATTAGTGAATTTCATACCGGATTTACTAGGTGTGGTGTTACTTGGAACTGAGGAAGATCGGTGTTTTCCTCGCTGAGTTTCACGCTCCGCCGAAGGAGAGCGCGGTCTTTAAAAGGTGGCGCGCGCGATGCGCACTGGGCTCGTGGATGCGATAGAGCAGGGCGAGCGTCGGGACGCGCAGCAGGATAAATAAGAGAAACAGGATCTGGTAGTTGCCGATGGACATCGTCGTAGCGATCTTCAATTGAAACCCGGCCAGATGTTGGGCCAACGCCCCGCTCGCGAGCAAAGAGAGAAAGGTCGCCGGACCCGCCACGGCGCTGAGCGCCGCGGCCCCCATGGTGCGGGCCTCGGCGGGGAGTCCTTTGAGGGAGAGGCTGAACATCGTAAGCGAGAAGCCGCTCAAGAATATACCATTGGCAACGTTAGCCACGTAAATCGGCCAATGGAGGTTCAGCGGACACACGACATAAAAAACCGGCACAGTCAGGAGGCCGAGCCAGCAAACCTTGAGCACCGGTTTATGCCCGTGGCGGTCGGCGAGGCGTCCCCAGATCGGATTCACCAGAATCGCCGCCACAGAGGCAAGCACCGCGAGCCAGGAGAGATGCCGGAAATCCCAATGCATGTTCTTGATGAGGTGGGCCGTGAGAAACGGGGTGCAAATATTGAGACCGGCCAGCCAGCAGACGTTGAAAGCGACGA
>Ga0316227_1000665_pt1 | contig 46018 bp, 20 predicted proteins | sample TBH18019metaG_FD_206012 | JGI IMG/M metagenome (GOLD analysis project Ga0316227, IMG submission 206012) | Freshwater microbial communities from Trout Bog Lake, Wisconsin, USA - TBH18019 | ecosystem: Environmental > Aquatic > Freshwater > Lake > Hypolimnion/Profundal zone | place: USA: Wisconsin... | reverse complement strand
CTTTTGGCTGATTGTCCAGCATCCCGTTTTTGTGGAAAGAATCCGGTTGCTGCGGCAGAAGGAAATCGCGGTGCAGACATGGGAGCCCGGCAGCCCGCCCCTGGAGGCGGCCGCCACACTCATCGAGGCGCTCTGTCACAACCAGGTGCCGGATATCTGGGCATTTGAAAAACTGCTTTTCAACTGGCTTTGGGAAACGGAACGCGAGCTGTATACCCGGCGCCATCCCGGGCAGCTGCAGCAACAATGGCAGGATGAAATCCGCCAAATGGTGCTCGGCCGCCTCGACCATCCGCCAGGAGTTCCCGATCTGGCCGCCGTGCACAAGATGGAACGCACGACATTCAGCCGGAAATTCAAAGCGGCCACCGGCCAATCACCGGCCGCATTTATCCTCGAGGTCAGAATGCAGGAAGTCCTCAAGAGAATGAGAAGCCCCGCCACGCTGGCCGAAATTGCCTCGGCAACCGGCTTTCCCGACGCCCCCCGTTTCTCTAAGACCTTTCGCCGGCATTTCGGGGTCCCCCCCGGTATCCACAGGAACTTCATCCTGAACCGCAGGTGATCCGGATCTTGTTTCTTGGAACCAGGGGGGCCCGCTTCCGGCACCCGCCATCGCATTGGCTCGTCCGGGCTTTGCACAAAAGGGCAAAAAAAACCACAAATTGACGATTGCCCATTTGTGAAACGAGGGATACGCTGACAATGCATATAAGTATGAAAAGCCAATCCGCCCAGACGCCCGGAAAATCTTCCTCTTCTTCTGATACAAAAATCGTATCGGATCGCCCATCGTCAACGTCAGCTCCAACACCTCCTATGAAACGAAATCTCCTCGCAGCAATCGCCGTCGCGGTCGCCCTTGCCGCTCTGCCATCTGCCCGCGCTGCCACGGTCACATGGACAGGTGCAACCGGCGGCGACTGGAACACCCCCGGCAACTGGTCGGGTTCGGCCAAGCCGCTGGCCGCGGACACCGCCCTCTTCAACACGGCTTTGGGGTCGGTCGCCAACGCCTCTGCCAACCAGAGCGTGACCAGCATTTCCTTCGACACAGCGGCCGGCACGGCCTCCGGCGCGTTCACGCTCGGCACGACGGGCGGCAACTCGCTGACCCTGGCCGGCACGAACCTCGGCGCCAACACGATCAGCGGCCTCATCTCCAACGGGTCTGCGACGACGTTTGCCCTCGCCAAGAGCGGCGTCGGCACATGGACGCTCACCGGCGCGAACACCTACAACGGCGGGACGGCGATCTCCGCCGGCACCTTGAAGATCGGCAACGCCACCGCCTTGGGTGCCAGCACCGGCGCGGTGAGCGTCACGGCGGGGCGCTCACCAACAGCAGCTCGACAGCGGGCACCTACGCCGGTCTGATCGCGCTGGGCAGCGCCAGCAGCATCATTGCGGGCAGCGGGAACATCACGATATCGAACACCGGCACGATCACCGGTGCCACCTTCGGGCTGACCCTGGGCGGCGCCTATAACGGCAGCATCGCGAGCATCATCGGCACGACGACGGGCACGCTGACCAAGGCCGGCGCCGGCACATGGATACTCTCGGGCACGAACACCTACACCGGCACGACCACGGTGAATGGCGGCTTGCTCCAGCTCAACGCCGCGGAAACCGCGGGAACAAGCGGCCCGTTGGGCAAACCGGCGACAGCGGCCAACAGCATCGTCCTCCAGGGCGGCGGCTTGCAATTCACAACCAATAACACCTACGACTACACCACCTCCGGCCGCCTGCAGTTGGCGGACGGCTTCACCGGCACCATCGATACGAATGGGCAGTCCGTGACCTTCGCGAATGCCATTGGGGTAGGGACTTTGAAGTCAGGGGCGCTGACCAAGGCCGGCACCGGCACCTTGACCCTCTCCGGCGTGAACACCTTCAACGGCAAGACCCTGGTGAGCGGCGGAACCCTTGCCCTGGGGAACGCTCTCGCCCTCCAGAACAGCGCCATCGACACCTCCGGCGCGGGAAACATCAACGTGACCGGCTACGCTGCCCCCACTTTCGGCGGGCTCCTCGACGGTGCCGGGGCGCAGGCCCTCGCCTCGGTGATCACCGCCGGCTACGGCAGCGTGACAGGCATCACCCTCAATCCCGGCACCGGCATCACCGACTCCTACTCAGGTGTCATCGCCAATGGGGCCGCCGGCATGACCCTGGCGAAGTCCGGTGCGGGCACCCAGATCCTCTCTGGCTCGAACAGCTACACCGGCTTGACCACCGTCAGCGTGGGCGTCCTGAACATCCAGAATGCCACCGCGCTCGGCACCACGGCGGCCGGCACTTCGGTGACCGGCGGCGCGGCCCTCCAGATCCAAGGCGGCATCACGGTGGGCGCGGAAGCCCTCACACTCAACGGCACGGGCATCAACTCGGACGGCGCTTTGCGCAACGTCGGCGGCACGAACGTCTGGCAGGGCACGGTGACGCTCGGCAGCGCCGCTCGCATCAACTCGGACTCCGGCTCGCTGACGTTCAACACCGCCGCCAACAGCATCACCGGAACCCAGAACCTCACGCTCGGCGGCGCGGGCGCCGGCACCATCGCCGGCACCATCACCACCGGCTCCGGCACGCTGACCAAGGACGGGGCGGGCACATGGACGCTCCAGGGAGCGAACACCTACACCGGCTTGACCACCGTCAGCGGCGGCACGCTCACGGTTGATGCCGGAGCGGGCGGTTCCCTCTACGGCACAACCCCGTATTCAGCCCTGACCTTCGGCGGAACCGGCGCGTTCAACTATAACAACACCACGGCTGCCGGTGCCAAGTCGCAGAATATGGGCGCGCTGACTTTCTCGCTCGGTGACGGAACGGTTACCGCCACGCGCACCGCGCTGCAGACGGTCGGCTTGACCTTCAGCTCCCTGGCCGCACGCGCCGCCGGTGCCACCGGCAACTTCGTCCTCGGCGGAACTCCCGGCACCCCCGGCACCGACGACACGATCACCCTGACGGGCAAGGCCGCCGGCTTCATCGACCAGGGGACGTTCTTCGGCGGCAGCAACTACGCCTGGATGAACGCCGCAGGAACGTATGTCCGCGGGATCAATTACGCCGGCGATACCGGGGCGGCGACAAGCGCCGGTGGCACGACCCTCACCGGCACGGCGTATCAGCAGATCACCGGGGCGATCACCGCCCAGAACACAGCCACGTTCACCACCCTGAATATTTCCGGCAACAACAATTTCACGCTGGCCGGGTCGCAGACCGTCACGGTCAACGGCATCCTCATGTCGGGCAATACGGCGGGCGGCGCGACGATCAGCGGCGGCACGGGCATCAAGGCGGCCAGCGCTGCCGAGTTGGTCATCCGCACCGATGGCGCCAATGATGCCTTGACCATCAGCACCCCGATCCTCGCCAACGGAGCCAACGCCCTCACCAAATCCGGCGCGGGCACGCTGGCGCTCTCCGCCGCCAACACCTACACCGGCAGCACCTATCTCGACGCCGGCACGCTCAACATCAACAATGCCGCCGCCCTCGGCACCGGCACCTTCGTCATCAACGGCGGCACCATCGACAACACCAGCGGCGCGGCCATCACTACCAGCACCAACAACAACGCGCAGACCTGGAACAACGACTTCGCCTTCACCGGCCTGGCTGGCGGGACGCACGATCTGAACATGGGCACCGGGGCCGTGACCCTCGGCACGGCGGCGGGCATCTCGCGCACCATCACGGTCAACGCGGGCAACCTGACCATCGGCGGCATCATTTACAATGGCACGACCGCCACCAGCCTGATCAAAGCGGGCGCGGGCGCACTGACTCTGAGCGGAGGCAACAACGTCGGCTTCACCGGCGGCGTGACCCTGAACGCGGGCACGCTGAACATCAACAACAACGGTGCCCTCGGCTACACCAGCGCACTCACCACATTCACCATCAACGGCGGCGCTCTCGACAACACCTCCGGCGCGGCCATCACCACCAGCAACAACTACGTGCAGACCTGGAACAACGATTTCGCCTTCACCGGCACCAACAACCTGACCTTCGGCAGCGGGGCCGTGACCCTCGGCACTGCCGCAGGCACCTCCCGCACCATCACGGTCAACGCGGGCACCCTCTACGAGCAGGGCATCATTTCCAATGGCACGACCGCCAACAGCCTGGTCAAAGCGGGGAATGGGGCGCTCTCTCTGTCCGGCGCGAGCACCTTCACCGGCGGCGTCACCCTCAACGCCGGCACCCTGAACATCAACAGCGCCGCCGCCCTCGGCGCCACCATCGGCACCTTCACCATCAGCGGCGGCACGATCAGCAACACCTCCGGCGGCGGTGTCACCACCAACAACTACGCGCAGACATGGGCGGGGGATTTTAGCTTTGGCTTCGCGGGCATGTTGCAAACAAACAACCTGAATATGGGCACGGGGGCGGTTTCGCTGGGCACGGGCGCCGGCACCACCCGCACCATCACCACCGCCGGGCTTTTCGGCACCATGACCGAAGGCGGCGTCATCTCCGACGGCACCACGGCCAAGGGGCTCATCAAGAATGGCCCTGGATATTTGGTCCTGACTGGTGCCAACACCTTCTCCGGCGGCGTCACGCTCAACGCGGGCACCCTGACCCTCGGGGCCGCCGCCGCTCTCGGCACCGGCCCGCTCACCATCACTGGCGGCTACCTGGCTACCAACGGGGCTGCCCTGACCCTGACCACCAACAACACGCAGGCGTGGAACGGGGATTTCACCGTGATCGGCAGCACCCTCAACTACTCCCCCGCAGCACTCACTTTCGGCAACGGCGCGATCACCCTGGGCGGCAATCGGACCGTGCTCGTCGCCGGAAGCACCCTCACGCTCCCCGGCGCGATCGGCGATGGCGGCAACGGCTACGGAGTCACCTGGGTGGCCGGATTATACCAGAATTTTGCAAATGGGGGGAGTCCTATGCTCACTTTGACCGGGGCCAGCACCTACAGCGGCGCGACCGTGATCCAGAGCCGCAACAACGGCGTCGGCTCCGTCATCCTGGGCGGCACGCTCGCCAACACCTCGAGCGTCACGGTCAATGGCGGCGGATCCTTCTCGTTTAGCTCCGCCAACAATCCCATCAATCCGGCCGCCACCCTCACCTTGGGCGGCAACGGCGGCGGCTATTTCGCGGGGGCCAGCGGATCTAATATTCAGTCCCTCACCAGCCTGACGGTCGGCTCCGGTGCCGACAACCTCGTGGGCTATTACAATGGGACTGCAATCACCTTCACGGGCGCAAACCCCTACCTCCGCAGCGTCGGCGGCGTGGTGCGCATGACCGGATTGAACGGTGCCTCCGCCTTCACCTCCGCCCCCAGCGGCGCGGCCAACGTCATTGGCTCGGGCGCAACCGCCATGCTCCTCGGCGCGACCTACTCCTCGGACACCGCCACCACCTCGGCGGACAATTTCATGTATGCTGCCTCCGGCGTGTTCACCGCCCTCACGAGCGCTTCGAACTCATGGGGGTCGGGAATTAATACCGGTGTGGTTGCTGGTTCCACGGCCACCGGCACAGTGAGCCAGAGCCTCCGTTTTAGCGCGGGCGGCAGCCTCACTCTCCCCGGCGCGTTCACCGTCGAGTCGGGCGGCATTTTGGCGGCCGGCAACAGCACGACTTCGCTGACATCTCCGGTGACAATCACCGGCGGCACCATCAAAACCGGACTTGCCGGCAGCGACTTGTGGGTCGTGCAGGGCGGGGCGGCCAGCGCGAGCACCGGGATGGTCATCAATTCCCAAATCATAGACAACTCCTCTTCGAGCCTCACCAAGGACGGCCCGCGCGCCCTCTACCTGACGAACACCAACAACACCTACGCCGGTGGCACCTACATCGGGGAAGGGATCCTCAACGTCGCCTCGGCAGGTTCGCTGGGCGGCGGCGCGCTCAACTTCACCGGAGCCGTCACCGGCCAGACCAGCTTTGCCGGAGCCGCCACCCTCCAGGCTGCAGGGGACATCGCGCTGGGCAGCCGCGCCGTCACCATCGGCCAAGGCGTGTCCGCCACCTTCGACACCAACGGCCACAATATCACCGTCGGCGGTGTCATCAGCGGCCTCTACTCGAGCCTGAACAAGACCGGCACCGGCACGCTCACCCTCACCGGCCAGAACACCTACACCGGCTTCACGGATGTCACCAACGGCACCCTCGCGCTCGACTTCAGCGCCGCCGGCGCGCCTGCCTCGGACATCATCAACGCCAGCAGCCTGTTGAATCTCGGGTCCGTCCTTTCTTACGGCGCCCCGGCCACGGCGGTGACCTCCGACACCCTGTCCATCCAAGGCAAGGCCGGCACCGCCAACTCCCAGAGCTTTAGCGGCGTCTCCCCGAACCCCCTCTTCGGCTCGACGCTCGTCGGTCAAGGCATGAGCCACCTCAATCTGGCCGCCGGGGCAAGTGGCGGCACGCTGACCGTGAATCTCGGCAGCCTCACCCTTGGGTTAGCCACTAATAACGTCAACACCGGCTTGGACATCGCCATCGGCTCGGGCGTCACGGTGACCACCACCACCCCTCTCACTTCAAACGGGATCTTGGGCACGGCATCCACCAACTCCGGTACCACTTTGCCATGGGTCACGGTCAACGGCTCGTCCTGGGCGACCCTCTCGGGCAACAACATCATCGGCCTCGCAAACGCCAGCTACAATAACATCTTCATCAACGGCGGCAACGTGGACCTCCTGGCCTCCGTTACCGCGACCAGTAATCCCGGCGTCATCACGCTGCGCTTCAACGACACCAGCGCCACCGCCGCCGACATGACACTGACGCTCAAGTCCTTGGTTCTGACCAGCATCAATGGCATCCTGGTGACGGGCAATGTGGGGGCGCACACCTCGACCATCGCCGGGGGGTTCCTGCAGGGCTACGCCCGCCGCTGTTTCGGGGTTTTCCAGAACAACACCGCCGGCGACCTGGTCATCAGCTCGCAGCTCTCGGATACCAACGGTGCCGAGGCGCTCGACAAGTATGGTGCCGGGCGCTTGATCCTCACCGGCATCAATACCATTACCGGTGCCACCTATGTGAACGAAGGCACGGTCGTCGCCACCGGCGACTACACGCCCCAGCTCGTCCAAACCTTCACCCCCAATGGCACCACCACGGTGACTGTGGGCACCACCAACGGCCTCTTTGTCGGCCAGAACGTGACCGGCACCGGCCTCACCTACGGATCGACCTTCATCGCCTCGATTGGATCCGGCACGATCACGCTGACCACCACGGTGGCCGGCAGCACGCCAGCGACCGGCACCTTCGAGAGCGGCGGCGCCCTCGGCGGATCCTGCGCGGTCGCGAACACTGGCAATGGCGGCTCCTCGATCAACGAGATGATCGGCACCAGCGGCACGCTCCAGATCGGCAACGGCAGCACCCACGGCAGCCTCGATCCCAACTACACGATCAGCAACCTCGGCGCGCTTGTCCTCAACCGCAGCGATTCCTACACCTTCGGCAACCAGATCACCGGCAGCGTGGTTGACAACAGCCTCGCCGGCACCGTCAACACCAACACCCTCGAAATCAAAGGCGGCGGCACCGCCACCCTCGGCTTCTCCGGCACGGTCAACGGCACGGGGGCAGCCGCTCAGAAAATTTACACTCTCTCTACCGCGGGCAACGTCTATGTCGGGCAGGTTGTCACCGGCACAAATATTGCGGCGAATACCACCGTCTCCTACATCGATGGGTTGAACGTGTATCTCAACAACAATATTGCGACCGGAGGAGCGACGAACGTCACCTTCAGCACCGCGAACACCTTCGCGGGCACGACCAAGATCACCGGCGGCAGCACGCTGGTCCTCGGCTCCACACTGGCCCTGCAGAACAGCACGCTCAACTACTATAACAGCGACAGCGGCACGTTCTCGTTCGGCACGCTGACCGCCGCCACCCTCGGCGGGCTCAACGGCGATAAAAACCTCGCCCTCACCAACGCCTCCGCCGCCGCCGTCGCCCTCACCTTGGGCGGCAACCAATTGAACACCGCCTACTCCGGCAACCTCTCCGAAACCGGCGCTGGCGCATCCCTCACCAAAACCGGCATCGGCACCATGGTCCTCACCGGCGCGAACTCCTACACCGGCGGCACCACGATCAGCGCCGGCACCCTGCAAATCGGCAGCGCGGGAACGACCGGCTCGCTGACCGGGGCGGTGACGGACAACGCCACGCTGGCCTTCAACCGGACGGACACTTACGGCGGGACGGTGAGCAACGCGATCAGCGGGACCGGCGCGGTGGCGGTGAACGGCGGCACGCTCACCTTGGGCGGCACGAACAACTACTCCGGCGGAACCACGATCAGCGGCGCCGGCACCACGCTGATGCTCGGCAGCGCCACCGCCCTGGGTGCCAACACCAGCGCGGCGACCGTCGCGGCGGGAGCGGCCCTCGATTTGAACGGCACGGTGATGACAAACACCAACGCGCTCACCTTGAACGGCACGGGCATCAGCAGCGGCGGCGCATTGCTCAACAGCAGCGCGACATCTGGAACCTACGCCGGTCTGATCTCGCTGGGCAGCGCCAGCAGCATCATTGCGGGCAGCGGGAACATCACGGTCTCGAACGCCGGCACGATCTCCGGAGCCACCTTCGGGCTGACGCTGGGCGGCGCCTATAACGGCAGCATCACGAGCATCATCGGCACGACGACGGGCACGCTGACCAAGCAGGGCGCCGGCACATGGACCCTCTCCGGCGCGAGCACCTACACCGGCACCACCACGGTGACGGGCGGCTTGATCGGGCTCAACGTCGCGGAAACTGCGGGAACAAGCGGCCCGTTGGGCAAACCGGCGACCTTGGCCAACAGCATCGTCCTCCAGGGCGGCGGCTTGCAATTCACAAGCGCCAACACTTACGACTACACCACCTCCGGCCGCCTGCAGTTGGCGGACGCCAGCACCGGCACCATCGATACGAATGGGCAGTCCGTGACCTTCGCAAATGCCATTGGAGTAGGGACTTTGAAGTCAGGGGCGCTGACCAAAGCCGGCTCCGGCACCCTCACTCTCTCCGGCACAAACTCCTTCACCGGCGTCGTGACCATCAACAACGGCGAAGTGAGGCTGGGCAGTGCAGGCGCCCTCAACAGCACGGCGGGCCAGGAAAATGCGGTGGCCTTCGGCTCTGGCGTCCCGAACGGCATCCTGTCGCTCAATGGCAATGACGTCACGATCGCCAACCTGACCACGGATCCCACCACGCCGGGAACCACCTTTGTGCAGACTATGTCGACGGGGACCCACACTTTGACCGTGGGCAACTCCCAGAACTCTAGCGGCGTCTTTGCAGGGATTATCCAGGAGTTCGACTCCGCGACAGAGACCTTGGCGCTGACCAAAGCCGGCACCGGCACGCTGACGCTCACCGGCGCGAACACCTACGTCGGCTTGACGACGATCTCCGCCGGAACGCTGCAAATCGGCAACGGCTCCACCACCGGTAGTCTCTCGGCTGGCAGCGCCATCGCCGACAACACGAACTTCGCTATCAAGCGCAGCAACGCGGTCGCCCAAGGCACCGACTTCAGCAGCGCGGCCATCACCGGCAGCGGCACCTTTACCCAAGCCGGCACCGGCACCACCACCCTCAGCGCCGCCAATGCCTTTCTCGGCAAAACGATTGTGCAGAACGGCACGGTTTCCTTCACCACCGGCAACGCCACAGCCACGGCGGCCCAGTCGCTGGGCGAAAACATCGCCCTCGACCTCGGCGTGGCCGGGACAAGCTCCGGCATCCTGAAGTACACCGGCACCGGCGCCGCCACCCTGGCCAAGAACATCAACGCCCTGGGCAACGGCTCCGACACGATCCAGAACAGCGCGACCGGCACGGCAAAGTTGACGTTGAGCGGCAGCCTGGTGAAGAACGGCACGACGCTGACCCTCAAAGGCGGCACCAGCGGCATCAATGTCACCGGCACGATCAGCGGCACGAATGGCGGCACTCACAATTCCGACCTCGACATCACCGGCGGCACAACCACGCTCTCTGCCGTGGCGACATATGACGGCCCGACGTGGATTTATGGCAGCGGCGTCCTGGTCAACAACGTGTCGGGCGGGGCATTGCCCACGGGCACCTCGATCAACATCGGCACACCCGGGGCCAACGGTTCTGCCATCGGCTCGACGACGACGGCGGGCACGTTCGACTTGTCCGGCAACAACCAGACGGTTGCCGGGCTCAATACGGAGGGGACCGGAACATACACCAGTGACATCGTGACCAACAGCAGCGGCAGCAGCGACGCGGCGCTCACCGTGAGCGGCGGAGGGGCGTTTGCGGGCACGATCCAGGACGGGGCCACCAAGAAAACCTCGCTCGCCGTCACCGGCGGCACGCTCACCCTCGCGGGCACGAACTCCTACACCGGCACGACGACGGTGAGCGTCGGCACCCTCCTCATCAACAGCTCCACAAACGCGGGCAGCGCGGTGGCGGTCAGCAGCGGCGGCACCCTCGGCGGCACCGGCACGGTCGGCGGCACGACAGGGGTGACCGGCGGCACGATCAACGGCACCGGGCTGACGCTCTCGGGCCTGGCGACCTTCAACAGCACCGGCAACACCCTGGGCGGCACGGTCACCGCGTCCGGCGGCGTGACGGTTAACGGTTCCCTGGCCAATTCGGCGACGGTGACGGGCGGCGCGACGATCAACGGCACGTTGACCGGCTCCGGCGGCTCGTTCAGCGGCGCTTCCACCTTGAGCGGCGGCACGATCAACCTGACCAGCGGCAGCTTCGGCAGCACCTTGGGAGTCACGGGCACCTCGGCCTGGAACGGCGCAGGCAGCGTCACCGGCGCGGTCACCGCCAGCAGCGGGACGTTCACCATCGGCTCGGGCGCAAACCTGACCGCCAGCAGCGGCCTGGCCGTGAGCGGCACCGGCACGCTGGCCGGCACCGGCACGGTCACCGGCAGCGTGAACTACACCAGCGCCAGCAGCAGCACCTTCGGCGGCGCGATCGCCGGCAGCGGCAACACCCTGACGATGAACAACTCTGCGGCCGCGCTCGCCCTCTCCGGCACGAACACCTACACCGGCGCGACGACCGTGACGAGCGGCACCCTCCTCGTCAACGGCTCGACGAGCTCAAGCAGCGCCGTGACAGTCAACGGCGGCACCCTCGGCGGCAGCGGCACAATCGGCGGGTCCGTGACGGTCAACAGCGGCGGCTTCCTCGCGCCCGGCAACGCCAGCACCGGCGTCCTCACCGTCGCCTCGCTCGCCCTCAGCTCGGGCAGCACGACGGAATTCGAAATCAACGCGAACACCGGGGCCCCCGGGACGAACTACGACCAGATCGTGGTGAACGCCGGCGGCGCGCTCGCCCTCAATGGCGCGTTCACGATCGCCTTCGGCGCCTCCCCGCTGACCAACTACATAGCGGACATCAAACTGTTCGACTTCACGGCCGGCCACTCTTCCGGCGACTTCGCCTCGGTGTCTTCCACCGGCTACTACACCGGAACATGGACGGCCAGCGGAGCGGCGGGCGCAGAGACGTTCACCTACAACAACGGCACCCAAATGCTGACCTTCAGCGAGGTGACCGGCAACCTGAACGTCGTGCCCGAGCCCACCACCTGGGCGCTCCTGGCCTTCAGCCTCACGACCGTCATGGTCCTCCGCCGCCGCCGCGATTCCTGATTCAACATTCCTGATTCAACAAGTTTGGGGGTAGCGGGCGGCGTCTCTTGGGGGGGCACCGCCCGCTCTTTTTCCACCGCAACGCAGGAAGTTCGTGGCAGATCCGGGGAGCGCACGCGCCTTCTCTGAAGTGCGGGATTTCCGGGCTAGCGGGAAATAGCAGAGGGGCCGTCACTTTGCGTGATGACGAACACGCAAAGTTGCAACGAAGCGGTTCTGAAAGTTGATACGCTGGGGCCGCGCCTGCAACGCGGGAAAAGTGGGGCACCTCGGCGATGCGCCCCTACCACAGGAACGCCAGCGCGTCGCCTCGCATGGTAGATCAACCGCAGGTTGACCCCGAAGGGGTGAGACGCCGGGGCCGGCGCGAATCAACTGATGCCCGCCGACTTTCGGCAAGACCAAAAAAATGCGCGCGGGCCGCAGATTTGTTTCGACAGAAAATTCATCGCTGAATATTTTTCCGCGATGGATTGTCATGGTGAGCCACCCGCGGTGGTGAGGGAAAACATCGAATGGTGCAGGATCTGGGTGCCGGACTCGGCGACGCCGGGGCTTGAGGTCCCGCGGGTGTTGCTGATCGGGGATTCGATCGTGATGGGATACGGCGACGCGGTGGAAAAGAATTTTTCGGGGATGGCGTCGGTGGCGCGGTTGGGGACATCGCGGTTCGCGGCGGACCCGGTGATTCTGGAGGAGATCGCGATGGTGCTGGGGCACACGGCGTTTGACATCATCCATTTCAACAACGGGCTTCACGGATACGAAAACAGCGACGCTTCGTATGTGGAGGCGTTGCCGGTGGTGCTGGACGCGATCCGCGAAGGCGCGCCCGCCGCCAAGCTGGCGCTCGCCACGAGCACCCCGATGCGGGATCCGGAGAATCTCGCGGAGTGGCATTCCCGGGATGAGCGCATCAAATTCCGCAACGGGGCGGTCCGGAAACTCGCCGCGGAAAACGGGCTCCCGCTGGACGACCTTTTTTCCGTGGTGCTCGGCCATCCGGAATATTACGCCCCCGACGGCACCCACTTCAACGATGCCGGCAACGCGGCCCTGGGGGCGCACGTCGCGGCGCACCTCAGCGGGCACTTCGGATTATCATTGGCCGCCCGCCATGAACATCTTTGAAAAACCTCGCGTGGTTCAGACTCGCTGGAGCCGCTTCGAAATTCTCACCGCGGGCAGAGGCTGTGCGGGCCAGATCAGGAAAAAAACGTTCCTCCTCCTTCCTCTCGTCGCGGCCTTCTGCGGTCAAGCGATCGCGGTTGAACCGGCCTTCACCCTTAAGGACAATGACACCTGGGTCATGGCAGGTGACAGCATCACCGCCCAGCGCCTGCACAGCAATTACGTCGAAGCCTTCTACCGGACCCGCTACCCACAATGGCATTTGCATTTCCGCAATTCGGGAATTGGCGGGAACCGGACAGGCAGCATTCTCGCCCGCTTCGATTATGACGTGGCGGCGTGGAAGCCGACTCTCGTCAGCATTGAGCTAGGGATGAACGACGTGGGCGTCGCGGATCCCGACAGCCCCGACGCCTCCGCCGACTATATCGCGGGGATGAAAAAGTTGGCCGATCAGATCCGAGCCCTCCCGGCGCAACCGCTTTTCATCTCCTCCAGCCCCGTCAACGATGGGAGCCTCATGGAGGCCTGGGTCTGCGTCCGTTGCCGCACCATCCACCCCTTTACCGTCGCCCTGCTGGAACTGGGCCAAAAAGAGAACGTCCCGGTGGTTGATCAATATCATCCCCTGATCAAACTGTGGGGGCCCAACAAGATATTGGAAGATGCCAACAACCTTGCGGCCCACATCCGCGCGTTAAAGCCCGAGCACCAGGTTCCCGAACTGGAAACGCTTCAGGCGTTTGCCAAAACCTGGGTCGGCAAACCGGCCGGAATTTCCCTCGGCGGGGATTCCATCCACCCCGGACCAGTCGGCCAATATATGATGGCGGCCACGATCCTGGCGGCACTCCATGCGGAGCGCGAAGTGAGTTCCGCCACCCTCAAGCCTGACGGAACCGTGATTGAGGCCAAAAACTGTAAGATCACCGACGTCGTGGCCAAGGACGGCAAACTGGCCTTTGTCCGCCTCGACGAGCGCTCCCCATGGCCCTTGTTGCCCGCCGCCGCCGACGCATTGAAGCTCATGCCAGAGATCGCCGACCTCTCGCGCTACACCCTGACGATCCCGGGATTACCGGCAGGCCAATACCGCGTTGCCATGAACGAGAAGACGGTCGCCACGCTGAGCCACGAGGTGCTGGCAAAAGGTTGGAATATGAGCCCCATCATTGAAGGCCCCTTGGGCGAACGCGCGGCCAAGATCATGAAACTCATCGACGAGCTCCAAGGTCCGCTCAACGAAGCCTGGCGCGCAGCCAGCAAGGAGAATAATCCGGAGAATATGGCCGCCGCCCAGAAGTCCATCGACGAGGGGGAGGCGAAGGTGGATGCCGCCTGCCAGCCCGAGCCGATCCGCTTCGCCATCGAACCTGCCAAGTAAAGAACCCCCGTGGCAACCGGCATTCGAGAATACGAATTCAAACTTATGATCAACAACCCGTCCCGTCGCTCCAACAAACCGTCATCCCAGTTTATCTTGCAGCGGGTCTTTGCGCTTTGCGCGTTGGCCGCTTTTGCCCTCCCCGTTGTCTGCGCAGAAAACACCCCGGCAGTGCCGCCGGCTCCCGCCGTCACGTTCGAGGGCCAGGAAACCAAACCCTCCGGTAGCCAGATGCCCGGCGATCAATATATCTTGTTTGCTGCCGATCCCAAGCCGGGCGACAAGGAAGGCTACGACTCGTCGATGAACCTGGTCAAATTGACCGATTTCAGCGTCACCGCGCCGCTGATGGAATCCGGCAAACTGATTCCCGCCGACGCCAAAAACCCCGATTGCGCCAAAGTGACGACGCCCGACGGGAAGCCGGTGACGACCGGCATCCTTTATCGCAACGGGGGCACTTCCGAACAACCGATGAATCTCGTTTCGTTTCGAATCACCAACCCCGCAGTGACTCAGTTCACGGTGTGGGTGCTGGAGAGCACCTTGAAAAACAACTGCAACGGGGGGCTGGTGCTGCGGGTGAATGGCGGCAAGCCGGTCGCTCCATGCACCACCGTGCAGACGCCATCGAGCAACGAGTATTCCAAATTCAATATCACCAAGGCATCGCTTTCCGATGTCTTTACCGTGGCGGTTCAAAGCAGCGCGAAGGGCGACTTCCGCAGCTTGGCGGGCTTGAGTTTCCAAGTGATCGCCGATCCCGCGACGGCCGGCAAAAAATTTCCCGTTATCTACCAGCAGGGGTGGCTCGATCTGAACAAGAACGGGCGGAAGGATGTCTATGAAGATCCCTCGCAGCCGTTGGAAAAACGGATTGCCGATCTCCTGAAACAGATGACGCAGGAGGAGAAGATCGGGCAGTTGAACCAACTTGTCCGGGGCGGCGTGTCGGGGGACCCAAGCGTGGAGGATTTGGCACTCTTTGCCCGGATGCGCAAGGGAGAAATCAGCTCCTACATCTGGGGCTGCGGACAGACCGATCTGCGGAACCAGTTCCAGCGGGTCGCCGTCGAGGAATCGCGCCTCGGCATCCCGATCATCTTCGGCATGGACGTGATCCATGGCGGGACCACGCTCTTCCCGATCGCTCTGGGGATGTCGTGTTCGTTTGAACCGGAGCTCCTCGAACGGGCGCAGACCGTGGCGGCACGAGAGGCCCGCGCGACCGGGCTCGAATGGGTTTTCGCGCCGATGTGCGACCTGGCCCGCGATCCGCGCTGGGGCCGCGTCGCCGAGACTTGCGGCGAAGACCCGTATCTCTCCTCGCTCTGCAACGCCGCTCAGGTTCGCGGGTTTCAGGGAAAAGACCCGTCCGCGCCCGACCGCGTGGCGGCTTGCTTAAAACATTACCTCGGCTACAGCGCCGTGACCGGCGGCCGCGACAAGGACGACACGGAAATTACTGAATGGGCGCTTCAAAACGTTCACGTCCCGGCGTTTCGCGCAGGCATCCAGGCGGGCGCGCTGACCGTGATGAGCGCGTTCAACACGACCGATGGCATCCCGACCACGGCTAGCCGCCACGCGCTGACGGAAATCCTCCGCGACCAACTGCATTTCAAAGGCTTCGTGGTGAGCGACTGGGATGCCGTCAAGCAGATGATCCGCTGGGGTTACGCCAAAGACAAAGCCGACGCCGCGCGTCTCGCGCTCAACGCTGGCAACGACATGGACATGAAATCCGAAGCCTACGTGCCGAGTCTCGCTGCGGAAATCAAGGCGGGCCGCGTCTCCCAGACGACGCTCGACGAATCGGTCAAGCGGGTTCTGCGCGTGAAATTCCAAGTCGGCCTGTTCGATCGGCCCTACGTGGACGAAGGTGCGGTCAGAGCCGCGCAACGGCAGCCGGACGCAGCGGAGTTGGCCCGGGAAGCCGTGACGAAATCGACCGTCTTGCTCAAGAACACCGGCGTCCTGCCGCTCTCGAAAGACCTCAAAAAAGTCGCGCTCATCGGGCCGATCGGCGACGACCATGTCGAGATGCTGGGATGCTGGACGGGCCTCAGCTCCTGGGGCAAGACGACACTGGCCGAAGCATTCAAAGAGAAGCTCGCCCCCGATGCCAAACTAACCGTCGTCAAAGGGTGTGACGTTTCCACAAAGCCGCGCACGGTCACGCTCCAGGACGGCAGCGTCGTCCCGGATACCAGCGCGGAAGCGGTCCAGGGCGACGTGCAGATCGACGCCGCCGTTGCTGCGGCCCAGGATTCCGACGTCGTCATCATGGCGCTGGGCGAACCGCGCGGCTGGACCGGCGAGGGTGGCTCGCGCATGTTCCTGTCGCTCGGCGGCAAGCAGCAAGCGCTCTTCGACGCTGTTGCCGCCACCGGCAAACCGATCGTCGCCGTCATCTTCAGCGGGCGCCCGCTTTCGCTCCCCGCCGTTTGGGAAAAATCGGCGGCGGTCTTCTACGCGTGGCAGCCGGGCATGGCGGCCGGAGACGGTCTGGCCGACCTCATCTGGGGCGATGTCGCCCCCTCGGCACGGCTGAGCATGTCGGTCTTGCGCGACGTGGGACAAGCTCCCCGCTACTACAATTACCTCCGCACGGGGATCGGGGACTTTACCTATCGGGACCATCAGACCTCCGGCGCCGCCCAATACTGGTTCGGTTACGGCTTGACCTACACGACGTTTGAATACGGCAAGGTGGAGATCAAACCGGCCGCCGATGGCAAGCCCGCCGAAGCCGTCGTGACGATCACCAACACCGGCAAGCGCGAAGGCGTCGAAGTTCCTCAGCTGTATATCAGCCAGCTCGTCTGCCACGAGGGTGCACGACCGAAGCAGGAGCTGCGCGGCTTCAAGCGGATCAAACTCCAGCCCGGCGAAAAAGCCGAGGTGAGCTTCCCGCTGACCGGCGAGGTTCTCGGCTATATTGATCGCCAAGGGAAGTCTCGGGTAGATGCCGGAGAATATGAAATCGGGATCGCCCCCAGCGCCCACAACGGGAAGCCGATGATATTTGAGTTCGCGCCTGAATCTTGAAATGAAACCAAACTGCGGAAAGCTCACATGACCTCAGCGAGTGCTTCCTGTTGGCACAGCTACGACCACGCCCTCTCTCACTGAACCTCTTCGACCTACAAAAATCTCCATGAAACTCATCCCATTCCTTACCTTCCTATCCCTGGTAACTCTCGCCCAGGCGCAGACAAAGCCTGTTGCGGTCCCTCCGCCTGCGGCAGTCGTCTTCGAGAGCCAGGTGACGAGCCCATCCGGAAGCCAGGCGCCCGGCGACCAGTATATCTTTTTCGGGGCCAATGCGAAGCCCGGCGACAAGTGGGGAGAGGATCCGGCTATGAACCTTGTCAAGCTGACGGATTTTAACGTCTCTATCGTCTCCGCGCCGCTCGGAAACTGCCAGCTCATGCCTCCCGAAGCCAATAGCCCGGCTGGAGTTAAAGTGATCGCTCCCGGCGGAGCCCCCGTCGTGGCCACAGGCATTTTGGGGTGCAACCGAAGCGGCGACGATAAAAAGTATGCGGACCTCGCGACATTCCGCATCACCAACCCGGCGGTGACCTCGTTTTCGATCTGGGTTTTGGACAGCACAGTGAAGCTGAGGGCCAATGTCAACGAGGGCCTTGCGATCCGGGTCAACAACTGCGCGCCTGTCGCCCCTTGCGCGACCGTGAGGACAGACTTCGGGTGCGAGTTCAGCAAGTTCACGATCACCGGCGCCTCGGTTTCGGATGTTTTCACCGTGGCCGTTCTCAGCAGCGATGGGAATGGGAATAACCGAACCATTGCCGGCCTGACGTTTTCCGTGATCCCCGACCCAACGATGGTTGGGAAAAAATTCCCCATTATCGAGCAGCAAGGGTGGAACGACCTGAATAAGAACGGGAAAAAAGATGTTTATGAAGACCCTTCCCAGCCGGTCGAAAAGCGAGTGGAGGATCTTCTCAAGCAAATGACGCTTGAGGAAAAGCTCGGTCAGTTGAACCAGCTGGTCTCCGGAGACAGAAAAAATGATATGGCGTTGTTTCCTCTGATGCGCCGGGGCGAGGTGAGCTCCTACATTTGGGGCAGGGGCGTTCCTGCGGACCGCAATCAATTCCAACGCATCGCGGTGCAGGAATCCCGGCTGGGGATCCCGATCCTTTTCGGGATGGACATCATCCACGGCGCAAGCACGCTATTTCCGATCTCGCTCGGGCTTTCCTGTTCCTTCAACCCGGAGCTTTTTGAACGGGCGCAGACGGTGGCGGCTCGCGAGACGCGTGCCGAGGGGGTCGAGTGGGTGTTCGCGCCAATGTGCGACCTCGCGCGCGACCCGCGCTGGGGCCGCGTGGCGGAAACCTGCGGCGAAGACCCTTATCTTTCTTCGCTCTGCAATGCGGCGCAGGTGAGGGGATTTCAAGGGACCAACCCTGCCGCGTCCGACCGGGTGGCGGCTTGCCTGAAGCACTATGTCGGCTATAGCGCCGTCACGGGTGGACGGGATTACAACGATTCGGAAATCACCCAGTGGACGCTTCGCAATGTGCATTTGCCTTCCTTTTATGCCGGGGTCAAAGCGGGTGCGTTGACCATCATGAGCAGTTTCAACGCGATCGGAGGCATTCCCGCCGTGGCTAATCACCAGACCTTGACCGAGATCCTCCGCGACGAGTGGAAGTTCCAAGGCTTTGTGGTCAGCGATTGGCTCGCGGTCGAGCAGTTGGTGAATTGGGGGTATGCCAAAAACAAGGCCGATGCGGCAGCCCTGGCGATCAATGCGGGTAACGACATGGACATGAAGTCCGAAGCCTACGTGCCGAATCTGGCGAAAGAAGTGAAAGAGGGAAGGGTTTCCCAAGCCACCGTGGACGAAGCCGTTCGCCGCGTGCTTCGCGTAAAATTCCAAGTCGGGCTCTTTGAGCGCCCCTATGTGGACGAATCCGCTTACAAGGGCGCACAAAAGAAGCCGGAGGATATCGCGCTGGCTCGCGAATGCGTGACGAAATCGACGGTTCTTCTCAAAAATGCCGGCATTCTTCCGCTCTCAAAGGAGCTCAAGAAAATCGCGCTGATTGGTCCGGTGGGCGATGACCATCGCGAAATCCTAGGCTGCTGGACGGGGCGCACCTCTTGGAGCAAACCGACGTTGGCGAGCGCACTCAAGGAGGCTCTTCCCACAGATGCCACGCTGACGGTCGTTAAAGGATGTGCCATTAACACCGTGCCCACGACCAAGACCCTCCAGGATGGCCGGATCGTGCCGGACGAAAGCGTTCCTCCCACGGATGCCGATTGCAAGATTGATGACGCTGTCGCGGCCGCGAAAGATGCGGATGTCGTCATCATGGCGGTGGGTGAGACCAAAGGTTTTACCGGAGAAAATGCCTCCCGCGCTTTTCTGACGCTCACAGGAAATCAGCAGGCCTTGTTCGATGCCGTGGCGGCCACCGGAAAGCCGGTCGTCACGATCGTGTTCAGCGGACGTCCGCTGGCCTTGCCCGAGGTTTGGGAGAAATCTGCAGCCGTCTTTTATGCCTGGCAGCCCGGGGGGGAAGCCGGCAGTGGTCTCGCGGATCTTCTCGTGGGAAATGTCGCGCCCTCCGCTCGCCTGAGCATGTCGGTGCCACGTCATGTCGGGCAGGTTCCGATCTATTACAACTATTACAACACCGGACGTCCGGGCTCGGGCCAATACCAGGACATGAAAGACATGGATGCCAAATTTTGGTTTGGCTATGGGCTGACCTACACGACGTTTGCCTATAGCCCGGTCAAAATCATCCCGTCGGCCAACGGAAAGCCGGCCGAGGCGGCGGTGACGATCACCAACACCGGCAAACGCGAGGGCGACGAAGTGCCGCAGTTGTATATCCGCCAGTTGGTCTGTCACGAAGGCGCAAGGCCCAAGCAGGAATTGCGCGGCTTCAAGCGCGTCAAACTCCAGCCCGGCGAAAAAGCGGACGTCAGCTTCCCGCTGACCGGCGACGTCCTCGGATACATCGACCGCAAGGGCAACCCCCGCGCGGATGCCGGCGATTACGAAATCTGGATCGCCCCCAGCGCCCACGCCGGAACGCCGGCCGCGTTCAATTTTGCACCCGGGGATTTGAAATAATCCCGCAACAACACGAATCCCGCTCGCAACGGTACCCGCTCCGCTCTATCATCCGGATGAAAATGATGGAACGAGAGAAATCGGCGGGCTCGGCGATCCCGCCCTACCGTGCGCCGGGTGACCCGATATGAAACCAATTGATTTGATTCCCGAGTGGGATGGGGGAGGGGAGCCCTTTCGAAAAACCTGGCAGGCGGTCGGAAACATCGACCAGTTCCGGTGGTTTTCGCGGGCGGATGTTCTCGGTCATCTGCGGATGGCGCGGGACGAGCTGGGGGTGCGCCATGTCCGCGCGGTGGCGATGTATTCGCCGGAGATGAAAGTGTGGGATTACGATCTGCCGGATTGGCGCATTCCCCGGGCGGAAAGGGCGAAGAAGGCGAACTGGCAGTTGGTGGATATCAACATCGAGGGGTTGCTGGCCTTGGGGCTGAAGCCGATTTACACGACTTGCTTCACGCCGGAGGGGATGACCGACGACCCCGCCGTATGCTGGCCGGACAAGAACTGCGTGGGGATGCCGCGCGACCTCGCGGCCTGGCAGGAATTTGTCTCCGGCGGCATCCGCCACCACATCGCCCGCTACGGGGCCGACGAGGTGCGCTCATGGTATTTCGAATGCTGGAACGAGCCGAATCTCGGGGGCTTTTTCAGCGGGAGCCGGGAAGATTTTTTCCGGCTCTGGTCCGCGACATGGCATGCCGTGAAGTCGGTTGACGCCTCGTTGCGCTTCGGCGGCCCCTCGACCGCGCGCGGGGAATGGATGTCCGACTTCCTCGACTTCACCGCCCGAGATGGCACGCCGCCCGACTACCTCATCACCCACATTTACAATAACGATTCCGAAAGCCAGCCGCTCTCGCCATTTGACGGCCCGGCCAGCTACAAGGTCAAGGACTCGCCGCACTTCGCGTCGGGCGTGATCCGCGGGCTGCGGAAGGAACTCGATGCGCGCGGTTACAAAGGCGAGGTCCACTGGAACGAATGGGGCCGCTCGTGGTTCCCGCACGATCCTCTCAAGGAGACCGCGCTCGACGCGGCATTCGTCGTGAAGACGATGGCCGAATCCTCGCAGGCGGCCGACGCTTTTGCGTTCTGGTGCCTTTCGGACATCTACGACCAGTGCGGCGTCCAGTCCTCCGAGTTCCAAGGCAATTATGGGATGCTCAGCCTTCACGGCCTGCGCAAGCCCGCGTGGATGGCGCACCAGCTGCTCAACCGGCTGGGCTCGGAGCGCGTGCCGGTGAGCGGAGGGGATGAGTTGATCAGCGCCATCGCGACGCGCGAAGGAGATCGCGCCGCCGTGCTCGTCCATGCTTACCCCGAGAAATTCGACGGATCGCTCTCGAAGGTCACGGTGCGGGTGGCATGGCCGTTCGGGCTCCCATCCCTGACCAGACTCGGCGCGGAGGAGAACAACATCTGCGCCACATGGCGCGGGATGGGGTCGCCCGCTTATCCCACCATGCAGGAACTTTCCCGCCTGCGCGAGTCGAACACGCTGCTCGCCGCGCCGCCGGAAGCCCTGCGGATGGAACCCGGCGGCCCGGTGGCCGTCTTCGAGATGGAATGTCCGGGAGTTGCCCTGCTCTCAACCAAAAATACCGGCTAATTAGGGAAAACCCCTCCTCATGACCGGGAAATCCAAGAAAATCGGTCGGTTTCCTCAGGCAATCGCCAAGATGGATATGGCGGATTTTCATTGTCCGCAGGGCGTGCCGGAGGCCCAGTTCGGTTCTTACCGGAAGCTTCTCCTGCTGGCCGGGCCACTCATTCTTTCCCACATGGGCCTCATGCTGATGCAGGTGGTGGACGGGTTGTTTCTGGCGCGGTATTCCAAGAATGCGATTGCCGCAATCGGGCCGGCGGGCATGACGTTCTGGCTCCTGTGCGGCCTCTTCATCGGCCTGGTCGGCTACACCAACACCTTCGTCGCCCAATACGTCGGTGCCAAACAAAATGACCGGGTGGGGTCGGCCGTCTGGCAAGGCATCTACTTGTCGCTGCTGGCCGCAGCCGTGCTTCTGGCCGCGTCGCTCATCGCCAAGCCGCTCTTCGTGCTGGTTGGGCACGAGGCGGGAATTCAAGCCGATGAGGTCGTCTATTTCAGGACGCTCTGCTACGGCGGCCTGGGGTTCATGCTCTCGGCCGCGATCTCCGGATTCTTTGCCGGCCGCAATGACAACGTGCCCCTGATGCTCGCGGCCATCACGGGCAATCTGGTCAACGCCCTCGGCGCATGGATCCTGGTCTTCGGCCGACTGGGCCTGCCTGAGATGGGCATGGCCGGCGCGGCCTGGGCGGCAGTCGCCGGGCAGAGCGTGCAGATGCTGGTCCTGGCTTGCCTGTTATTCCGCCCGCGCTTCGTGCGCGAGTTTGGCATTTGGCGCGACCGCCATGTGGACCTGCCCCTCATGTGGCGCATGTGCCAGTATGGCTTTCCTAATGGCGTCCGCTACGTCATCGAGATCCTGGCGTGGACCGTGTTCCTGCTGCTGCTGGGCCGAGTGGACGCCGACGGCCTGGCCGCCAGCAATATCGTCTGGCGGATCAATGGAATGGCGTTTTTTCCCGTGATCGGTTTGTCCATTGCCGTGTCCATGCTGGTCGGCCAGGCCCAAGGCGCGGGCCGGCCGGACCTGTCCAGAAAAGTCACCTGTCGCGGCCTGATTCTGGGGCAGATCTGGATGGCCTGTTGCGCGGTGGCGATGGTCGCGATCCCGAACTTGCTTTTGGACGTCTTCCTAGACCCCGGCGCTGCCACCGACCACGAGCTACGCGGCCTTTCGGTCATCCTGCTTCGCTTTGTCGCTGTGTATTGCCTGGTGGACGGGCTGAACATTCTGTTCATGTCCGTGCTGGCAGGGGCTGGAGACACGCGATGGATGCTGATTGTCTCTGGCGGTCTGCACGCCGGCTTCGTGGCGGTGCTCCTGGCCCTTTCGCTGGTCCACGCCAGCCTCTACACCTTCTGGCTGGCCGCCACGATCTTCATCTTCTCGGCCGCCGTCGCGTGGATCATCCGATTCCGCTCCGGCCGGTGGGAGAACAAGCGCGTGATCGATCGCCCCCCGGCCGACGTCATCGAAGGCCCGGCGGCCGCCTTCGAGATGGCATGTCCGGGAGTTGCAATGCTCTCAACCAAATAAACTGATGAATAAACCGATGACAATTCCCCGCCACGAGTATCCCCGGCCGCAGTTCGTTCGCGACGAGTGGCTCTGCCTCAATGGGGAGTGGGAATTCGAGATCGACCGCGGCGACAGCGGCCTCGATCGCGGGCTGCTCGGGCGGCCGCTCTCGCGGACGATCACGGTCCCGTTCTGCCCGGAATCAAAGCTGTCGGGAATCGAAGACACGGACTTCCATATCGCCGTCTGGTATCGCAAGCGCGCGACCCTTCCGGAAGCGTGGAGGGGTCGGCGGTTGCTGCTCCACTTCCAGGCTGTGGATTACGACGCGACGGTGTGGGTCAACGGCGCCGAAGTGAGCCGCCACCGGGGCGGGTTCACGCCCTTCGCTTGCGACCTCGGGATCTTGGCCGACAACCGGGAGCTGGAAATCGTGCTGCGGGCGAGGGACTCGAAACGCGACTCCCAGCCCCGCGGAAAACAATGTCTCGATTTCAAAAACTCGGGCTGCATGTATACCCGCACCACGGGAATCTGGCAGACGGTCTGGATCGAGCCCGTGCCGGCGGAGGCCGCGCTGATGCGTCCGCGCCTCACCCCGGAAGCCTCGCGGGGGATCGTCCGGCTGGAACAAGGGCTGAGCCGCAGCGCCCCGGGGCTGCAACTGCGCGTCACCGTCCGCGATGAAGCGGGCGTGGCCGTCAAGCTAACAGCGCCCGCCGACCAGGAGTTCACGACCGCATTGGAATTGGCCATCCCGCAAGAGCTCCGCCGGTTGTGGTCCCCGGAAGACCCGCATTTGTATGATGTCGAGATCGAGTTGCTCGACGCGGGCGGCAAGCGGATCGACCGGGCGCTCTCATACGCCGGGCTCCGCGGCGTGAGTTTGCAAGGCAAGGCGTTTCTGCTCAACGGGCAGCCGGTCTTTCAGCGACTGGTGCTCGATCAAGGGTATTATCCAGACGGCATTTTGTCGACTCGCACGACTACACGCAAGATCCCGGAACCTTTGCGGGGCGCCACGCCGCCCTCTCCCAGGACAACCCGGTCAAGAACGACACGGAAGGCAAGGGCTTCATTTCCAAAGTCGCCTATCGCGGCCAGCCTTACTTTGTGAGCGAATTCGGCGGCATCCTGTGGAACCCGAATCGCAAGCCCGGCGAGAACGCCTGGGGCTACGGCGAGGGCCCGAAGACGACCGAGGAATTTTACGGGCGCTTTGCGGGCCTGTGCGGCGCGCTCCTCGACCACCCGCACATGTTCGGCTACTGCTACACCCAGTTGACCGACGTCTTCCAGGAGAAAAACGGGATTTATTTCTTCGACCGGACGCCGAAGTTCGACATGGAAAAAATCCGGTCGGCCCAGGTGCGGCGGCGGCCAGCGGGACATCCGCGCCCGGCCGGTTGAGGCAGAAACGCAAATAGCGGAACCGATGGGTGCATGACGCGAAAGTGACACCCTCCGGTCGGTTCTTCCAAGGGAGTCGGGTCGCCCCCGGCCCGATCAAGCAGCCGTTCGCGGTCCCGCCGCCTCCAGGGGGACGAGGGCGTCCCCCTCCATTGGTCACTTTCCCGTTGTGCGTCCGAAACCAATTTCCCCGGCATTTTTTCGTATGGAACTGTCTGGGGAAACCGGCAAGATGCCGCTTCTACGTTGGCTGAAGCACTATTCCCATTCGTCCGCCAATTTGTAATAACCTCACCCGTCACGATTTTATAAAACATGAAATTTCCAGAAACCATCCTTCACGGCGGCGACTACAACCCGGATCAATGGCTGGAATATCCAGGCATCATCGACACGGATTTCGAGCTGTTTAAAAAGGCGCACATCAACACCGTCACCATCGGCGTTTTCGCATGGGCGACGCTCGAACCCGAGGAAGGCCGCTATGAGTTCGCATGGATGGACGACATTTTTGCGCGGGCAGAGCGGCAGGGGATGAACGTCATCCTCGCCACTCCCAGCGGTGCCAAGCCCAACTGGATGGCGCTCAAATACCCGGAAATCCGGCGCGTCACCCCGGACGGGATGCGCGATCCCCAGAAGGGCCGCCACAACCATTGCCTGACCTCGCCGGTTTACCGGAAAAAAGTGAGCGCCATCAACGAACAGCTTGCGCGGCGCTACGGCCGGCACCCTTCGCTGGCGCTCTGGCATATTTCCAATGAATACGGCGGCTATTGCTACTGCGACCTGTGCATGGGCGCGTTCCAAAATTGGCTGAAGCAGAAATACGGCACCCTCGATGCGCTCAACGCGGCGTATTGGACCCGGTTCTGGAGCCACACCTACACGGCATGGGATCAGATTCGCTTCATCGACAGCGGCGTGAGCGCGCTCGTGCTCGACTGGAAACGCTTCATGACCGACCAGTGCTGCGATTTCATCCGCAACGAGATGGAGCCGGTCCGCCGCCTCTCGCCCATTGTTCCCGTGACGACCAACCTGATGGGGACGCATCCCGACTACGATTACTGGCAGATCGCCAAGGAGCTCGATGTCGTTTGCTGGGACTCCTACCCGGCATGGCACGATCAGGAGACTTCCTTTCACGAGAGCAATGCGCCGCTCAACGCCGCCTTCCGTCACGACCTCACCCGAAGCCTCAAAGGCAAGCCGTTCCTGCTCATGGAGAGCACGCCAAGCCAGACCAACTGGGCTGCCGCTTCTCCCTTGCTTCGTCCCGGCATGCTTCGTCTGGCCAGCCTTCAGGCGATGGCGCACGGCGCGGATTCGGTCTGCTATTTCCAACTCCGCAAGAGCCGCGGTAGTTGCGAGCAATTCCACGGCGCGGTCATCGACCATGTCGGCCACGGCGAAACCCGCGTCTTCAAGGATGTCGCCAGCCTGGGCTCGTCCCTTGAGAAGCTCGGCGGCCTTGTGGGTGCCGCCATCCCGGCCCGGGTCGCGGTGATTTTCGATTGGGAAAACCGCTGGGTCTTCGAGGCCTCCCAGGCCCCGGTGAACAGGGAAAAACATTATGCGGATACGGTGATCGCCCATTACAAACCGTTCTGGGAAGCGGGCGTCTCGGTGGATGTCGTTCATGCGTCGGCGGATTTTTCAAAGTATGATGTCGTCGTCGCCCCGATGCTCTTCATGGTTTCCGAAGAAACCGGCGCGAGGCTGACCGCATTTGTCGAGCGGGGAGGAACGCTCGTCACGACCTACGGCGTAGCGACCGTCAACGAAACCGGTCTGGCCACCTTGGGCGGAGTTCCCGGACCGTTGCGCAAGGCGCTCGGCATCTGGATCGAGGAATACGATGCCCTCCCGGATGTTTTCCGGCGTCAAGTCCAGCCGGTCGAGGGTCAACCCCACGGGCTTTCCGGTTTGTATGAAGCCCGGCACTATCTTGAGATGGTGCATGCCGAGGGGGCGGAAACCCTGGCGGTTTATGGGGACGACTTTTACGCGAGCCGCCCGGCGCTGACGCTCAACCGTTTTGGCAAAGGCCGCGCCTATCACATCGCCTCGCGCAATGACGACCGGTTCACGGGAGATTTTCTGCGCTTTTTGATCCGGATGCTCAACCTCCCCCGGGCTCTGGAGACGTTTCTTCCCAAAGGGGTCTTTGCGCAGAGCCGGGTTAAAGAAGGCAAGACCTTCCTTTTCCTCCTCAATTTCAACGGGGCGCCCTCCCAGTTGAACGGAAAATCCGCGCAGGTTGATCTCGGCTCGAAAATCTACACGGACGCGGAAACGCATGCGCCGGTTCAAGGGATTTTGACGCTTGACCCTTATGGCTCGCGCGTCTTGGTCGAAGCCTGACCCTCGCACGATCCCCATCGCCATGAACTCATCCAACGCCGTTCAAGCCCCCACGGGGCACACCAAACACACCTGGCCCTTTCCGCTGCCCCGGACCCATGCCGGAGTGCCGCTCGGCAATGGCCGCATGGGCGCGCTGGTCTGGGGCGGGGACCGCACGCTGAAAATCACCCTCGGGCGCGCCGATTTCTGGGACCATCGCGGCGGGAAATCGTGGAAGCCGGAGATGAATTACTCGCGGCTGCATCAACTGTTGAGTGACGGCGACGAACCGGAGATCCGCCGGATATTTTCGGAAGCTCCCAGCCAGCCGGGGTTCCCCAGCAGGCCGACCGTTTTGCCCGTCGGGCGGCTGGAGCTGCGTTTCCCCGAAGGGACCTCGCTGGTGGATGCCGAGCTGGATTTTTTCACGGCCCTGCTCACCGTGCGGCTCGTGGGCTCCGGGGGGAAAACCGGGCGCCTGACGATCGAGCTTTCCCTCGACGCGCCGCTGCTGGAAATCCGCGCTCTGGACGGTTTCGCGATGCCCGAGGCCATCGGCGTGCCCGCGTGGGAATTTGTCGGCGACCACCTCCGATCCGTCTCGTTTGTTCCGCCGGAGAAATTGCCGGACGGGACCGAAGGCTGGATCCAAAAAACCCCGGCCGACGACGCCGTCTCGGTGGGCTGGGTGCGCGATGATGTTGCCGGTCTTCTGCGGGTCGGCGTGACCGTGCGCGAGAACTTGCGCGAAGTCCTGGCGCAGGCGTCGTGCGCGGGCAACGCCGCTTGGTGGGCGGCGTATTGGGCGCGGGTTCCATCCATCGCCGTCCCGGACAGCGAGTATTCTTTCCTGCTGGCCTACGGGCTCTACAAGTTCGCCGGGCTGACCCTGCCGGGCGGGGTGGCGGCGACATTGCAGGGGCCGTGGATCGAGGAATATCAAATGCCGCCGTGGTCGAGCGACTACCATTTCAACATCAACGTGCAGATGTGCTACTGGCCGGCTTACCGGGCCGGGCTCTTCGAGCATTTGCTGCCGCTCTTCCGCATGGTGGAGCAATGGCTGCCGATCCTGCGCGACAACGCCAAGCAGTTTGTGGGCATCGACGACGGCTACCTGCTGCCTCATGCCGTGGACGACCGGTGCGGCATCATCGGCGCTTTCTGGACGGGAACAGTGGACCACGCCTGCACCGCGTGGGTCGCCCGGATGATGTTCGATTACTGGTCTTATTCCGGCGACGAGACGTTCCTGCGCGAAACCGCGTTCCCCTTCATGAAAGGAGCCATGCGGGTCTATGAGGCGATGATGGAGCACCGCCCGGACGGCTCGCTGAGCATGGCCCTGAGCGTTTCCCCGGAATACCGGGGCGCCGGAATGAACGCGTGGGGACGCGACGCGAGCTTCCAGCTTGCCGCCTGCCACACGCTGGCCGAAGCGCTCCAGCAAGCCGCCTCCGCGCTGGGCGAGACGCCCGCGCCTGTCTGGCAGGAGATCCGCGAGCACTTGCCGCTCGCCACCATTGCCGGCGACCCCGCCAACGGCAAGCCGGTCGTCGCGCTTTGGGAGGGGCTGGCGCTCGAGGAAAGCCACCGGCACCATTCCCACCTCGCGGGGATTTGCCCTTTTGATATTTTCGATTTCGCCTCCCCCCAGTGGCTCCCTGTTCTGGAAAACTCGATCCGACAATGGCACCGGCTCGGCATGGGCCATTGGACCGGCTGGTGCATTCCGTGGGCCGCCATGATCCATCACCGGGCCGGGAACCCCGAGGTGGCTGTCGCGATGATGCATTATTGGGCGTCGATTTACACCAACGAAGGGCGCGGCACGTTGCACGATCCGCTTTTCTCGAACACCAACCTGGGCCGGCAGCCGGCCGTCGCGGTCGCGGGTGGCGATTGCCACGGCGAGAAGATGCAAATGGACGCGGGGATGTGCGCCACGGCGGCCATCTTCGACGCCATGCTGCATTCCCGCCGCGGCGTCCTGTTTCTTTTCCAGGGGGTTCCGAAGGGTTGGAGGCACTGCCGGTTCGACAACCTCCACGCCGAGGGAGGGTTTATTTTTAGCGCCCGCCGTGGAGCGGGCGGGGTGGAGTGGGTGCGGGTCACCGCCACCCGCAAGGGAACCGCCCGGCTCTCGAACCCGTGGCCGGACGATCCCCGCGGCCGCGTGATCAACGTGCCGATGGAGGCGGGGCAGGTGGTCGAGTTGGTTCCCTCCATGAGAAAATCCCTGTCCGAGTGAACCCTTGATCCATTATACCTCATCACACACAACCTATAACACACACCGTATAAAATCATGAATCGTTCCCCGTCCTTTTTCCGCCCGAATGCCGCCACCCGCAGCCGCCTCGCCGGTTCTCCCGTGCGGGCGCTGCTGGTTCCTGCGGCCCTCGCATTCCTGTTGTTCCTTGCAGCGCGGGAATCCGCGCGGGCCGACGAAATCCTTTTCGACGGCCCGCGGGGCAGTCTCGATCTGGGCGGCCAGTGGGACGTGCTTCCGATTGACGGGCTCGCGTTCCAATTTCCGCCGCCCGCGACGGGCTGGACGAGCGAGAAAGTTCCTGGATTGAGCGCGGCGTTGAAGTCGGACGCGACCCCCTACGGGGAGAACCTTGCGGGGTATCTGACCAAGGACAAGTCGGCGCTTTTGCATCCGGCGGGGAACGCGGCGTGGTTCAGGCGGACGTTTGAAATTCCCAAGACGTTGCCGGCTGGCCAAACGGCCCGGCTGTATTTCGAAGGCATGGCGTTCAAAAGCGAGGTCTGGCTCAACGGGAAGAAGCTAGGCGGATCGCTTCTGGGCCAGGTTCCCGCCGCCTACGATGTGACCGGGCTCTTGCGTCCGGGCACCAACGAGCTGGTGGTGGGGCTGACGGGACGGACGGGGTTGGTCGATGTCGCCAACCAGACGCTCCTGGCCCCGCACTGGGGTGTCGGCGCGGGGATTTGGGGCCGCGTGGAACTGCAATTCCTGCCTCCGGCAAACATCGGGAATATCTTCGTGGACACGAGCGTCAAGGCGAAGCGGATCGGGATCGGTGTCGCGGTGCACAACAGCGGGAAAGAGGCGAAGACGCTGGCGCTCGACGCGGTGATCACCGATGCCCGGCAAAACCTCCAAACCACGATCAAGGGCACGGAATTCACGCTCGCTCCCGGCGAATCGAAGCGGGTGGACCTCGGCAAGGACTGGATCGCGCCGCAGCTTTGGTGCCCGGCCAACCCAGCGCTTTACTTCGCGAAAATCTCGCTGCGATCCCGCGGCGCGGAGGTGGACAGCCGGAGCGTCCGCTTCGGGTTCCGGGAATTCGAGATCCGCGGCACGGATTTTTTCCTCAACGGGGTGAAGACGGTTCTGCTGCGCAGCAGCCATCTCAGTTCGCTGCCCTCCGCCCGGGCCGATATTTTCGCGGAGGTCCGTTCCACTGCCGGACAGCCATTCAACTGCATCCGGCTGCACGGGGGGTTCAACTCCGGGGAGCTTCTTGATCTCTGCGATGAAATGGGCGTCATGGCGATTCCCGAGGGCGCGTGGCACCAGGCCGACATCAGCAAGTTCAACCTCGAAAAGAGCGAGCTGTGGCTGCCGGCGGTCGAGAGCTATTACACCAAACTCGTCGAGCTCGAATACAACCACCCGTCGGTCGTTATGTGGAGCATCACGAATGAAACGTATTGGGGGAAGACCGACCCCGAGCGCATGAAGATCGCGGAGCAATTGATCGCCACGTTCAAGGCGGCCGATCCCATCCGCCCGGTCCAGGGCGACGCCGAGGTGACCTGGGGCGGACGGCTCCCGGTCATCAATATCCATTACCCCGAGTCCACCATCGCAAACGGCCTGCGCGCCAAATACCCGAACTCCGCGTACGTCTTCCCCAACGATTTTTACTGGCTCAAAAAAAATGAGGAGAACGGGAGCTGGAGGGCGACGTTCAAGTGGGACCGCCCGCTGGTCATCGGCGAATACTGGTATCCTTCGGGTGGGCCGGATGGCGGTTCCGCCTACATGGGCGAGTCGGTCTATGACTGGGAGAAGTGGCGGATGCAGCGCATGGACGGGTGCGGGGATGAGGATCGCTCCGACAACGAATTTGTCTGGAGCCAGCAGGGCCTGGCCGACGCCTACCGCATCCAGGGTGCGGCGGGGATCAACCCCTGGGGATCCGACGGCCGGAAGGTCATGCCCGCACTCGCCGTGCGCCCGGTGGATTTTTTCCCCAACTTTTTCGGCGGCGCGACCGGATCGAGGAAGTTCGTCGTCTTCAACGACACCGGGAAAAGCTACGCGGAGATGAACCTCCAGTGCCGACTCGAAGCGGAGGGCCAGACCCTTTGGCAGGCGACAATCCCGGCACCGGTGGGGCCGGGCGAGATGAAGACGTTTGAGGTGAAGATCGACTGCCCGGCGGTCACCCGCCAGGTCAGGGCCCAATTGACCGTGCGTTTGCGCTCCCAACGAGGAGGCGGGATGTTTCAGTTGTCCCGGTTCGAGGGCACCGTGTTCCTCATGCCGCGCCCGAGCCTCGCGGATGTGAACCCCGCCAGGATCCGTCTCCTGGATCCCACCGGGGCCACCGCCAAAGCCCTCGCTACGCTGGGCCTCAAACTCGTGCCGCTGTCCAGCATCACCAGCGCCGATCTGAAGGGCGTGAAGACGCTGATCGTCGGCGAGAACACGGACACCGCGCCGTGCAAGGACGCCCTTGTCGAGTTCGCCGAAAAGGGCGGCTCGGTGGTCATCCTCCGGCAGGACGAATGGACGCCGCTCACGAGCGATCTGCCCGCGATGGACAAGGAGCACGTCTCGACACGCTCGTGGCGCAGGACGTTCAACCACCCGGTCACCGCCGGCCTCGAGGATGCCCAACTCTCGTTCTGGCGCCCGGACCATCTGGTTTCTCTCAAGACGTTCCGCAAACCCTCGGGGGGAAATTTCCGCGCGCTGCTCGATTGTGGCGGGCTCTACGGGTTGAGCTGGACCCCGCTTGTCGAGGTTCCGGTCGGCGGCGGCACCTTCGTGCTCACCTCGCTCGACCTCGTCGGGCGCCTGGCAGTGGAACCTGCCGCCGGCCAGTTGCTCGGCGGCATGATCCGTTATGCCGAAAACTTCAAGCCGGCCGCCACCGCACCATTGCGGCTGCTCGCCGGCGTCGGGGCGAAACCCCTGCGGGCCGCGCTGAAGGCTGCGGGAGTGGTCGCGGAAGAAGGGCTCAAAGGCACGGGGCCAATCCTCCTGGATGCCAGCTTCGACCCCACGCCAGCCCAAATCGCCGAGATCAATCAATCCTTGGCCAAAGGCGGCAATGTCTGGCTCCACGGGTTTTCGGCGCAGACCATCGGCAAGGTCGCGGCGCTGTTCCCCTTCAAGCCAGAACTCAAACCCTATGACCCGACCGTGCAGTCCGCGATCCGCCGTTCCGAAGACCCGTGGATCAACAACCTTTCTTCCCAGGATTTCTTCTGGACGAAAATCGACCTCGAAGCGCGCAACGACTATTTCGGGGCGGCGCATGCGACCTCCCCTCTCGGCGGCGAAGCGCTCCAGTTGCCCGCCGTGCAGTCCGGCGTGCGCCTGATCGAACCCGCCCTGCTGGTGAAAGTTCCCGCGGGCAAGGGCGCGATCCTCTTCGACTCGCTCGCCTGGGATAAGGCGCTGGGAAGCGAGACCGAAAAAGTGGCGCGCATCGTCTCGTCGCTGGCCTCCAACCTCGGGGCAGAAACCCGCTCGACGGCCGACAAGACCCAATACGACACCTTCGCCGTCAACCTGCAACCCTGGGCCAACATGGGATACTACGACCGCGTCGCCAACGACGGGAAGGGCGGCTGGATGGATGACGGCGATAGCGACATGCGGTTCTTCCTCATCAACCACGTCGGCAAAACGGGCGGCGTCGAAAGCGGAATGGAAATCCAAGCGGAACCGTTTCCCGCGCAGGTGACTTTCGCGGGGCATCCGTTCGCGCTCACCGACCCCCGGAAAACCGCCGACCACTCGATCATCAGCCTGCGCGGCGGCGAACACGGGGCCAAACTTCCCGCCGAGGCCAAAGGCATCAAGGTCGGAAAAAAAGCCGACAAATTCTGGTTCCTGCAATCCTCGGGATGGGCGCCCAAAGAACCCAACCAGGTCGTGGCGAATTACGTCTTCCATTACGCGGATGGCACTTCGACAACCTTCCCCATCCGCCATGGGATCGAGGTCGGCGATTTCTGGAACCCCGCGCCGATCAGCGGAGCGGCGGTCGCCTGGACCGGCCGCAACCTCGTCCATTCGCCGGTCGGAATTTATTGCGCGGAGTGGACGAATCCCTTCCCCGACAAGGTCGTCGAGAGCATCGATGTGACCGGCGATCTTGCCCCCACCCAGTTCGTGGTCGTGGCGATCAGCGGCGGAGTCATCAAAAACAACGGGCCTCGCGCCGAAGTGGTCAGCGACTGGCAGCTCGGCTCGTTCGCCTCCGGAGTTGTCCCCAACCGCATCCCCGCCGGCGGCAGCCTCAAGGCGGGCGACCGCGCTCCCTCGCCGGACAACGGCGGCGGCCTGAAATTCGAGGGCGGCCAGTCGCTGGGAGGCGAAACAAAAGCGATCCCCGGCCTCGGGGATTTCGGGTCGCACCCGTTTGCCGTCCGCATGACCCTTTCTCCATCGGCCAAGCCCGGCGGTTTCTGCGGCGGCCTTTTCGAAGCCGGCTCCTACGGGAAAACCGGGTTCCGCCTGACGCTGGGAAACAACATGAAAATCGGGGTCGAGCTGTTCTCGGCCGACGGGATTAAAAACCTGTCCACCCGGACGGTCCTGGAAACCGGCCGGGCCTACACGGTGGAACTTCGTCTCGATGGAACCTATGTCACGTTTCTCATCGACGGCCAGACCGATACCATGAAGGAATTGCCGATGCCCGCTCCCTACAGCGGCCCCTTCCGCATCGGCGTCGCCGCCGGAAAGGATTATTTCTTCAACGGCACGATTTCAAATATCGCCGTCCTCAAGCTTCCCGCCCAGTGAGTTCACGACACGAAGAAAAGCCGAAGCGAGCTTCGGGGTATCAGACACCACGAAAATGAAAAAAGATCACTTTGCAGAGATTGCGGCGGGGAAGGCTACGAACCGGCAACAATTGTCGGCGCCGTCGCCCTTGGCGAGGCCCGGGAATGTTCTCTCGCTTCGCGCGGCCGGGACGGAATTGGAATGGCCGGAGATCCCGAAGCTCGGGACGCAGGAGGCATTGGAGCGTGAGTTGGAGCGCCAGCGCGAAGCCCATGCTCCCTTTTTGCGGCGGCTCGCGCCAGCTTTGAATTTCGAGCGCAAGAGGCAGCCGCTTGTTCGCTGGAAGTGGCGGATGGAGACGGAGGAAGATCGCCGGAACTTCGGCTCCGTGCTGGCCGGGGCCGGAAGCTGGGAGGATGTCACGATCCCGCATTACGGCGGTCCTGTCGGCCGGGCGGTGGCGTATTACCGGACCGAAATCGAGGTGCCGCGCCTGGAAGATGGCCTCGAGTGGACGCTCTGTTTTGAGGCGGCGGATTATGTGGCGCGGGTTTACTGCAATGGCCGGTGCCTGGGCGAGCACGAAGGGTTTTTCGCGCCCTTCGAGTTTGCTGTCGGCGCGTTTTTGATCCCGGATGCCGTGAACACGATCGTCGTCGAACTCCACAACGACGCCATCTGCGGCGGCGTGAAATTGGCCGATGGAACCACGGCGCAGGGCGACAAGCTCTACGCGGCCACGGGCCTGGGCTGGGATGATCCGGCGCGGGGCTGGCACCATTGCCCGCCGGGGATGGGAGTTTTCGGCGAGGTGCATCTCGAAGCCCGCGCCCATTCGTGGGTGAGCCACGCCTGGGTGCGCACACTCGACCAGCAGGGCCGGGTCGAGGTTTTTCTGGAGATCTCGGGACGGGAATTTCAGAACCGGCCCGTGCGCGTCGAGTATGCCATCTACGGCGAGAACTTTGAAGCCACGGCGCTGGAGCCCGCTCTCCTGCCTTTGAGTGTGCCGGAGGGGCGGGGGCCAAACGCCGGGAGAGATCCCGTGGGCCGTGGGCCGAACCTTTACCGCATTCTCGCGCAAATCCCGGCGGTGCGCCTCTGGGAACCGGAGTCGCCGTGGCTCTATTCCCTGCAGGTGGCCTTGCGGGACGGCGGGAGGGTCCTGGATGCGAGCAGCCGGGTCTTCGGCGTGCGGACGTTCGAGCTTGACGCCAGCTCCGAGCCGCGAGGCCGCTTCCTCCTGAACGGCAGGGAGCTGCGCCTGATGGGTGCCAACACGATGGGGTTCGAGCAGCAGGACGTGATGCGCGGCGATTTCGGCCAGCTCCGCGACGACATGCTCCTCGCCAAAATGTGCAACATGAATTTCCTGCGCCTCACCCAGCGCCCGGTCCAGGATGCGGTCTATGACATGTGCGACCGCCTAGGGATGATGACCCAGAGCGACCTGCCGCTCTTCGGGGTGCTGCGGCGCAAACAATTTGCCGAAGCGGTGCGGCAGGCGGGGGAAATGGAACGGATGCTCTGCCCGCACGCCTGCAACATCGTCGTAAGCTATATCAACGAACCATTCCCCGCGGAATGGAATGTCGCGCTCACCCGCCACCTGACGCGCGACGAGCTGGAACGGTTTTTTACGGCAGCCGACCAGATCGTCCTCTCGATCAACCCCGACCGCGTGATCAAACCGGTGGACGGCGACTACGATCCTCCCGCTCCCGGGCTGCCGGACAACCATTGCTACACGCTCTGGTATGTCGGGCACGGCATCGACGCGGGCGCGCTCCATGCCGGACATTGGATGCCGGTCAAGCCGGGATGGAATTTCGCCTGCGGGGAGTTCGGCGCGGAGGGGCTCGATTTCGCGGACCTCATGCGCCGCCGGTATCCCGCCGGCTGGCTGCCGGGGAAGGGCGAACAGGAGGGCGATTGGACCCCGGCCCGTATTGTTGACGCACAAACCGGCTCGCACGCCTGCTTTTTCTACGAGCGCCCGAAGACGCTGGAGGGATGGGTGCAAGCCAGCCAATCGCACCAGGCGTTTGCCGTGCGGTGGATGACCGATGCCTTTCGTCGCGACAAGCGCATGGTCTCGTTCGCCATCCACCTGTTCATCGATGCGTGGCCATCGGGCTGGATGAAAACCATCATGGACTGCGAGCGCCGGGCCAAGCCCGCGTGGTTTGCCTACCGGGATGCCCTGTCGCCGGTTCACATTTCGTGGCGGGCGGACCGGCTCACCTGTTTTGCCGGGGAGACGGTGACCGCGGAAATCTGGGTCGCCAACGACAGCGGTCGGCAGCTTGACGGCGCGCAGATCCGGTATCAGATCCTCCAGGGCGAACGCGTGGTTTCCGGGGGATGCCACGCGTTGCCGGACATCCCCAATGCCGATGCTCTCGGCGTGGGCACCGTTCCATTTCATGCCCCGCCCGTCTCCGCGCGGACGCGGTTCGCGCTTCGCGCCCTCGTGAGCGATGCGGCGGGAAATATTCTCCACGAAGCCTCCGCATCGATCGAGGTGTTCCCGACGGCCACCGCAGAGCGCGGGTCGGTCCGCGTGCTTGCCGGATTTTCGCCCGATTGGCTGCCGCACAACTTGGTGAACGTGGAGCTGGAAGATCTCGAACCGGCCCAAACGGTCGTTTGCAGCGGGGCCGGCCGGCTCAGGGAAATCTGGCCCGCACTCCTGCGAAAAGCTCATGAGGGAGTGCGCGTGGTCGTGCTGGATCCACCGCCCGGAACCTTCGAGATCGATGGCGCGGGCAGCGCGGTCATCGAAGCCTGCGGGATGGGCCCGAGGCACTTCGTTTCCCGCGACACCGGCCACCCGCTCGTGGAATCGTACCAGCCGGACGATTTCCGGCTTTGGTATGACGGCGGGGCGGGCCGCATCACGCCGCTCCTGAACAACCTCATCGTGGGCGCGGGCGGACATCCGGTCCTTTCAAGCGGGCAGCTCGATTGGGGCCAGCCGTTCGTGCCTGCGGACGCGGTGCGCGAATACGACATCGGAGTGGGCTCGCTCATTCTCTGCTGCCTGGAACTCAAGGCGCACCTCACGAACCCCGTGGCACGCGAATTCCTCGAGCGGCTGATCCAACCCGTGGACGCGCGCCTTGCCTGACGTGTTCGCCATGGCCAGGCACGGGACACTGCAACCGGAGTTGGCGTCAGGTGCCGGAGGATGATGCCCCCGATGCCCTAGCCAAGCCGCGCCTTGTGAACCCGCAGTTTTCACAGTATATTCACCATCCATGATGAAAACATGCTTCCGATTATTGTCCGCAGGGTTGCTCCTCTTCTGTTCCGCCGGCCTCCGCGCGGCGGAACGCGCCGCATTTTCCGTGGAGCCTGACACCGCCGTGCTCTGGGCGTTCAACGAAGGGGAGGGAATGGTATTCGCTGACCAAGTGGGGGGATTCGATCTCAATGCCACTTCGCCAAGTGGAAAAGAGCCGACATGGACAGATGGAAAATTTGGAAAGGCGCTCAGATTCCCGGGCGAGGTGAGGCTCGACCCGAGCCCGTCATCATCGAAAAATCCTCCCCTCGATCTTCCCAACGGCGAGGTGACCGTCGAGGCATGGGTCCGGCCGTCGGAGGAGGGGCGGGATAAACCAATGGGGGTTTTGCAATGGATGTCGTATTGTCAATGGGGATTCCGCATGTTGATCGATAAGGGTGGGAGGGTGACGTGGCTGGTTGAGGATGGCTCCAAGGAAGTTGGCGTCACCTCCAAGGAAATGCTGCCCTATGGCGAGTGGTCCCATGTCGCCGGGACTTATGACCGGGCCTACATGCGGGTGTTCATCAACGGGCAGATTGCCGGGGAACACCCGCTCGAAGGCGGCATCGTCCAGCCCGTCAGCAAGGACGTCATGGTCGGCTACTTCTCGGCCGCAGATAAACCATTTTTTATCGGCGATATCAACGGCATCCGCATCTCGAACAAAGCCCGCACCGAGTTTCCCACGCCCTGAATTCACAGGAAGCGTATGGTCTTAGATTCAAATGCCCCGGTGCTTGCACCGGGGTTCTTTACTGGAAAAGCCCGCTTTTTGCTCCTGTCTCTGATTGCCGTGCAGGGCATTCGGGCTGCGGAGGTATCCCCGGCCTCCACCATCGCGAAGAAGCCGGACGAGCCGGATCCGTTGGCCAACTTGGTCCAGGCCGAGCGTTTCGACTTGAAGCCGGACCCCTCAGGGAAACGGGTTCTGATGTCCAGCAAGGGGGCTGCGCTGGCTCCCGCCAGCCCGGACGGAAAACTCCCGCTCTCGTTCGTTTTGCCCGACGCGTATTGCGAGGACCCGAAGCTGGTCTATGTCATCGACGTGAAGTTTGCCGCCGGCTTCGACGGCCATGCCGCAACAGCAAGCCACGGGCTTTTCACTCTGGGGCGGAACATGAGCGGCGGCAATATCGCCAACTCGATTTCCATGATCCTTTGGGGCGGAGAAACCTATTTTTCCAGAATCACCACAGCCAACCCGAACGCAAGGATCCAGGCGAGCGCCGCCGGCAACATCAAGAAGTCCGATCTGCGCCAAGCGCGGGCCATCGTCGCCGCATCCAGCGTGGACTCCTCCTTTGACGGCAAGCGAATCGGCAAGGAGGCGACTCCCACCGATCAGTTTTTGTGGCCGAAAGGCCGGCCGTTCTTCATTGGCGCGGAGGATGTCGGCGCATCGGTGTTCCAGGGGGAGATCAAGGAGTTTAGCCTCACGATCATGCGGCCAATTTTCACCCTTGAGCTTGCCGACGGTTACTCCTCGGCCTATCTGGTGGGCGACCAGCCGCATGCGATCAATCTGAAGCTCGACGGCGAGATCCCGAAGACGGCCGGCTTGGCCTTTCAGCTTGCCGATGCCGATGGCAAGGAGACAACGCTTCCTTTCAAACTGCGCTCTGGCGCTGTGACCGTGCAGCTCCCCGCACTGCCCTACGGGACTTACACCTTGTCCGCGCGGGGGAAATCCGGGACTGCTCTGGGCTTCGACTTCCCGCTCGCCGTCCACCCCAAGCCATGCGAGCGTCCGCCGGCTGCGGAATCGCCCTTCGCTATCGCGCCCAACCTGCCGTTTGATGGCTCTCCAGGCGACCGCGCGGCCGTGGAAAGAACGATGGAGCTATCCGCGAAGGCGGGCATCCGTTGGGTCCGCATCTGGCCGTTTTGGAGCCAGGTGTGCAAAGTCGAGGGGCAATACAATTGGGCGGGATTAGACCACATGGTCGAGTGCGCGACCAAGAACGGCCTCGAAATCTACATCCTTCTCACGGGCGGGAATGAGCCGTGGCAGACTGCTGTCAAACCTCCCTACCAGATCAACAATGGAAACTTCCCTCCAATCGACAAATGGAGGGAGTACGTCAAGGCCGTGGCGGAACGCTACAAAGGGAAGGTGCATTACTATCAGATCTGGGGAGAGGAGGACACCCGCTGCGTTTTTTATCCCTACACGCCCGAGGCTTATCTGGAAGTGCTCAAAGTCTCCCATGACGTGTTAAAGAAGGTTGACCCGTCCATAATGGTCATGCTCGGGGGATTCTGCGCCGCCTACGGCCAACTCGAAAAAACGACGCACAAGCCGACCGACTCCTGCTGGCCCGCGCCGGAGTTTTACCAGCTCAATCCGGGGAAGTTCTTCGATATCACATGCGCCCATTTTTACTGCACAGACCAGTCCGGGCAGTCATGGGATCCGCTTTCCAGGGCCGCGAAGAAATTTCTCCAGTACCTGAATGCCATCGGGGAAGGCGGCAAGCCGCTGTGGAATACCGAGACGTCTGTTTGCGCCTCCAAAATCAACCCCGGTGGAATCGGCGGCTTTGGCAATTCGGTCTTGATCACAGAAAAGAAACAGGCGGAATGGCTGGCTCAATGGTATGTCCAGAGCCTGGCGGCCGGCATCACACTCAATACCCACTACCTGTTTGCCGATGACTGTAGCGGGCTCGTCAATGCCGACTTCAGCCCGAAGCCGATCTATGTCGCCCATGTCAACCTTGCCAACAAGCTGAATGGGATGACGTTCGCCGGGGATCTTCAAATCGGCGAAAATATCCGCGCCTACCGGTTCCGCTCAGCGACGGCCGGAGAAAAAATTGTCGCATGGACGGTCGGCGGCACCGAGCTTCTGTTGGCCCGCGCCCTTGGTGGCTCCCTTGAGGTCTCGGATCTTTGGGGCAATAAGACCGACGTCCGGTCTGCTGGTTTGCCCCTTCCCTTCACCTTGGGCGAGTCTCCCATGTATCTCGACAATCCGACGGGAAAGCTGGAGGTCCGCCCCTTAATCGAGGCGTCCTGCCCGGAATTTTGCATCGCAGGGCAGACGGTTGATGTGCAGGTCACTTTGTGCAACCCAGCTTCCAAGCCGAGCCAAGCGCTCGTGAGGGTGGCCTCGGGTGGGAGGGTGCCAAAGGAAGTGGCCTTGACCATCGCCCCGGATGCCACGGGGAAAACCTCGCTTACGATTGTCTCTCCCGCGAGCGGGGCGATCGAGTATTCCGTCAAGTTCTCCGGTGGGCTGGACAAAGAATTCTCGGGATCGCTTCCTTGCCGGATGCGGCAATGCCTGGACATCTCCTCCGGCCCGGCCTCGCTGTCCATCGACAAGGACAGACAGGTCGTTATCGGAAAAGCCGAGTATCTCCTTGAAGGGCGGTTCGACTTGCCCCCGGATTGCGTTGACCTGTTTGGATTTAACATTTCTCTGAATGACTCCGATGGCTCGCTTCCCCCCAAGGCGATGATGGTCTGGGTGGGAGATAAAAACAATGCAGCCAGCACAAAAGCCTATGGCATCGTAAGGTGCGCCCCCCGGGAAGGCGCACATTAAACCCGCCCTATCTCCTGCCGGTTGGGATGGCTGCTCCGAGCCGTCCGTCGATTCCACTTGCAATATTGAATTAGCAATAATATAACGATTCCAAGCTCTCAAAAACTTATGAATACGTCCAACATGAAACCCCGCATCAGCGCCGTTTGCGCAGGGCTGTGTTTCATGATGCTCGCCGCCACCGGGCTCCGTGCGGAGCCGGAGGGCAAACTCGTCAGCCAGTGGAAGATGTCGGATTTCGATGGCAGCGTGGTCACGAACGGCGTCCCTGATGCCGGGGCTCTGACACTGGAGGATGCCAAAGCCGTCCCAGTTCCCGCCGAAGAAGCGGGCGTCAAGGGGCTGCGCTTCGAGAATAAAGAAGCCCTGAAAGGCAAAAGCACCGACATCCCCGATCTCGGGGCATTTTGCGATTCCCAACGGCCGTTCGCCGTGCGCATGGTCGTCGTCCCGATAGAAAGGCAGACGGGTGCCTATGCGGGGCTTTTTGAAGCGGGCGGCATCGGGCAGAAAGGCTTCCGGATGTTCATCAACCAGGGGTTCAAGATCGGCATCGAAATCAGCTCCGATGACGAGAACTATGGGTTGAGCGGAAAGACGACATTGGCTCTCGGCACCGCCTACACGGTCGAAGTCCGTTTCGATGGCAAGGCCGTGACGCTGCTCGTCAACGGTGAGGTGGATGCGGAAAAAGAGGTGCCGTCCCTCACTCCCTACGAAGGGATGTTCAGGATCGGCCGAGCCAGCGGGCAAGATTACGACTTCAATGGCATCATCGGAGAAGTCTCGGTTTTCGCGCTCAAACCTTAGGCCGGGAGATGCCGGGCCACGGCATTGAGGTAAGGCCTGTCCGAACAGATGAAGCGGATGTCTCACCCTTACTTGATAGGGAGTCTTTGGCCAAGTCAGCCGACCACGCTATTTTGTAGCCGAAGCTGCCCTCGAGATCGAAGAATTTGCCCTGGTCGCTAGACAACCCGCAGTTTTCAGTATATCCACCATCCATGATGAAAACATGCTTCCGGGTATTGTTCGCAGGGTTGCTCCTCTTCTGTTCCGCCGGCCTCCGCGCGGCGGAACGCACCGCATTTTCCGTGGAGCCTGACACCGCCGTGCTCTGGGCGTTCAACGAGGGGGAGGGAATGGTATTCGCTGACCAAGTGGGGGGAGTCGAACTCAAAGTCTCTTCGCCAGATGGAAAAGAGCCGACTTGGACAGAAGGAAAATTCGGGAAGGCGCTGAGTTTTCCTGGAGGGGTGTCCCGCGGGGCGAGTTCCCCAAACAGTTCTGTTCCTGACCTCTCCACAGGTGAGGTGACGGTCGAGGCCTGGCTCAAGCCTTCGGAGGAGGGATCGGGAAAGCCAATGGGGATTTTGCAAATGAGCGGCTTCCGTGCGGTGATCGGCCCGAATGGCACGGTCACTTGGTTGGTTGCGGCTGACGGGCAGACAAATAACGAAGTGGGCGCGACAACGAAGGGGAATCTGCCTTATGGCGTGTGGTCCCATGTGGCGATGACTTATAACGGATCTGCCTTGCGGGTGTTTATCAACGGGGAGATCGCTGCCGAACGCGAGTTTGCAGGTGCCAATATCCAGCCTACTACTATGAGTGGTGTTACCATCGGCTACTTCGGGGGCGCAGAGAAACCATATTTTATCGGCGATATCAACGGCATCCGAATCTCGAACAAAGCCCGCACCGAGTTTCCCAGGCCCTGAATTATTAATTCAGGCAGTTCCAACTCGAAAAAAACTATGAATACGTCCAACAGAAAACCCCACATCAGCGCCGTTTGCGCGGGGCTGTGTTTCATGATGCTCGCCGCCACCGGGCTCCGTGCGGAGCCGGAGGGCAAACTCGTCAGCCAGTGAAAGATGTCGGATTTCGATGGCAGCGTGGTCACGAACGGCGTCCCTGATGCCGGGCCACGGTATTGAGGGAGGGCTTCCACATGTCCGAACAGATGAAGCGGATGATCGCCAGCGGCGATCTTGTTCTTCACGTCTCGGACACGAACAATTCCAAGCAATCAACGAATGCGCAAGACGCCGACCGTCTTGCCCGGCCCGCTGCGCTTCTTGGGTTCAATCCAGAAAGCTTGGGATTTACGTCCCGAGCCTTCGTCGTCATCGTCCACGGCCACATCAAATCCGATGGCGTCGGCCATTTCAGGAGTAATCAGAAAGCTGCCTTCGATGGAATAGCCAGAAGCAGTTTTTTGTACGGTGGCGGCAAAGCCCTGAGGCAGCTTTTTGTCAGGATAGCATTGGATCCGGCCATCGGCAGCGATACAGACTTGGTATTTATCCCCGTCGAGGTCATTACGCCCGAAGTCCAGGAAGAGTTCCACGCAATCCCCCTCATAGGTAGGTTTATTTGCGGGGGCCGGAGCGAGATGATCGTCGGTCACTTCGATTTGGAATTTCACTTTGTCTGAGGTGCGCATCAGCTGCATCTTGAGGCTGCAATCCTGCGGTCCTTTCCATGTGGGAGGTGTGACGACGTGGGTTTGCGGGTTGGTGGTCTCGGCCCCCATGAGCAACTGATCGGGGCGATTGATCTCGATGACTCCAAGAACCTCGGTCTCTTGAAAGAACCTTAACGGTTTTTCCTGAATGATCTCGGTGTCGCGAAGGCTCCGCACGGGCTTTCCGTCGACCCCGTTCAGCTCAGCCTCCAGCCTGCAGGGCCCGGTCTGTTCCGGCCACTTCGTTTCGAAATTGAGGACAGCCTTACCCCACGGTTCCAGATGGCACTCCTGTTTCATTTCGGCGAGCAGTCGTTCCCCAGATTTCAAGCGCAGTGTCACGGGACCCGACCACGGTTTTTCCAGATCGTTGATAACGACGACAGGGATACGAGTCGAATGCGATCCGCTCAGGACATGATCTTGCGCGAAATCGACCATCAAGCCGACAGGAGCGAATGCGTCTCGGACGTATCGATAAAACTCAGGCTCCCATACGAGATCCTTCACATCCTGCCAGTGGTCGCTGGTCTGGCCATCCGGACGCGAATAGCCCAGCCCGCCGAACTCCAGCACGCCGGCCACTTGCCGGTGGCTGCGCCAGAATTCGGTCTCTGCTGCGAGCAAGCGGGCAGCGAGCGGGAAGAGCTTCGCAGGGGGAGCATCTTTCCCAGCAAGATTCTCGAAGAGATTTTTTGTCAGCGTGGTCGGCGTGCCGTCGCGGTTCAGCCAAAGCCAGCCATATTCGTTAATGATAATTGGATTCCGATCGACGGGAGGGAAAGGACTGCCGTCCATCTGCATCGCTTTGGAGAGCGTCATCTGCGCATCCATAAAATGGTAGGGATGGGCTTCGTGCGTATCAGTGTCAGGCTGCACGGGGCTCCTGCCATATCCGTCGTCCCATGGCCGGTTGGAGAGATCCAGCCCTCGCACATGAGCCAGCGCCGTGCCGGTTTCTGTGGTCGTAGTTTCGTTCTGCGCGTCCCAGATGACGACGGACGGATGGTTCCATCGCTCCTGCATCCATGCGGAATATTGCGGCACCAATGCCTCACTCTTCAGCTCTGGAAGGGGGCCGCCCTGCTCCCAGAAGGGAAATTCGTCCTGAATCAGAATCCCCTCCTCGTCGGCGATCCGGTACCAGAGCTCTGGAGGAAAGCCGATGCTATAACGAATGGCATTCCAGTGCATATCCTTGAAGCGGTCGCGATGAAGCCGACGAACCCAGCTCTCGTTCCATGGCAGCTCGCCGCGATCCGGATCTTCAAAGAAGCGATAGAGCGTGACATTGCTCCCCCGCAAAAAGTAGGGCTTTCCATTCAGGAACGCCCGCCCCGCCTGATCGACATGGCGAGGTTCAAACCGAAATTCCCTCATGCCAAAACGCGTTTCCAAGGTATCTGCGCCGGTGCTCACTTCCAGCGTGTAGAGAAACGGATCCTCCGGCGACCACAGCCGACAGCCTGCGATTGGAACGTTCACCTCGAAGGTATTCTCCGCTCCGGAAGCGATCTCCCCGGCGGCGGCGGCCTCTCCCACGACTTTGCGCGATTTCGCCTCGCGCACGAGGAACTTCACATGGACCATAGCAGCAGCCCCGGCGTTGCGCACCTGCGCGTGGACCCTTACCAGGTGCTTCTTGATGTCGGGTGCCGCTTGGACGTTGACGATGTCCGGAGTGCCCGAGAGCGCCAGCTCGATGCTATCGAACAATCCCGGAATGAAGCGTTTCTTCTCAACATCCCAGCCCGACGGCACTGAGGGCGGCAACGAAGCGCGGGAGGCACCCACACGGATCACCAGCTCGTTGACCGCGCCGCCTCCATGCAAGGCAGCGCGCACGTCGTAACGATTCGCAGTAAAGCAGGCCAGGCTCTCGCCAACCTTGATCCCGTTGAGATACACCGTCGAGCCAAAGGCGGCCTTTCGTACGAGGAGCGTAGCCACGGCCGAAACGCCGCCCTCAATCGCAAACTCTCGCCGATACCAGTAAGAACTCCCCGCCAAGTCGGCATCCTCCGCGCCGAATCTTCGCTTCTTGTTGATAAAGATCTCCGGGGGAAAGGCAGGCTGCGCCAGGTCCACCAGACCGGGCACGGGAACTTTACGATCAAACTGGGTTGGCATTTGATCTGTCCTGCCTTCGGCAAGCTGCCAAATGCCGTCCAACGATACGGTCTTTCTCATACTATTGCTCTTGAGCTCACCCTTTCTATTGCTTGGTACGGTTGCATTGTCTGCCGCGAAAAGTGAACCCGCGAGCAGAAGGAGACTGACGGCAGAGATTTTGACTGGGGAGGCAAACACATATCGATTCATAATAGGACGGAAAACAGAGAGTTAATTATTCCGCCGCTTGCCGGCACAATGAGAGCCAGATTCCCAGCTCCGTTCAATTTCCTCGAGGGTGCGTCCCTTGGTTTCGGGAACCATCAGCCAAACGACCAGCAGGAGGACAACGCAGAAAAAACT
>Ga0316227_1000650_pt1 | contig 46909 bp, 47 predicted proteins | sample TBH18019metaG_FD_206012 | JGI IMG/M metagenome (GOLD analysis project Ga0316227, IMG submission 206012) | Freshwater microbial communities from Trout Bog Lake, Wisconsin, USA - TBH18019 | ecosystem: Environmental > Aquatic > Freshwater > Lake > Hypolimnion/Profundal zone | place: USA: Wisconsin... | reverse complement strand
AGCAAAAAATGGACGATGCCACTGCGTGATTGGAAACCTGCGTTAAATAGGTTTACTATTCAGTTTGAGGAGAGGATGCCTCAGCAGTGATTAACCGCTATTTACACAAAATTCGGGACACCCTCACACTATGCGCTTAAACTATGAAGTGTGCAACAGGTGTGCAATGATGAAAAAAGCGGCTTACATCGCTGTAAGCCGCTTGTGTTGGTGGTGAGAGTGGGACTTGAACCCACGACCCCAGGATTATGAATCCTGTGCTCTAACCAGCTGAGCTACATCACCATTTAAACTTTTAACAAGGGCGCAATTCTAGTGTTTTAGGGACAAGTTGTCAAAGATAGTTTCTCTCCTAACCTACCAAATATCTCAGCTAATCTAACTAAGTGAATCTTTAACTTAAATTTGCTTTTAGCGCAGACTTAAACATTGAATCTAAAGTGCATCACATCACCATCTTGCACGATGTATTCTTTACCTTCTAAGCGCATTTTCCCTGCTTCTTTTGACCCTTGCTCACCTTTATTTTTTACATACTCTTCAAAGGCAATGACTTCGGCACGAATAAATCCACGCTCAAAGTCGGTATGAATGACACCGGCGGCTTGTGGTGCAGTTGCACCCTTTTTCACGGTCCATGCGCGCACTTCCTGCACGCCTGCGGTGAAGTAAGTTTGCAAGCCAAGTAAGTCATAAGTGGCACGAATTACTCGGTCTAGGCCTGGTTCACTTAACCCTAGTTCTGATAAGAATAGTGCTTTATCTTCATCTTCTAATTCAGCAATTTCAGATTCAATTTTTGCACATACTGCGACAACAGGCGCGTGCTCTTTAATTCCAAGCTCATTAAGTTTTTGCAATAATGGATTGTTTTCAAAACCGTTTTCGTCAACATTCGCTAGGTACATGACTGGCTTAACTGTGATCAAGCATAGTGGTTTAATGATTTGCAGTTCGTCATCGTCTAGGCCTAGCGTGCGCACAGCTTTAGCTTGATCTAAGCAAGGCAACACTTTTTCTAATACAGCCATGAGTGCAATGGCGTCTTTGTCTCCACTTTTAGCTTTTTTGCTTTCACGGTGCATGGTTTTATCAACCGTTTCCATGTCGGCTAGCGCCAGCTCAGTATTGATTACTTCAATATCCGACATAGGATCTACTTTGCCGGCAACATGGATTACATTGCTATCCTCAAAGCAGCGCACAACGTGAACAATGGCATCAGTTTCGCGAATATTAGCTAAGAACTTATTGCCTAGACCCTCACCTTTAGACGCACCAGCGACGAGGCCCGCAATATCTACAAACTCTACAATTGCTGGCTGTACGCGCTGCGGTTTAACAATATCAATTAAAGGCTGCATACGCGTATCAGGTACTTCAACAATGCCCACGTTAGGTTCAATGGTGCAGAACGGGTAGTTCTCCGCCGCGATCCCTGCCTTAGTAATAGCATTAAATAAGGTGGATTTTCCTACATTAGGTAAGCCAACAATTCCGCACTTCATGTTTATTCTCTATTCATTTTTTAGTATGCAATTTTAACATTGCAGATTCAAAGTCCGCGTTTAACAGTTGCGACACAATGTTGATGCTGTCATCAATACACCTATTAATAAGCGTTTGCTCATCTTTTAAAGCGGCTTTTAACACATAGTTAATGACTTCATTACGATCGCCAGGATGGCCTATGCCAAGGCGAAGACGCCAAAACTCTTTTGTGCCTAGGGCTGCCGCAATATCTTTAAGACCGTTGTGTCCCCCATGGCCACCACCTTTTTTTAACTTCACATTGCCAGGCGCTAAGTCTAGTTCATCATGTATGACCATAATTTGTTCGGGTGAAATTTTATAATAATTAGCTACTGCTGCAACGGCTTTGCCACTCGCATTCATAAAGGTCGTGGGTTTAAGTAGCCAGGTTTCGGCACCTAAATCTAAGCTATTAGGATTCAAACTTGCACAATTTAATTTACCAGCAACACCATGAAACTTTGCCTCTAATGCCAGCCTACTACTAGTGGCCGCGACAAGTTGATCCACCCACCAAAAGCCAGCGTTATGACGAGTATTCATGTACTTATCACCTGGGTTGCCTAGGCCGACCAGTAACTTGATGCCGTTTACATTGATTGTGTTCATATAGTTATGTGTAAATAAAAAAACGCGCACTTAATCATAAAGCGCGCGTTATTTTTTACAAAGCTAAATTAACTAAAACTTAAGCTTCTGGAGTTGCTTCTGGAGTTGCTTCGTCAGCTGCTTCTGAAACACCACCACGGGTTTTTGCAATAGATGCAACCGCAGCGTCATTGCTATGCGCTAGTTGAACAAAAGAAACGCCTTTAGGCAATTTGATTTGTGATAAGTGTACTGATTGACCAATTTCTAATGCACCAAGATCAACTTCAATGAACTCAGGCAAATCTTTAGCTAAACAGCTTACATCTGCTTCAGTTAAGACGTGAGCTACAATGCCGCCGCCAGTTTTAACACCAGGAGCTACATCGCCGTTAACAAAGTGGAATGGCACTTTAACGTGAATTTTTTCTGTAGCACTTACACGTTGAAAGTCAATGTGTTGAATAGTATTGCGAACTGGGTGCATTTGAAAGTCACGTAACAATACGTTTTCTTTCTTACCACCAAGAATAAGGGTTAATACTGAAGCATGGAAAGCTTCATGGCGAAACTGTAGAAATAACTCTTTATAGTTAATTTCAAGTGATAGGGCTTCTTTGCCACCACCATAAATGACACCTGGAACTGTACCCGCGCGACGTAGACGGCGGCTCGCACCCGTACCTTTTAAGTCACGTATTACTGCATTGATTTCGATAGACATTTGCTACTCCTAAATTTACTACTTATTTACTACACTAAAGACTGCACACCGCGACCAGTATGCAGGGTTAAAAACATAATCTTTGTTATTTGGTTTTAGTCCATAAACAATGAAGAAACAGAATCGCCACAGCTAATTCTACGTATCGTTTCTGCTAATAATTCAGCCGCACTTAATTGGCGAATTTTTTTACATTTAGCAGAATCAGGACCAAGCGCAATGGTGTTAGTCACGACGAGTTCATCTAATTCTGAATGCATAATGCGCTCGCAAGCGCCGCCAGATAATACGGGGTGTGTCGCGTAGGCAACTACTTTTTTGGCGCCATGCTTCTTTAATGCAGCTGCCGCTTCACACAGCGTGTTAGCAGTGTCGACCATGTCATCCATAATCACACAGGTACGACCAGCAACATCGCCGATGATGTTCATCACTTTAGCTACATTTGGCTTAGGTCGACGTTTATCAATAATCGCTAAATCTGAACCCAGTTGCTTGGCACAAGCGCGCGCTCTAACTACACCACCTACATCAGGTGACACTACTATTAAATTCTCATGATTTTGTAACAACAGATCAGCTAGTAAAATCGGTGTTGCGTAGATATTATCTACAGGAATGTCAAAAAAACCTTGAATTTGATCTGAGTGCAAATCCATCGTTAACAAACGATTTACACCCACACCAGTCAACATGTTAGCGACAACTTTTGCAGTAATTGCAACGCGTGCTGAGCGTGGGCGACGATCTTGGCGTGAGTACCCAAAGTAGGGGATAGCAGCCGTAATGCGGCCAGCAGAAGAGCGCCGTAGTGCATCCACCATGACCATCACTTCCATTAAGCTATCATTAGTAGGGTGGCTGGTTGATTGCAAAACAAAAACATCACGACCACGTACATTTTCGAGCAACTCTACCGTAATTTCGCCATCGCTGAATCTGCCGACATGTGCGCGACCAAGATCAATGCCCAAGTGTGTTGCCACTTCTTGAGCAAGCGCTGGGTTAGCATTTCCAGTAAAGACCATCAAGTTGCCGTTAGACGCCATTTGATTCCCTATAAAGCGAGGTGGATCACCTGCTTAAACTATCAATAAAAAGCTTACTAAAAACAAAAGCGTGTAAATCTTAAAAATCTACACGCTTTTACAGAATTTGGCTGAGGAGGAAGGACTCGAACCTTCGGATGCTGGGATCAAAACCCAGTGCCTTAACCAACTTGGCGACTCCCCAATATTTAATCAACAAGCTTGAATCTTACATTTAACTGCAGTATTCAAACAAAGGGTGCTGACTCAACCCTTTTGCTACAAAACCCCTCACATTATCGGGTTTTTGATCGCATATTTCAGTCGCTACTTTTTCGTTTGGTACTTCTAAAAATACAGAAGCTCCAGAACCGCTCATACGAGCAGCACCAAATTTTTTAAGCCAAGACAAACAGGCTAAAACTGGAGGATATTCATTGCAAACGACCTGCTCAAGTTGGTTTATAAACGCTGCATTCATATTAGTAAACGCAGAATTTCCAGTACTTGATTTAGCTATCCCTGAAAAGTCCGACATTGTCTTAGGAATCGCATTTTTTGTCAATTGCTTATTGGCAAATACTTGTTGAGTTGATACATGTACTTCTGGGGTAAGAACCACATAGTAAGCGTCATTTAAGGAGATGCTCTGAAGTTGATCTCCTATTCCCTCAGCCCAAGCGTTTTTGCCGTAGATAAAAAATGGCACGTCAGCTCCCAATTTTAAGCCTAGTGACAAAAGCTCAGCTCGGCTTAATTTAAGATGCCATAGTTGATTGAGTGCTAATAGAACCGTTGCTGCATCAGAACTGCCGCCGCCTAGTCCTCCCCCTATTGGGATTTTTTTCTCAAGAGCAATTTCCACTCCCATCGAGCAGTTTGTATAGGCTTGCAACATTGTTGCGGCGCGGATACATAGATCTTCAGCCTCAGGCACGCCTGGCAGTGAGTTCACTCGCTTAATGGTGTTGCTGCTTGTTGGTTTTAGGTGAATCGTGTCATAAAAATCAAGCAAGCGAAAAGCTGTTTGCAATAGATGATAACCATCAGCGCGCTGACCGGTAATGTGCAAAAATAAATTAATTTTCGCGGGAGCTAAAAATGTTTGAAAACCTTGCATAGATGCATTTTAACTTATGTGCTATTAATGAGGCGCAAAAAAAGGAGCACTGGGCTCCTTTTCGAATTGCAACACTTAAATGTAGGCTTATTTCAATACGCGGTTTCTGTATTCACCTGTACGCGTGTCAATTTCAATTTTGTCACCAGTGCTACAAAATAATGGCACTGGAATTTCAAAGCCAGAAGCGATTTTCGCTGGTTTCATTACTTTACCTGAGGTATCACCTTTAACGGCTGGCTCGGTATAAGTGATTTCACGCACGACTGAGTTGGCTAATTCTACTGAAATTGGTTTTTCATTGTAAAAGCGAATGTCTACTGGCATGCCGTCTTCAAGGTAGGGAAGCACATCACTCATATACTCGCCATCTACATCAAATTGATTGTAGTCAGCATCCATAAATACATAAGATGGATCTGCAAAGTATGAGTAAGTCACTTCTTTTTTCTCAAGCACCACTAATTCAAATTTATCGCCGGCGTTATAAATGCTTTCGCTAGGCGCATCAGTGAGTAGGTTCTTGAATTTCATTTTAACCACGGCTGAAGTACGGCCTGATTTATTGTATTCTGCTTTAACGATGACGAGTGGATCGCTACCGATCATGATCACGTTACCAACGCGGAGTTCTTGTGCTGTTTTCATAGGTTGCCCTGCTAAATTAAGTATTAGTAAATTTAATATGCGCTGATTGACATAATAAGCACGCTAAAGTCGCGCATTATACCTGATTATTCCTTAAATTTTCACTAAAAATCACCAGCTTAGTTGCTAGATCAGTCTGTAGCGTTAACGTATTTGAGCGTTGATAGGTGAATGCCGCCAATGCCGGGAGCTGATTGATAAGGTTTGTCCACAAGGCTTGATTAAGATTTTTCGCGGGTGCTAGGTCAGTGTCATTGGCTGACCATTCCTGATGTGCGTCGAGCAATAGCGTTTGCATTTGCCTACTGGCGCTCTCATTATAAACATGCAGAAAGGCTAGCATTTTCTGGATATGCACCTTATCCGCTTGCCAGTATGGTTGCCAAATAAAAGGCTTGCCAGCCCAAATAGCCCTTATCCAGCTATCTTCACCTCGCACAAAATTGAGGTCGCATGCCCACAACAGATGATCGTAGTCATCTTGGCTTAAAAACGGAACCAAATGCACGCTAAGATTACCTTGTTGAAGTAGCCGGCAACTCCCCTGAGATTCCGATTGCGTGCAGTCAGAAAATGCGGCGTTGTATTGGCTTAAATTCCCATTAAAAGGCATCACAATATGTATTATATTTTTGTGGTTAGCTAAAGCCGAGAATAACCGTCTTATCTGGGCCTCCGGGTAGCTGAATAAAGAAATTCTGACCATATTTTCTTTAGCTAAATGCGATAAACCCAATCGCGCCCAAAAGATAGCTTTTTTACCTGAAGACTTTAAAAATGCATCACGATTTGCAATTAAATTGTGCTCACGAACAAGGCCGCCAGTATTAGGAGTAAATCCGGGAAAGAAAAAGTGCTTGGTAAGTCCAAGCGCCGGCTGTGGTGAAGACTTAGCATGAAAGTCGCCGACCCAAGGCTCAGCGGAGAGATATTCTAAATTAATCCAGGTGCTATGATTTATAAAGAGTTTCTGGCTGTAGCTATCTGGAAGTTTGCAATCAAAGGCTGCAATCACAACTTGTGCCGGAGTAACGCTGATTTCTGGCCAAACGCAAAGATTCACACCGTTAATTATCTGGGATGCTTGATTTAAAGCTAGGTTGGCAATAATGTGCTGTGCGGCAACCATGTCGTTAATAAACAAGCGCACTTTAATTTTGTGTTCGCTAGCCAGTTGCTGACTTAAGCGCCAACATATGCCAATATCACCATAGTTATCGACTACCTGACAAAAAATATCCCAGCACTGATTTTTGCTAACTTTCACGTCGGCGCTTGATATTGAACATCTATAATTTCATATTGTTCCTCACCGATTGGCGTGATTACTTTGATCAAATCGCCAATTTGCTTCCCGAGCATGGCGCGCGCTAACGGTGAAACCCAACTGATATAACCGAGGGATGGCTCTAGCTCGTCTTGACCGACAATGCGGTAGGTGTGCTCGCTATCATCTTTTAACGAAAATACAGTGACCCAGGCGCCGAAGAAGACTTTTTCTAAGCCTTGCTGGGTGTCTGGGTCGACAATGACTGCAGCATCCATGCGTTGCATTAAAAAGCGTAACCGTCCATCTATCTGCCTTAAGCGTCTTTTCCCGTAAATGTAATCGCCATTTTCACTACGATCGCCGTTGCCTGCTGCCCATGAAACCACGCGCACTACTTCTGGCCGTTCAACTTTAAGTAATTGTTGAAATTCAGCTTCTATGCGGGCGTGGCCTTCAGGCGTTATGTAATTTTTTTGGTTAGCCATGGATTTAATAGGCGTTAATAAGGGCTTTGATTTTCTAGCACTTGAATGTTGTCTACATAGTAGGCGGTATCGGCAAAGCAGGTCGAAGGGATACCCTTATGTTCCTTGTACTCAATCTTGACGCGCTTACCCATGGAATCGTTGATTTTTTTGGCGACACTTTCATCGCGCACTGAAAACTGAAATTTTTCAGCAAGTGTGCCTGGCATCGAAACTAATAACAGCTCACCCTCCCAAGTTTTACAGATATAGCCTTTATTCGAAAACTTTTGAACGTAGCCTGCACGTTCACCAGATGAATAGACCCAGGTTAGTGTGCCCCAGGTATATAAAGCAAATAAGCCCATGGCTAATATGAGTAACCAAAGCAGATATTTTAATGCGCGCATGGCGTAACCATTCATCAAAGTATAAAGTGTTACGCAGATTGTAGCTGAGTTATGATCTAGCTGAGAAGTCGAGGTATGTTTTTTTAGTTCGATACTTAGTGAACCGGGATATCAAGCTGATCAATCAGTATTTTTAGGCTTAATTTATCGCGGTTAAGTAGAATTTTAGTTGGCAGCAGATGCCCGTTCTGCTCGGTATAGTTCTGATAACTGATCACCCACCCTTCTTGTTGTAATCTGGTCAACAAGCCGTCATCGTCTATGCTGCGAGCCTCAATTGGGCTTTGGTTGGGTCGGCCAAGCGACCAGTCAGTTAGGCCATTAAGTGGTAAGCGCCATCCAAGCAAATCCTGAGTTAACGTTTCTGCATCAGCAGCGACCAGTATTTTTCCATTGGCATCGGTGAGTGTGACTTGCCCGACATTTTTTTGCATGCTGGCGACCTGGCTACCAAGAGGTGAGAAGAGCCCAATATCATCGGTGTTTATGCCATGCAGCCAACGCATACTGCCAGAAAAGCCTTTGCCCGCAGCTTGCACACCTATACGTGCTTGCATCTTAAAGCTATCAATTCCAGAAATATCCATTAAATGCTTTTCATATAAAGCAAGTGCTTGTGTCTGATCGGCGGAAACTGAAGCTGGAATGTTGGCACAACCTTGCAGAAGTGCAATGCAAGCAAGCAAAATTAAAAAGCGAACTAAATGCATTAAATTAAAAGTTAAGATTTAAATTTATTACTCGTAGCCAATAGCACTTCATTGTCAGGGTCTGCAGTTAAACCATCTTGCCAAATCTTAATGGCTTCATCGTGTTGACCTTTTTGCCATAGCACCTCACCTAAATGCGCTGCAATTTCAGGATCAGCATTCACTTTGTAAGCCTCCTCTAAGTAAACGATGGCTTTGTCTAGATTACCTTTTCGGTAAAGTGCCCAGCCTAGGCTGTCTAAAATGTAATGGTCGTTAGGTGTAATGCTTAAGGCCTTTTCTATCAATTTAATAGCTTCATCTATCTTAATATTGCGATCGGCAAATGAATAACCTAGTGCATTGTAGGCGGCAGCAAAATCTGGTTTGGCTCTAATGGCTTTACGAAGCTCTGATTCTAAGATGTCATATTTTTGTATGCGTTCGGCGGATAGGGCGTAGTCATAAACCAGCTCAGGAGAGTTGGGTAAATTCCCAACTGCTTTGTCTAGCAAATCAAATGCTTCTTGGTTGCGTTTAACTTTGCTTAGCATGCCTGCCTCTGACTGGATGACAACAACTTGCTGTTCAGCAGTGAGGTTTTCTAAAGCATCTAATTTCTCGATGGCTTGATCAACAGATTGCGCGCTCGCAATAATGTTGGCTATATAAACTTGTGCCTCAATGTAATGCGTTCCATTGGGCACTTTATTATACCAAGCTATGGCAGCATCACTTTGCGCTAGCTTTTCCGAAGTTTGTCCCAGATAAATATAAAGTTGATCCAGATCCTTAAAGTTTAATTTCAATGCTTGTTTAAAGAAGTTATCAGCCTCTAAATAGTCTGTTGTTTGATATGACAGTAAACCAAGAATAGCAAACACATCAGGGCTATTTTTAGCATTTTTTTCAATCATTGGGAATTCTTTTTTGGCTTCTGTATATTGCTTTTGGCTCACTAGTAGTTTGGCCATGTTGATGCGAACTTCATTGGCTGTAGGGTTTTTCTTAAGAAATGTTTGATAAAAGTCTAATGCAGCTTGCGGGGATTTTTCAAACAAAATTTGCCCTTTAAGCAAGGCTGCGATTGGCCAGCTAGGATTTAGTTTTGCGCTTTCATTAAGTGCTTCAAGCGCTACTTCCTCTAGACCTGCAGACCATGCAGATTGTGCAACAGCAAAATGTGCTTCAACCAATTTTGGGTAAGGTTTTGCCAATGACTGTACTAAAAATAAAACGCCTAATTTATCAGGACTTTTGCTTAGCAATACGTTTAAATATAAGAAACCGCCGGCTCGCGTTTCTTCTTTAGAGAGCAGTCTGGCCAAATAGGGTTCTGTATCTCTCAGTTTTCCTGTGGCAATAAGCATTTCACTGACTGCTTGTTGAGCTTCGGTTGAAGTGGGGTCTAATTCAGACCATAGCTTTACTGCAGGTATGGCTAAATTTGGAATGTTGGCATATACCGCAATTTTAGCGGCACGTTCTGCCAATCCTGGATCTCGTTCTGTTTTTGCTAAATCATAAAATATTGAACCTGATGTGGCTAAATCTCCGCGTTGCCCAGCGATTTCACCGACTAAATATTTATAGATAAAGTCGCTGCTTAGGCTACCTTTTCCTGTGCTGTTCTCATGCTGCGTTAGTGCAATGGGTTTAAGTTTTTGCGATGTTGCGCAGCCATTAAGGCTTAATATCCCTATAGCCAAGCATCCCGCAAACAAAGATTTAGCTATGGATAAAGTGAAGTTGGAGTGAGGTAGAATCCCTGCAGTCGGCTTAGTATCAGTTGTCATATGTGCCATATCAGTAGTAATTAGAAGCATAATTTTTATTTAATGACTTTAAAGTTGGAATAGCTTATAGATGCCATTCATAGGGAAAACAAGTTAGTTTGCAACCCGCCTGATATTCGCCAGACGTTAATCGATAGCTTGGCCTGGTTAGACTTTACACATCTGAATTTAGGCTTCTGGTTGTTAGTCCGTGACAGTCGGCGCAAGTTCCTACATAATCACGCATTGACTATAGCGCATGTCAAAAAAAAATTCCATCAGTTAAGCTTTAGATGGTTTTAATAATACACTTGCGTTTAAATGCATGATTACTCTCAGGAAGTTTTTGAGGTAAATTTTAACAAAAAGTTTAAGTGAAATTTATTTTTATACGGATTTAAAAGCCTAATCACTTAACTATTGATTAGGTAAATTCAACACCCTAAAATACAGTATCCTGAAACTCCAGTGTATCAATCTTGGTCTGTCAGCATACTAAACCAGAAATTTAAGTGTCTAAACATTGAGTGGCTATGAATAATTTTACAGTAGAGGCAATCGAACTTACTAGGCTTTATGGCGGTAGGGAAGCGGTTAGCAATGTCAGCTTTAATCTAAGTAAGGGTGAAGTGTTAGGTTTTCTAGGCCCTAATGGTGCCGGTAAATCAACCACCATGAAAATGCTTACCGGTAATCTAGCACCAAGCAATGGTAGTGTGAAGATTTGCGGGATAGATATGATGGAGAGTCCTAAGGAAGCGAAAGCCTTAATTGGCTACTTGCCTGAAATGCGCCCTCTTTATAAAGAGTTAACCGTAGATGAATACTTAACTATTGCCGCACGTTTACATAGAGTCAGTTCTGGAAATATCAAAAAAGCCGTAGAAGTTGCTAAAGAACGCTGTGGTTTAGGCCATATGAGCAAACGTCTGATTGAAAACCTATCGAATGGATATCAGCAACGTGTAGGTATTGCACAATCTATTATTCATAATCCTATGGTCGTGATTTTAGATGAGCCAACTGTAGGCCTAGATCCAATCCAAATCCGCGATATTCGAGCATTGATTCGTGAGCTTGGTAGCGACCATAGTGTGATTATTTCAACACATATTTTGCCTGAAGTCGAAATGGTCTGCGACCAAGTTCAAATTATCGATAAAGGAAAGTTAGTGTTTAACGGTTCCATTGACGTGCTTAAGAAACAACGCGTAGGTAATAGGTTGCTAATAGCAATGAATAACCCGCCTAGCATTGATGTAATGTTGAAGATTCCTGGCATTACTGAAGTTGAAGCGTTGCCAAGTGGTTTAATGCGCGTTCGTTTTGCTGATGATGTCATGCCAGCAGAGGCTATTGTGCAGGCAGCAGTTAAAAATAATTGGGGTTTACACCAAATTGCACCAGACCAGACCAGTTTGGAAGATGTATTTATGCAACTGACCTATCAAGAACAAGCAGCCTTTTAGGGTTTAATTATGATTATTAATGTAGCAAGAAAAGAGTTAAAAAGTGTGTTCGCATCGCCTATGGGCTGGGTGATTCTGGCGTTACTGATGTTTGCGTTCGGGACCTATTACTTAAATGGTGTTAATGATTACTTCGCCGTAATGTCAGGTGCGATGCGTCCTGCGGAGCGAACAGGTGTTACGCAGTTTGTGGCGCAAACTGTCTATGGATTAGCTTCTTTTATTATGCTGTTTGCTGTGCCTTTACTCTCTATGCGACTCATCAGCGAAGAGAGGCGAAGTCAAACCTTACCTTTTTTATTTAGTGCGCCTATTTCTTTAACGGAAATTGTGTTGGGTAAATTTTTTGGTCTAGTAGCATTCTTGAGTATCTTGATTGTGTTTATTGCCTTGATGCTATCTACGCTTAATATTTGGGCTGATATCGATTTTGGTTTTCTGATTGCCAACTCAATAGGTCTGTTTTTGTTGGTGGGCAGCTTCTCTGCGCTAGGGCTGTACTTTTCTAGCTTGACTCAGCAGCCAGTGGTCGCAGCGATTCTGACTTTTGTTGCTTTGTTTGCTTTAATGATTTTAGATCGGTTTTTTGCGGGCGACCCAAGCAACACATTGGCCAGCTTATCGCTGATGCGGCATTTCCAGTCATTCTCTAGTGGTTTGATTGATACAGGTGATATTGCCTATTTCTTCTTATTCATAGTGACATTCTTAACCTTAACAGTACGTCGCTTAGATGCTGACCGCTTACGTGGTTAATTATATTTGTAAAATATTAGGTCTTATTAAATGAACATTAATCGTAAATTACGTTTCCAACTGCTCGTGCAAAACAGCTTTTTTGTGGTGCTGTTTTTAATCTTGGTTATTCTCCTTGGCTATTTAGCCAGCCAGTACCGCTATACGAAAGATATTACACAGGCGAACCATAATATCCTGACCCAAGGTAGCGTTAACGTCCTGAAGCAGATGAAAGAGCCGGTCAATATTACCGTGTTTGCTACAAAAGATGATGCATCATCTGGCGACAATTTTCGTAAGGGCATGATTGATTTTGTCGCGCGTTATCAGCGCGATAAAAAGAACGTACAGTTAAAATTTATTAACCCATCCGAGGAGCCTAAGTTAGCTCAAGATGCGGGCATAAAAAATGATGGTGAAATTGTGGTTGAATACCAAAAACGTACTGAGCACTTAACGCCGCCAATAGCCGAACAAGAAATGACCAATGTGTTAGTTCGTTTATCTCGCACTAATCAACAGCCATTGATGTACTTGGATGGCCATGGTGAGCGTAATTTAATCGGTATTAAAAATCAAGATATCGGCGAGTTTGGTAAGCAGTTAGAGAAAAAAGGCTTTAAGTTTGCCAATCCTGATTTAACCATCCTACCAGCTGTGCCTAACAATGGTGCGATGTTGGTGATTGCTGGTCCGCAAGTGGATGTAAGTGAAGTGGAAATGAAGAAAATTAAAGCTTACTTGGAAGCTGGCGGTAATTTACTTTGGTTGTTAGATGACGATAATTTGCACGGTCTTAAAAATGTTGCTGAATATTTAGGTCTGCAAGTTTCTCCTGGCATTACTTTAGATATGGCTTCAGCCCAATACGGTGTTGATGCGCGCGTTTCTTTTGCAAGCTTGTACGGTGAGCACGCGATCACCAATAACTTTATGTTACGTACTCTTTTCCCAGAGGCGCATCAGGTAACAGCGCAAGGTACTGATGAAAATGGCTGGAAAGTCAGCAATTTGGTAGAAGTTGCGCCAAATGGTTGGTTAAGTGCAGTTAAGTTAGCTAAGGATGCTAAGCCAACCTTTAATGAAAAAACTGATAAGCGTGGCCCAATTAATATTGGAGTGGCTTTAGAGCGTACTTATGGTAAAAAAGGTCAGCGTATTGTCGTGATGGGTAATGGCAACTTCTTATCCAATACTTTTATTACTAATGGTGGTAATTTAGACTTCGGTATTAATATCGTTAACTGGCTTGCAGGTGATGATAAATTGATCACCATCCAGCCTATGCCATTAAAAGACATCAATATGACCATTCCTGATACCGACTCTGGCCGTATCATTGCTTGGACAGTCTTCCATGGTTTTCAGTACTTTATACCACTGGCCTTAATTATTGCCGGCTTCTATTTATGGTGGAAACGCAGGAAGGCTTAGCTTTCTTTAGGTGTGACCCCCTGATCTTATCGAAAGCAATACATGAAAAAACGTTGGTTATTTAATTTGATGATGCTCGCCCTAGTGGCGGGTTTGTTGACTTTCTTATATTTGCACCCTAAGACAATTGCACAGAAGAGTGAAGTCTATGAACTATCGAATTATAAGCTGGCTGAATTCAATGGCATTAGTGTAGAGTTTCCAGCGAAAGCGGCGCTTACCTTGGCTAAAGTGAATGGTTATTGGAGGATTACAGCCCCGCAACAAGCGCGTGCTGACCAAGTCTCAGTCCAGCGCATTCTAGGCATTATTGCTGCCAAAACTAAAAATAAAATAGCGACAGTTGCCCCAGGTGATTTAGAGAAGTTTGGTTTAAATAATCCATTAGTTAAGCTTAAGCTATTTAGAGATAAAGCCAATGTAGAAGAGTTTTTATTTGGTACACATAATCCCGTAACGGATGAGCAGTATGTGGCGCATAGAAATAATGTTTACTTAGTATCTAGTGCATACGCAGACTATGCCTCAATAGAGCTAATTGAGTTGGTGGACAAGGTGCCATTAAAACCAACAGAGAAAGTCGCTGGTTTTGATTATGCGCATCTTGAACAATGGGAAGATTCTAGATTACAAATGCACTTAGTAGATGGAAAGTGGAGTGTATCGATAGCCAGTGCTAAGCCTCAACAAAATGAACTGAATGAGTGGTTGGATTATTCATGGGTACATGCGCTAGCAAAATCAGTAGATTTTTATACCCCAGATCGTAAAATGACTTATCCATCATTTGAGATTAAATTAGCGGATGGCAGCAAAGTACACTTCGATAAAATACAAGAGTCACCAGACCTGATTTTAGCGAGGCCGGATGAGGGTTTGCAGTATCACTTTGCAAACGATGTCGGTTTTACTATGCTTAATCCACCAATCAATCTGCCAAATTAAACCTAGCGGTTATATTCGCAGCCAACATGCCTGAACTTCCTGAGGTAGAAACCACTAGATTGGGCCTTCTGCCACTACTCAATCAAAGTGTGAGCAAGGTCGTGATTCGTAACGAATCGCTACGCTGGCCTATCCCACAATTCATAGTAGAAACATTACCCCAACAAAAACTAAATGCACTTACGCGTCGCGCTAAATATATATTGGCGCATTTTGATCATGGTGTTTTACTATTGCATTTAGGAATGTCCGGGCGACTACGTTTATTAGCGCAAGATGAACCACCAATAAAGCATGATCACTTCGATATCTTATTCAATGACGGACAAGTGTTAAGATTAAATGATCCTCGACGCTTTGGTGCCGTATTATGGGCAGGAGCGGAGCCTTATTCCCATAAGCTCTTAAGTGTGTTGGGTCCAGAGCCTTTAGATGAGGCGTTCACTGGTCATTACTTACATAGGCAGATGCGCACGCGCACTTCAGCGGTCAAGATCACGATTATGGACAGTCATCTCGTAGTGGGTGTGGGTAATATTTATGCCAGTGAATCGTTATTCCGCGCCCGCATTCATCCACAATCCCCAGCCAAATCAATATCACTTGAGGATTGCAATCGCCTAGTAGCAGCGATTAAAAGTACCTTGCATGATGCTTTGGCAGCAGGTGGTAGCAGTCTACGTAATTTTCTTTCTGTAGATGGTAGCCCCGGCTATTTTCAACAAGCCTACTTTGTTTATGCGAGGACTGGGCTGCCTTGCAAGGTTTGTCACAGTTTAATTAAAAATGTTCGTTTAGGTCAGCGTTCAACTTTTTACTGTGATTCCTGCCAACCGATTAAATAGTCTCTAGTATTGATGCTGGCTTGATGCATGTGATTGTAAAAAGCTAATATGTTCGGGCAAGGGCCCCGATATTTTCTGAGGTAATAATGAACCTATCAGCATCCCGGCAGCGCTAGCAAGTACGCCAGCGAATTGTGCCGGTATCAATGGATCGTTAGTGAAAATAAGCATGCCAACCCAAGTTAATAAACCCATCAAGATTGAGATTAACGCGCCTTGATTAGTCGCACGGCGCCAATATACCCCGCATGCTAATGGTATAAATGCCACCACCAAAGTTATTTGATAAGCTGATTCCACCATTTTAAAAATGCTCATTTTTGAGTTGATTGCGTATAGCGTGACTAAAAAAGTGAAGCTGAGTGTGACGATTCGCATCCAACGTAGTAATTCACGATCATTGATGTGACCAAGCATCGGTTTCAAAATATTTTCGGTAAAAGTAACTGATGGTGCCAATAATGTGGCTGAAGCGCAGCTCTTGATTGCCGAGAGCAGTGCGCCGAAAAATACAACCTGTGCTACTAATGGTGCGTGCTTAAGTACAAGTGTTGGCAGTATCATTTGTGGGTCTGTATTAATGAGGCTATTCACCATATCCGGATCGATTAGGGTGGCTGAATAGGCTAAAAACATGGGTACAAAAGCAAAGACAAAGTAGAGGCAGCCACCAGCGATCGATGCCCATACGGCAATCTTGATAGTTTTAGATGACTGTACACGCTGAAAGACATCTTGTTGTGGAATAGAGCCAAACATCATAGTGATCCACGCTGCGGTAAAAGCTAGAATCTCCTTCAAGTCGGGTGTAGGCCAAAATGTAAACTTTCCTGCATCACTGGCATGCTTAACTACTGAACTAACCCCGCCTACCATTCCGCTAACTTCGCCGCCAATGTAGACCATACCGACGCAAATAATCACCATTTGTAATAAGTCAGTAATTGCAACTGCCCACATGCCGCCAAACAGGGTGTAAATTAAGATGGACCCTGATCCAATCCACATGCCAGTAAGCTTACTTATTTCACCCGCAGAGACAACGTTGAATACTAAGCCCAATGCTGTGATTTGCGCACCGACCCAACCCAAATAAGAGATTACGATAGCGACGGTAGTCAGTATTTCAACGCCACGCCCATAGCGTTGTTTATAAAAGTCACCTATGGTGAGTAGTTTCATGCGATAGAGGGGGGCCGCAAAGAACAAGCCAACTAAAATCAAGCACAAAGCCGCACCAAAGGGATCGGCTATTACGCCGTGTAAACCCTCTTGCAAGAAAGTGGCTGGAATGCCTAATACCGCTTCAGATCCAAACCACGTAGCAAAAACCGTGGCTGTGACCATGTAAAACGGAAGATGACGTCCAGCGATAGCAAAGTCTTTAGTATTGTGAACGCGGCGTGCAGCCCAAAGACCAATCGCTACTGAAACGACCCAGTAGGTAATTACAAACCAAAGTAACATACTTGAGCTCTTACCTTGGGTTGAAAATCAGTAGTTAGTAATTTAAGCATAGGATAAATGTCATGGTGTTAATGGTTATATACTTGCCAAAACCAACCCTATAGTTAAGGCGCTTTAATTGTGATCTTAGTTAATAAATAAGCTCATTATCTGTAATGAGATTAATAATATGATAGCAATCCTCAATCTTTTTTGCCAGCGTGCTTGCTGTTGTTGCACTTCAATTAAGTCAGTTAGCATTTGTCTTAATGGCGCATCTTGTTCTGCTTGCGTTTGTTGAGTTAAAAATTTATGAACTAGACGCGGTGCCTGTGGCAGGTTTTTAAGCATAAATGGTAGTTCTTTTTTAAGCGTTTTCACTACGCTACGCCAACCAATTTGCTCGCTCATCCAGCGAGTTAGGAAAGGCTGTGCAGTTTTCCATAAATCTAAATCAGGATCTAAATCTCGTCCAAGTCCTTCTATATTAAGTAAGGTTTTTTGTAGCATCACCAATTGTGGCTGAATAATCACGCCAAAGCGACGTGACATTTGGAATAAGCTTAGTAGGGTGCGTCCAAATGAGATTTCTTTCAGAGGCTTGTTGAATATAGGCTCACAAATAGCACGCACTGCAGTTTCTAAGGCTTCAACATCGGTCCCCTTGGGCACCCATCCTGATTCTATATGCGCTACCGCAACATCACGGTAATCACGATTAAAAAAGGCAAGAAAATTACGCGCTAGATAATATTTGTCGATATCCGTTAGCGATCCCATAATGCCAAAATCTAGGGCAATATAGCGGCCATCATCCGCCACTTGAATGTTGCCTGGGTGCATATCGGCATGAAAAAAACCATCCCGAAAAACTTGAGTGAAGAATATCTGTACCCCGTCACGTGCTAGTTTAGAAATATCAATATTCTTAGCTCTTAACACATCTATTTGACTGATTGGAGTGCCGTTCATGCGTTCCATCACCATTACTTGTTGGCGACACCAATCCCAATGTACCTCTGGAATCAGCAAGCTTTTGTCCGGAAAGTTGCTGGCAAGTCGTGTGCAGTTAGCTGCTTCCAAGGTGAGATCAAGTTCACTATGCGTATGTTGTGCAAACTCTGCCACCACTTCACGTGGTTTCAGGCGCCTTACTTCAGCGGATAGTGATTGCAATAACCAAGCTGCCGTGTCGAGTAATAATAAGTCTTTAGAGATGACATTGGCGATGCCAGGGCGCAGGACCTTAACCGCGACTGGCGTGCCATTGAGTAAGTGAGCAAAATGCACTTGCGCTACCGAAGCGCTGGCTACGGCTATAGGCTCAAAATCTTTAAATACATGATTGAGCGGTAGGTTGTATGCTTGCTCTATGCTACTCACGACTTCGCTGTATGCGAATGGTGGGACTTGGTCTTGTAACTTAGCTAACTCATCCGCAATATCTAGTGGAATCAAGTCGCGTCGAGTAGATAGCATTTGCCCGAATTTAACAAAAATAGGCCCTAGCGCCTCTAGCGCTAATCTAAGTCTAGTACCGCGCGCTTGATCTTTATCACGTAAAAATAGCAGGCCGTTAATCAGTTTTTTTAATGGCTTGTACTTGGCATTATCAAAGATGAATTCATCTAAACCGAAGCGTAGCGCGATAAAGGTAATATAAAACAGGCGGAAAATACGCATAGATTAGGGCCTGTTTTCTGAGGTGATTTTGTTGTAGGAGGGTTGGAATTGCTGTGTTAGTTTGGCGAGTCTTTTTTCTAAGCGTGCTGCATCAGCACGTAATTTATCAACATCAGCATTAAACTGTTCTACATGACGTTTTTTTGCGATAAGAGGTTTTTCTTCTTGCCAGTATTCACTGACCATTTCAGCAAGCTGAATACTACTTTGTTTGATGTTAGCGACTGTCTCGCGCCCAAGTTGACTTAATTTTATTGCAGGCACATCGCCGACTAATTTGCTTAAATCATCTTCGTAATCCCAGACCATGTTACTCAACACTTTAGCTAACTCAGTTGCTAAGTGTGTATCGCCAGAGATGGCAATTTGCATTTTAGCAGCTTCATCTTGGGTAATCAGTCTTAGTAATAGGCTGACGCTAATACTCACCGTGGCATCGGCAACATTGGTTTCTCCAGCAACGGCTAGGCCACCATTCTCAAGAATTATAATATTAGTTTTAATGGATGCGATATTAAACTGCACAGCCTTCCCGGCATGCGGTTGCAATAAGGCGTTGGCCCAACTGTTCTGGGTTATTAGATGCTGCAAAAGGTGGGTTACAAGGGCTTTAAACATTAAGTTTTGTAGCCTTTATGTAATGCCACTACGCCCGCGGATAAATTGTAGTAATCAACTTTAGATAAGCCTGCTTCAATCATCATTTTCTTTAAGGCTTCTTGGTCGGGATGCATACGTATTGATTCGGCTAAGTACTGATAGCTTTCTGCATCATGGGCCAGTAATTTTCCCATAAGGGGTAGCAGTTTGAATGAATAAATATCGTAAATTTTAGATAATGGTTGCCATACCTTAGAAAACTCTAAGACTAATAATCTGCCGCCAACTTTAAGTACGCGTTGCATTTCAGCCAAGGCAAAGTCTTTATGCGTCATGTTACGCAAACCAAATGCCACAATGACACAATCAAAATATTGGTCGGGGAACGGTAGTTTTTCCGCATCACATTGGAGGGCAGGAACACTTAAGCCAGCATCCAGCATGCGGTCGCGGCCTACTGCGAGCATAGAAGCGTTAATGTCGGTAAGTATTACCTGGCCATCAGCGCCAACTTTTTTGGCGAATAATTTAGATAGATCTCCACTGCCCCCGGCAATATCTAATACTTTATCGCCACTACGTACGCCGCTAATTTCAACCGCAAAGCGTTTCCATCCTCTATGCATGCCCGCTGACATTACGTCATTCATTAGATCGTATTTACTGGCAACTGAGTGAAATACTTCGCCGACTTTTTTTGCTTTATCAGCTTCAGAAACGGTTTTAAAACCAAAGTGGGTATTGTGTTCAGATGTCATCTTAATTCTGCTCGCTTTTTAGCACTAATTACTTTCTATGGATACCAGCTGCACTTAATTTACCTAAATATTCCAGCCAAAGTGCTTCATAGTCCCGGCCTAAATCATAGAGATAATCCCAAGAGTATAAGCCAGTGTTATGACCATCAGAGAATACGAGTTTGACGGCATAGTTGCCCACTGGTTCTATGGCAGTGATATTTACATTTTCTTTATCTAGCTGCAATACCTCTTGGCCCTTGCCGTGGCCACGGACTTCTGCAGAAGGAGAGTACACCCGTAAAAATTCGCAAGAAAGCATGCATTCAGTATTATTATCAAATTTTACTTCCAATAGACGCGATGTTTGATGCAGGCGTATATCAATAGGTCTAGGTGAGTTTTGTGTTAAGCCGCTCATAATGGATTCTTAGCAGTAAAGCTATGATGATAACAGAAGCGTCTAGATTGCTGACGTTGGAGGAGAAGAGAGGGGCATTAAATGTTCGTTTATTTGCGATATAGGCAATAAAAAAGGCTTCAACTAGAAGCCCTTTTTAATGATTAATGGAAAACTTAGCTACTGGCTAGCATCAATGTTTTCATTTTTTGCATTGCCTTTTGTTCAATCTGACGTATACGCTCAGCAGAAACCCCAAACTCATCCGCAAGTTCATGTAAAGTCATTCCGCCTTGTTCTTGTAACCAGCGTGCCTCAACTACACGGCGACTGCGATCATCAAGATTTTGTAGGGCATGTGCTAAACCCGTTGATGCGTTCACTTCAGCTTGCCTCGCTTCAATCACGGCTAAAGGCTCAAGGCTTTCGTCTTGAAGATAGGCAATTGGACTAAATTGCTCATCGTTATCATCATCAATATTAGCTTCAAGCGAAATTTCGTGACCGTTTAATCGCAATTCCATTTCCCGAACATCTTCGGGCTTTACTTTTAATTCATTTGCAATATGAGCAATTTCAGCAGGCTGTAAGCTATTTAAGCCAGTTCTCATGCTACGCAGATTAAAGAACAGTTTTCGTTGTGCTTTGGTAGTGGCAATCTTGACCATACGCCAGTTACGCACAATGTATTCATGCATTTCGGCTTTAATCCAGTGCATTGCAAATGATACTAAGCGAACGCCACGGTCTGGGTCGAAGCGTTTTACTGCCTTCATTAGGCCGATATTGCCCTCTTGAATCAAATCAGACTGAGGAAGACCGTAACCCATGTATCCACGGGCAATGCTAGCGACCAAACGAAGATGCGATACAATAAGTTGACGCGCGGCCTCGAGGTCGTTATCTTGTTTGAATTTTACCGCGAGCGCATATTCCGCTTCAGCGGTCAGTATAGGATAGGCTCTAATCGCACTAGAGTATTGCTCTAAGCTATCAGTTGATGTGATTACAGGTAAAGTTAATGCTGTTGTCATTGAATTTAAATCCTCCGATGTATCATTTTAGCACTCCCACTTAGAGAGTGCTAGTAGAGAAAAGTTTCACTTAAGCTCTAATTGTTCTGAACAATTAAAGTTGTTAACTCGAAAGCTCAATCGGTTCAATAACTAAATTTACACGCCTAAACCATATTTGTTATTGATTCAGATCACATATAGGCTAAATATCAACGATCTATTGCCCATTTTTTCTGATGGCGGTGACGATTCACTGTTGATTGCATAATCGACCTGTTTGTCGGAAGTGACGAATTTCAATATCTGCTTCTGTTTGAAATTGCGGGTCTGTATTTAAAGATGATATTTCAATTTCATGATTATACTTAGCCACCACTCATGAACAGCAATAGTACTATGTTTTTGAGTCTGCATATAATGATTACATATGAACAAGACATGTTGTCAGTTCAACCAGTTAAAGACTTTGGAGAATTATTATGTGGACTACACCAGCTGCTACAGAAATGCGTTTTGGCTTTGAAGTGACAATGTACGTAATGAACAAATAATCTGCCTTACCGAATAAACAGCCTATTCAGCAATGAGTAGGCTTTTTTTGTATCTAAAAACTAGTGAACAATTTAATTGATCAAACCGTCAAGAACGAGTCTAATTATTTTTACCTTTAGTTAGACGGTTCAATGTTAAAAAGTAATTTAATTAATTTTAAATGACTGAATAGAACGGTTAACGGCAATATACGAACCTAGCCAGCCTATTGTCGTTGCCGCACCAATGATGACTGTAAAAAGCTTAGGGTTAAATAGTGGGATACTGAAATCGCTATTGTAAAGGCTGGAAACTTGCGCGATTGAGTAATTAAATGTTTGCATAATACCCGACATGATAGCAATAGCGAGTAGCCCCCCCATTAGCCCATACAAAATACCAGCATATAAAAAGGGTGTCCGAATAAAGCTACTAGTTGCACCCATTAGATTGCTCACTTCAATTTCATCTTTCTGCGTCAGGATTTGCATTCTTACAGTGTTTCCGATAATGATCAGTAAGGTAAATGCAAGAAGAGCTGCAATAAAGAATATTATTTTTTCACCTAGTCCGAGCAGAATTGATAAACGCTTTGCCCACTCACTGTTAAGTAAAGCCTGTTCTACCCCGGGTAATTTCTGTAGGCTATTCTTAAGTGACTCTAAGGCTTCAGGGTTACTTGATTTAGCTTGAATGAAGTAAGCATCTGGCAAGGGGTTCTTATTAATCTGCAGTATCACTTTATTAATCTCGTTATTAGTAGCAGATTTTTCTTGAAAGCGAAGCCAAGCTTCGTCTTTACTTACAAAATGATGTTGCTTAATTTCAATATTTTTGGCTAAAGCCACATCTAAAGTAGAGATTGTTTCTTGGCTCACATCAAGTTTAAGATACAAACTGATTTCAGTTTCATCTTGCATATGATTGCTTAGCTTAGACAGATTATCCACGCCAACATAAAACAGGCCGGGTAAACTCATGGCGACACCCACTACCAGGCAGATCATAAAAGTAGATAGCACATTATCTCGCATACGCATCAATACCAATTTCAGAGCTTGCATATGATGGTTTATCCAATAGATCATTACAATGTGCTTTCAGTTTTACTAAGCTGACCATGGCTTAGGTGAAGTACACGATTTTGAGAGGCACTCAAACCAAGAGCGTCATGGGTGGCCATGATCACGGTAACACCGACCTGATTAAATGCCTGAAAAATACCCATAATGTCGGCGGCATAACTAGCATCGAGGTTACCAGTAGGTTCGTCAGCAATTAGAATGGAAGGGCGACTAACCACCGCGCGTGCAATAGCTAAGCGTTGCTGCTCGCCGCCAGATAAAGTAATTGGCATGGCTTTTTCTTTATGTAATAGCCCAACCTTATCTAATGCAGCACGTACTCGCTTAGCAGCTTCAGTGCCGGAGACTCCATTAATACGCAGCGGTAAAATTACATTTTCAAAACAGTTGCGATCGTAAAGGAGCTTGTGATCCTGAAACACTACTCCGAATCGACGCCGCATAAAAGGTATCGCAGAAGCTTTAAGCTTGCTGATGTTTTGATTGGCGATAAGCACCGTGCCACTGGTAGGGCGCTCAATGGCGGCAGTCAGTTTAAGTAAAGTACTTTTACCGGCGCCAGAATGTCCGGTGATAAAGACCCACTCACCTGCTTCTATGCTGAAGCTGACATTTTTTAATGCCTCATCGCTGCCCGGGTAGCGTTTGGTGACTTGGTCGAATTGAATCATGGTAGGTATTGTATCGCTAAATTAAATGGTTACGTGATCTGGATTCATACTGCGCTAACCTAATCATCAACCAAGGCATCTATAAATTCTTTGGTATTAAAGGGTCTTAAGTCATCAATACTTTCGCCTATGCCGATATAACGGATGGGAATAGGTCGAGCACTCGCTATCGCTGCAATAACACCACCTTTAGCTGTTCCATCCAATTTACTTAGTACCAGACCAGTCACACCTAAAGCATCATCGAACGCTTTGACTTGGTTCACTGCATTTTGACCGGTGTTCGCATCTAATACCAATAACACCTCGTGCGGTGCACCAAGTAATGCTTTGTCCATTACACGTTTTACTTTGGCAATTTCATCCATTAAATGCATTTGTGTCGGAAGTCTGCCAGCAGTATCAGCTAAAACTACATCAATATTTTTAGCCCGCGCTGAGTTAATGGCGTCAAACATTACCGCAGCCGCATCTCCGCTACTTTGGGCAACTACATGCACATTATTGCGCTCTCCCCACACTTGTAATTGTTCCCGAGCTGCGGCTCTAAAAGTATCGCCGGCAGCAATTAACACTGACTTGCCTTCAGCCTGAAAGGCATGCGCTAGTTTACCTATACTTGTGGTTTTTCCAGCGCCATTAACGCCAGCCAACATGATCACAAAAGGCTTGTGAGTGTTTGTATCTAGTGGCTGTTGTAAGGGGGTAAGTAAATCCGATAAAGCTTGTTTTAAAGCGGTCTTAAGTTGTAGGGTATTATCTAGATTTTCTCTGGATACGCGTGTCTTTAAATCAGCCAATAAAGCGAGTGTTGCAGTAACGCCAACATCCGAGGTAAGTAAGATGGTTTCTAGTTCTTCATAAACATCAGCATCAATTTTTCCGCCATTAAATAAGCTGGCTAATTGCTTGCGCGTTTTACTCAGGCTTTGTTGCAAGCGTTGTGTAAAAGTCTGCGGTGGAATTGCAGCTTCGTTAACGACTGGAGGTTTCTTGAAAATATTAAACATGATTGAGTATCGAATAGAATCCCCTTATTTTAGCGTAAACTTGCAAGCTTGTTGTGCCTTAGTTTGGACGTTTGTAAACAATGACTAGTCGTGTCCTAAACAAAATGCAGCATGAACTAATTAAATGTGATTGTGTCTTTGTTTAAAGACATCAATGTTTTTGGAATTAGGCTATTCAAAACAAGATTTTTATTTAAGAAAGATATCAATGATTAAAAAAATCCTTATCCTATGCACGCTTTTGCCTGGGTTATTTATCACTTCCGCCCATGCAGGTATTAAAGAATTCCAACTCAAAAATGGTTTAAAACTGATCGTACAAGAAGATCATCGCTCGCCTGTAGTGGTGTCGCAAGTTTGGTATAGAGCCGGAAGCCTTGATGAGGTTAATGGTAAAACTGGTGTCGCACACGTACTTGAACACATGATGTTTAAAGGCACTCAGTTGGTTAAAGCAGGACAATTTTCTCGCTTAATCGCAGCCGCTGGTGGGAAAGAAAATGCCTTTACTGGTTCTGACTATACCTGTTATTTTCAACAGCTTGAAAATTCCCATCTAGCCTTATCATTTAAACTAGAAGCTGATCGTATGGCTAACTTGGTATTAAGTAAGGAGGAATTTGATAAGGAAATTAAAGTGGTGATGGAAGAACGCCGTTGGCGCACTGACGATAAGCCACAATCGAAAGTGAATGAAGCATTTAAAGCAGCAGCTTACCAAACGAGCCCATATGCACGTCCAGTGATAGGCTTTATGAATGATTTGGAAAATATGACATATGAAGATGCCCGTGAGTGGTATCGCAACTGGTATGCACCAAACAACGCAACTTTAGTAGTAGTTGGGGATGTCAAAGCGGATGAAGTTTATAAGCTTGCGCAACAATACTTTGATAAGGTAAGTTCTAAAGTATTGCCAGTGCGAAAACCTCAAGTGGAACCAGTTCAGATAGGTGAGCGAAGAGTTTTAGTGAAGGCGCCAGCTAAACTACCCTATTTATTAATGGGCTACCATGTGCCAACTTTGGTTGATACTGATAAAGATTGGGAGCCGTATGCGCTGGAAGTATTGGCTGGCGTTCTTAGTGGCAATCAGGCGTCACGCTTGAATCAAAAGTTAGTACGTGAATCTCAATTGGCTATCGATGTCAGTGCCGGTTACGATTTGTTAGCCCGAGGTCATTTAACTTTATTTGAACTAGACGGCACACCAAGTGAAGGTAAAACTGTTAAAGATCTTGAAGTCGCTCTGTTGCAACAGGTTGAACTAGTGAAAACTTCGGGAGTAACTGCAGAAGAGTTAGACCGAGTAAAAGCTGGCGTTATTGCCACCGAGGTGTATAACCGTGACTCCATGTTCAATCAAGCCATGCAAATTGGTACCGTGGGAACCATAGGTTTCTCTTATCGTATTTTAGATGACTATCCAATAAAGCTGCGAGCGGTGACGCCAGAGCAGGTTCAAGCTGTAGCGAAAAAGTATTTGATACAAGACAACCTGACAATTGCTACGCTTGATCCGCAACCTATGGATCCAAATGCTAAACCTCAGGGTAAACCCCACATACATTAATGTCATGTGTTTTGAAAAGTGCTGTCAAGAACTTTAAGGTAATTAATCAATGAGCTTAAATATAAAAAAAATACTAGTACTTAGTTTCGTTATCCTTATCACTAGTTTAAACGCAGAAGCTGGCGTTAAGATTCAGAAGTGGCAAACGATGGCCGGAACAGATGTCTATTTTGTGGAAAATCATGATTTGCCCATATTGGACTTAAGTGTCAATTTTTCTGCTGGCAGTGTGCGCGATACGGCTGAAATGTCTGGTGTCGCCAGTGTAACCCGCTATTTGATGACGCTAGGTGCGGCTGGTATGAGCGATGAAGTCATTGCTAATAAAATGGCTGATATCGGCGCAATCTTTGGTGGCGAATTTAATGCAGATCGCGCTAGTTTTAAGTTGCGTACTTTAAGCAGTGCGCGTGAGCAGGCGCAAGCTTTAGATGTGTTTGTTAAAGTACTGCAAAAGCCAGATTTTCCACAAACGGTGCTTGATCGGGAAAAAGCGCGGATTATTTCCGGATTGCAAGAGTCAGCTACTCAGCCCGAAAGTATTTCGAGTAAAGCGTTTATGTCAGCTTTATATGGCAAGCATCCTTATAGCTTGGATGAAAGTGGTGAAGTTGAAACCATAGCAAAAATCAAGCGTGAGGATTTGCAAAATTTTTATGCTAAGCACTATGGGGCAAAAGGCGCAGTGATTGCGATGATTGGTGATTTAACCCGTGAACAAGCTATTCAAATTGCCGAAAATATCAGTAGTGACTTGCCTAAAACTAATGCGCCAGAAACCCTTGCCGGCGTTACTTTGCCTACGCAATCTATTGAGAAGCGCATTCCGCATCCAGCATCACAGTCTCATATTTTGCTAGGTTATCCAGGTATTAAGCGTGATGATCCAGATTTATTCCCATTGTATGTAGGCAACTATATTTTAGGTGGTGGTGGATTTGTGTCGCGTTTAACAGAAGAAGTGCGTGAGAAGCGCGGATTAGTTTATAGCGTGTATAGCTACTTTATGCCTATGGCAGAATTGGGACCGTTCCAGATTGGCTTACAAACTAAAAAAGAACAAGCGGATGTTGCACTCAAGCTAGTGCGTGAAACCTTGGATAATTTTCTTAAAGAGGGCGTGACTGAGCAGGAGCTTACCGCCGCAAAAGCTAATATTATTGGCGGTTTTCCTATGCGTATTGATAGTAATGGCAAAATTTTAGATTATTTGGCAATGATAGGGTTTTATAACCTGCCTATTAACTACCTGGACGAATACAACCACAATGTGGATAAAGTGACGGTGGCACAGATTAAGGAGGCATTTAACCGCAGACTTAAGCCTAATAACTTCGTCACTATTATGGTGGGTGATCCCAATGCCAACTAACTTTCTTTTACAATAAACTAGGAATCAATATAGCCTGTTAAATGGGAGTAAAATGCAGGGCTAAATTAAATGTAGCAAGCTGCTTAGACCTATGAGTGATAAGAATTTAAACACAGTACGGATTAATGCTGGTGAATGGCGTAGCCGACTGATTAAGTTTCCAGATGCTATTGGTTTACGTCCAACACCAGAGCGTGTCCGCCAGACCTTATTTAATTGGCTAGGCCAAGATCTTACAGGTTTAACTTGTTTGGATTTGTTCGCCGGCACTGGTGTGATGGGTTTTGAAGCTCTATCTCGAGGTGCGCTATCCGCGACTTTGGTTGAAAAGTCTTCTCCAGCCTACAAAGCCCTGATTCAGAATAAACAACTGCTAAAAGCCGAACAGGCAATAGTGCGTCATCAAGATGCCTTGCAGTTTTTAAGTCAAAATAGTCAAAAATTCAACCTTGTTTTCCTAGATCCGCCTTATCATCTTCAATGGTTAGATAAAGTGTTGCCACAATTGCATCTTCACCTGTGTCACGGGGGGTTAGTTTATACTGAGGCGGAGTATGCCTTAGATGAAGCTTCTGAAATGTTGCAAGGTTGGCAATTGATCAAGCAAAGTAAAGCAGGAAATGTGTTTTATCATTTACTAAAATCGGCGCAATTAGAAGAGGCGTAATCATGAGAAAAAACCTTGTTGCAGTTTACCCTGGTACTTTTGACCCCATTACCTTAGGGCATGAGGATATAGTGCGCCGCGCTGCCAATTTATTTGATCAAGTGATCGTCGCCGTAGCTGGCAGCACAAGCAAAAGTACCCTATTTAGCTTGCAAGAGCGGGTAGCGCTTGCAAAAAATATTTTTTCAGCAAGCGCTAATGTGCAAGTGGTAGGCTTTAACGGATTACTGATGCAGTTTGTACAGGATCAGGATGCGCAAATGGTGATTCGTGGTTTACGCGCCACCTCTGACTTTGAATACGAGTTTCAACTCGCGGGTATGAACCGCAAGTTGTACCCACAATTTGAAACTTTGTTTTTAACACCTTCAGAACAGTTTATGTTTATTTCATCTAGCTTAGTGCGCGAAGTAGCGACACTGGGTGGGGATGTGCATGCCTTCGTGTCATCAACGGTTGAAACCGCAATTAAGCAGAAGTTAGGTTGATCAATTGGCGTTGATGATCACAGATGAGTGTATTAATTGTGATGTCTGTGAACCGGAATGTCCCAATAGCGCTATATATCAGGGTGAGCAGATTTATGAAATAGATCCTACTTTATGTACCGAATGTGTTGGTCATTATGATAAACCGCAATGTCAATTAGTCTGTCCTATTGACTGCATCCCGTTCAACCCAGATGTGGTTGAAAGTAAAGAGCAATTGCTCAAAAAATATATTATCCTAACCGCTTCAAAATAATTTCAAGGAAACACGCTATGCGTATGCTACACACCATGTTTCGAGTCGCTAATTTGGAACGCTCTATTAAGTTTTATACCGAAATTTTAGGCATGAAATTATTGCGTCAGCATGACTTTCCCGAAGGTAAGTTTAGCTTAGCCTTTGTAGGCTATGGCGATGAGAGCGATCATACTGTGCTCGAATTGACCTATAACTACGGTGTTGAAAGCTACGATATGGGTAATGCATATGGACATGTAGCTTTAGAAGTGGATGATGCTTATAAAGCCTGCGCTGCAGTTAAAGCAATAGGTGGAAAAGTAGTGAGAGAAGCAGGACCAATGCTACATGGCACCACAGTGATTGCGTTTGTGGAAGACCCAGATGGCTACAAGATTGAGTTTATTCAAGCCGGAACCTACTAAGCCAGCAGTGAGCTTGCAAACCCCGGAGAATTTGTTGGATAAGGCCCCTTGGTTTTTATATTTACTAGAATGTAAAAACGGGGCTTATTACGCGGGCATCACCAATAATCTAGAGTCACGTTTTTCTGCACACCTGTCTGGAAAGGGTGCGCGCTACACCCGTGCAAATCCACCTCTAAGGATTATTGCTTATAAATTATTTGCCGATCGCTCTGCTGCAAGCATTGCCGAAGCGCAATTGAAAAAGCTTCCTAGAATTAAGAAGCTTGAATATTTCGGCAAATAGAAAATAAGAGACTAGGATTTGCCTTCTAGTCACTATCCTAGTTATTCAAAAAAGTCTTTAACCTTATTCATCCATGATTTATTACGTGGACTATGTTTGCCTGAGTCGGCTTGCGTGCTGACTTCAAACTCACGTAACAACTCTTTTTGTTTTTCAGTGAGTTTCACAGGCGTTTCCACCACTACATGTACCATTAAATCGCCATGCTCAGATTGACGTAATGGTTTAATACCTTTACTGCGCAACCTAAATACTGCGCCAGTTTGTGTTTCTGCTGGGATCTTCATTTTGGCAGATCCACCTAAGGTGGGCACCTCAATTTCACCACCTAATGCTGCCGTTGAAAAGCTGACGGGCATTTCACAATGCAAGTTGCCGCCTTCACGTTGAAAAATTTCATGTTGTTTTAGGTGAACCACAACGTATAAATCACCGGTTGGACCTCCGTTGACGCCGGCCTCGCCTTCACCGCTTAAACGTATACGATCGCCTTCATCAACACCAGCAGGGATCTTGACTGACAAGGTCTTGTTTTGCTTAACGCGCCCAGCGCCGCTACAGGTTGGGCAGGGCTCCTTAATCATTTTTCCATTGCCATGGCATTTAGGACAAGTTTGTTGTACAGAGAAAAAGCCTTGTTGCATACGCACTTGACCATGTCCGCCACAGGTGGAACATGTGGTAGGTTGCGTGCCAGGACGTGCACCAGACCCTTTACAGGTTTCGCAGCTAGCTTGTACTGGGATACGAATTTTAGTTTCAGTACCCTTAGCAGCATCTTCTAGTGAGATTTCCATGTTGTAGCGGAGGTCTGCGCCACGATAAACATTATTACGCTGACCGCCAGCGCGTGCACCACCAAAAATATCCCCAAAAATATCGCCAAATGCATCACCAAACCCTGCACCACCAAAGCCACCCGCACCTCCGCCACCCTGTTCTACACCAGCGTGACCATATTGGTCATAAGCTGCGCGCTTTTGATCATCCGTTAACATTTCATAGGCTTCTTTCGCCTCTTTGAAATGTTCTTCTGCTTTAGGGTTGTCTGGGTTACGATCTGGGTGGTGCTTCATCGCCAATTTGCGATAAGATTTTTTTATATCTTCTGCAGATGCGTCTTTATTGACGCCAAGAACTTCATAGTAATCTTTTTTAGTGGCCATAATTTAGTCGATAGTTTTGTAGTAGGGTGTCGATAACTAGTGGTCGTTAGTGAGTAGTTACTTGCGCAAAAGTCGCTAGCACCATTGAGGTACTAACGACTTGCGTTAACAAACTAACGACTATTTTTAGTCTTTTTTTACTTCTTCAAACTCTGCATCAACCACTTCAGCGTCGACAGTTTTTTCACCTGGAGCGCCTTTTGCACTTTCAGTGTTTTGCTGCGCTTGCTGTTCAGCATAGACTTTTTCACCTAGCTTTTGTGAAGCGTCCATTAAAGCCTTTGTTTTAGCTTCAATAGTGTCTTTGTCATCTGATTTCATTGCTTCTTCAACTTCTTTTAACGCCGTTTCAATGGACTCTTTCTCAGCGGCATCTAATTTGTCTGCATGTTCAGTCATTGATTTTTTGACTGAGTGCACCATACCATCAGCAGCATTACGCGCATCAACTAACTCACGTAATTTTCTATCTTCATCCGCATATTTAACGGCATCCTCTTCCATTTGCTGAATTTCAGCTTCTGACAAGCCGCTGTTGGCTTTAACAGTAATTTTATTTTCCTTGCCAGTGGCTTTATCTTTAGCTGAAACGTGCAAGATACCATTAGCGTCAATATCAAAAGTCACTTCAATTTGAGGCATGCCACGTGGTGCTGGTGGAATGTCGCTTAAGTTAAATTGACCCAAGCTCTTATTAGCAGAAGCTAGTTCGCGCTCACCTTGCAGCACCTGTATCGTTACTGCATTTTGATTGTCATCCGCAGTAGAGAACGTTTGTGATGCTTTAGTTGGTATTGTTGTATTTTTCTTGATCACTTTAGTCATGACGCCGCCTAAAGTTTCAATGCCTAATGATAATGGAGTTACATCAAGCAACAGCACATCTTTTACATCACCTTTAAGGACGCCACCTTGAATTGCTGCGCCAACAGCCACGGCTTCATCAGGGTTTACATCTTTACGAGGTTCTTTACCAAAGATCTCTTTTACTTTTTCTTGCACTTTTGGCATGCGGCTTTGACCGCCAACCAAAATCACGTCAGTGATATCGTCAATAGATACGCCGGCATCTTTAATAGCCAAACGGCAAGGAGCCATTGTGCGTTCGATTAAATCGTCAACCAATGATTCTAATTTTGCACGTGTAATTTTTACAACTAGGTGCTTAGGGCCAGTGGCATCTGCAGTAATGTAAGGCAAATTAACTTCAGTTTGTGTTGCTCCTGATAGCTCGATTTTCGCTTTCTCAGCAGCTTCTTTTAGACGTTGTTTTGCCAATAGGTCGTTACGCAAATCTAAACCATTTTCTTTTTTGAATTCATCAGCCAAGAAATCGATTAAGCGGTTATCAAAGTCTTCACCACCTAGGAAAGTATCGCCATTGGTAGAAAGTACTTCAAATTGATGTTCACCATCAATGTTAGAAATTTCAATAATTGAAACATCAAAAGTACCGCCACCTAAGTCATAGACGGCAATCTTGCGATCACCTTCTTGTTTATCTAAACCAAAAGCTAATGCAGCAGCAGTAGGCTCGTTGATGATACGTTTAACGTCTAAACCCGCAATACGGCCAGCATCTTTAGTGGCTTGGCGTTGGCTGTCATTAAAGTAAGCAGGTACTGTAATCACAGCTTCAGTGACTTCCTCCCCTAAATAATCTTCAGCCGTTTTTTTCATTTTACGTAACACTTCAGCTGAGATTTGTGGCGGTGCCATTTTCACACCACGTACTTCAACCCATGCATCACCGTTGTCGGCTTTTGCAATGGTGTAAGGCATCAAGCCAATGTCTTTTTGTACTTCTTTTTCTTCAAATCTACGACCAATCAAACGCTTAACTGCGTAAAGCGTATTTTTTGGGTTAGTCACTGCTTGTCGTTTAGCCGGTGCGCCAGCTAAAATTTCGCCGTCTTCTTGATAAGCAATAATTGAAGGTGTAGTACGTGTACCTTCTGAGTTTTCAATAACACGTGGCTTACCCCCTTCCATTACTGCAACGCAAGAGTTTGTCGTGCCTAAGTCAATACCAATAATTTTACCCATAATCTTTATTCCTTTTTAATATCCAATTAGCCAGTGATCCGCATTAAGTAATATTGTTAACTCTTTCTAGCTTTGCGTTACCGGCGATTTTTTAAACCATGTTGTATCAATGGTGTTCAATACATTTATTTCAAGTGCCTTTTGTGGCCACCCTTATTTTTTATTTTTTAGCTTTAGAGACCATCACTAATGCTGGGCGTAATACACGCTCATTTAAGGTGTAGCCCTTTTGCAATACAGTGATGACTGTGTTCGGTTCTTGATCGCTATCGAGCATGCTAATCGCCTGATGCTTGTTAGGATCAAACTTCTCACCGACTGGATTAACTTCAGTAATATTAAATTTATCAAATACAGAAGAGAGTTGGTTGGCAGTAATTTGTACGCCGTCTTTATAGCTTTGTGCGTCAGTCGCTTCAATCAGCAACGCTGCATCTAAGCTATCTTTTACAGCTAATAATTCATTAGAGAATTTCTCTAAAGCAAACTTACGGGCCTTCTCGATATCATCCAGCGCACGGCGACGTATATTTTCGCCATCAGCTTTTACATAAAGCACTGAAGCTTGTGCTTCAGCGAGCTGAGATTCCAATTCTACGATGCGGATTGATGGGTCATTTGACTCGGGGGCTAAATTCTCGCCAGTTTCATCAACTTGGGGTTCTTGATTATTTTCGGTCATGAAGCGTCCTCATTTTTTATACAATGAAAGGACAATGGGGGCTACTTACCAAATCTCAAGATTAATTATGATAAATAATTATCTAAATATTAGCTCCCAAAATTTTATAGGCTTAAATTCTTTTTAATGATGGTTGGCGGGAACGGTTTGATGGCGATCTTTGTATCTATCGTAGCCCCATAAATACTGCGCTGGGCATTGTCGAATTGTTGTTTCAATTTCAGTATTAAGTAAGTCTGGCGTATGGATGCCGCCATGCTCAATCGGCCGGATGTGAATGTGGTATCCACGCCCAAAACTTAAGCGCTCACCAAAGGCCATAAAAACTTGTGCGCCTGTTTTCTCCGCTAACTTTGACGCTAATGTCATTGTGTAAGCTGGACGTTCAAAGAATGGCGCCCATGCGCCTTCACCCTCAAATGGCGCTTGATCAGGCAAGATGCCTATGGCTTCGCCGCGTTTAAGACTTTGTATTAGTTGCTTAATACCTGTTGCATTTGCTGGCGCCAAGGTAACTCCGCTCCGCTGCCGCCCTGCAGTAATTAATGGTAATAACCAAGCGTGACGTGGTTGGCGGTAGAGCACCGTCATCGGATGTTGTGCGCCATAATAGAGTGAGGTAATTTCAAAGCAACCCAAGTGCGGTGTCAAAAAAATTAAACCTTTTCCATGCTTAAGTGCTATTTCTACATGTTCCCATCCATAGCAAGCTTTGACCAAGTTGAATACAGATTTATCATGGCGGAACCAGATGGCAAAAGTTTCAATTACGGTTTTACCAGAAGCTGCAATATTGCTTCGAATTAGCTGATTTAGACTCTTCTCATTTTGTGTAATATGGCTTTGTTCGATATTTTTTCGAATGCGGCGGGCATAGCTTGGCGAGCCCAAGAAAACTAACCAACCTAGAAGTACCCCTAAAGCATGGTTAATAAACAAAGGAATATACGCCAATAAGGTAAGTAAAAAGCGAGCAATTCTAAATGATAGGTCTGACATTCGCGTATTATAACTGTTTGCGACAAACTTAATTTAACCTACAGTCTGATTAAGACCTGAGATATTGTATGAATTCACTTAAAGAGTTTGATTTTAATTGCTGGGACCCTATTATTAATTCATCACTGAGCGATCAAGTTATTGCGGCGCTCGAGGGTGGACAGGTTATTGTGTTGCCTCATTTAGCGTTCAATTTATTACCTGAAGAAGAGCGGTTCCTTTCCAGTAATTGGTCGGACAAAAAAGCTAAAAACATATCCCTCAGGCCTAATGCTGGTTTAAGGGGGGCAACTGGCAGTGAATTGGATATGCTGGCGCTTAGGCACATGATTGAGCGTTTTGCTGACCAGTCGCAACAGCTGATTTCAAAAATTTTACCAAGTTATGTGCCAAATTTAACTGTAGCGAATACTAGCTTTAGGCCGTTTGAAGTCGAAGCGCGAATGAGCTCGTATCGTAAGGATGATACACGATTGCATCCCGACGCTTTTCCATCAAACCCAACGCAAGGAACGCGTTTGTTGCGGGTATTTAATAATGTAAATCCTAATGGTAAACCTCGGGTTTGGCGAGTAGGAGAGCCCTTTACACAAATGGCTAACCAGTTTTTACCTAAAACTAAGGCATTGTTGCCTTTGCAAGCATGGTTAATGAAGACATTACATATTACAAAAAGAACGCGCACGGAATATGATCACCGTATGCTTCAACTACATGACCTAGTAAAAGCCGATATGGATTACCAGAAAAACTCTCCACAACAGTCGGTAAACTTTATGCCAGGAACAACTTGGATCGTCTATTCTGATCAGGTTCTTCATGCGGCTATGTCTGGTCAATACATGTTTGAACAAACTTTTCACTTACCTGTTTCTGGACTCAAAAATTCAGAAACTGCCCCATTAAGGGTGCTGGAAAAGATGTTAAAACGTTCGCTAATTAATTAAGGTTGTTGCTTGAATATTCTTATTATTAAACTATCCTCGTTGGGTGATGTGCTGCATAACCTTCCTATTGTTTGGGACTTGCGTGCTCAATATCCTGAAGCCCAGATTGACTGGGTAGTAGAGGATGGGTATGTTCATTTGCTCCAGCCTTTGCTTACTCGACCAGGCTTTAAGGGCATTGACCGGATTATTCCAATAGCCATGCGTCGATGGAAGAAAAGCCTCTTTCATAAAAAAACACGTATGGAATTAAAATCATTCTTAAAGAATTTACGCTTAATCAGATACGACATGGTGATTGAAACGCAAGGTTTATTAAAGGCCGCGCTCGTCACTAGGTTAGCAAAATGCAGTCATGGAGCGGTGATTGCTGGGCTAGCAAACGCAACCGAAGATTCTGGTTACGAACCTGTGTCGCGGTGGTTCTACACCCAGTGCGTCATCGTGCCTAAGCAATGCCATGCTGTGGATCGGTCAAGACTAGTGGCAGCGGCAGCCATGAATGTTATTCAGTCTAATATGAAAACATCACCGCCACAATTTTACCCACAAACCTTTGTGGAACAACTCGCCCAAAAAAGTAGTGAGATTAGCCCGCAATTTACCCAACCTTATGTGTTGTTTTTTCATTCCACAGCTCGCGCAGCAAAGCAGTGGAATGAAAGTCATTGGGTTGAAGTTGGTCGGTACATTTCAGCGCAAGGTAAGAGAGTTATTTTGCCGTGGGGAAATGCTAAAGAGAAACAGGAGAGCCAACGACTCTGTGCCAAGATTCCAGGCTCGATAGTTCCGGAGGCATTTAGTTTAGAGCAAGCGTTTTCAATTGTTGCGGGTGCAGAGATGACTATTGGTGTTGATACAGGACTTACACATCTTTCAGCCATTATGTACAAACCCACCATAGAGATCTATTGCGACTCCCCACGTTGGAAAACAGAGGGATTTTGGTCAGCTAAGATTAAAAATCTAGGAGATACGGCTAGCCCTCCTGATGTTAAGCAGGTTTTGGCTGCAATTGTTGAAGTTTTAAGATGATTATTGGGTAGTTAAAACTGCTTTTTATCTTTCAATAGTATGTTTTGTAACTTCAAGAATACCGCTTCTGGTTTAATGCTTTTCATACAGGACTCGTCCTGGTTACAGAAATTTAAATGGGAGAATTCTGAGTAGCATGCGCATTTTTGTGCTTTTATAATTTGGTCATGTTTGTATAAGGGTACGGCTTGAGTTAAAGAGTTACCTACACCAAAAATACCTAAAACAGGAACACCTAAGCCGGCTGCAAAATGGAGGGGGCCAGTATCCCCAGCCACAACAAGCTTTGAATGTTTTAGAACATTTAAAAAAAGATCTAGGTTTTGAATAGGCGGCAATACATCTACTTCTGGAGCTACTGCAATTAGATCACCAAGCAATTTTCGCTCACGCTCATTTGTGCCTGAAGAAAATACCATTTTTATACCAGCCTCTTGGGCTAAATGGTGTAGCTTTTTCCAGTGAGAAATTGGCCAGTCTTTTTTTGGTTGGGAAGTTGCTATATGGCAAAGAATTGTATTTATTGGCAGAATTTTCTCTGCGCTCTCTTTGTAACTTGGATTGCAAGCAATTTCAAGGGCTATTGACTTTGGTTTTAGAACTCCCCAAGAGTCTAGTAATTTGAAGTGTAGGTCAGTCTGTGGAACATCAGTATTATCGAAATTGACAACATGGGTGTAACAAATTTTTTGAAGTAGCCTAACTTTACCTTCAGTTGAAGAACCTAACCTAATAGGTGCTCCACAAGCTCGGCTTAAAAATGCTCCGCGATCATTGCCACCAAAGTCAATGCATTTATCAAAGCCTTCTTTTCTTAAAGCTTTAATAAATGGGATTGACTGCGTGAGATTTGCCTTGCCTCTCACTCTTGGCATTGCCCATACTTTGGTAATCCAAGGTAAATTTGATAATAGTGGCGCAACTTCTGCAGCTACCAATACATGTAACTCAATATTAGGCATCTGCATTTTTAGCGCTTTAAGTGCTGGGGTAAGGATGACGGCATCCCCCAAGTATTTAAACTGAATTGCTAAAACTTTATCTGATTTCAAAAGGTTCTAATTCCATATATGTTTTTGTTTAGATACTTAGAAAAGTGGTAGTTAAATATAATCAAAAAATACAAGATGAATTTATGGTATTTTTTTATCTAAATAAGACAGTTTTAGATGTTTGTAATAGGAGCTTTCAGCATTTAGAACCGCTAAAATAAAACCCTCACTACCATCTAAGAAACCAAGTTTAATAAAATAAGTCCGAAAGAATGACCAAACTCCATGACTAACAGCACCAACTAGGGAGCTATGCTTTCCTCTTGCACTTAGGTCGCGCGCACTGCCGCTTGAATAGCGATTCATTTTTTCTAGTACATCATGTAGGTTGCGGTAACTATAATGAATCATGTGTTCACCGAGATGGCCTACTGGGTAAATGGAACTTAAATTTGCGTGAATTTCATGCTCTGTAAACTTTGCATATCCACGTTTAAATAGCCGCCTTGTTCTGTCCGGCCACCAGCCTGAGTGGCGCATAAACTTAGTTACAAATAGTGAGCTTCGAGGTACATCAAATACGAATTTTTTTTCTTTATCAATTGCAGCGCGAATTTCATTAGCCAGTGCTGGAGTGATACGTTCATCGGCATCTAATGAGTATATCCAGTCTCCAGTGGATGCTTCTATCCCTCTATTTTGCTGAGGGCCGTAGCCTGGCCAATCTGTTTCTATTACCTTTGCACCTACAGAGGTGGCAAGTCTAACGGTAAGATCTGTGCTTCCTGAATCTAGAACTAAAACCTCATCTGCGAATGAGGCGCTGTTAATACAATCAACTATGTTTAACTCTTCATTTTTAGTGACAATCACTATACTTAGTTTTGTTTGGGATGTTTTTTTGTTAAGAGTAATATTTTCCATGAGTTTTATTTCCAGTAATTTAGTGTTCTAAATGTTCTTATAGAAATAATTTTCAAGAACATTATTTATTTATTAAATAACGCTTTTGAGCAAGTTCCCATGCCCATGCGTGGCTAATTATTGTTTGAATGTCTTCATATTTAGGCTTCCAGCCTAATGTCCTTCTGATTAAGCTTGAGTCTGCTATTAATCTTGCAGGATCGCCAGCCCTCCTGCTTGCAAACTCTTTATTAACAGTCTTGCCTGAGACCTTTTCAACAGCTGCAATTACATCTAAAACTGAGTAGCCAACTCCATTTCCAAGATTGTATTCCAGGTGCGTTGCATTGTTCATTAGCTCATTTAAGGCTAGTAGATGTGCATCACAAAGATCGCAGATATGAATGTAGTCGCGGATGCAAGTGCCGTCAGGAGTGTCATAATCTGTGCCATAAATTTTCAAAGTGTGTTGTTGGGAAAGCGCGGCATAAATCGTGAGTGGGATTAAATGTGTTTCTGGATAGTGTCGTTCGCCTAAATTGACTTTAGGATGTGCACCTGCTGCATTGAAATATCTCAATATTCCATATTTTAAACCATAGGCAACGTGAAAGTTTTGTAAGGTATTTTCAATGATGTATTTTGTCCAGCCGTAAGGATTTATTGGCAGCTTTGTATGATTCTCACTGATCAAACCATTGTTTGGTACGCCAAATATTGCGGCTGTAGAAGAGAAAATAATGCATTGGACTTTATTCTTGCGCATTGCTTTTAAAAGATTAAGGGTGCCAATAACATTGATTTGGTAATACTTCTCTGGATCTTGGACTGATTCACCAACTGCAATTACACCGGCGAAGTGCATTACGGCATCTATTTTATAGCGAGAGAACAAGTTTTCTAAAGCAGCTTCATCTAGAAGGCTTCCGAAAACAAAATCACCGCCTGTTACGGCATCCAAATGACCGTTTGATAAATCATCAAAAGTGACTACATTAAAGTTTTCATCGTTCAATAATTTAACCATATGGGAGCCTATGTATCCAGCACCACCAGTAACTAATATTGTTTTTTGCATGTCAATTATAAATCTCGTTTATTATTTTAATTCGATGAGTTTTGTAAACTTGATGAAGTCCATATTTAAATATATTGTATATTTTTATTTCGATAGCGTTACATTCGCAAGCATTACCCCGCACCACAAGAATATAAATCTGCCCTCTGAGAATGTTGAAAAGTGAGAGCTAAATAAGCTATTGCCACACCATGCTAGCAGAACACCTACCCCTAGTGCATAAAAGGTGAAGGTTGGTTTCTGTCTCAATGCAGAAAATATTATTCCAAGAAATATTATCAATCCAACCACGCCATGTTCTGCTGTAATTTTAAGGAATTGATTATGAGGGTCATGTGTAATGACCTGCTCCCACTCAGGCTTGTTCAGCACTATATTTTTATATGCTTTTTGAAATCCACCTGTTCCATAACCAATTAAAGGACGCTCCTTAATTAGTTTGATCGTATTGCTCCACAGCAACATACGCATTCCCATAGAAGTTGCTTCAGCCTTACTTTCATATCCGACCGCTTCATTAGAACCCTGAGTAACCCTTTGTCTTACAGTTGGCGAGCTTAATAGTAATAGAGGAATCATTAAGATAATCAGTGTCGGTACGATATAACTTTTCTTTGAATACATGTATGTAAAAGCTAATGTAACGCCAAGTACTATGAGGGCTAAATACCCACTCCGCCCCGGGGTTATATAAATTACATTTGTTGTCAAAAGTACGATGCTGATTGAAAGCAGCCATTTTTGAAGTGAAGTAAATCGCTTAGCCTCCAACGCCAATAAAATTGCAGCAGTGAATGCTGCTACCGAAAACATAATGCCTTGTGTTGCGTGATTGCGAATAATGATGCCTATTGGATATTTATACAGCGCTATCCCAATAAAGTTTGTGGCGAAAGACAATGTGGCACAAGCAGCAGTTACTTCGATGAATACAAGTGAAATCCGATATTTCCAAGAGTCGTCATCAAAAAGTGCTACAGCGATTGGTAGTAAAAGAACTTTTCTCCAACCCCAGCAGGTACTCAAGCTTTCTTCCCAAGTTGCTATGCTGTAAGTGGATGATAGAAAAAGCATTAAGTAGAATATGATTATTGCAATCACCATTGGTTGTGATGATGCTTGGACTAGGCGCTTACGAAGAGTGTCGGAGCATAGAAACATAAGAAACAAAGTCAGCTCAAATAAATTCACTAAAGGTGGCGAGAACAGAAGTGCTGTCATTAAAGCTAGAACAAGCCAGCGTGCAACTGAAACAGCGTTTAATCCATAAGGTAATTTAAATGCGGTCATTGTTTTTTTCCGTTAATAATTTGGTAAAAGGACTCTTTAGATGAGCAATCCAGGAGCGTAAAACATGTCGTTGCAGCTTATTCCAGCGATAGCGCAACACATTAAATGTTCTGCTATGTTTTTGCCTGTGGCTGTCCAAAACGCTATCAAATATACCGGTAACACTCCCTTGCTCGACAATTGGTTTTCTCGACCAGAAGTTAGCTATTCCGAGTAATTTGTCTACTTTGCATATTAAGTGGTCTGCCGGCAGAGCTACTTTGTTATTGGAAAGCCAGTTTAAACGACGCTGTATTGATGATAGATCTGTAATGTAAGCTTCAGTAGTCGCAATTGGCAATTCAACTAAGACGTCTTTTGAAAGCAGATATGCGTCAGGAACCTTGCTGTCAGCACCACCTAAGAAGATGAGGTAGTTAGGTGGGAGTTCAGCCATTGCTGAAGCAATTTTTGAGATGTAACTGCCAAATTCCTTGTGTAAAATTACATCATCTTCAAAGATTAATATTTTTTTGTAACCATGCGCCTCAGCATCTCGCCAGGCATGAATGTGTTTTAGTACTAAAGATATTTGCGCCATTGTCAGCGCTGATTTAACAAATGCTGTTTCTAGAAGTAGATTGTCTATTTCTGGAATGTCATATGAAAATATAAATTCATAGTTGATGTTATGTTTTTGCATTTCATTTTTGATGTGTGCTATGCGCGTGCTAAATGTTTTGACACTCAGAACATACACCTTGTCTACAAAAGTGTTAACCGAACTACTTAGATTGTCTGATTTATTAAACAAATTAATTTCACTCTTTTTAGAATTTAACTTAAATCAAGGTTAATGGTTATGCGATGCATTTTCCATGGATAAGCGAATTACTGCTTGCAAAAAATTAGTCTAGTTTAGTTATAGTTAGTCTAAGTGATTTTGATTAGACGAAAATGTTTTTTAGATAACTCAATGCCTAAAAGTCGTTCTAGCTTCATTGCCCATCGGTGCTTAAGCTCTCTTCTTGTGGGTTGATATTCAAGGTTTGGAGTGAAGTCTTTTTCAGCCTCATTATCAAGCCAAGATTTAACAATTTCAGGATGCTGTTCTTCAAAAGGCGTTAGGGCTTGCGGATCTATTTGATAACCATTAAAAAGAGGGTGGTCGTTCCCCCAGTACTTCTCCACACGCTTATTCTTTTCTCTCATGGCTGAAATGCTACGCACATGGCCATAATGGTAAATTGGTACATTTACTAATGCGGCTCGCGGATGCCGACCTTTTCTATTTTTATCCATGACCACCCAAAATAAGCCATCTGGTGCCCAGCTTCGGATGGTATTTCTAATTATTCTACATTCGCGCCTATACCATGCAGGGCTAGTGGCTAACCACTCTGGGCTTCCGAAGAAGTGGCGGTAATCAAAGGCAAGCGCTTCAACTTTAGGGTTATTAAGATGCTGCTCCATTGACGCACGAATTTTAGCTATATCATCTTCATGCAAAAGTTCATCACCTTCTAAATAGAAAGCCCAGTCCCCGGTGCAGTTGTATTGCGCAATCATTTTTTGTTGAGCATAAACAAAGCCACGGCTCTGCATTTTTTCATTCCAATAGGTCTGAATAATGACGATTTTGCTTGAGTTAATAGCCTGTATGCGAGCTAAAGTATCATCATCGCTATCCCCTACTGCAACCACAAACTCGTCACAAAGCGGCAGTGCAGAAAGGATGCTTTCTATGAATGGGTAACCAAGCAAGGTTCCGTTGCGAATAAATGTAAAACCGCTAACTTTCATATTCTGAAATTCTTTCTATGATTTATAGTTTTGAGTGCTACTTGTGGCTTTATTAAAGTTAATACTTCATTATTTACACCCCTAGTATATCCGATTGACCGTCATTATTAAGTTCTTAAACTAAGTTGGAGCCTTATTTGGAGAAGTATTGATTTGACCTAACCACCTGTATTTAGGATAATCGGGTCATAAGATTTTATTAAAGCGACGACAAGCATCATGAAGCAATCCCATTTAGAAGTTACTGAACGCATCATTGAGAAGAGCCGGCCAACCCGTACGGCTTATTTGCATCGTTTAGATGAAATCGTGAATAGGCAACGAGGCGCAGACCGTTTGGGTTGCGCTAATGTGGCGCATGCATTCGCTGCAATGCCAGCCAATGATAAGTTGCGTGTAGTCGTGGAGAAAGCCCCTAATATCGGTATTGTGACGGCCTACAATGAAATGTTGTCAGCCCATCAGCCTTACGTTAATTACCCTGATATTATCCGCAATGAAGCGCATAAGTATGGTGCAACTGTTCAAGTAGCTGGCGGTGTGCCTGCGATGTGTGATGGTATTACACAAGGCGAGCCTGGTATGGAGCTTTCCCTATTCAGTCGCGATACGATTGCTATGAGTACTGCCATAGCCCTCTCACATGATGTATTTGATGCGGCACTTCTTTTAGGTATCTGCGATAAAATTGTGCCGGGTCTTTTGATTGGCGCTTTGCAGTTCGGCCATTTACCGTGTGTGTTTGTGCCAGCGGGACCGATGAGTACTGGTATTGATAATACATCCAAATCTAAAGTGCGCGAGCTATATGCCCAAGGCAAAGTGACACGCGAGGAGTTGTTGGCTTCAGAGTCTGCGGCCTATCATAGTGCCGGCACTTGTACGTTTTATGGGACGGCAAATAGTAATCAAATGCTAATGGAGGCCATGGGTCTTCATGTACCTGGCGCAGCCTTCATTCATCCAAATGATGGTATGCGTGATATGTTGACGCGTGAAGCGGTTAAGTTGGTGCTAGAGAAAACTAAGAAGGATCAGTTTTCACCAATTGGTCGATTGGTCGATGAGTACGTGATTGTGAATGCCATGGTGGCCTTGTTGGCAACCGGCGGTTCAACTAATCACTTGATTCACTGGGTAGCCATTGCCCGTGCAGCTGGCATTATCATTGATTGGACCGACTTCTATCACTTAGCTAAAACAACGCCATTGTTAGCGAGTGTTTATCCTAACGGTAAGGCAGATGTGAATGAATTCCAATCTGCTGGCGGTCCAGCTTTTGTGATTCGCGAGTTAATTGATGCTGGCTATATGTTCGCTGATGTTTGTACTGTTTCACATGGTGGTTTGCGTGAATATGGCAAAGTGCCAACGAAAGAAAATGATAAGTTGGTGTGGAAAGATCTGCCGAAAGAAAGCATCGATGAAACTATTGTGCGAACTGCAGCATCTCCATTTAACGAATCAGGCGGCTTACGTTTACTAAAAGGTAATTTAGGCCGCAGTGTGATTAAGATTTCTGCAGTGCCTGAAGATCGCCACATTATTGAGGCGCCAGCCATTGTATTTGATGCCCAAGAAGAGCTGTTGGCTGCATTTGACCGTGGTGAGTTGGAGCGTGATTTTATTGCTGTGGTGCGTTTCCAAGGCCCTAAAGCCAATGGTATGCCTGAGTTGCATAAGCTGACGCCACCGTTGGCTGTGCTGCAAAACAAAGGATTTAGAGTGGCGATTGTGACCGATGGTCGCATGAGCGGTGCGTCAGGGAAAATCCCAGCGGCTATTCACTTAAGCCCAGAAGCTTCTGCCGGCGGCCCGTTAGCTAAAGTGCGTACTGGCGATATTATTCGTTTAAATGCAACAGTGGGTATGGTCAACGTACTTGTAGATGAGGATGAATGGGCGGAGCGTGCAGTGGCAGAGTTGTCTGATACTAAGCGCCATCAGAATGCACACGGCTTTGGTCGGGAGTTATTTGGTGGGATGCGACGCAATGTATTGTCAGCAGAAGAGGGTGCAATCACCTGGCTATAGTCGTTTAAAAATATAATTTATGCCGAGTAGGCTCAGTATTTTATGAGTAGCTCAACCCCAGTCAATCATCAATTAATTTTAACTTAGGTAGAAACATGAACACATTAGATTTAGCCAACTATGGCCCAGTCATTCCCGTCATCGTTATTAATCGCGTTGAAGACGCTGTGCCTATGGCCGCAGCTTTGCTTGAAGGTGGTATTCGTGTTTTAGAGATAACATTACGTACTTCATGTGCATTGGCCGGTATGGAAGCGATTGCTAAGGCTTTGCCAGAAGCTATTATGGGCTCAGGTACTGTGCGTAATCTGAAAGATGCACAAGCCTCTAAAGATGCAGGTTGTCAGTTTGCTGTGAGCCCAGGTTACACTAGTGAATTAGGTTTGTTTACCCGCAAGATTGGTTTGCCATTATTGCCAGGGGTTTCAACAGGCTCTGAAATCATGATGGCAAATGCTGATGATTATTACTTTTTGAAGTTATTCCCAGCGGTTGCAGTGGGTGGCATTAATTTACTTAAAGGGTTTTCTGGCCCTTTTGGTGATGTTAAATTCTGTCCTACTGGCGGCGTAACCGTGGATTCAGCACCACAATTTTTAGCTTTACCTAATGTAGTGGTTTGTGGTGGCACTTGGTTGACACCGGCTGATGCAGTCGCGCGTGGCGATTGGGCGCATATCACCAAATTAGCTAAAGAAGCGAGTGCTATTAAAGCGGCTTAATCGCAGCTTCACTTAGCACTTGATTTATAATTAGGGTTTAGACCTTAGAGATTTCTAAGGGCTAAACCCTTTTTTATTGGGATTGATTTTGAAGATTGAAATACAACAATATAAATCTATCGTGTTCGATTGCGATGGTGTGGTGCTGGACTCAAACGTGTTAAAAACGGAAGCTTATTTTCGTACCGCTAAGAACCTAGGTGCAAGTGACACGGAAGCACAAGCCTTGGTTGATTATCATGTGCGCCTAGGGGGGATTTCGCGTTATCACAAGTTTGATTATTATTTGCGCGAGATTTTGCAAAAGCCTGCTACAAAAGAAGCCATTCAAGTGTTATTGGATGAATTCGGTCGAGAGCTAGAGGTCGGCTTAATGCAGTGCGAGATGGCGGCAGGATTAGAAGCGCTACGAGCCATTACGCCCAATGCGCAGTGGTCTATATTGTCCGGTGGTGATCAGCAAGAACTTCGCAAATTGTTTGCTAATCGACATATCGATCATCTTTTTGATGGCGGTATTTTCGGCAGTCCAGATAACAAAGATGAAGTATTGGCCCGTAAAAAATCAAATGGTAATTTGCAATTTCCAGCCTTGTATATAGGCGATAGCAAGTATGATTATGAAGCTGCAACTAGAGCGGGTTTAGATTTTATCTTTCTGAGTAATTGGACCGAGGTTGCTGACTGGCACGACTTTTGTAGCAGCAATAAAATTGAGGTTTTGGGCTGTATTAGCGACCTTCTCGCTGCTTAGGTTAAGTTTGCAATCACGCGACTAGCTGGAATCTGTTTTAAGCAGTTCAAATGCCCTAGTGGGCATATTCTCTTAAAGCAAGGACTGCATTCCAGCCCTAAGTACTCCACTACGGCCTGACTATTCATCGGTGGTGTGTGATGGGGGTTAGATGATCCGTAAATGGCAATTAATTTCTTATCTAAGGCTGCCGCGATGTGCATCAGGCCAGAGTCATTGCTGACCACCGCCTCACACAGCGACATTAAATCAATTGCATCACTCAGCGCGGTTTTTCCACCCAAGTCTAGACATTGTTGGGACGTGCGTTGGTTGATCTCTGCTGTAACAGCCGCGTCTTTTTCAGAACCAAATAACCACACCTGCCAGCCTAGCTTTAAAGCTGAATTAGCCACTTCTGCATAATATTCTGCTGGCCAGCGCTTGGCTTCTCCATATTCTGCGCCTGGGCATAAACCTAATACTTTCCCCTTAGGCGCATTTAATCCCATCGCTTGCAACGCCTTTATAGCATTAGCTCTATTGGAAGATAATGCGGGGTTAGGGATGTTTTTAGGTAAATCTGCTCCTG
>Ga0316227_1000633_pt1 | contig 47813 bp, 33 predicted proteins | sample TBH18019metaG_FD_206012 | JGI IMG/M metagenome (GOLD analysis project Ga0316227, IMG submission 206012) | Freshwater microbial communities from Trout Bog Lake, Wisconsin, USA - TBH18019 | ecosystem: Environmental > Aquatic > Freshwater > Lake > Hypolimnion/Profundal zone | place: USA: Wisconsin... | reverse complement strand
ATAGTTCAGCAATGCCTGTTCTGCCACCAGACGTTCTTCGTCGTTCTCAAACTGCATGCGAGCCTCCGTGTTATCACCCACACCTCTACCCATCTTAACAAAAGTGCCTAAAATGCGCGCCACACCCCCTTCATAGCTGTTTCGTAGACCGTCCTTGCATCGGCATGCGGACTTGTTACAGTTATACATGCGGTCGGGAGCTGAACTTCCCGCCCTGTGGACATTGCAATGTAGTCGGATTCCATGAAAGGATTGAAACGCCCATGATTAAAGTGAAGTCGCGGGGGAGTGAGACCGTCGAACAGATGTTGCGGCGGTTCAAGAAAATGTGCGAAAAAGAAGGGCTTACCAAGGACATCAAACGCCTGGCATATTACGAAAAGCCCAGTGAAAAGCGCCGCCGTCGCACTCGTTCCAAGCCACGGATGAAGGTACTGCACTAACAGCATCCGGCGCGGCTTTTTCGCCCAGGTGAAACTGTCTGCTGAATGCCAGCGCGATGATCCGGGCCTGCGCTTGCGGTCCTCCGTATTAACAACGGTTCGTGAGGCCATGAGCAACATCAACGGCGCGGCCGTTCAAACCAACGGCTTGACCAAGATATACAAGGATTTCTGGGGCCGCGACAAAGTTCGGGCCTTAGACAATCTCTCGTTGACCATAAATCGCGGCGAGGTTTTCGGCCTGCTGGGTCCCAACGGCTCGGGCAAAAGCACCACGATTAAACTGCTGCTGGGTTTGATCTGGCCAACTGCCGGCTCGGCCACGGTCCTGGGGCACGACGCTGGCGACACGCGAATCAACGAGAAAATCGGGTTCCTCCCCGAAGAATCATATCTCTACCGCTTCCTCAATGGCGAAGAAACGCTCAGATTTTATGGGCGGCTGTTCAAGATTCCTCGGCGTGAGTTGAATCGCCGTGTGCCGGAGCTTCTGGACATCGTAGGCCTGGACCCCAGGAGCCGTAAACGCAAGCTGCGCGAATACTCCAAGGGCATGGCCCGGCGTATCGGGTTAGCCCAGGCCATGATCAACAATCCTGACCTGCTCCTGCTGGATGAGCCAACCACCGGACTGGACCCCATCGGCACACGCGAGATGAAAGACCTCATACTCTCGTTGAAGCGGCAGGGAAAGACGGTGATTCTGTGCAGCCACCTTCTGGCCGACGTGCAGGACGTATGCGACCGGATCACTATCCTGTATCGCGGTCGGATGCAGACACTGGGGCTGGTTCGCGAATTGCTCCAGGTAAAGGATGTGACCCAGGTCGAAGCCCGGGGCCTGGCGGCGCCACAGATAGACTCGCTGCGGCAGTTCCTCAAGGAGTTGGGAGCACCCGACGCGGTCATCACCAACCCCACCACCAGCCTGGAAGACCTCTTTGTCCGCATCGTCCGGGAAAAGACGCCGCCGGGACAATCATCCGTCGGCTCGCCGGAGGGCGCTCAAGCCGCGGCCCGATAGGTCCACCATTATGCGATCCGACGTCCCAATCCTCCAGGGAATCATCGGGACTGTGGCGGCAGTTGCCACCGACCTGCTGCACCTCAGCCCATCGCGCGCCTGGGCCATCGCTTCGGTTACGTTCCAGCAATCGTTGCGACGCCGGGTGCTCTGGATCACCCCGCTGGCCATCTTGGCGGTGATTGCCGTAGCCCAACTCCAACGCGCCGCCGACAATCAGGACGCCATACGCCAGACCGTCAAGTATTGTGTTTTCGCATCGGGGATGCTGGCGGTGATGGTGTCGATCATTCTGGCCTGCACCAATTTGCCCATGGATATCGACACCAAGGTCATCTACACCATCGTCACCAAGCCGGCCACCCGCCTGGAAATCGTACTGGGCAAGATCATCGGTTTCGGGCGCGTTTCCGCGGCACTACTGTTGATCATGGGCATCTTCTCCTTCGGCTACCCATTCCTGCGCGGCCAGGCCGCGCGGTCTGCCGACAGCCACCTGCTCCAATTGCTCCCGGCCAACAATCCCGACCGTCCGGCCATCGAACATTACGCCACCCAGGGATTACTGCACGCCAAAGTCTATGCCACCGTGCCCCTTCCGTCCCTGGCCGACGGCGAGCATCTGCCCAATCATTACCTGGAAATTTACGCGCCCAATCCTGAAACCGAAACGCCGCAAACGGCCCCCAACAGCCGCTGGATTGAGGGTAAACAGGCCCAGTCGATCCGCGTGCCCTACGACATCATGCCCGAGGTTCTGACTCCTCCGTCCGAAGGGGCGCCAAGTCCAAACCAGCCGGGCCTGATAATTACTCTTACCGTCCCCACCGTGTCGCTCTCGGGCGATGAGGTATGGCATCCCTATCCGAACATGCCGCCAACTACCGGGCCATCCCATCCGCTGGCGATTGTGCAACGCAGCCCGCTGCATTTTGCCCTGGGCGGATCGCCGCCGGGGATCTGGGTGGAAGTTCTCGATGCCAACGGCGACACCCTAATTAACCACAAGGATTTCCAGCACCTGGATGAGACCTCCGGTGTGTGGTTGCCCGGCAGCGCCGCCGATCTGCCCACCAGCGCGTTGGCTTCTAAGGTTACGGTGATGATTCCGGCGTCCGCCGTCGAGGCCATTGGCAGCGCTATCGCCAAACGGTCGAACCCGCTGGTCAAGCGGATATACGTCAGCGTGAACGGCCAGACAACGGACGTGGAATATGGGGCGTTCCCCGGCAGCGTGGTCGTGTATAGTACCCGCCTGCAACGCATTTTGACACCGGCGAACGATGCGTTCATAGACCAGACTTGGCCGATATTCCAGGGATTGCGTTCCATCCGGGGTGCCGAGCAACTGCGCGGGACGGCCAATGCGGCCCTGGCGCCGGTCGGAGTATATCATTTCAACGCCGCGGAGCCCTCGGCGAATCAAGACCGGGTAAATGCCGAGTTCCGCGTGGTCATCGAGCGTGACAGCAATGCGGCACGCAGCGATCGCGATGATCCCACGGCGATTTCCTTCCAGGTTTACAATCGCTCCAACAGTTGCATGTACCCGCCCATCCTCCAGACCATTGAGACCGGGCGAACGGCGTTTTTCTCCATACCAGCCGGCGAACTGGCCTCGGGCCGCTTCGACGTCATGTTGCGTTGTTTGACCACCGGCCACTATCTGAGCCTGCACAGCGATTCGCTGAAACTGGTCCGCTCTGACCACAGCTTCGCCCTCAACGTATTCAAGAGCATGTTTATCCTGTGGCTATTATCGCTGTTGGTCATCATCATCTCGGTGTTTTGCAGCACCTTCCTCTCCTGGCCCATCGCCATCGTGTTGACCTTGCTGCTGCTGGGAGCACGCTGGGGCGTGGACCAACTTAGCGATGCCATGGGCCCGGAGCTGGGGAGAACGGTAACTACCGACCTTTTTCCCAAAGACATGAGCCCTGGAGCCATCCGGGCCGTGGACCAGACGGTTGTGGGCCTAAGTACGGTCTTGAAAGAATTCGCCCGCGTCCTGCCCGATCTTTCCCGCTTCTCAGCGTTGGAGTCCATTGAGCGCGGCATCAATATCCCTATGAACGTGCTGGAAGAGTCGGCGCTGGTGACGTTGATTTTCGGGCTCAGCCTGACGGCGTTGGCGTATCTGTTCTTGAGGCTCAAGGAGGTGGCGCCGTGAGCCTGCTGAGATGCGTCAACCAAACGCCGTCCACCGGCTGCCACGCCAGGCGCAGCACGATTGCTCTGGTCATCGCCCTGTCCCTGCTGGCCACCGCCGGCATGCAGGCTCTGGTCCAGAAGGAGAGACATCGCCTGGTCAAGCCGGCTAGCGTTTCGGCCAGCCTCAACAGTCTTAACAGTTTTTCACTTTCCCTGCTGCTGGGCGGATTGCGCGGACCGCTGGTGATGTTCCTGTGGACCAGCAGTGAAAGCCAGAAACAGGAACGAAACCTCGACGACTTCGACAGCAAAATCGAGATGATCCGGCTGCTCCAGCCAGAGTTCGACACTGTCCACATGTTCCAAATTTGGAACAAGGCATACAACGCCAGCAATATGATGGCGAGCAACTCCAACAAGTACATCACCATCCTTGACGCCATACGCTACGCCCAGGACATCAACGCCGAGCGTCCCAACGACATCAATATCATGACCACTCTGGCCTCGGTTTATTTTGAGAAGCTGGGCAACAGTCAGGAAAAGGAGTACTACGCCCGCAGGGTAAGGGCCGACAGCTTCGCGCCGGTTCGCGTCACTGTGCCTTTGGCCATGGTTGGCGATCTTGACGCCGCTTTGTGCAAAGCGGGCTATCCGGAGTCGGTGCCCCGAGTGATGCGTGACCAGGCTGCCGGAACAGCATCGCTGCTGATGGACAAGACCGCCTACGACGCCCTGCGGATGCTGCTGCACGGGCCTTCCGTCCGCTACGCCAGCGACATGGATGCGGCCGAGCTAAAAAACAGCGTCAGCAAAGCCATACGCCTGGCTCCGGTACTCGATCTACACGGAAACATCCTGCCGGAAATGCTCAAGCCGGATACCAACCTACACCGCCCGGCCAATGTCTCCGAAGGAGGACAATGGAATACCGGCGCACCGCTTCAATACCTCGAAAAATATCAGCGCGCTGCCGACGTCGAGAATCGCCCGGCTTTCCCCTACGGCATTTCTCCCTTGGCCCTGGGCTACAATTATTATAAACAGGCCCAGATACTCCAACGCAACACCGGCCAAAGGCATCTTCAGTTGGGTCCGGCGATTCTTGATCATCAGCCTGCGATCTGCTTAAAGATGTGGGCCGAACATGAATTAGAGTGGGCCCATCGCCGAGAACTGCGTGGCTGGGGTGGCACTGAGGCCCAGGACTTGAGCGTTTCCCAGATTTCCGCCATGCCGGCGGTGGCTAGCGCCTCCATTCCCTATGACAAGGCCTTCACTGATCCTGCGGCGATAGAGGAAGCCATCTATAGCGAAACCCTGGCCGCCTCCCTGGCTGGCGATGCCTTCGACGAATACACCCGTCACCTCAGGGAATACGGCCTGGGATTCAACAACTTTCTGTCGCACCGCGACATGGTCACGGCTACCAGATCACTGGCCCTGGCGGATATTGCTTACCTGAGCCTGGCCAAGGCGTCACAGGCCTATTCCCAGGCGATGCCGCAGCAGCGTAACGCTCTTCAGGATCACGCACGCACCCTGTACCAGAAGGCCATTGATGCCTATGAAATCGTAATTCTGCGCTATTATATCGACGATGTGACCGCCTCCATGATACTCCCGCAAGGCATGTTACGTACCAACATCGGCGATGAGACCCACTCCATTGCCTCCCCGGAACTTGCCGATTTGCTGCATCGCGCCCGCAAGGCCATCGCTCAGCTCGCCGGCCAGGGAGTGCGCCACTATGATCCTGCTGAGGATCGGGTGTTGTTCGAACGCTGGCTCCGGCGTGGCACGGATCGCTTGGCGATACTAAGCGTGGGCCACTGATTTCTGACGTACCGGCACGGCATTATTTCTGGGCAGCTGCGCACCCCCATCACTAGGCTCTGCCCATAAGAACTGGCTGTCTTAAAAAATACCATGCGTGACGTGATCTTCTTGTTATTCCCCCCACTCAGGATTTCCACGTCTATTCTAATGTGCATAGAACTTGCCCAAAAAGGCAGATGATGTTCTACTATACTTTCTGATGTTGCTGGAGACAGCCTTGCGCGATCCATACGCTGCCGGAACCAGTGTTCCCGCGAGCCACTGAGGAGCCTCTCATGTCTATGCCATTGCGTCGGACTATGCCTCTGCTGCTTGCTGCCATCAGTCTCGTAACCCTTGCCGCTGGCTGCCAGCAGAACAAAAAGGCAGCCAACCAGTTGCCCCAGGCAGCCGCGGAAGAACGCATCGATACCCTCCGAGCTCACTACAGCCAGATAGAGCCTGCCATCGTCGTTGGTCGCGTGGCCGCGGTGAATGCCGCCACTACTCTGACTGCGGTCTCCGTGCCCACCGATGACATGCCAAAATTCAACATCGGCATGATACTCACCTTCATGGATATTAAAGACGGCAGCGCCGTCAACTTTGGGCCCATTATCGCCATCACCAAGGGCTATCTTGTAGTCAGGTACGACGATTCCCAAGGCAAACGTGCCCCCGAGGCCAACGATGCCGTGCTGTACCTGAAGTGACCGGCTACCAGACGCCACCCCCGCCGCATATCGCGGCCTTTGCTCAACTGGCTCCCCATGAGTTCGTCCACTCCCCATTTGATTTTGGCCAGTGCCTCGCCGCGTCGCCGGGAGTTGCTGGCGGAGGCTGGGTTCGACTTTGTGGTTGAGCCAGCGGATATCGATGAATCCGCGGCGTCATCCAGTCTGGCTCCTGCGGAGTTGGCTCTCCATCTGGCCTTGGCCAAGGCTCAGGCCGTTGCCGCGCGTCATGGCGACGACGTGACGCTTGCTGCCGACACCATCGTCGCCCGGGGCAGTCAATACCTGGGCAAGCCCACGAATGCCGATGCCGCCCGGGCTATGCTGCGGTTGCTTTCCGGCACTACTCATTCAGTAATCACCGGAATAGCCGTCATCCATCCCTCTGCGAAATTCAGCATGTCCCGCGCCATAATCTCCATGGTGCGGATGCGCAGCCTCGGCGTGACCGAGATCGATCGCTACATCTCCGACGGCGGCTGGCAAGGCAAGGCTGGCGGCTATGGCATTCAGGACCATGACCCGTTTGTCACCTGCACCAGCGGCAGTCACAGCAACATAGTTGGTCTGCCGTTGGAGGCGACCGTTGCCCTGTTGGCTCTTGCCGGCATCGTTCCCCGACTTTAAGCAAACCTTAAACGGAGATTTGTCTTGCGGTGCTGGCCGGGGTTGGCCATGATGGATTACATGAATTATCCGCGCGTACACAGTGTGCTTGTCTCCCTTCTGCCACTACTGGCTTTGTTTCCCCAGGCCTGTGGAGGTGCTGCGCCGACGCCAAAAGATGAAACCGATCTGCCCGCTGTTCAGATCTGTATCGGTTCCACAACTTTTCAATTGGAAATAGCGTCAACCGAAGCTCAGCGCAACAAGGGCCTCATGTTCCGCGCCGTCATGGCCAAGGATCATGGCATGGTCTTCGTGTTTGAGAACGAAGAGGAGCGTGCCTTCTGGATGCGCAACACGCTGATTCCACTGCAGATACTCTACATGGATGCGAAGGGCCAGATTATCTCCATCAAGTCGATGAAACCCCAGGACGAAACCCCCGTTCCCAGCGACGGCTCAATACTGTATGCGATCGAGTTGAACGACGGCGCGGCGACCGCCGCGGGCATCAAGGTCGGCGACAAGATCGCCCTACCAGATGCAGTAATCAAAGCCATCCCCAAACGCTGATACAATACAGTGGTTTATCTTGATCCCCTCCTGGCAACTGGCCCGCATGGATTCGAACCATGACAAAGTGATCCAGAGTCACTTGTGCTACCGTTACACTACGGGCCAATTTGCAGGCATCTTATTCGGAAGGAGTGCGGCGTCAAGAGTCATGTTTAGTGACGCATCCCGACTGTAAATCAAAGAAGGAGACGCCATGGCAAATTATAAGGATCATGCCCGCTGGGCAAAGTACATCCCAACCCGGAGACCAAGGCGGCTCGCTAGCCGACAAATGGAAGTGAATTAATGTGGTTTGCGGCTATTCCTTCTTTTCCTGCAAGCTCAAAGTCACCGTACTGTCAAGCTTTTCCTGCCGCCAACATCATTCCCTGTCTCCCTGTTGACGTCAGGTGCCCGCATTGACCGAATCACGCCTGCCTCTACAATGGCAGGGCGAATCATGTAGATGGCCATGCCGCAAATTTTCAAGGAGCCGCCTGTGTTGAAACTCGCCGCGTTCGCTGATGAAATCTCGCCCAACATCGATGAACAGATCCGCGTGTGCAAGGAACACGCCGTAACTCACATCGAGTTGCGCTCGGTGAACAAGATAAACGTGCTGGACCTTGACCAACCGCTATGCACTGAAATCCGCGCCAAACTTCAGGACAATGGCATGGGCATCGCCGCTATCGGCAGTCCCATCGGCAAAGTCAAGATCACCGTTCCGTGGGCCGAACACTTCGAACGTTTCAAGATCGCGGTTGACCTGGCGGAGTTCTTCGCCACGCCGCTCATCCGCATCTTCAGCTATTATCCGCCCGAAAAGGATCAGGATATCCGCCTGCACCGTGACGAGGTGATGAAACGCATGGCCGCCAAGGTCGAGTACATCAGAAATCGCAACGTCTGCTTGGTCCATGAAAATGAACACGCCATCTATGGCCAGAATGGCAAGGAATGTCTGGATATCATCCGCACGATCAACTCGCCTAAATTGCGCAATGCCTTCGATTTTGCAAACTTCGTCGTCGATGGGGAGAATCCCCTGATTAACTGGCCGATGCTCAAGCCCCATACCATCCACATTCACGTCAAGGATGCGTTGATGAAGGACCGCAAGATCGTTCCCGCCGGGGCCGGCGATGGGCAACTCGAGGCAATCCTGGTGGATGCGGTCAAAAGCGGGTACAGCGGGTTCCTGACCCTTGAACCGCACCTGACTCATGGGGGACAGTTCGGTGGCTTCACCGGGCACGAAATGTTTAAAATTGCCGCCGACGCACTGAAGGCCATCTGTCGCAAAAACCACCTGCCTCTGGCAGGACTGTAGTCCGATTATTCCCCGGCCGTTGTCGCTATGCGCAACAACCGGATATTCAGGCGGCGTGTGGCGTCGGGGAAGGTAACGTCGTGAAACATCTGAATGTTCGACTCTCCGGGCGTAGTGTGGCGTCCGTGCCGTCGTGGCCGCAGGATCCGCCGAATTTGCGCGCCTTGGACGCAAGCATGAATGGGGCGAGTGACAAGCAATCCGCCGCCAGCGATGCATCCGCTGCCATCTCGACCGCCGACCTCGACAACTTTATAGCCTTGTTGGCGAAGCCAACGCGTGACGGGAAAGCGAATATAGGGCAGGTGCCGACGTTTGAGGGGCTGGAGACATGGATCGAGCGATTAGGGGTGGCGGGCGTGCGGGCAGACAGGGCCGGTAGCCCTGATCTTCTTGGGCAACTCAAGCAGGCCACGGGCCAAGCAGTGGACACTGTCGTCTGCAATCTGCTGGACGATGATCCAGGTCTGCGGCTGAACAGCGTACTGGCAGCACGTTGGGGGGCCGTGGTAGTGGCTGGCGCGCAGTTCCTGACCCGGCTGACGGAGGCTCGCCGGCTGTTCATCGTTGTCGAAACCGGGTCGCCATCGGGGTGGTGGTCGGACATGATTTCGGCCTCTGGCCGGGTGGGGGCAAGAATGTTGGCTCTGGCCAACGATTATCCGCTGGCCAATCCCTCCCTGCTGCTGCACGCGCTGCTGGGACGCAGACTGCGTCCGGGAAATCTGCCTACGCAGCAAAGAGTACTTATGATCGATGCCGCGACAGCCATCGCCGTGGGCCGGATCGCTGCCCATCGCCAAGCCATGTCGCACGTGCCGCTGGCGGTTCGCGACCATTTGTGTCAGTCCACGCACTATCTGCTGGTTCCCCTGGGCACGCCGGTGCGGGACGTTGTCGATGGCCTGGCTCCGCCGGATACGCCGCCGTCGGCCCTCACGCTCAGGCATGCCGGCTTGGTGTTTATGGGACACATCTTGCGGGACAATATAGCATCTTCACATGCGGTGATCGGCCATGGCGAGTTGACGATGCACTTGTTGCCCAACCGCACTACAATGCTTGCCGATCCGTGCATTCGCTGCCACTGGTGCGCCGAAAGCTGCCCGGCGCGCGTGCAACCCGCGGGACTGCTCGATGCGGCTCAGAGCAACGACCTGACCATGGCCCGCCGCTACGCCCTGGACGGGTGCATCGAATGCGGCGTGTGCAGCTACGTATGTCCGTCGAAGCTGCCGTTGCTGGCGGGTATCCGTGTACTCAGGCGACTGGCTGGCAGTGTTGATAAATCGTTGGAAAGGACTGCCGCCAGATCATGAGTTCCTTGCCTCCTTATCATCTGGCCCCCGCCATGCCCGGCAGCATCGCTGTTCCTGTGCAATTATCGCATGTTCCCGCGGCACTGGGATCCGTGCGACCGTTCCTGACTCACAGCGGAATAACCGTTGGCCGCTATTGTCTGCTTCACGCCGCCGGGATCATGTTGCCAGTTACCGCCGGACTTCTCCTGTACGGTTGGCGGGCATTGGGATTGATCGTGATCCTATGCGCCAGCGCTGTACTGACCGTCTTGCTCTTGCGAATCATCAACGGGCAAGGCCGGAACCTGCGCCTGCCGCATGTCATGCACATGGCGACTATCCTGTCCCTGATGCTGCCGGCCCATCTGCTTGCCGACGGCCGGAACCTTTCCAGCATACTGCCAGCTTCGCTTTGGGCGACCATACCCGCTGCGGGAGTTCTGCTGGTCCTGCTGATTCGGTTCCTGGGTTCATCATGTATTCATCCGGCTCTAGCCGCCTACATGTGCTTGCTTCCGGCACTGGGGCCGTGCATGGTTCCCCACTGGATATTGCAACGCAATCATTTATTCTCAGGAGACTTGGTCAATGCCAAGACCACGACAGGCCCGGTCGAGATTGGGGATGGTTGGGTCCACATGCCCGTAGCTGCAGGCAGCGACTCATTATGCATGGAGGCGGTCTCCGAGCGCCTTTGGCTCTATTCAGGACACCTGGACAAGAGCTGGTCGTCGCTGGTGAATAGCCTGACGCCTTTGGAAGACCTGATCATTGGCGGACAGCCGGGTCCCATCGGAACCACGTCGGCAATAGCGGTCATCATCGGGGGATTATTTCTGATCTATCGCGGCGTTATCGACTACCGTATCCCGCTGTTGATCATTCTGACAGCCATGGCATCGTTTCTCATCCTGCCGGTACCGGTGGGAATCTCCACAACCAAAGTCCAGTGGACGTGGCTGGCCATGCACCGGGCAGCGGTCGGTCCCGCTCTGGCGCTGACCTTCTCCGACTACGAAATACTGGCCGGCCCCATGCTCTTTACGGCTTTCTTCCTGGCCACAGCCTCCGCCATTAGGCCCATGACTCGCCGAGGCCGGGTCATATATGCCGTGCTCCTAGGGATTCTCGTGGCGATCTGCCAACTCTATCTGTCGGTGGCATACGGACCATATCTGGCACTGCTGGCCGTGGGCCTGCTGACACCCCTGATGGACCGGACATTCCGCACGCATTCTCTCCTTGTTGCCAGCTAAGAACATGCGATGACTTCAGACGCCAAAGTCCGCAAGCGTCCAGACATCAAATCGACATTACAATTCCAACCGCCCAAATCGCCAGGGAGCGTAGTCGGAAAACCCAACCCATGACCAGATATAATGTCCTAATACTGTATGGCGGTTGCGGCATAGATGCAGGCCGAACTGGTCTTTTTCGCGGATAGGTCGATCTGGCGCCAAGGTGGCCAGATCTAGAACAATATCCACCGTCCATCCGTCACTCTGACGCATGACACGCCTTCGGCATTTTAGCGTCGCGGGCCCTGCATGCGATTCGGAGGCGCAGAAGGCCCCGGCTGGATTCAGCTGCAACTGGTAATATCGCTGTTGCTTTCCTTCCACGTCGAGGTATACCTCCACTGATTCCTCAGACCACATCGCATTGTTGCCATCCGCGTCAATACGATTGTGAATTTTATCCATTTCCGGTTCCTGACACTCGATACGCAGCGCCAGTTCAGTTTGACTCACCATGGCGCTGACAGCGGTGCGGACGGGCGGAGTTCCGGCAGTATTCCGGTCATAAAAGACATCAGAGGCAACGGCCGCCAGCCACAGCCTGGTCGCCTGAGCGCTATCCAAGGCGGGGATTTCCTCGACACGCAGTGCTTTGAGCTTCGGACGCGGCGCATCGGGCGCGGCAAATTGTTTCTCAAGGGCGCTATGGCGGTCCTCAGCCCCGCCGTGAACAAGGAACGGCTGGGTCCAGGCCATCTGACTTCCCTGTCCATAGCATTGGACGCGGAAAAACGGGCTGCCGCGGTTGCAGGCATCAAAGTATAGGTCTGTGCCACTTGCCTTGGCCAGTCGCGCCCCGTATTGACCATAGACCTCAATTTCCTGAGCGTTGGAGGCCACCACATGCAGGATGGTGGCTTTGGTTTCAATCGCCTCGATTGTCACTCCCGTAGATGCATAAAAGGCGCCGGCTTTTAGTGCCGCGAGGATTTCCACGGCATCGACCTTGCTCTGGGCGACCTGCACCACATTCCAGCCGCGAGCATCATGGTTGGGACGATGGGAATCATCATTAGCCAGCCCCCAGACCATTCGCCCCGATGACAGCAGCCTGTCCCATTTGTCGATAGCCAGGCCAGAACCTTCCAGATCAACGCATACCCCATTGAATATCTCCATGCCCGCATAGCCACTCAACCTCGCCATTTCTTCTAATGGCCAGTGATTCCATTGGCTTTGCCAGTTGGCATGATTCAGAACCGCCATGCCCCCTTCGCCATTGACTTGGTCGATTACCTTCTGCCGGTCGGCATAAGCTTCTATCCGGCGCCAACCGCCTAACTGCAGCATGTGCGAGCCAAAGGCGGAGACCTCGTTACCGGGAAGAAACACCAGGCCCCGGTCATCCAGGCCGCTGTAATCCGCGAAAACATCATGATCCGTAAGAGCCAGGAAGTTGTACCCTCCAGCGGCATAGGCATCGACAACTTCCTGAGGCGAGCGACTGCCATCCGAACAATTTGAATGGGCGTGAAGATTTCCCTTGAGCCAGATATATTTCCGGCCGGGTTGCCGGGCGTATGGATTAACAATCGTCAACGGCATGGCGTAAGCGGCTCCTTTCGACAATTTTAACGACCCCGGTCATGTTAGCAGCGTGTAACGGCCTCCGCTATGCCTCCCACTGCCGATACCGAATGCCGAAATCGACGGCGCATGCGGATGCGTGTAATCGATCTGGCCGATCCTGTTCAGAGGGCTGCGGAGATTGTATAGTCGCAGACACATGGCCAAACGCATCGCCATTCTCGGATCGACCGGATCGATTGGAACCAACGCCCTGGAAGTCATTGAACATCTAGGCGATGGCTACCAAGTGACGGCACTAAGCGCCCACCGGCAAAGCGCCAAGTTGCTGGAACAGGTTCGCCGGCATAAACCGACGGCGGTGGCCGTGACCGATGACCGAGAGGTGGAACAGATTTCCACTGCTCTGCGAGGCAGCGGGGTAACCGTCTATAGCGGGAAGAGGGCACTGGAAGACCTGGTCTGCCGTGATGATGTGGACACGGTACTGGCGGCGATCGTAGGCGCGGCCGGATTGCCGGCGGTACTGGCCGCGGTGCGCAGCGGCAAATCGCTGGCCCTGGCGAACAAGGAAGCCCTGGTGGTAGCCGGTTCCTTGTTGATCCCCGAGGCCCGCGAACGGGGTGTGAGTATTCTGCCGGTGGATTCGGAGCACTCGGCGATCTTCCAGGCCGCGCAGTGCGGCCGGACCAACGAAATTAAACGGGTGATCCTGACCGCCAGCGGAGGCCCGTTCCGCAACCGACCGCTGCAGGACATCGAACGGGCGACGCTGGCCGATGCCCTCAACCATCCGACCTGGCGGATGGGCAACAAAATAACCATCGACTCGGCCACAATGTTCAACAAGGTATTGGAGTTTATCGAGGCCTGCTGGCTTTTCGACCTGCCTCCGGAAAAGATCGACATCGTCGTGCATCCGGAATCGGTGGTGCATTCGATGGTGGAGTTTATTGACGGTTCGGTGCTGGCGCAACTGTCGCCTCCGGACATGCGGACGCCCATCCAGTATGCCCTGACCTATCCGCAGCGAGTGGACGGAATCAGCCGCAAGCTGGACTTGAGCAAGCACCTGACGCTGAATTTCTATCCCCCGGATTACGAGCGGTTCCCGGCGCTGAAATTGGCCCGGGAAGTGGCCAGGCGTGGCGGGACGTGTGGAGCGGTGCTGAACGCCGCCAATGAAGCCGCCGTCGCCGCCTTTGCGGCCGGAAAGATCACCTTTGGTGGCATCACCAGGACGGTTAGGCATACAATAGAGGCGCATCTGGTTCAGGCGCATCCGACCTTGGACGTTCTTTCTGAGGCGGATCGCTGGGCGCGAGCTACTGCGGACCGGTATATTGTCGAAGGCGCCGCCGGCGCGACTAAGGACTGCAACTAACGGATTGCCCGCATGCAACACATTCTTCATGCCCTGAGCATCGCCGCCTTGATATTCGGCTTTGGTTTCATCGTGTTTTTCCATGAGCTGGGGCACTTTCTGGCGGCCAAGGCCGTGGGTATCAAGGTGGAGCAATTCGCCATCGGATTCTTCACCGCCGTCTGTTCCTGGCGACAGGGCTTGGGGTTTCGCTGGGGTTCAAGCCGCAGGGAATATGAGGATAAAATACTCGCGTATCTCCGTGAGCATCAACTGGCCGACAAAACCGTCACCTCTGCAGACGCTGTGGCGGCTTCGGGACGCCGTTCCACGGAAGGCGATTCTGGGGACCAGCCAGCAGCGCCAGACAATGAACGCAACGAATTTTCCGACCCGGAACTTTCGGCAGTCGCCGCCAAACTGGGGCTTGGCGAAACCGAATATCGCCTGAACTGGATCCCCCTTGGCGGGTATGTGAAGATGCTAGGCCAGGACGATATGATGCCCGGCGCCGAAGTCGATGACCCGCGTGCGTACAACCGCAAGTCGATAGGGGCGCGGATGTTCGTCGTCTCCGCGGGCGTCATCATGAACGTCATCCTCGGGGCCCTGCTTTTCATGGTGCTGTTCTTGATCGGATTCAACTCGCCGCCGCCCGTAATTGGCAGCGTGCTCAATGGGTCGCCAGCCCAGCGTGCCGGGCTCCAGGTGGGCGACCGCATCCTCTATATCAATGGACAGCGGATGTATGACTTCACCAAAATCATGCTTGCCAGCGCCCTGCTGCGCCAGGGGCATGACGCCGAAGTGGTGGTCAACCGGCCAGGCATCGCTCATCCCCTGACTTTCCACGTGCGACCCCAGCCCATGGGCAAAGGCGAGAAGGGGTTGCTGGCCATGGGCATGGGCCCCAGTTACGAACTGCGTGGCCCCAAGGTATCGGAAGCCGATGCCAACGTCGAACGTTTGATGCATGACCCCAATCTGGTCTACCAGGAACCCGGCGGCGAGATACTGCCGGGTGACTCTATCATCGCCATCAATGGCTCGCCTCTGCTCGATGAAGATCTTAAAGACTATGGACTGCTCTATAGGGCAATTCAACAGGCCGATGGCAAGCCCGTTGAGGTGACAGTCGTCGGTGCCGACCAGAAGGTTCGCACGATAATGGCTATGCCGCATTTCCAGTCGTATTTCGCTGGCGATTTGTCGATTGCCGGCATGGAATTGTCGCCGCTGGTGCAGGAACTTAAGTCGGATATGCCATCCTCGGGCGGGCTGCGCCCTGGAGATGTCATCATTTCATCCCACATCGACGGGAGTTCCGATGCCACCTACGCCAACGGCCTGGCCATTGATGAGTTTATAGACCTGGCGACCCTGGCTCATGCACAAAGCAAAAAAGTGGACGCTCTGGTCTTGCGTAAAGGCGCAACCGGCGGGCCTGTAGCTATTTCCGGCCTGGACCCCAAGGTGGCGCTGCCGGATAACAAATACGGATTTGGCATCGGGGTCGGAGTCGATGAAACGCTGCCGCGGGTCGCAGGCGTGGCACCGGGAAGCCCGGCGGCCGAGGCGGAAATTCCGCGCGGCGCCACTATCACCAATGTCGATGGTGTGGCCATCTATAACTGGTTCCAGGTTCGTAATGCACTGACCGTGCCCGGCGAGCACCTGTTGAATTTTACCATGCCCAACGGCGAGGAACGCAGCGCCAACATGACGCTTTCAGCCGCAGCCGCCGGCGATATTGCCGCGCTGACCCTCATATCGGACCTCGTCCGCGAAGGCGAACTGCGACCGCTTACCGAACCCCGCAAGACCTCCAACCCACTGATTGCCGCCGCTTGGGGCGTCACCGAAACACGCGACTTGATCCTTCAGTTTTATGCCACGCTGACCAGAATGGCCGAGGGCTCCGTGCCCGCCGGCAGTATGATGGGACCACTGGGTATCATCGGGGCCGGAGCTGGTTTCGCCGAGCGCGGCATCGACTGGCTGATATGGTTCCTGGCCCTTATTAGCGCCAACCTGGCGGTGGTGAATTTCCTTCCCATAATCACCATCGCCGACGGCGGATTGTTCATGTTTCTGGTCGTGGAAAAAGTCCGGGGGCGACCCCTGGCGGCGCGCACCCAGGCGGCCTTCCAGTTTTTCGGCCTGGTACTCATCATCAGCGTCTTTCTCATGGTGACATACCATGACATTCTGCGGATGCTGCATCCCTTGCGCTAAATGGGAAGATGAGGCTGTTGAAGACAAAAAACCTGATTGGGACAAACCGCCTCAGCCCTTCATCATAAGCGATTCAGATGCTGCCGGGAACATTGGATGCCGAGACATATTCCACAAGCCGTTGGGGATCGGTTAGCGAAGCCTGGAGTATCCCGCGTTGCTCGTCGGTCCACCATCTGGGGCGTTGGTAGTCGCTATCTATACCATTGAAACGGCGACGGATCGCATTCCGCACACCCTCCAGGCCATGATCGGTTGTGGCGATGGTTTCGATTGCCCCGTCGGCAATTGCCCAAGGTGGCATGGCTAGATCGCATTTATTCAGGATTCGCAGCCCACGGGGAAAAAGTTCGACAACCCTGGCTTGTTCAGCAGGATCAGCCGTGGCGTCAAGCACCACGATTACCAGGTCCGCAGTGTTCAACTCCCGGCCCCCACTCTCAATCGCGGTCGCTTCGATGCGCTCCGTTATCGGCCGCAAACCAGGAGTATCGATGAGCATGACCGCCAATCCGTCTATATCGGTCATTTCTCCGACCCAGTCGCGGGTCGTCCCCGGGGCATCGGCGGTGATGGATCTTTCCTGGGCAAATAGCCGGTTGGCTAGTGTGGATTTCCCACTATTAGGCGTGCCAGCTATGGCCACGCGCGGCGGATGCAACAGCCAGAACAGACCGTCGTCGCTCAGGAGGGCCGGCACGACCGTGCAAAGCTCTTCGACGGCCAGTTTCCTCCACGCTGCCGGTTGGGCCAGCAAACTTCTCAATGACTGCTCCGTACGCGCCTGCGGAATGTATCGCAGTACCTCGCGCTCGATGGCTGAATCCGCATCAACGACATACGGCGACAATAGTTTTTGCGACAAATGGTCGATGTGGAAACCAGTTCGCTCCAGAAGATCCAATACCCGTCTTAGTATCCATGGGCCTCCATGCAGACTTATATCCGCTGTGGTCTGCACGCCATGCAGCACGATGACGCAGTCGTCGATAATCTGGTCGCCGTCGCGCAGGATAGTATGAACGCACCGGTTCGCCGCCGGCGACCGCTCCACGTGCCCGGCCAAAAATTCCTCTACCCCGGTTCCCACCAGACGAACCACCGCAATAGCTCCCGAACCCGGTGGCGTCAGGACAATAGCTTGGCCAGCATTCATGTTTCAACCATTGGCCCTCAACCAACCACTGGCCACTGTCCGTCTACGTGCCCTGTCGGATATGGTGCTCCGCATAAGCCAGGGCAATGCCATAAAGCGTCAAATCCGGCGAAATAGCGTGCATCAATTCCCAGTCGCCGAAAAGAGTGGCCGCGTCCCCACCCGTGCCGATGATCTCCGGCCACGTCCCCAACGAGGTCGCATAGTTCTCGGCAATCTCCTTGAGCATGCCGCGGATTCCATAATACACGCCGTGGAGCATTGCCTGCTGGGTATTTAGACCGAAATATCCCTCGGGACGAGCCAATTCCACCTGCGGCAGGCAGGCCGTCTTTTCGTGGAGCGCGGCCAGCATGATTCGTGCCCCGGGGGCTATAGCCCCGCCGACGAATTCCCCTCGCTCATTGCACAGGTCAATGGTGATCGCTGTTCCGGCATCCACTACGATGCACGCCTTGCCAAGTTGCTCGTAGGCCGCAGCCACATTCAAGACGCGATCCACGCCGGTTTCGGAAGGCATCTGCGTCAAAACCTTGATTGGCAAATCCACCTCACGCCCTGCCCATTGGATTTTACAGCCGGTGATCTTGGCGATCAGGTGCTCCAGCGGCTCGGCCACGGCCGGATTGACGCTCGCCCCGGCTACCGCCGGTGCATCCGTATCGGACAGTTCTTTCCACACCTCGGCGATGCGCTGAGCCCACTGGTCGCGCTGATCGTGCCCCAGCCGTGTCACCGACTGAAGTTCACCGGCCACGAAGGCCCCCAGCGCCACCCGCGTGTTTCCGACATTGACTACCATCAGATTAATGTTCATGGGACAATGGCCTCTATCGGAGTCGAACCGATATGCCCTTGCGGGCGATGGATTTTGAATCCATTGCGTCTGCCAATTCCGCCAAGAGGCCGCGAAGGCGTTGTCCACGAAAGCAACGCCACTTCTGGGCATTCTACCGAGAATCCCCGCTATGGCAACTTTAGTTCAGTTCCGCAGTTTTGAGGATGGGGAGAATCGTAATATCGCAAGTCATGTTGTTGCGCCTCTATTTGACGGTCAACAGGTAAGGCGTAACCAGCATAACCGGCCGGTTCTGGAGAAGCTGAATCATCTGCATCTGCCGGGCCGCAAGGCAGCGGAGGGACGACGGCATGGTTCGCAGGATTGAGTCCGGCGCGATGGTCATTTTTGTATGGAATGGCATGGCGGCATCGGCTGCGCCGCCGCCGGCCAGTATGTCGCCCAGCGTCCGTGCCGCCGGAACCACCCGGACCACGTACTTGCCCTCCTGCAAGCCGCCTTCTCGGGCGGCGTAGGCGATGGCCTCCTCGGTGCCGCCCTGGGCATCAACCATGCCCAGATCTTTGGCCTGTCTGGCTACGAAGATGCGACCCCTGGCAACCATGTCAATATCCTTGATCTTCCCGGCGCGATTTGTCATGACCCGCTGCGTAAACTGGTCGTAGGTCTCCTTCATCCAATCGGTAACCATGGTTCGTTGCTTATCCGTAAATGGCTCGGTGGAACTGAAAAGCTCAGCGTTGCCGCCCCGGCTGAAACTCTCAGTGTTCAAACCGATGGTCTTGAAAAGGTCCTTAAAGACAAACTTGCCGCCAACCACGCCTATCGAGCCCACGATGGCGCAGGCATCGGCGAAGATATAGTCGCCGGCTGATGCCACATAATAGCCTCCGCTGGCGGCCATGCCGCCTATGCTCACTACCAGGGGCTTTTTCTCGGCCAGACTGCGGGCCGCCTGCCACATCACCTCGCTGGCCAGGGCGCTGCCGCCCGGGGAATCGATGCGCAGCACCACAGCCTTGATGCCAGCGTCGCGCGCTGCCATGCGCAACGCCTTGCGGATGTTATCCCCGCCGATGTCGCCATCGGAACCGAAAAGCCCGCTGTCCGAATCCCCGTCGACGATCATGCCCTGCAGATAGATCAGCGCCACCGCTGGTTCTTCATCGGACGATTGCTGACGCGGGCTCAACAACGACAGCAACGAGAACGGGTTGGATAGATCGAGTTTATCGCGACTTTTCTCGCCGTAGTGATGCAACAGTTTGATTTCGCCGCCCAGTTCTTCCTTAATGAGGCGGCGCAAACCGTCCTGATCTAGTAGATGATCGACGAGCTGTCTTTTTTTGGCGGCGTGGCCGGTCAGGACGGCCTGATCGATGGCATCTTTGACCGCCTCCCTGGGCAGGTTCCGGTTGGCGCTTATGCCATCGACGATCTAGTCATAAAGTGAATCCACCAGCTTGTTCAATTCGCCCCGCAGTTCGTCACTGGGGCCGGTGCGGGTAAACTCTTCGTCGGCGCCCTTGTATTCGCCAATCTGCACGTAGTCCGCCTGCACGCCGACCTTGCCGAGCAGGTCCTTGGCGAACATGGTCTGCAGGCCGACCCCGGGCATCATAATTTCGCCGCCGCCGAGGATGCAAATATCGGTGGCCCCGGTGGCCATGGTGTAGGTGGCGGTATCGTAGGCATCGGCATACACGAAAGTGCGTTTGCCGGCTTGGCGCAGCTCGCTAAGGGCATGGCGGATTTCCTGAGCCTGGGCGAAATTAAAGTTGGTATCGCCCAGGGTGATGAGCGCAGCCCTTATGGACTTGTCATCGCGCACTTTGTGAAGGCGTTCGATGACCGTATGCACGGTGAGCGTGTCGGGATCACCGAAGATGGCGAACGACGCCGGCTTTTCCCCGACCTCTTCATTGAGGTCGATGTAGGCCACCTTGAGCAACTTGTCATCGGCGGCATGCTGGGCTTTGATCTGTTGCAACAGCTCGGTTGGCGTCGGAAAATGGCTGGAGGCTTGAACGGTGGAGGGCCTGGTCACCTGGGCTATGACGGCAGGCGAAGCGGCAACCAAAGTAACAAACAGCATCAACAGCGCGGTAAGTCGTCCATTCATGGACACTCCTTGGAAAAAGCTGGTTCTGCTCAAACAACAGCGCGGGAATATGCGGTTCAAGAGTTCACAAGCTTGATGCCGCCAACAACAATATAGGTCGCGGCAGGATGTTGTTCAACCCGCATTTGACGCCTCGGGATCGCTTCTTATAATGCCCCCAGCCCTAAGGGCTGCAGGCTGACGCTGAAGACACGAACCCCACTGGGTTTTCACGCGCCGCCTGGAGACGCAGCGTCGTGGATCGCCCGACCGGAAGGAGCATGTGGGTGGAATGTCGCCCGATTCTAAACCCCGCTAAGCCAGTGATCCACGACGCCTGGATCTGCATAAACGCGCGCGGACTGGCCGTTGCCATGGTCGCGGCGATGCTGACCCTTCTGGCTGTCGGTAATGCCCACGGACAACCGCAGGAAACCCACGAAAAACTGCTGCTCACCGCGGTCAAGGCCTCTACGTGGACGCAGGGACAAACCAGCGTCATCCTGCTGCGCGGCCCGCTCACCATGGATCTGGATCAAACCCACATGTCGGCGGCCAACGCTGTGGTATGGCTAACGCCCGTCAAGGGCGCAGTGCTGTTGGAGAAAAAAATAGAAATCGCCCTCCTGGGCGATGCCGTCCTTACGGAACAGGAACAGATCACGCGCAGCGCCGAAAACCTTCTGGTAACCGGCATCGTCCGCGGCGCTGTCCGCATGACCGCCGATGACCGGCGTGTGGAAAACCTGGAGGACTCCGAACTATACCGCCTGGGCGATGCTTTCCGACCGGCGGCGCCCACCTCGCAACCCACAACTGCCGAAAATTGGCTGATCCAACGGCCCTGGATGCTGCCGCCGCCGGCCTCCCAGCCGGTGTCCCCGCCGGCGCCCAAGGTTATCGAGCCCATCCTGTTCCACGCTAATTCCGTGCAAATCCTGCCGGCGCCTCCCGGCGGCCATGTGAACGTGGTCCTCAGCGGCGACGTCACCTTGATCCAGAAACGCGCCAGCGGCGAGGTCTTCGAACTTCGCGCCGAAAACTGCGTGCTGTTCACTTCCATGACCAACCTGCGTCAAAGCAGCGATACCGGGCGTTTCACGCGCGTCGAAGACGCCATCACCAGCGCCTACCTCGAAGGCGACGTCCGGATGAATCACAACCTCGTGGATAAGCCCAAAGCCGGCCAACAGCGACTGACGGCCAACCGCGTCTTCTACGATTTCGCCACCGACCGGGCCGTGCTGACCACCGCAGTGATGCATACTCAGGACCCCAAATCCGGACAACCACTGATTACCCGCGCCCAAGCCATGCGCCAGCTTTCCGAAGGCGAATACAAGGTGCAGAATGCGGTTCTGACCACCAGTTCCTTCGCCACGCCGTCATACGCCATAGGCGTTCGCAAAGCCTACATACGCGAGATCGACAGCGGCGACCCCCGTTACGGAGTCTATTCCACTTTCACGGCCACCGATGTCACCATGCAAATCTACGAGGTGCCTGTCTTCTGGCTTCCGGCAATGGCCGCCACGGCGCCGCAAAAAGGATCGCTCATTCGCGATCTTGAATTCACCTCGGGCGACACTTTCGGCACTGGGGTCGTGGCTAAATGGGGCCTTTTTGAAGCCATGGGCCAGATTCCCCCGCCAGATACCGACCTCACGCTGGAAACCGACTATTTTTCCAAGCGTGGCCCGGCAACTGGTCTCGATGGACATTATACCGGCGGTTCGGTTGCCGATACCGATAAGCCGCTGTGGGAGTTCCAGGGCGACTTCAAGAGCCTTATCGTTGATGACCATGGAAGCGATATCCTGAGCCGCAACCGCAATGACATCTCTCCCGATGCCAATCCGCGCTATGACCTGCAGTGGCAGCACCAACAGTTCTTCCCGGATGACTGGCAGGTCCAGATGACTACTACGCTTCTTTCGGACCCGACATTCATGGAAGAGTGGTTCCCTGATTCCTTCTACAATGAAGCGCCGCACGATACCGCACTCTATGTGAAGCGGCAGCGTGACTCGGAGGCCCTGACTTTCTTGGTCAGTATCCAACCCAATAATTTCGTAACCAGTTCGGAGGCGGTCGCCAATCAATTCGAGGTGGAGCGCCTGCCGGAGCTGGGATATCGCCGTATCGGTGACGATCTTGCCGAGGGGAGGTTGAATCTGTTCAGCGACAACACGCTCAGCGGACTGCGTTTCAAGGGCAGCGGCTACACGCTGGCCGACCAGGGCTATACTTCCGCTTATGGTCCAGGACAGCCCAACCTGGGTATTGTGCCTGGCGCGCCAGGTAATGCTAGCACGACCGGCAGCACTGTTTACAGAGGAGATTTCCGGCAGGAGATGGACTACCCCATCGACGCCGGTCCGTACCGTTTTGTCCCCTACGCGATCGCCCGTTACACGCCCTACTCGGCTTCGCCGCTGGCCGGCGCTGAAGACCGCGTTTATGGCGGCGCGGGCATGCGCGTCGCCACGTCGTTCTGGAGGACGGACGACAGCGTCAAGTCCGACTTCTGGGATATGTACCGCCTGCGCCACGTCATCGAGCCGAGCATCAATGTTTTCGCCAGCGCCGACAATGTGAATGCCGACCATCTGTACATATACGATGAACAAATCGATGACATTCATGACATAGAGGCTGTCCAGTTTGCGCTTAATCAACGATGGGAGACTATGCGCGGCGGACCGGATCGCTGGCGCAGCAGCGATGTGTTCACTCTCAACTTGGAGGCTAATATCTTCGCCCATAAGCCCCCGGATCCGGAACTGGCCCCCAAATCGTTCCGCGGGCTGTTCTTCGATTCACTGCCCGAGACCTCTATCCCCCGCGACAGCGTCAACGGTGATTTTATGTGGCGCATCAGCGACACCACGGCTTTTCTGGCCGACGAGGAATATAATCTCGATCAGACCTCCCTGGCCACGGCCGCGACCGGCCTGATGATCCGACGCGGCGACCGGCTAAGTTATTACCTGGGCCTCCGCTACATCGGGGAACTCAACTCATGTATAGCCTCCATCGCCGCCAACTATGAACTGACGGCCAAGTACGCTGTCCGCGTGACTCAGAGTTTTGACTTTGGCCAGAAACACAACGTCGGGTCGGGATTTGCGATCATCCGTCACTGCGACCGTTTCTACGCCGCCCTGGACCTGCGCTACGACGCCGCCACCGGCTCCAGCGGTTTTGTTTTCAACGTGTATCCGGAAGGATTGGGGCCTGCTGCCGCCCAAGGGGCCGGCACATCGTATGGCAGGTAGGCTCGGAGCGGTCTTCCCGCCTCCCCACACGCTGCCCGTCACTGGGCCGGTCGCTGTTTAAGCTGGTCCCGGTAAAAATCTATCATCCTCGCCAGGCCCTCTTTTCGGGACACGGTCGGGGACCAGCCAAGAATCTGCTTGGCCCGGGTAATATCCGGGCAGCGGACGCGCGGATCATCAGGGGGAATGGGCAGGTGTACTATTTCGCTCTTGCAGCCGGGGATCACTTCGCGAATTTCACGGGCAATCTGCAGTATGGTGGCCTCTTCAGGGTTGCCAAGGTTTATCGGCTCGTGAAAGTCGGCTTCCATAACCAGATTGATGCCCCGCACCAGATCCGATACGAAACACAGGCTGCGCGTCTGCCTCCCTTCGCCAAAGACAGTGATCGGCTCATCGTTGAGCGCCTGGCGGATGAAATTGATCACCACGCGGCCATCGTAGGGATCCATCCGCGGCCCGTAAGTGTTGAAAATACGGATGATGCGCGTGTCCAGGTTGCGTTCGCGATGGTAGGCCATGGTGCAGGCCTCCGCGAACCGCTTGGCTTCATCGTACATGCTCCGCAACCCGATGGGATTGACGTTGCCCCAATAATCCTCCCGCTGCGGATTGATAGCTGGATCGCCATAACATTCGCTGGTGCTGGCCATGAGAAAACGCGCATTCTTCTCCTGGGACATTTCCAGCAGGTTCCAAGTGCCCCGGCTGTTAACCTTCATGGTCAACACCTGGTACTTGGCATACCCCACCGGCGACGCCGGCGAGGCCATGTGGTAGATGCGATCCACCGCTCCGGCCAGCGACAGCGGTTCGATCACATCGTGTCTGATGAACGAATAATGTTCGTTGGCTTGAAGATGGGCGATATTCTCCGGTTTGCCGGTAATGAAATTGTCGACACCGACCACGTCGTGCCCCTGAGATAGGAGCAGGTCGGTCAGGTGCGATCCAAGGAACCCAGCGCCGCCGGAGATCAAAATGCGCATAAGCAATCGTCCGTATGTTTTCCAACCACTGACCGCTAATCCCCCAGGCGAAACCGAATGATCGTCAGAATCGCCTTGACACCGTCCTTCCAGGTGATCTTCTTGCCCTCTTCATAGCTCCGACCGTAGTAGGCTACGCCAACTTCATAAATCCGCAACCGCGGCCGGAATCTGGCAATTTTGGCGGTAATTTCCGGCTCGAAACCAAAGCGGTTGCATTTGATGGTGATGCTCTGCAAAACCTGCCGTCGGAAGACCTTATAGCAGACCTCCATGTCCGTCAGGTTCAGATTGGTGAACACGTTACTGAACCAGGTGAGAAACTTATTGCCCAACGTATGCCAGTAATACAATACCCGGTGCGGCTCGCCGATAAAGCGGCTGCCGTATACTACATCAGCCTTGTCCTGGACAATCGGCTCCAGCAGTTTGATGTAATCAGAAGGATCGTATTCCAAGTCCGCATCCTGGATGAGCACCACGTCGCCCGTCGCCCTGGCGAAGCCATCGCGGAGCGCCGCCCCTTTGCCTTCGTTGACCGGTTTGTGAACGATCTGGAACTCAACGCCGGGAAAGATGGCCGTCAGGGCATCGAGTTTGGCGGCAGTGCCGTCCCTGGAGCAGTCGTTCACGCAGATGATTTCGCGTAGCAAACCATCCGGCAACGGCGCCTTGACCACCAGGCCAACCAGAAACTGGACGGTCGCCTCCTCGTTGTATACGGGGATAACGATGGAAACCTTGGAAATTTTTCGCCTCTGTCCCGGCATGGTCGGCGAAGGCGGTTGGGCGATGTCGGTATTCTCTGTTGCGCTGGTCATCATCGAATGCATTCTTGACGGACCACCCTATGGGCGCGGCCCACTCCACTGGAAATACGCCGTCCCGCAGGTCGTATATCGGCACTATCACCAGCCGCCTGTACTTGCTAGCAGGCCATGTACGCACTAATGAGGCAGCCTCTGTCCGGTGCCGACCAAGGCATATTATCGCAACCACCTGCGAATCTCAAATGTTAAACAGCAGAGGTGCCACATACGCACATCCAACTCACCTCACGGCATTGACCAGCTACGGGCTGCGATATAGCGTATCCCCCCGGGATTTTACGCCGGTCAGGAGAGCATTCTTGTTGTTCGGAACCTTATGGCGCCGTTGCCAGGCGCCGCTCCAAGCGGGAGCGGTGTGCGTGGTCATGTTGGGCATAATGGCCCTGACGCTGGATCCGGGGCTGCGCATCCGCAGGTGGGCGTGGGAGTCCACCAAAGAAGTGCATTTTCGCAAGAGCCTGGACAACGCCATCGAGTGGGGCATGATGGCCAATCAGTTTGCGCCTGATGAAGTCCACTGGCCCCAGGGCTTGGTGAAACTGTACAAACATCTGGTCGAAACGCATGGGCCAGAAGGGGAATTCAGCGCCCCGGGAACCGAATTTGGCCTCGATTACGCCCCCTTGAGGCTGCTTATAGCCTCGCGGTGGGCAGCCTGGGCTACGGCCAAGTATTCATCCCCGGGCGACAAGACCATCTGCTGGCGCAATACCTACGAGTTCAACAGGCCGATGCTCAACCTGAATACGGGGTGCGAGATCGCGGCCGCAATCGCCATGTTTCTGCTGGTGCGGTACTGGATTCGCCGCTGCGACCTGCCGCCGCCTCCATGGCGTTGGCGGCTGCCGTGGATGAAGCCGCACGTTGACGGCATCCACGCTGGGCAGATGGCGACGGCTAAGACCTTGCCGGCATTTCGTGGAGCATGGGCAGGACTGGGAGCCGCCCTGCTGCTGTGGTTCAATCCCGCCGTTATATGGGATGCTCACTGTTTCCCGCAGTGGGATGTGTGGCTGCTGCCGTTCTTTATCCTGGCGGTTTATCTGGCCTTGCGGAATTGGTGGTTACCGGCGGCATTCCTGGTCGGGTTTGAGTCTATGGCCAAGGGACAGATATTGATGGTAGCGCCTATTATACTCCTGTGGCCGCTGTTTAACCGCAGATACTCGGCATTGCTGCGGGCCGCGGTTGGATTTGTGGCCGGCCTGGCAGTAGCCGTCTCGCCTTGGCTGGTCATAAATGACCAGGCGAAGTTCTGGGTAAAGCACCTGATTATGGCGGCTGGCCTGGGCGTGCCGATATTCCTGATCCCCAGGCGAACCTGGCTGGCAAGTTTGCTGCGGCATACGTTCGGCCTGGCCGCTCTGGCAGCGCTGCTGCTTCCGCTGCACAGGTACATGGGCTTCTCCAAGGCCGAGTTGGAACGCGTGGCCATGGTCGGCATAGCGGCGGTGATCGCGGCCCACTATCTTCCATGGCGTGCCCTGCCGACGTGGTTCGTGGCCATTGCTGCCGCGGCCCTATGTGCCTGCGTGCTCTATTGGGATGGCAGCATGGCCTGGTACACGGTCGGGATCGTATATCCTACGCGGCACTGGAAAAGGCTGGCCTGGTGTAAGGCTGCGAATCTTGGTGCAATCCTCCAGGACAATCCGTACAACTGGCAATTCCACGGGCCCGGCAGCGAGTTTAATCTGGACGACTTCCTGCCCTGGCCTCATGTCACCGCAACCGGGCAGGTGCATCTATTCCATATAGTGCTTGCCTGCTGCGTGGCGTTAATCGCCATATCAATTCTGTGGCGAGGGCGAACCGGTTGGGTCTACCGGACACTGACGGCGGGAATAACCGCAGGACTTGTCGCGGTTTTGTTCTTCAGGCTGCGGCATTGGGATTGGGCCCAACTCCATCATTATCTACCCTGGCCCAAAGAGCATGTGGTTGTGGAAGTTCGCTCGGCCATGATTGCTTTGTATGCCATTTCGCTGACATTCTGTTCGTTTGCCCTGGCGCGGCACGCGCGATGGTATAGCCGCCGGTTTTTCTTTGCACTGGTTGCACCCTGGGTGTTGATGTTTGCACTGCTGCCGCAAATGCTCGACCGCTACCTGGTGTGGGGCTCGGCAGTATCGACTGCCATCGCCGTCATCAGCATCGAAGGACTCCTCTTGCACGTGATTATGACCATCATAACCGTCCTCATGATGGCCAATTGGATGTTCACCTTCGGCGAGGCAAGGCTCAGCAACACGGCGATTCCGTGGATACCATTTCTGACGCGCATGCACCCCGATATAGGATGGGCGGTACTGGGACTGGCGGCGGTATGTTTCTACAGCGCGATGCGGCCCGGCGAACGGCAACCCCTTGCCAGTAATTAGTAATTTGCGGGATGGTCCGCAGACGAGCCGCCCATCGTTTCCTGGTATTCCCAAGATGTTCCTTGGCTCTTCTATGCACCCTGTGTCACTAACCCTTATTCCCAATCTCCCAGCAACTCGACGTACGCCGCTGAGCCGTCACGGAGCCAGGCATCCAGTTGAGCTGGATCTTTCAATTGCTGCCCGCGGAGGCGAGGAACTACGAAGAAGCCGCAGGGAAGCTCGGGCAGGGCGGTCATGTCGCTCCAGAGTTTTTCCCATTGGGCTACGGGAAAGATGTCTTCCTGGCCGTAACCCCAGCGTTTTTTGACGTCCTTGATGGTGATGTAGGTGGGCATGCGAGCCGCCAGGTCGCGGACGTGCGTGGCAACGTGCTCTGCGTCGGCCAGGTCGCCGCGTGAAAGACCGAAAACCTCCAGAAGACGATCTATATCGATCCAAGTGGTCATGGAATTGTAGTAGGAGAGGCCAAACTCATCCTCCTCGCGAGGCATGGCCAGCCCCTCGACCAGACGCACGCGACCGTTGACGCGGGCCAGCCCGCCGCCGCGGTCTTCTATGCGGCGGTTGATCACCTCGAAACTCAAAGCGGCGCCACCGGCGATGTGAAGGCCAAGCAGGGATGGATCGAGGTTGGCGCCAAGAGTATCGACGTTATGCAACATCAGGTAACGCAAGCCGGGGCGCTGGGCCAATAGGCGGCAAAGTACCCCGTTGCGGAGAAGGTTAGGAACTTCGTACCAGTGACCTACGGGATGCAGACACTGGAGCGGAAGATTGTCGCTGTAGTCACTGCCTTCACCGGCGGATATGGCCCAGGATAACAGCGCGTTGCGCATGCTCATCTGGACTTTCTGGGCCTGCTGGTCCAGGACTTTCTGGGGCATCTCCTCCCATGCATAGCGCAGATCGCGCACCATGGGAACCATGCGCAGGCCGACGCCGTGCCCGCCAGAAAGATGCAGATGTTGGAAGTAGCCGTAGGAGTCGTGGGCGGCGAGGTAGTCTTGGATCGGCTGGTGAGTCAGATAGCTGGTGGTAAGAATGTGCTCGATGGGCGTTCCCGCCAAGCGGCCGCTCCGGCGGCTCTTGGCCAGGTGGGCCTCGACGAAAGTACGGTGTTTGCCGGCCAGTTTGCAGAACGGGTTGAGGGCTTTGACGACGCCGGCGCCTTGGGTCCAACGGCTGCCCACGCCGGCGGCGAGAGTGACCACCCCCACCGCTCCCTGGGCCAGGGCTTCCTGGCCAATGCGTTTGTAACGGTCCTCGACGCCGCGGGTGGCATCGATGACATCCTCCTGACGAATGTCCTGGATGACAGTGTTGGCTGGCAGGCGGCTTTGCGCCAGGCCAATGCGCCCCCGCCGTAAGTCGAGACGGATGCGTTCGTGCTGCTCGCGATCGAAGGAGAATTCCTCGAGGACTTTGCTAAGTTGTTCCTTGCCGGTGGCGACGACGCGGGCAGAACCGAAGAGGCGGTCAAAAATGGCTTGGACAGTTCCGGAGAGTTCGGGACGCTTACGGCAGGCGTCGCCGAAGGCTTCGATCTCCACGCGACGGGCGAGGGTCAAATCGCGCTGCTTACTGTGCAGAAGTTGAGGGAGCATCATGGCGTAGTAGGCTTGGGGAAGCAGGGCCTCGGGGCCGCGCAGGAACTGCGCGCATGTGCCGTGGTGATTGATGGCGAAATCGTAGACGACCGGGGCCATAGCGAAAGGTAGCGCGTGTTTGAACTCCTGGCTTAGGGCGGTCATGGTGGCCAGAAGGTGAGCTTGGGCATCGATCTTGCGCCGGGGGTTGAAGATAAAGCCCATACCACCGCCGGACATACCGCCGAGCATCCAGAAACCCCAGAAGTCGCAGCCGAAATGCCGACGGATGCGGTCGATAAGGGCCTCAGTGTAGGCGTTGGAGGCCCAGGGGATGATGGTCTGAATGGGGCCCTGGAAGTTGCCGGTGGTGAGATCGCCTATGGCCGGGATGTCGCCCTTGCGGAGGGCGGCGAGGATGCCCTCGAGGATGACGCCGGCCTCCTTGCGGCCGCGCCACTCGGGAGCGCTGCGCAGGAGGTATTTTTCGGTGACCATTTCCAGAATGGGGCCAACGTTTTGGGCCATGCCGCCGTGGACGAGCACTAGGCTGTCCTGAAGGGCCTGACGGGCCTGCGGAGAGGCGTCGGCATCGCCTAAAATACGATGGGTGGGCAGGAGTCGGCCACGGCTGATTCCAAATTCGCTGTCGCCATCCTTGGCAAAGCTGCCTTCGATGAGTTTCATACCTGGCCAGAGGCCTCCGGAGTCCTGCCAACCGCCTCCGGAACCGGCTAACCATTCGCCGAGTATGGCCCGGGCGGCGACGAGGCGACGCTCTGGTTCTTCCAGGGGACCGGTGAGTGCGTGGGTCTGGCACGTGGCCCGCATGCAGACGGCTATCAGGCATCCCAGCAGGTTGGTGGAAACAGCCAGACGCGAGCCCTTGGGGATATTGTTGACGCTGGAAACGATCTCCAGCCCCAGGCCGGGACCGACTAGGCGTTCGAGCAGATCGGCCAGGCTCTGGCCTGAGCCTTCAACGCCGGGCGGAATGATGCCGGAGGCGATGACTGCGGCCTTGAGGAGGCCGAGATAATCCTTGGCGAAATCGAAGACCTCGGGCAACGTGGTGATGCGCGCGGTGGCGCCCAGATCTACACTGACCAATTGGAGGACCGGTTCTTCGATGACGCGCAGATAGGCCTCGACCGGGGGGCGGGGGGCGACGTCGCGGCCGTGGATACCCAGATCTATGGAGACGTTGAGCACGCGAGCACCCTCGGGGTAATCCATGCCCAGGAAAAAGATGTCGCTCCAAGCGCTGTGAGAAAGGTCCATGCGGACGGGAGTCTTTTCGACCATGACGCCGAACGAGCCATCAGGGCCCTTCTCGAGCAGTTCACCGCGAATGCGCAGAGGCTGATCGGCTGGATGACCGATGCGGAACATCCACTGATTGCCATGTACACTGCGAACGCTGCGGCGGACCTGATTGGCGAGGGTCTGGAAGGCCAGTTCCTTATAGGCTGCGGCCATGGCGCTGCACAGGCCGTCGCCAGGGCCATCGCGTCGTTGCGTGGCTCGAAAGACGTCGATGGCCTCTTCGAATCGCCGAGCCAGTAGATGGTTGTAACCCTCGAATGGCACCAAACCCCAGGCGGCGGTCTTGGTGGCGGCCAGGGCCTGGGGTAGATGGAAACGGTGGATGGCGTAGAGGAACATTAAGGCGCGAACGCGATGGTAGAGGTTGGGGCTTTGACGGCGGAAGGCTTCCAGGGCTTCGCATTCGGCCAGGAGTTCGGAAGCCGAAGCGCCGGCGCAGAGCATCTCCAGGGCCTGATCGCGGATGAAAGGCTCCAGGGAGGTAAGGCAATCCACTAAACGGGCGGACATGAAAAACTCCCATGCAGATACAGGAGAAAAGAAATTCTCAACGGAGAACGATGAATAGTGAACGTGATTCCCATGTTGATACGGGAGAATAATTACGCCGGATGGGTTCTTTCGCGAGCGACCAGGAGCTCCGCAAGTTGCGTGAGAACCTCGTCACGACCACCACCTTCCAGGGCCATGGCAAACTGAGCCATAAGGAGGCCGTACTTCACGCCGATGTTGTGACGCTGGCCATGCAACTCAGTGGCAAGATAGCGTTCACGACTGGCCAGGGTGGCAAGGGCTGGGGAGAGTTGAATCCCTCCGACGCTACCCATGCACAGATCGCCCAGAATATCCATCACCAGGGGCGTAAGGACGTGCATGCCAAAAAAGCAGAGGTAATGGCCGGCGCGCAATCCGGGAACGATGATTCGTTGTTCGGCTTCGGTCGGCGTGGGCTTCTCGATGACGGTAGCGATTTCATAGAGACTATTCGCCTTGGCGAGTCGGTGGCCGCCGACGGCGCCGTAATAAGGCAGCATGCTTTCGCGAGTGGCCTGGACGGCGGAAACAGCACAGGATTCCGCGGCGGCCACTTCTACCAATTGCTGGGCGCAGCGTTTGGCTTCGCCGCTTATGGGCAGGTGATCGCCTACAAGGTGGAGGAAGGACTCTGAGCCGATGAACCTGGCGGCGCAGTAAACGGCGTGGCCATAGCCACGCGCTGCGGCCTGGGGGATGAAGGCTAACATGCCGGCCAGAGTCCCCGCTGCCGTGGTATATGCAGCTTGGTCGCCAGGGCAGATGACGATGCCGATCTCCTCGATGCCGGCAGCGGCAACCTCCTCAATAAGTATCTGAAGGGCCGATTTTGTCACGCCGTCGCGGTCGACAAGGGATTGGAGTGGAAGGTTCCGCTGGGTTGGTCCGGCACAGGTGATGAGAGCTTTGCGTATGTGCATGGGGGCGAGGTCCTTCCGCCGGGTATGGCGATGCTGGAAGTTTAATGGAAAGATGAGGGGAAAGGAAAGGTAGAAGGCACGTTGTTTGCCTATCTGACTTCTATCCCTCGCTGGAAGGAGCTAGGAATGAGACGTCAGGGGCGGTGGGTGTAGCTACGCAGGAAGGACTGAAATAGCCGGTTCCCTGCTCGAATTGTTGCATAATGCGGTACGCAACTAATTGAGGAATGGCTTGCGGATTGCGGACGTCAGCGGCAAGGAGAAGAAGAGCCCACTGGGAATCGGTCAGATCTGCGGGACTGCGGCGTTCGGCCAAAAGATCCACCGCCAATTCCAGAGAATGCCTTTGATTCGCAGTCATCACGCTGCCTCACTGCCAACACAAATAATATGGTGGACCATCACGCCTGCCACGCACGTCTGCTTCCAATATTTACAATAGCGGCTTGGATTACATAACGGGAACCCCAAAAATCCGCGCACCATATTTTATCCGGCAAACGACCCGTGCAACGGAATGCATGGCTCATTCAAGGCCGATCCCACTATTGCCGATCGGCCTGCCGGCATTCGCCTTCTGAAAGCACGATTCCCCGTTCCTCACGCACCGTTCCATCTACTTGTGCCCTTCCGGCTGCTTCTCGCTCAAGTATTTGCGGGCAACAGCCGCAGCCAGATCTACATCGCTGATATTGGCCAAGGTACACAGCCAGGCGAACACATCGGCGAATTCTTCCTCAAGATTGGCACGATCCGAGCCGTTGAGAGCGGTGGCCAACTCGCCGACTTCTTCTATGAACCAGAGGAAGGTCTTGGGCACGCCGCGGGCGCGATCGACCTTCTCGTAGCGATCACAAATGTGCCTCTGAAACCCGGCGATGGTTAATTGAGTGGTATCCATGGCGCTCACTTTATGACTGGAGCCGACGGAGCCTCGGAAGGTATGGCGACGCGTTGGGCATTCTGCTCGGTCCACGCATGGAGGACCGGGATCACCCGCTTCTCACGCTCCAGTCCGGTAGCGTCGCCGGACTTTTCGTATAGGCCGGCCAGCAATTCGTGAGCACTGATGTCGTAAGGATCTATGTAAACAGCGTTAATCCCGTACTTGACCGCGTTGGCAAAATCGCCGGCATCACGATAGATGCGGGCGATCTTCTTGGCGTAGCGGTTATCCTTGAGCTCGACATTGTTTAGTGCTATCAACTGCTGGATCGCCTTGTCGTTTTGATTGGTTTCCATGTACAGAGCGGCCAGACGCGTATGCGGCAAAGCGTCCACCGGACGGATATTGGCGATCTCCTCGAAAGTTTTCAGGGCCTCGGCCCATTGCCGTCCCTTTATCTGCATTTCACCCTTATCCTTGAGAGAATCGTACTTGCGGTTGCTATCGGCATCGTAGCCCCATCCCGACACCTGCTTTTCGGTCCAGGCGAAGAAATCGCTCTCGAACTGAGAAATACTAACGCCCAGAATTATGGGGAAGACGTCGTCCTGGCTTTTGCCGTGGCGGAACTCCTCGAGCATTTTGAGTACCAACTCGTGGCCCCAGCGCTGATCGATGTAGGTGCATATCCAATATGACTCGGCATATGCAAGCTGGCGATCCGCAGGCTTCTTGGGACGCACGAACGCCCACGTCAGGTTCTCCATGGTAAACAGTTGCTTGTGAGTGACGGCATTGTAGAGCATGGGGATCCATTCCCAGCGCAGCGGCGAATGCTCTTCCTCAACCGCCAATCCTTCAGTCATCCAGTGGGCGATGCGGTTGTCCGTCGCCGCCAGGGTCACGGTATGCGTGAACTCGTGGCGCAAGACCTGGGCCCAGTTGAACGTGCCCATAGTGCTATCCCCCTTGCGCGGCGGATCGAGGGCAATAACCCGGCCGGTGCTGGCCCCCACCGTACCGATCCATGGCGAACCGGTTGTCCGCACCGAGAAAGCGTCATGGGTCGGAAACACTTCGATGAAAGTCTTCACTGGCGGCGTGCAGTGATAGTCCGCGCACACCTCGGCGAAAATGCTCTCCAGGTAATCACCGAAGTACTCGGGAATAATCGGGTCCTGCTTGGCATCGTACATAATGACGAAATGCTCGGTCTCTTTACGGTCGAACTTCTGGAGATCGTCCAGCAAGCGCATGTAATTGGTGGTGCGGTGATTGTACGGGTCCAACTCACGGGCGGCGCTGAGCACCGCGAACGCGTTGTCCTGCTTGCTTCCCGTACTCGCCTCATCTTCGTCGCCGCTCTGCGTGTAAAGCAACCCCAAGCCATTGTAGCCGGCCGTCCACCAGGGAGCACGATCGATGACCTTCTTGTACATGAGGGCGGCGCGCGGGTATTGCCGCATGGCTCCAAGCTGCTCGGCCACGTCCAGATAAGCCGAAGCGTTGTTGGGATCAATCGTATCCACTTCGCGCAACAGTTCGGCGGTCTTGTCATCGTGAAGCTGCAGGGCCTCGGCAGCGGCCAGCAGGCCAATAGCTTCAATGTTCCTGGGCCTCCTGGCCAGCACCCGGCGGATGAAAGGTTCGGCATCCTTGGGCCGTCGCTGATGCAGATACGAGCGGGCATCAAGTAGATCGGCCACCATGGAATTGCTATCCACAGCTCGGATAAGGGCCACGACCTTGTCACAATTGTCAAAATTGAACTCCGCCAAGGCCATGCTGGCCGCGATGGCCAACGTGCCGATGTCCTGGGGGTTGCCTTTGTAGGCGGCTCCCAATTCCTTTTGCGCCTCTTTTTTGTCGTCATGCGACAGGCGATATTCCGTCGCCGCCACATGGGCCGGCCAGTACCCACGGTCAATGTGATCGTAGGCCTTCATGAACATGGTGAGGATGGTGTTGTCCAGAGTGCGATCGCCCTTGTATTTCATGTTGAGCGTCGCCCAACGGTCCAGACCGCGGCCGATCAGCGTCACTTCCTCGGCATTCTCGAAGGCATTAATGCCTGGGCCTTTCCATTTATCTATGAACGGAGGGAAGAACTCGTAGGCCTTGCGAGCGTCGTCAAGCTTGCCGATGTCCTCGCAGACAAACGCCAGCCAGTAATGACCGGCTATCGAATCAGGGTGCTTTTGGATGATATCTTCAAGCAAGGGAATGGCCTGATCCGGCTTGCCCATATCCGCTAGCAATCTGGCACGGGCCACCGCCACGGGCACGTTGTCGGCTATCGCCGGCTGCGACAACGCATTCAACGCCTCATCGAGACGCCCCAGCGGCGCCAGTGCCGTCCAACGGATCAGGGCCACTTCCACCTGCTTGTCCCCGGCAGCGTCCTTGACCTTGTTCAGAGTCAGCAAAGCCTGCTTGTAGCGGCCAGCGAATGCTTCGCTCCTGGCTTTTAGAAGAGGGTCGTTCTTAACGTAATCGGGCAGATCCATTTTGGGCAGTTTTTCAGGCAGAAACCGGTCCATCCACTTGGTGGGAATCGAACTCTTGACGAGGTCTTGTCCGAAAGTCCGCGCCGGGATGCAGAGAATCATCGCCGTCAATACAACAATGACGCCCAATTGATAGGAACGCTTCCTCAAGTCAGTGCCGTTGACACTGAGCAACGCATAGTAGCCTGCAAATTGTACTGTTTGCATATTCGTATCCTTCGCATCAGGCTCGGTCAAAATGCCCACTGTCCTCATCGAGTATTTCGGCAAATAGCCAACATACAAAACTCCGGGCGTGCGGCCCTGTCATTGACTCACCGGTAAAAGGATGCGCCGTCCGTGTCGAAGTTTCGCACCCGTGCGCATTATAACGTGCCCCGCCGCCCCTGTCGTTATCACGGGTTGGCCATTGCCACCTGTTATGATGCCTTTACGCCGTTCAGAATTCTGCGTTCCCTTTCAGTCCCTTTTCCTTGATTCCCACGCCCTTCTGGCACAACATATCCCTATGCGCCTAAGCCTCTTTCTGTGCTTTTTCCTCGCCACCGGCGTATCGGCCCAGATATTTACCGTTCATCCCCATCCGCTGGCTACGGCTCCCATCCGGCCAATACCTGACGACGCAACAACTATGCCGGCAACAGACTTGCCTCTGCCCATCCTGGACGCCATAGGAACGGCACGCCTTGCGGACGCAAGAACCGCCATTGCCGCCGGCCGGTGGAACGATGCGGCCGACGCATTTCATGACCTGTTGACCACCCAGGTCAACACCTTGATCCAGATAGAACCGTCACCGGTGGCCACCGCGCCGTCGACCGATACCCGCCATGTTATCTACTGGGGGATGGAACTGCTCCTGCGTGAAGAACTAGCGGGCGGACGACCGGAATTGCGGGCGGCCCTTTTGGCTAAATACCCTCTAGATGCCAAACTGATCATTGGCGGAGCGGATAGATACCCCACGTCCGCAACGGGCACGCGGACAACCCAGGCTGCTTGGTCGATCTATGGCGGTAACGACCCGCATAATGGCGTTGCCCATGCGGATGTACGCTCTCCCAGGCTTGCATACACGATCCCCCGTCTCCTGCCAGACGGTCCCGAGACCAACCCCAGCAAACTCGCCACCGCCGTTGCCCAGGGGGGCCTTAGTTCCATCTTCCCGGTTAGCGACGGCTCCAGCATCTTCTATCAGGACGGCCTGACGATCAGTGCCCTTGACCTCGCCACAGGACAACCTCTGGCGGCCTGGCTCAAAACTTACCCCGCCGGCAAAGGGCAATACACAGCCTTTTCCCGGAAGCCCGATCTCAACCAGTTACTAATGTCCGGTCGCCATTGCCTCACTTTGACAGATGCCACCTTGTTCGGCATCGTCGGCCTGCCAAATTTCGGCGCCAGACCCGGCGATTCGGAACCCGCAGCTGACAAAGTCGCCGCCACGCATTTGGTTTGCCTGGATCGAGCCACCGGGCGTGAAGTGTGGGTCCAGGGAGCCCCAGCTGGAGGCAATTTTACGGGATCGCCCCTGGTGATTGGCCCGCTAATTTATGTGGTTATCGTCAACGCCGGCGCTACTGCTGATTGGCCCTCGGAGCATTACCAGGTGCGGTGTTGTCAGCGCGACACAGGCAAAGTGTGTTGGAACTGTCAATTTTGTGCCTTGAGCCGCCCCGACACGCCATATGCGATCCACAACATCTTTATCGACCTCTGCGCTGCTGATGGCCTGCTTTTCGTTGCCAACCACCACGGACTGGTCGCGGCCATAGACGCCAACACCGGGCATCTGGCATGGATATCCACCTACAGCAGGATATCCTGGCCCCCCGTCGCTCAATCCACGATGCAGCGAACCGCCGACTTCCCTTGGGAATCCAGTGCCCCGGTTGTGGATCAGGGGAATCTTCTAGTCCTTCCCGATGATGCCACCTGTCTGATGGCTTATCAGTCTACCAACGGACGCCCACTTAACCGCATCCCCCTGACCGACCTCGTCGGCAATCCTCGGGACGCCGATGCGCCACGGGCATTGTTGGCGATATTGGGTGAGCGTGCCATCCTGGCCTGCGGGCGGGAACTCCTATGCGTGCGCTGGCGCAACTGGCATCCGGGAATGCGTCGCTATGATGCCCTGGACTGGAGCATGCCCTTTCCGGAATACATGACCGGTTGTCCATCCATCAGCGAGAAAACAATCATCGTTCCAACGCAGCGGGCCATCTATACCGTGGATATCCTGAGCGGGAAGGTTAGACTGCGCTACCCGGCCACCGGCGAATTAGGAGATGCGGAAAGTCCCGGCAATATCCTGGCCTGCGCCAATGCCTGGATCGTCGCCGGAGCCAGGAACATCACTGTCTACAGCGACACGGCAACAACGCCGCCAACCAGCCGCATGACAACAGTGAAATAGAGCAACCGTTCTCAAACACAGGATAATTGCCCTTACATGCAACCGCCCTTGAGGTGTAATCGCAACATGTTTATCCTTGCTGAGGTTGCAGCATTCGCCGCAAACCGCAGCAGGCGTAGTTTTTGGAAAGACGCCAGGCCACAACAGTAACGCAGTCGCGAAAATTAAAGGTTATCTCATGACGCCATGGCCGGGTCATGGCGTTAAGGGATAGCGGCAACGGAGAGACCGCCATGGCAGAATGGTTTTACACGCAGAATGGACAACAGGCGGGACCGGTAGGCGATGAGGTTCTCAGAAATATGGCCGCCAGCGGCCAGCTTCAGCCGGCGGACATGGTGTGGAAAGATGGTATGGCCAGCTGGATGACAGCCGGCAGCGTGAAGGAATTGTTTCCGACGATTTGCGCACCCCCGACGGACGTTGCGCCGATAGTGGACGCGGTATCGCTCACGGGGCACGCGCAAACTAGCACAGCCACCTCCGTCGCCGCCCCTTTCCAGGTCATCGGGTACTACACCCCAGGCCTATGGGCAAACTCGCAGCGTCACCAGTTGACTGAGCTCTCTTCGGGCCTGGTCGTCTTGCTGCACCTCATCACTGGCGGCCTGTTCAGCACCATCTGGTTCGGCATGATGCATGGGAAAATGCCTGTGAATCGCCATGATGATCCATCCGCCGGGAAGGCCATTGGCTTCATGTTCATTCCCCTGTTCAACATCTATTGGATGTTTTTCATGTACGGACGGCTGTGTACGCGAATCAATGAACAAAGAGTTATGAGGGGATTGGCCCCAACCGCCCCCAAAGGATTACTGATAGCTGCTTTGATCTTGATGCTGACCGGTTGTGGATCACCCATCGGTGCCTTTATTCTGATGCCGATTTTTGTGTGCCTGACTCAATCGAGCGTCAATGAACTGATTTCCGCCTCCGGACGCACAACCTAACATCAAAAAATGGCAATTATGTCAGATTGGTTTTACACTAGGAACGGTCAACAAGCCGGCCCTGTAGGCGATGAGGTTCTCAAAAACATGGCCTTCAGCGGCATGACCGCATAGGAAATCCCAAGGGCCGGGAAATGGCTCTGGCAGGAGTGATCATCGGCATCATCGATATACCAGTGGGTATCGCCGGATGGATGTTCTGGATTAGCAGCGTCCCAACACATTTTAGGTGATGGTTCTGCATGACGCGCTAGGCAGGGTTCAGTTTTTGACCAGCCGGCACAATCCAGCTAAAATATACTTGTATAGTCTAAGTCAAACGCAAATTCATTATGGGCCAAGATGCAGGCGTCGTACTAATGTTGTGGAGGATTCGTAATGAAAACACCGGCTGCTTGGAGTGCTCTATGCATAGCTATTCTATTGGCGGGCGTGAATTTCGCACGCGGTGTGATCATTTACGGCCCGGGTGATAGCGGACAGGGGCGCAATCTTTCGGCCCCAACTGGATCACTCACTGGGGCCGGCTGGCAAGATGAAGGACTCTTCGTTACCTCCAGCGGCGCTCCTTGGATCTTTGCCGGGACGGCGATATCCCCGGATTTTTTTGTCACCGCCGAACACACTGGCCCATTGATCGGAAACGTATTCACTTCAACCGACGGTTCGACCCACGTCATCACCCAGTTATACTACGACCCCAGCGGTAGCCAGTTGGAACTCTGTCGCGTCAGCACGCCATTTACAAATTGGGCGCCACTTTACACCGGTTCCGATCCGACTGGCCTGCCGTTAATCACCTATGGTGGTGGCACCGCTCGTGGCAGCACCATCACAACTGGAATTACTACCAATGGATGGAGTTGGGGAGCACCGGATGGCAAACTTAGCTGGGGAGTTGGTGCAGTCGAAGGAGTAGGCAGTCTGGATGCATATAACACCGGCCTCGCCTGGTCCTTTAACCCTTTGCTTTACGGCAACAACGCCGCCGCCCTTTCTGACAAGGATTCCGGCGGCGGGACGTTTGTCCTTGATAGTGGCGTCTGGAAACTAGCCGGCGTCAATTACGGCATCGGCCCCTATTACAGCACATCCAGTAGCGGTTCCAGTCCTTTCTTTGCTGCCATATATGACCCCGCGGGGCTCTACGAATCCAACGATAATGTGACTTGGGTTCCCGCCACAGACCAGAGCGGCTCAGCTGCAACACTGGTAAGTCCGAGCCTGAGTTGGATCGGAACCACTGTTCCCGAACCATCATGTCTGACAGTGTGCATACTCGGCGCGGCGGGAATGCTTGCACGCCGGAGACGACAATAATATCGAAGATTTGACCAACATGGGGACAAAGGCCTATAAATCGGCTAAACTTCTCGTCGGCCTCATCGTGATCAAGTATCGTTCGCAACCGCCGGTTTAAGCGGAGTCTGCAAAATGCCCAAAGACAATGCGCCTCGTTACTCAAGAGGTCTGCACTATCTGGCCATCATCACCGCCATCGCCACTTTTCCCTTGATTTTCCTTGGTGGCCTGGTCACATCCCATGACGCTGGGCTTACTGTACCTAACTGGCCCAATAGCTTCGAATACAACATGCTCACGTTTCCGGTGTCGCGATGGACAGGCGGCATTTTCTATGAGCACACGCACCGCCTTCTCGGTACGCTGGTTGGCATACTGACCGTGGTTCTGGTGGCCATGGCCTGGAAATACGAAACCCGGCGCTGGGTTCGCAATCTGGCCATGGCTGTGCTTGGCGCGGTAATTATCCAGGGAGTACTCGGCGGACTGCGCGTGATCCTGGTAAACATTGATCTGGCGATCGTCCATGCCTGCGTTGCCCAGGCCTTCTTCTGCCTTGCCCTTCTCGTGGCCATGGTCACATCCAGAGCCTGGTCGGCAGTAGATACCAACAACCAGGTCCGCTTGTCTGTTGACAGAACCTTGGTGCTTTTGACGGCGATAGCCATAACAGTGGTTTACCTCCAACTGATCGCCGGAGCAGTGATGCGGCACAACCATGCCGGCCTGGCAATTCCTGATTTTCCTTTGAGCTACGGGAAAATATTGCCGCCGGCCAATGCCGTCGAACTCGGCCAGGCCAATGAATGGCGGGCCCGTCTTCCTGACGCTTACGGGCACGCTGGCATCGGCTATCCGGTAACGCTGTCGCAAATTTGGATTCATTTTATCCACCGCATTGGAGCGGTCGTGACTGTTGTGGTTTTGCTGTCGCTGGTGGCACGCATTCTGGCTAAGCATAGCCACAACGGACGTTTTCTCCGCCCAGCCATGTGGCTTTTGGCTCTCTTGGCGACACAATGTACTCTGGGAATCCTGACCGTGCTGCAGCGCAAGCCGGCCGACCTTGCCACGGGACATGTGGTACTCGGGGCGTTGATTCTCGCCATCACCTTCATTCTGGCCGTGCGCTGTTTGCGCCCGGCCATGCCTCTGGGTGATGACGCATCTGGACGCAGCTTTGACATTATGGGTGCCGGTCCCATTCCTCAAACGTAAGTCCCATGAAGACGCCGATTGCCAATCGCCTATCCTCCCCTGCCGACATCTCTTCCACTGTCGCCTTGCCGGCAGAACATGTTTTCACCTTCGCGGTGGCGGATTTTTATGAACTGACCAAGCCTCGCCTCAACTTCTTGGTGGTCTTGACTACAATGGCTGGCTTCTGCATTGCCACGTCAGGAAAGATCGACTGGATTCTCCTGCTTCACACCATCATGGGAACGGCCCTGACCGCGGCGGGGGCGAGCGTGTTGAATCAATATATGGAACGGGGCTACGACGCCCTGATGCCGCGAACCGCCAACCGGCCGCTTCCCGCCGGTCGCATCGCACCGCTCGATGCCCTGCTGTACGGCGTCATCTTGGCCAGCGCTGGTGTTATGTACCTAGGCAGCGCCGTCAACTTCCTCACCGCCCTCCTCGCGGCGGTGGCCTTGGTAATTTATGTCTTCTTGTATACGCCGCTGAAGCGTTGGACGAGTCTTTGTACTTTGATTGGGGCCATTCCCGGGGCGATTCCACCGGTGATGGGGTTCACGGCAGCGCGTGCCCACATCAGCATCGAGGCGATGTCGCTCTTCGCTATTCTATTTCTGTGGCAAATGCCCCACTTCCTGGCCATCGGCATTCTCTATCGCACTGATTACGCCAGGGCGGGCTTCAAGATGCTTCCGGTGGTCGATCCTGGCCTCAAAGATACTGGGTGCCAGATTGTTATGTATGCCATGGGTGTCATCCCGGCAAGTCTGGCTCCGGTGGGTCTGGGGATGGCAGGATGGATCTACGGACTGGGCGCCATGGTGATGGGGCTGACATATCTTGGGTACGGGGTTAATTGCGCCCACGAAAGCAGACGCCAATCGGCCCGCTGGCTTTTTCTGGTTTCTATACTCTATCTGCCGCTGCTGTTGGCATTTATGATGCTCGACAGGACACTGCCCTGAGATATGCGTTTAGTCCTTGCGTGGCATGACCGTGAGCAGACAACCGTTCACCTCAAAGGCAAGTGCGTTGGTTGTCTTGAAGTTCTGACTATTGCTTAAGCAATAGAAGACATGCTTACCGTCACGGCGATTGTCGATTAGATTCCGCATGCGCAGAAGCCCCAGATGATGGCTGATTGTCGGCTGTGGCAACTTCAGTTCCTTGCACAAACTGGTCACATTACGCTCGCCGCCAGATAAGATCATCAAAATCTTTAATCGCGTGGCATCGGCCAGCAGTTCAAACACCTGAGTTAATTGTTCCACGGACTGCCTTGAAAATGTGTCTCCTCCCATTCCCATGCCCACAACCCATCCTTTCAACTCGCAAACGAATTAACAATGCAGCCGCTTCTGTCAAAAACAAAGATACCATCTGCCTTAAGCACATATCCATATTATACTCATATAATAATGCAAATCAGTAATAGCACAAGGCTTTGCAATTAAAAAAGCGTCACCAGAAGCGGGATCGTATTTAATATTTCGCCCACCTAATTGCTGCCACCGCAATCCCTTGGGCGTGAAAGGGTGAGATTGAATCATTACCCCTAGCGCAGCTTACATCCCCGAACGTGGCGATAATTGCGCCATGGTCATCAACAATCCGGCACGATTGCCTGGTGTTTCCGCAACAATTCACGTACCGACCTTAAGTTCACCGCGGCCACGTCGCATTGACCCGCGACCGCCAACGCGGCGATCGCCCCGGTCGCCTGGCCGGTGGCCATACAGATCGGCTGTGTTCGACAGGCCGAGTTTGACTCGTGGTCCGTGGAGATGCACCGCCCCGCAACCAGCAATTGTCGGCTGTCCGCCGGTAACAGCGCCCCAAGTGGAATAGTCGGTATCACACCAGGCGGCAAAGGGCGAATGTCTATCCCTAATCCGTCGGTTTGGTGCAGATCGATCGGATAATAGCCGTAGCAGATCGCGTCTGGCCAAGTTCGACCGGCCAGATAATCCTCCAGCGTAATCGTGGCTTTCCCAATCGTAGTGACCGTCTCTCGGATGCCGCACTCCAGCGCGAACCACCGGATTCGAAAACCTTCCAATCCGGGCTGGCGGCGGAAGAAACGGAAAAGTCTCAACAGACACCGTCGGCCGGCCAATTCCATCTCAGTTCGTCCACTGCTGCCTGAAGCATCGACGGCGGGAATGTGCGTGCGGTTCACGCCGCCAACTCGTAGAAAGTGCTCGCAAGGCCGTTCACGTCTGCCCAGATCGCTGGCCAGAAGTTCACCAGCCTGGATTGCCTCCTGCCCTTCGCGCTCCAACGCCATGAAATCCAGGCCGGCCAGGGAAAAACCATCCGCCTGGAACATGATCGTACCCGGTTGAAGGTGTGGGTTCCGCCGTAGCGGCAGACCCGCAAGTTGGACCACGTTCGCATCGCCGGTGCAGTCGATCAGAACGCGGGCATGTACCATGCGTATGCCCTCCTTTAAACATAACCCGACGGCCCAGCCAAACGCATCGGCGCTAACGGTTGCGGGCATTGTGTGCAGCAACAGACTGGCACCGGAATCCAGCACCGCTTGATCAGCCAAGGCAGCAAAAACCGCCGGTTCGATCCGTACGTGGTGCCGCCAGTGTTCGTTTCCATAGTTATCCGCAAAGTTGGGCATCGCCAAACCGGCGATTCCCGCTGACTTAACCACCAGGTTCCATCCTATACCGGCGATCACCTGCCGTCCTGGAGCATGAAAAAGCCCAGGAAAAGCGACGCCCCCGGCCACCATTGTCCCCCCGAGAATGCTGCTCTTCTCGACCAGCAGCGTGCGGGCGCCGGCCCGTGCCGCCTGGATCGCGGCGCAAATCCCAGCCGGTCCGCCACCGAAAACGAGAACATCCCACGCCACTTCTGGTTTGCCATCCGCTGCTGCCACATGCCGTTTCAATTGTTCCGTGATCATGACGTCTCTTAGTCTCCCGGGTTAGATGCCTGTGGCCCGGCAAGCAAAGTTTTCTAACAAAGTCCATGCCCTTTCTTGTTCTCGATTAGAATACTTCTTCCACAAAAAGCAAACTGCTTTTGCGGGAATGCACGCCATAATTACGGGCTCCAATGCGATTTTTCCGATAATTGCCTCATAGGTATCGATTGGCCCTCTTTTTCTAAGTCCCATCGTTTACAAATGACAGATCTCATCGAATGTTTTTTTACTTGTCGCCGTTAACAGCCCCCGCGACCTCGCCAGCTAAAGCCAACAACTTGCAGTCCCGCTCAAACCGTCCTGCAGACCAGCCTCTGAGAAAACACTCCGCCCGCTCATCCAGATAGCGATTGACCCGCTGCGTCAGATCGTCGTTGAGTTTCTTTCCCTGGAGGGCCTTTTCCACAAAGAGGATGGCCTCGGCCAGTTCTCCGCCTTCGCGGAGCATCTCGAATCGTTCCGTAGGCATCGCCCCACTTGCCCCCGGGGCTAGCATGGCCTGCGTGCTGCAACTCGGACCGCCAGTCCCACGGCCGTTGCCCACGCAGTAGAAACTGCCATTCGCCGCCTTGACAGGAAATAGATCGGCCGCGAAATCACTAACACCATCATGTCCACGCATGATCTCATCCTCGGGAACACTTCGCAACAAAGTCAAATCAGATCTGTCGTGCATCATGCTTCGCCAGGTAAAGCACCAGTAATTCGGCCGCGGTTGCAGTAACGCCCGATAGCCCCGGGCAGTGAGTTGACCATGATTCCAAACCGTATCCGCCTGCATGACTGGCATGGTGACGCTCTTGTCCATTGTGGAAACGCGCATGCCCAATAGTCCATTGTGGGCGGTGTAACTCCATACGCCATCGGGCCAGATACGCTTGTATACGCTGGCTACTTCCGGAATCGGCGCGTAACAATAACTATTGTGGCCCATGGCGGTAATGTCCCACCAACCGCGGGCCTCGACCTTCTTCCGCAACTCGTCAAGCACCGGCTTCCAGAAGGCAAAGCTCTCTTCGGTACCCGGCACCGGCTGTTTCATCGGCTCAATTTTGCCTGTCGCCGGGTCCAGTCGGGAAACAGATGTCACCGCCCCATTGTGAATCAGTTGACCGTCCTTCTTTATCGCCTCGCCCCAGCAGTTGATTCGCAAGAGCGTAGGCTTGCCGATGACCTGGGCCACCATGTCCAAATACTTGTCGAAAATACTGAAGTCGTACTTGTACGATCCGTCCGGTTGCGTGATCCACCGGACCATTGACTGCATATTGCTGCTGCTTAGATCGCCCTTGTTGTCGCCATAGAAATTTATGGCCATATTCACCAGCACCTGTCGCGAGTTGATCTCCGCCATCAGAGCCATAGACTTGCTCAACAGTTGCAAATGCTTTGCACTCCATAACGAAACGCCGTAATGCTGGGCAACAGCATCCTCCGAAATATACGCAAAATTATGAACCCGCCAATCCTTGGGATCTGCAACACACCAGCCGGAAACGATCAGACGCAGCGGCACCATCGTAGATATCAGGCCATCAGCGGACACACTCACAGAGCCACAATATGTTCCCGGCTTGGTGTCTTTGGGAACCGTAACCGTGATCCACAGCGGCGCCAGTGCGCCGCAACTCTGGTCCCTGCGCTCTATTTTTTGACCTTCGTATGCCCCACGCAGATATAGTTCACGCGGCGGATTAGCCTTAACCACCGGAATTTCCCCAGGGATCGCCTCGAGCAGGCCGTCAAAACGCTCCGCAGGCAACCAACAATCCGTCGCTACCGCCGGAGCGGCACAGCGGACGTGAATGGCCGAAGCCGCTATTTCCCCGCCGCCGTCTGCTTGAGCCATATCCGTCACTGTAACCTTCAGGCCTTTAATGGCCTGGTCCGAACTCACCACCAGCCGGCCGGAAAATACTCCGTTCTGAGCCCCAGCCACCGTCACCGGCAGAGGAACGCTCCCATCACCATAATCGAAGGTGTTAATCGTATCGAAGGGAGCGCAATTCCATACTTGCACACCCTTGGGACGTGCAACGTTGGGCACGACCGCCGAACCGGCCGCTGCGACCACATTCAGGTTCTTCACCCCCACGTAGGCCCAGATACCCGGCACATCGTACATGCCGCCGGGAGCGGCGATTCGCTTGGCATCCACAGCAGCCTCGTTAATCGGGGCACGGTGAATCTCCACCGCCAGGACATTGGTCCCCTTCTTAAGCAGATTCGCCGCGACAGCTACGTCCGCCAACTTGCGATAACGACGATCGAAACCAGCGGAGTCCTTCTTGATATCCTGAAGAAACATCCCATCCGGCTCGCAATAAAGATCGTCGGGATACTTCTCGGCTAGTGTGTCAGGTTTCAGTTCACCAGCGGGCATGTATCCGCGGGTCAACTCCTGGCCATTGACGTAGACCACCACGCCGCCGACGTACTCGAGCGAAAGCTTGAGACTCTGTACCTTGGCAGGATCGTCAACTGCGAACTTGCTGCGCAGACAGAGCAGTGAATTCACGGTGGCACTGTGCCGGGCGGCTTGGCTGTGCCCAGTGGCGGAATCTGGAGCCATCTCCACCGGGCACCGGCAGCGATTCCAGGCGGAATCATCAAATTCGGGTTTGATCCAATCCGTCGGTGGCACCGACGACTCGAATTGTGGAATCGGTTTCGGGTCCTTGCCGAGTGGTTCCAAGCACACCTTGATCTGTCCCTCCTTGGATATCTGCACCGGCGTCCGGAACGCCATAAACTCCCTGACATAGCTGTCATTAGACAAAACTATGACCTGGCCTCCCGCCGGACTGCCAGAGTTTGCGGGAACATCGGGAGCACCGCTCGCCAGGCGGCATGTCAACACAAATACCGTCATCATGACCACCACGCTCATGATTCCAATTTCATTCTTCTTCATAAACTATTCTCCACGTGTGTATCGTCCATTACCCTGAAGAACGCCAAGTGTTGATAAAATATCTTGGTGGCATAGGCTGTATTCGTAAACTCCTCTCACGCCGACGAGAAGAAACAAGGCGTTGCGGCGATCCCAGTGCCGGATACCGCCCCAGAAGATCCATGTACGCCTCAGTCGTCTCCGCCTCATAAAACCGCGCCGTCGCACGGCTCGTGGCATCGTCGATCATTACCACCAGCACCATCCGCGGCCCGCGTCCTTCCAGCCAGTCGTGGTGGCTGCCGTCGCCTTGAATCAGTTCGCCAAAAAACTCCCTGCGCTCGCGCCGTTGACGATGCACCTCACGCCGGCGGCGACGCTCCCAAAGCCCCTCCGCCAGCAGCCAGCGACGCAAGGTCTCGTG
>Ga0316227_1000626_pt1 | contig 48117 bp, 70 predicted proteins | sample TBH18019metaG_FD_206012 | JGI IMG/M metagenome (GOLD analysis project Ga0316227, IMG submission 206012) | Freshwater microbial communities from Trout Bog Lake, Wisconsin, USA - TBH18019 | ecosystem: Environmental > Aquatic > Freshwater > Lake > Hypolimnion/Profundal zone | place: USA: Wisconsin... | reverse complement strand
ATAGCTAGCTGATCAGCAAGATTCCATACAAGGACGTTCATCCATTCAGTAGGGAAATCAGGGATAGCTTGTGCTGTCATAATATCAGCCATCGGTTGTTGCACAATAAAGTGTAACTGTTGATTAGACTGTGTATATGAATCTGGTGTAACATACAGGTATACATTACTTGTAATATTACGTACATCCATGTATAAGGAGTTAGGTGTTCCAGTACTAAACTTTGAACCTAACATATTGTATTCTTGTTTGCTTAGCAACTGAATCTGTACATCATCCGTAGATGGTGTTACAGTTATATTACGTAACCAAGCTTGTATTACTTTAAGTGGTTTATCTGTATTCAGATCTACCGTACCAGTACTAGCTGGGCCAATAACATACTCAGTCTGTCCAGCAACAAGGGGTAATACTAACTCATTAACTTTCCATAACTTTAAACCAGATGTTGCCATCTGTTTAATAAATAGGTTAAGAGCTAGTGATGCATTAGATACTGTAGCTGCATCAGGAGTGTCGCCAAGTTCCAATACACCAAGCTTGCGTAATGCTAACTGGATAATCTGATCACGGCTTACTGTAAAGGTTGTAGACATCTAGCCTCCAAATAATAGTTTAATTGCACGATCAAGTCCAAGGGACTGTGTTACTACAACAGCAAGGGCACCAATGGCAATATACTTAATCTGTGCTAGATTCTTTTCTATACTGGCCATGGCTTTGGATAGATCATTAGCTGATTTACGAAGCTCTTTAATATCATCTTCATGGTTGTCTGCTTTAATCTCAAGACGTACTACTCTATTTTCTAGTTGGTCGGACATAAGATTATTCTTGTAGTTGAGTAGGTTCTTCAATAATTAAAGCAAACTGTTGTTGTAGTTTTTGTAGCAATGGATATGCTCCTGATTCAGTAGGTAGCTGTCCTACTACACGGAGAATAAATGCTGCTTCTTGGTCTTCTAATGTAAATGTTTTCATATTTTTCCTTGGTTACTAACGGCGTTAACTCGCCAATGAATACAAGAAATTACATTATTTTGGCCATCAATTGAAGGAATACAATCTAATGAATCTATTACCCATGTATAAATATTTGTCATAATTACCCTCTAAATATTATTGATTTCACAGTACCTGAACCCAATGTAACAGGTGCTCCAGTAATGTTTTGAAAATATACGTTTACAGTATTTGCAGAAACAACAATAGACGTTAAAGCAATTCCTGATGCGTTTACGCTAAATGAAGATGAACAAACATCGCCAAGTTTTGCTCCAGGTACTGTAACTGTTGCTGTTGATGTTGTTCCCCCAGCTATAGTTCCAGGAGAATAAGACAAAGTACCAGTTAAATATCTAAGATTTGTAGCTACGCTTACTATGTTTGATACATAAGAATTTACTCCAGCATCATTAAAATAACCAGAAGTTTGCAATCTATTGTATCTTGCATTTATAGCGGTATTGTTTTTAGAATTTGTATCTAAAATAATGGTTTGATGACTACCACCATCAAGAACACAATTACTAGAGCTGGTTCCAAAATTAACAATACTTGATGAATCACATTTTCTTAATTCAACATTAGAACCTAAAATATAAACGTCTGCTATGGTATTTACTTCAAAATCTGTACCCATAAATAAATCCGCACTACAGTCGGTTAAGCCATAAACACCATAGCTTGAACATCCTTCAGAAGTTCCACCTAAAAATATATTTCCCAAAGTATTAGAAAGTTGTATTCCAATAGAAGGGCCTTCAACAACTGGATTTATAAACGTACAATAGCTAGTAGTTTCTCCTGCATTTCTTTGTCCTAAATTAATGCCGATAGCTGGTTTTGCACCTAAATACCAACCGCTTTCGTTTACAGATACAGTAATATTAAATACAGAAGCAACTGAAAATTGAGTATAAAACCCTGCATAGGTTGTACCAGCACCTTTAATGTTAAAAGTTAAATTGCTGTGATGAACTGACCTTAAAAATACACCATTATTAGCTGTTGATGGGCAATTAACAATAAAGTCACCCATTGTTACATTGTAAATAAGGGCTGAATTACCAGCATCCAAAATAACAGCATTACCAGTTCCTGTGTATTGAAGAATAACTTCTCCTTCAGATTGAATAACTGCATTTTGAATAGCCCAATTTGGGCTAGTGCTATACACATAAGTACCAGCAGGAAACAATAAAATAGAAGGGATTGATTGTGATGCAATATATGCTCTAGCAGCAGCTAAAGCAACAGTATCGTCTGTTACGCCATCGCCAATAGCACCAAAATCTTTAACGCTAACAGTTTCAGATAATTTTTGATTAATTGGTCTATTAATTACGCCTGTTGGCGTAGAACCGCCATTCATTAAATCATATTTTGGTATTAAAGTTGTCATTTTTTGCCTGTTTAGTAATTAAGATAATCTTATTACACTCCATAAGACTGTATTAGTTGCCCCTGATGTTTGTGTAACTTGAACATTTAATCCTGAAATGCTAATAGTGTTATTTGTTGCTGCTTGTAAGGTTGTTAGTCTAGCAACACCGCCATCTGTAGTTACTAATGCTACTGCGCTGTAATTTAATGGAGCGGAAGAATTAATATCAGCAGTAACAATGTAAGACCCTAATGTTGTTCCTGGCAAAGTAAAAATAGTACCTGCCGTTGCGTTTGCAACAGAAATAGAACCATTAGCTGATGAAAATTTACCAGCCGAAATTACAGCATTATTTGATATAGAACCAGAAGTGCTTGTAGTGCCAACTAATAAATTAGTACCATCAAAACTTAAACCAGAACTAGAACTAAATGCTCCTGTTCCATTACCATAAGGAATATAACCAGCAGTAAGGCTTGTTAAGCCTGTGCCACCATTAGCTACTGGAAGAGTTCCCAATAAAGTCAATAGTTGAGCGTTAGTAGCTACTGTTTGAGCAGATGCTCCATTACCATAAACAAAGCCAGTTAATGTGCTTGTAATTGGGGCAACACTAAATGTTTGTGCTTGGCTAAATGTATTTACTTCATCTAGTTTTGGAAAATCATTTAAAGAAGCAGCAACTAAACGAAGAGATACTACTGCACCTGAAGAAAATGCAGTTCCTGCTGTTCCATCTTGCCCACGAACAATAGTAAATGTAGTTCCTGAAACTGCAGTTACTTTAACAATCTCAATAGTTGTTTGAGTAGCAGCATCAGCTAATGTGCAATAAAAATATTGTGAGCCTGTAGGAACTGGAAAGCCTGTCGCAGACGTAACTGACATAGTTGTAGCTACGTTAGTAAGACTACTACTTAAAGTGGTGTTACAATTGTTAGCGAAGAGCATATTAGGCATATATATTTTCTACAAAAATAAATTCAACAACATCACCAGCGTTTAAACCAGAATTAAATGTAATAATAGATGTAGATGTTTCTATATAATTGAAACCTATAATTTGTTTACTACCGTTTACAAAAACGGATAGTGCATTATACCCTACTAAATAAGTAAAAGAAGATAGAGTAAATATTGTTTGTGCTTGTGTGGCTACTTGATATTCTTGAAATATAGTAACAGTATCTTTACTAGAAGCAAATAAATTTAAACTACCAGCAGTAATCCGTAATTCAACATTATCACTAATATTAAATATTTGTGGTTGCGTTCCTTCTTGTCCTCTTACAATAGTTAAAACATCTCCAACACGTGCCGTACATTGTACAATTTCAGCTATTTCAGGATTATTAATCTGAATTAGTGTTAACATAAAATAGTTACCACCAGTAGGCTGTGGGAAGTACTGACCTGTTCCTGCAGTAAGTTGTAGAATAGTATCGGGAGGCGTAATAGCTCTAGCTAGTGCGGTAGAAGCATTGTTTGTAAATAAAGGACGTGACATTGAATTATCCTACTGTAATAGTGTTTACTAGGAAGCCATTAACTAACCTGTTAGAGCTATAGACTTTAATGAATTGATTCTGAGGCTCTGGTCTTGTCCATGGAGGTGCTTGGTAGTCTGCAACACCTCGTACAAAATCCTGTGGTTGTCTTGGTTCCCAGCAGCGTTCATCAACCATAAAACCATCCCAGCGTTGACGAAGCTCTGTATTCTTAACTACACGACCACACGACTCACAAAGACATTTCCAAAGACCTCTGACATAGTTTGATTGATAACTCATAGGTTATACCAGATTAGAAGCGTAGACTGGGAGATCACCAACACCTACATAGGTATTAGTTAATGAAGTAGTAATCGTCATTTCTAGACGATAAGTTACTTCAGTTAGTCCACCAATAATTCTCTGAGACGCTGTCTTATTAGCAATAATAGGAGTAGCCTGAAGGATTGCTGATGGGTTAGGGTCTACACCGTCCATAACAATAACGGAACAATCTGCCGTTAGAATAGTCTCATTAGGTGCAAGAACTTGAGTAAAATCAAAAGTGAATAATTCACTCTCAGTAGTAATCTTGTAAGAAAATGACTCAGCCATTAAAGTTTCCGATATAACATTATAACACGATTTTTAACAAAAATCAAAGTCTTTTCAGCCTTGTCGACTAAAATATCTCTGTCTTTAATTACCATTATCATAAGCTTCTTAGGCCCAACAATAAAAGTAAACTTAGCAACTGCGCCAAACTTCTGGACAAATGCTGGATATAGTTTAACTGTTATATGATTAACTACAGACAATAACTTTTCTATTAATCGAGAAAGAGTTGCAGTGTGTGTAGAAACAACACTTAACAGTTTTAACATTGCTTTAGTTAGACTAGTCGTAGAGCTAACTACAGTTTGTAAAGTCTTGTAAAAGAAAAACTGTACAACAATAACAACTGTACTTGAAATACTAGTTATAACTCTTTTACCTATTTGTTTAAGGACAGTAACTAAGTTACTTACTGCTACAGATAATGTCTTAGGTATTAACTTAAACAGACTAGCTGTTGAAGTAATCAGAGTTGAGTAGGTACGGCTAATTGCCCTACCAATGGTTATTGAGCTCACTACTGTTCTTGATAAAGCTACTAAGTGTATTGCTATATCGCTAAGCACCACAATAATGTGCTCAACAACAGTAGTCATAATCTTACTTATTGCTTTGCCAATAGTCACAAGGCTATTAACTGTTACAGCTAAAAGCTTAATTGGTAGTTTAACCAATGTAGCTACAGATGTAGAAATAACACTTAATAGTTTTGTTGCTGACTTGATAATGCTTGCTGTACTCGTAGAAGTTACAGTCAAAGTTCTGAACCTAGATACTAACTCTTTTATTGTTGCTAAACTGCTAGACAAATAAGTCAGTGTCTTTGCAGCACTCTTAGTAATTGTCGCAGTAGATGTAGACAAGATTGTCTTAATTACCGCAATAGCTCTTTTTATAGTAACTGTCGAAGTAACAGCATAAGTTAAAGTTCTAAACAAACTTTGAAGCTTATTAATTGTTACTGTCGACGTTACTGCGTAACTAAGTGTTCTTAGCAACGCTAATACTTTAGTTATAATGCTAGTGCTAGTAGAAGTAACTATCAATGTAGGCGTTAACGTAATGTTATCGCTTGCATCAATTGCTACTCTATCTATACTAGAACCATTTATTGACATTAACTAAACTGAACTTTAAATGTAAACTGAATTGAATCGCTAGTATTCAATGGAATGCCTGTAAAGTCACCTTTAATAAATAAATTGCCAGAGGTTGAAGCATCAAACAAACCAGCATTAGTGATTGTCTCACTTGTACCAGCAGTCTGTGTACCTACAACTTGGAATGTGTCGTTTGTTGTGGATGTTGTAACTTGAGAGGTGGTTCCACTAACACGTGGTGTTACCTCTGTAAACAAAGTCGTATCAGTTGCACCAGTCGTACCGGCACCAGTTCCCCAAGCAACATAGCTGGGAGTGGTACCACCACTATTAAGGCGGCTAGTAACGATAGCACGTCCTGTATTAACTAAGAGTGTAGCCATTTTTTAATTCTCCAAATAAAACGTTTGATTGGGTTTTTGTGCCAATAATCTATAACGCCTAATTCAACTACAGTACCATCCGCACGGATAACCGTAGCGGATAGGTGTAGTTCTTTAGCGTTGCTATTTGCAACCTGCATTACTGAACGCCTTGTTTAACCAGTTCAAGTACTACGGAGAACACCAAAGGTGTTGTTCCTAATGTAGTATTATATCCAGTAGTTGTTAAAGCAATACGACCAGTAGGACTAGGTGCATTGTTTTGTAAACCACCAAAGTTCCAGAAGCTCATCTTACCTCGACCAGCTACAGGGATAATATCTACTTGAGTACTACCATCCCAAAGCAATCTAACTTCTAGTGGATCAGAAATAGAATAATCAAGATGATCAATTCTAAATCCTGTAGGAATCAAAGCATAGTTAATTGGATCAACAATAATAATACTACCAGCTACTAATGAGAAAGTTAATGAACTACCAGTTGCTGTAGCAGCTACGTTCATTGTTACTTGTGTTGTACTGTTTACAACAGCAACATAAGCATTCGCAGGTATTCCAGTACCTGTAACACCCTGACCAACAGTTGGTGTTAAACCACCAGCGGTGAATGTAATAACTTTAGAGTTAATAGTAGTAGCACCAGATGAAGCAGTGCCTAATGTGCCAGAAGCAGCTACGTTAGATGTATCTAATACTCCAGTAACTTTAACGACGGCATTTCGATTGCCATCCATAATAATTTGAGTGTTAACGACGTTAGCCATGTTAACCTCCTAATTAGTAAGTTGCTGAGAATAGAATAGAAACTTGCCAAACACCTGAAGTTGCGCTAACAATAGCGTATACAGAAGAGTCAGTAGTTGTTACAGTGCCGAGGGCAGTGCTATCTACATCATTAACAAAGTTTGCATAACCACTTGCTAAGCTATATGCGTTAACATATTCTGTAGCAGTAGCTGTGCTACCCAACGATAACGTTGCGGAAGCAATTGGTGCACCATTGACAATGAAACCAAGGATGCGGGAATTTTTAGGGATTTTAGCAATCTCTGTGTAACCAGACATTGTAGAATCTACTTGAACAGTTTTAACTAGTCCTAGTTTTGTATCACGAAATAAAGAGGCCATTATAAATCCTTTTAATTAATATTGTGGGGTGAAACTAGAAGAGGGGGCTTTTGACCCCCTCATCTTAAAAAATCAAGGGCCGTTAGAGCCGAAGATAGCACGTGGATCGGTCCAGCCGAATGAATAACGCTCGTAACCTTTTGCCTTAGCATTCATGGTATCGAAATCATTATCTTGATCGAACTGTACACCAACACGCTCATAATACTTCATACCATCACGTACGTTAGTACGGATGAACCAAGCATGAGGAGATGTGAAGTAATGGTTAACAACTGCACCACCTGGGAATACATTGTTAGCACGCAAGATGTTTAAATCGTTGTTGCCGTTGGTAGGTTGGTTAGTTGATTTAAGGATACGTCCAGCATTGTAGATCTCTTGACGAGCAATGTGTAATGATTTAGGCATTACATTGATCAAGAGGCCTCGGTCATCCTGGAAACCCATCAAAGCGATTGTTGCATCTTCCAAAGAAGCTTCGGAGAGGTCAGCATCAACTGTTAACTTGTTAGCGAATGTACCGCCAGAAGTATTAGGATGTGCTGTGGAGCAAAGAGCTACGCCATCACCACCAGCATACTGTAGGTTGGTACCTGTAGTAAATGCACGGTTGTAAATGTTAGCAGCAACGTTTTCTTTCGTTTGACGGAAAGACATTGCTAATGCACCAGAACGCTTCTTAGAGACTTGCTCATACAAATTGTCATCCAACTCTTCTTTAGTTACGATGTAACCAAGAGCGTATGCAATGTGTGTGTAGCGGGTTGTGAAACCTTGAATCTCTGAATCGTAAGTAGTACCAGCGCCTTCAGCTTTTTGTGGAACGAGTCCGAAGCCAGTTAACTGGACATCTTCTTCGTAGTTTTGATGTGATGATTCTTTATCAAAGAGTGAAGAATATTCTTCTGGATGCTCTTCGTAGACTTGGCCCCACCAAGCTTTAATACCAGGCCATAGGGCCTTAGGATGGGTACCGGTTGTGATTACGCCTGCCATGTTTTTATTCCTTTAGTTATTAAGCTGTGCCTTGGGCTTGCTTGTATTGGTGACGATTAAAGATAACTTGAACGTTATCATATGCACCAACTGCGTTATCAGGACGTTGCGATACGCCAATGATAGTCAGAGGCAATGCCAAAGAACCAGTTGTACCCTGAGCAATAATACCAGAGCTATTCAAGACAGTGCTTGATAGTGGGCTAGATTGTGACAAAGTGGTTTGGTTAGCTGTAATAGACATAGGTGCATTAGAACCTACGTTAGCAGCTGAAGCACCAGTAGCATCAGTTTCAATTTCAAAGATGATGTTAGGATCTGTTACTACAACAGCATATTGTAAACCAGAACTTACTGGATAGTAGATTTGGTTCAAAGCAAGGGTTGTACCTTGGAGTGATACACCGTAATTAGCTACACGGAAACCAACGATAACGCCAACAGGGATATCAGTAGTAGCAGCTTTAGTTACGTATGCAGTGCCGTTCGTGTCGGAACCACCAGCAAGCTTTACAACATCGCCAATGGCGTAGCTGTTAGAAGCATCGTTAGCGATAGCGAAAGTCTGGCCTTGTTGGTTCCAAGTTCCACCGGTAATAGTACCGATTGGGCTTAGACCACGAGGGGCGTTTGTATTTGCCATTTAAAGTCTTTCAATAAGATTAGTATTAATATTTAATGCCTGCATTATAGAATCCAGTGGTATCAACTCCTGAACCACCTTTACCTCTACGAATGGAAGCATCTGTTTTGTCATTGCGTGATTGGATATCAGCTTGATCTTCGTCCCACCATTCTTCTTTAATCTTTAACAAGATCTGTTTGACTGGTTGACCCATATCATTCTTACTACCAATAACACTTACTCTATCTCCAAGATCGACGTTTGTATTTGTAACGTTCGATGCAGCATATCCTACCTCTGAGGGAGAGACAAATTCCCAGCCAGCGTCAAGAGCCGCTTGAATGCGACCCGGCTCATCATTAAAGAAGTACAAGTGATATCCTGTAATAAGATTTCCTACTTGCAACTTACCACGTGTCCCGTTAAACGCCCCACGATTGCGACGTACCGGTTTCTCATTAGACACAGTGGGTGTCTTGACTTCTTCTTGTTGTTCCTTAACAGTGGTTGTATTTGGATTAATAAACTCACCGACTGCTAGTTTTTTATCTGTTGCCATGATTGTCTTTCTCTCTTGTTTATTCTGACCAGTCGTATTCAGCGACATAGGCTTCTTTACTCTTAATTAAACCCTGCTTAAGAAAGCGGTCGCAAGCGGCCTTAGCTTCTGTAGGTAGGTTCTCGTATGATTTCTTAGCAGAGCTAGGGCGACCAGAGGTTGTCGTAGCAGCAGATCCATCCATAGGATTAGATCGTTTCTTTTTACCAAAGCGTTCTGGGAACGTGGTAGCTAATTCTTCATCTAACTTGTCTAGGAATGCCTTACCTTTAAGGGTAGGGAACTCTTCGGTAATAGACTTACCAATTGTATTTGTGATGTCTGTAATTCGTTTGTCTTGACCAAACCAATCATTACGATCTAACCACGCTTGTAGATTCTCATCTGGCTGTGGTGGTGACTGTACTGCTGGTGTTGGTTCACGAGTAGCTTCGGCACGGGCCTCAACTACATCCTGTTTAATCAAGTCCATGGCATCATCAATCTCAACAACACGATCGCCATCTCCACTGGAGACTGCATCACGCTTTGCTTGTTTCAATTGAACTAACTGACCTTCCAGTTCTTTTGCCTTACGTTCATACTGTTCCTTTTGGAACTTCTGGAACTCACGTGCAGTAGATCTTGCTTCTTCAGCAATACTACGTGCCTCTTTAAGTTCCTTGAGCAGCTTCTCGTTGTTCTTCCTAAGGATAGGCATAATCTCTTTGCCACGACGGACAAAGGTTTCAGCATCTACCCAATCAGATTCATTACCACGATAGTCTTCTTTAGCAACCCAACCCTGTGCGCCAGCTTCAGCAGCATAGTCAGGTGTGTTTGGAATCTGTTGTGGTTCAACGTTGTTAGGCTCTTGTTGATTGTCAATTACATCATCACTCATCTTATTCCCTTACTTAAATGTGGATCAACTAAGTCCATGTCTGGATCTAAGATACCAGTCAAGTCATCATCGTTAATCATTCTATACTTAGCGCCGTCTTTACCGACGTACATTAAACCTGCATACTTAGCCATGATTACTTTGTCACCCTGTTTAACAGGACACTCAGCATAGCCACTAAAGGCTTCTGGACCAACAGCTACGACCTCACCAGTTGTATTACCTAACTGCTCACGTTCACTCATACCCTCTGTAGAGACTATGATACCGCTTGCTGTTTGATTAACTACAATCATTGGCTTAATCAGTACTCGATTTAATAAGGGTGTTATCCCTGTAGTATTACTCATCTATCTCCCCTTAAACTTTCCATCAGACCTTCATAGTCAAGAGCAAGGATCATACCAACAGCTGCAATACGACCACGAACATTACTGTCGTCGTCTGTACCACCTACTAGCATCTCTTTTAAATACTCTCTATCATTGAAGAGAGCCTTCATGAAGGCCCCCGTGATCGGATGTTGTTTCCAGTCCAGGAATTCCGGTTCTGTTACAACGCTCAAATTACTCTCCTGTTGGTTCCGACGGTGTGTCTTCACCTTCCGTTAACTTCATCATAAGCTCAATTGAAGACATGATGCCTTCGTTCTTTGCTTTCATTGCAGCAATCTGGGAATTGATTAACTGGATTTCTTGTCCTGTACGAACACCACCAGCTTCTTCTAATGCCAGTAAAGCTTCTGCCTCTAACTTGTGAATCTTAGCTTCGTTTAGCTTAGCTGTATCCATAAGCTTCAATACACCAAGTTTCATCTGCAACTGTTGGTCCGCTTGTTTGATCTGGGACTTCATTTGCTCAACCTGTAACTTCTCAGGAACAGGAGGTTTAATTGCATTAGGACCTTTTGGATCCGGCAGCAATGATTCTAACTCAGCAACCTTCCAGGCTTTAGCATACATGATCTGCGCTTGACGAATGTTAACGCCAGGAGTCGTAGTAGCTAACTGTAGGATTGCTTGTGCCTGTTGCATCTTCTGACTATCACTAATGATGTTAGGATCTGCACTAGGACTGATATCACTTACTGGACCATTGTAGTCATCGGCAGAGATATTGAATTCACCCTTATCGGATTGGAAGTCAACTTCATCTTCGAGATACAATTGGTTAAGTCTGTATAGCTTGCGGAACTCTTGCTTAAGGCTTCTGTAAGTACGTTTAAAGATACCAGAGAAGATCTTCATTCCTTGCTCAGCCATTGTTCTTGTTGTCTCAGCTGCTGTATTCTGTCCCGGATTTTGTCCAACCAGAATATCAACTGATCCACCAATACGCTCACCGTAGTTGATAAGCATTCCAAGCAATGTAAACAGAACTTGAGAAGGCTCCCTAACAGGAAGAGGCACAATGCCTTTACGTAAATCATCACCAGTTGAATCAACGTGTTTCCATTCTAAAGGTGCAAAGTTATAATTACCACCACGCATCTTAATGCCACGGCTTAGGAACCCACCTGCTGTGTTAGACATCGTACCAGCATCAACCAGTTGGTTAATGATTGTATCGATGCTTTGATTAAGGGGTCCCAGTAGTACTCCAAATCCCAAGTCATAAAAACCGCCATCAGGTGAGGGGATAAAAGGATACTTAGTAAAGTACTGTTCAGCTTTAATACTTAAGATTTTACCAGAGTCATTACGTTCAATAGACTGGTCAAAGAACCGGGCTACAATACGTAGGACTTGTTTGGTATCACGACGTACCCATACAATGTATGGTTCGGCGTAACCGTCTTGGTCAAAGTCAATGAACTTGTGTGTCTCAAGGATTTCGTACGGTGTGCTAGAGTCTGTAGACTGTGGAGCCTCCATACCCTGAGCTTTGTTTTGTGTTAACTGCAAGTTCGATTGTGGAATCGAGACTGGAGTTACTTCAGTCATCTCACAGAACAATCCACGAGCCACTCGCTCATAGATCTCATTCTTGGTCATGTACTGCACGTGGGTAACACGTGGTGCCTGTTCAAGGGACTTAGTCCAGTAGTTAACTACCAAGTCTCTTGCAAGAATGTAATCTGATTGTGGTCTACGTTTTGTAGGATGGTAGTAGGTTTTCTTAAAGGCACAACCTACAATCGGTTGTGTGATCAAGACCCTATCAGTATCCTCTTCCCAGTCCTCATCAACTTCAAGGATCTGGTAAGACATATGATTCTCAATTCGCTCAGCTCGGCGTTCCTTCATACCATCTGGATCATCACCAATGACCCTACAACGTACTGGAGTATCACCATTAACCAGAACAGGATATGCTCTAGCATGGTACTGCAAAGCTGCAATAGTAATTAGAGGGAACTTAACGTTAGACGCATTAGGCCATGGAAAGGACTTAGCTTCGGCAACCTGTAGAGCTAGCTTCATGGACTCCTCAGTCCGCTTCTCCCAAGCTGATCTAGACATTAGATCGGCATTAAACTCTTCGTATACATCACGACCAATCTTCTGCAGATCATCTTTATCCAGAAGCTCTGCGATATTAGGACATACAACCACGTCCTCAAGTTTTAGTTTAGCTTCTAGTTTATTCATTAATATCCCGTTACGGCGTTAGCGCCTCGTCTGTCGTATCCGAACTCATGCATAGCATCTCGGTATTCTTCGTCCTCAACCTCATCATTGGTTGGGGCTTCAATAAGTTTATCAAGCATCATACCCAGATAAGCCATACAGTCTACTTGGTCATCATGCTTGTCTCTAGGGAACCTCATCATCTCATCTTCAAGTATCTGATACCAGTCAGCATTCTTATCGAACCGAACTCCCTTGGCACGCATCCTAGCTTGGATACTACGTCCTCTGGCTATCTTATCTTTACCACCATGCTTCAGTGGAACTAGGTTAAGGTAGGTATTAGTCTTGTGCATCTCTTCCCGAAGGAAAGGTCCAATAGCTTTTGAGACTTGCATCTCCTCAATACCAAAGGCCTCTGGCTTGTATAGTCTTTGGAGAGCAAGAATAGTGTCTACGATCTCCCGGCCATCTAGCCGGTCTCGTATTACATCACGGATCTGAATACGCTTGTTCTCATCCACACCAGCAACAACGAATACAGAGTAGTCAGCTTGTTGGGATTGTGAAATAGCTAAGTCAGCAGTGATGTAGTAGTTAATACGGGCAGTCTGATCATCAACCGTCAATGCGGCAAAGTCAGGCTTTTTGAAATAGGAATTCGCTTCATCAAGAGGTACGTTAAGGTACTCTTGTGAGTAAACGTCAGGCATACCCTGGCGGATATACTCTTCACGTAATGCTTTAAGTTCTTCAGCACTCTTCTTTTCAGGCCACAGGATCTCTGTGAAGTCTGGGTTGTGTGCTTTGTACTTAACTGATTTCCATAAGGAACGACCAATTGAATAGGTCTTGAGTCCTTCTGTAATTGTTTTCTTGTCACTGTCTCGTGGCATTAAAGATTCAAGGAGCGAATCCATGTGTAGAATAGTTCCAACCATTCGGATAATCCCGCTATCGCTACGACAAGGCAAGAGAGCACCATAGAACCACCTTCTAAATTTCTTACGACGTTCGCTATTCATAACAGCCTCATCGTTCTCCATATCATCACATAGGATGATGTCTGGGCGGGAACCGTTCCAAATAAGACCACGAAGCTTTTGCTCTGCGCCCTTAGCAATGATACGGAACTTATCGCCATTATCAAACTCGACAATGATGTCTGACTCAGTTTCCTTGAGGAACTTGACCAGACCCTTCTCATCCCTTTTAATCCCAAATAGGGATATAAGAGTTTCATTTTCTTGTAGCTGTTGCTTAATGGATCCTAGAAACAACGAAGCTTGTGACTCCGTGTCTGATACCATCAGCATGAACTTACGCTCTCGAAATAAGAGCGTAGCCAATCCGTATCCCATCGTGACTGCAGTAGATTTCGCATGACCTCGTGGGGCGGATATAGCTACAAACTTATCTGGTGAACAACATAGATCCCACCACTCTAGGTGACAGGCTGGTGTGCTAACAGCATCACCTAGGCTGGAAGACAGTACGCTACCCATAAACCCCGCAATGGTGTCTCGGTTAACTAGCACTATCTGGCTCCACAAATCCCTCATCACAAGAGACATCTATGTCTATTACTTCATCTTGGTTAATGGCTTGCTTCAGGTCTGTCTTAGACATAGTAGCAAACTCTGCAAATTTCTTGGCTAGGAATTCTAGCTGGTTCATTGTATCAAGCTTCTCAACTTGTTGGACGGCACGTCCTTCAACTTTAAGTTTCTGATCAATCATATCAACAGCAACCTTATGGGCGTCTTTCAGGTTAACAGGCTTACGAAAGATCTCACCAGTCTTCTGGTTAAATCCAAAGTCTCCATTAACAAGGCGATCCTCAACAGTGGTCATGGCCTTCTCTACGATCTTACCAAGGTCAGCCGACAGCTTGTCGTCTTCCTCGTCCCTGATCTGTTGGGTTAACTCTTTCCACCAAGGCTGATAACGCCAGATGTGGATGGTGTTCTTTGGGATGCCTGTGGCAGCCGCTGTCTTAACTTCAGAGCCTGTGGCTATGTAGGTAAGGACGCATTCTATCTTCTGGGACTGTGCCCAGGCTTTGTTGGGTGTACCGGGCTTAGTAGACCGGCGGCGCTTAGGGGCGTTGGACAACAAGGCCAACGACGCTTTACCAAATGGTTTGTCTGTTCGTTTCATGTAACAAGGATCCTTTAACTATATGTTGCTTTTTTACAACACCCTTATATTATACCACATATTTATTGATTTGTCAATAGGTAACACAAAATAAATATATTTACAAGTAGGGGTTGACTTTAGAACAAGAATAGTATATAATAAGATTTATATAATATATAATATATATTGTTTTTAATATATATGTTTTATATATAATATATATAATATACGAGAGTAAGCTTAACGCCGACCCCCAAGGGGAGGCATAAGCCTTTTAATATAACAATATCCCCTTTGTCTAGCTCTAACAAGAGCTGTACTAAGTCGCGAGCCCTACAGGCGAGCATAGCCCTTTAAAAGCGTTTAAAGGTACCTACAAGCCCTTCCAGGTACCTATCTGATACCTAGCCCTCATCTTTAATGAAAACAGCTCTAATCGCCTTATACCCCCCTTAGTTTAGAAAACTATATAAATTATAGGATGGTGACATAAATGAAATTCAGATAGAGTTCCTTTTGCCCCACCCACCCCTATACTACCTAGGTATACCCCCACACCTACCCCTACCCCATAGCTATGCCCACACTGTAGTAGTACAAGTGTTGTATAAAAACAACAGTTGTAGATGCTACGCATCGTCCAACCATACACATTACTCTGTAGCTATCCTATAGTGTGGTATAAATACAACACATTGAGTAGTAGTAGTAAATAAGTGTTGTATAAATACAACAGTTATTCTATTCCCCGATGCTTGATTTACATGTGTGTTAGCACACACCAACAACATCAATCACTTAGCATACTATATCCCCGTAACAATCATATCATAACTCGATACGATTAAAGTCAGGAAGTCCTAGTCAAAACATTCTGGATTCAATTATCCATATGTGCGTTTCCTTGAAACATACTCAAGGTCTCACGCCCCAAGAAGGCGCTCGACTCTCGCATAAGCCAACTAACACCAAACCTAAACCCTGCGGGTTGACCCGTTCGTAAACTAGCCTCCTGTCCGTCGGCACTTCACTACACGCCCTGAGCGGGCTTAGTGGCTACACACACAGTTTTCAGCCACAAGTAATAGAGCTAAAGCTCCAAGCGGGCCTGTTGGCCCTTAGCTATGTCTAGCTCAAAAACAGTCGAGACTTCGCTTTGCTTGCTCTCCTAATCGCTAGCCACCTTGATTAACTATCATAATCACTCCGTGATAATAGGTGTCGTCTAGACATAACGAGCCTATACCAAGCTAAAGCTTGGAGGCCTCGTAATATCGACGAACCACGCAATAACTAGTCGCTTCGCTCCTATTGCTTATCATCCCTGCGTTGGACTACACAAGCATTAACTGCTCCTTCGTCGCATGCTTGTTCCGGTCTCTTCGAGACTTACGATAGTTCTTCACTGATGTGTGATTGAAAAGACATACATCATAGTCTAACTTCTTTAAATTCAAAAACGAAAGGCAACACCATGACAAACCTTAAAGCAATTCTTATCACTGTAGTATTTTTCGCCATTTGCTTAGCTATCTGGCACTTAACCAACATTCATTATCTGTAATACCTCCAGCGGGTGTCGTCGCTTTGGGCGACACCGCCTTATTCAATTATTTCATAGAAAGAAATACATATCATGTTATTTAACATCCTAAACAACAGAGCTTTAAAGCAGGTCATAGCAATTGATGCAAATGAGGGTCTCAGCGATGAGGCATACGAACTTGGCTGGAGAGTACTTATTCCAGCACAGCCCGAAACACGCATCGCCAAGTCTATCATGCGTCGTGAGACATGGGAATGGAACATGTATTTATACGATGCAATGCAAAGCGGTGAAACCACACTGCTTGTGGATGATCCTCGCTTCTCACCATTCGTTGAAGATGTCGGTAATGCAGAAGAAGGTGACGAAGATAGCTGGATGAACGATGTACTGCTATCTGACCCTGTAGAACATGAAGAGCTTGAATCAGTTCTAGGCACTCCTGAATGGAGATCATTCGCTGAAATCAAAGCAGAAGATGCTAAGTACAATGACCCTAATCCATTCATCGAAAGCTATCAAGCCCACAGAGATTCACCAAGCTACGATTGCTAGTACCTACGAGAGCCGTCCGCCCCCTCTTGCGAGGGCGGTACGTTCTCGATTTCAATTTAAATATCATCTAAAAGGAATTAAATATCATGGCAACTTTAACAAATAACACACCACGCAAAGATTTCGATTTTGAAGCATACAATGCCGTTATGAAAGGTGCAAACGCTGGACTCAAGTTATTCCTAGTCCAACAGATGTTATCTGACATTGCAACTACCGCCTTCCGCTATCGCAATCCGTTAGCTCAACAGTTAATCGACCTTGCTGACGAGACAGAAACTCTCCGTACAGAATGGAAAGCCATCTCAGCCAAAGCACAACGCCAAACACCAGAAGGCAAACCAGCTCAGATCGCTGACAAACCAGTCTTCGATTCAGCAGTAGCTGAAGTAACCATCTACTAAGAAATAAACATCCTGAGCATGATGTAAAACTGCTCACCAATCACCTTTGTTGTAAAAAAACAACACTTCCAAAACCTAAAAACTCGTGAGCTCACTTACGTTCGCTATAATTCAAAAACATGACAACTACAGCTAAACCCAAAAACAAAACAAACCAACCAAACCACTTGCGTAGGGGGGCGCCAAATTTTGAAGATAAACTTTGAGATTTTGTTACTTTTGATCTTTGCTGTAACTTCATGTGTAGACACAGGAATAAGTATCATCAAATACCATCAAAATGAAATGGCAAATGGAAAATGCACTGATACTTCTAAGACTGAAGGGTTTTATGCAGTAAAAAACGGGATAGGATATTGCTTTGATCGTCAAAAAGAATATCCCTATCGTATTCGTGGTGGTATCATTTACGTTGAAGGTGAATAATATGCGTTACTATCTCCATAAAATAGAAACAGATGAATTTGGTGTTGAACACACTAGTATTGTGGGTAAAACATCTAAAACCTACGAACGTGCCGTAATTCGTGGTAAAAGATTACAAAACGCACTAGTTATAGAGTTCCCAAACAACCCACTATGCCTAATTCGCAATGGAATTGAGGTATTACGTGCTTGATTTAAAGGAAGACTTACTAGATGAAGACGCTCCTATCGTGTTACCTGCTGAACCTGAACAGGGCATTCAACCAAAAAATAGAGACTGTGATCTCTACGTCGAGGTTGAACTTCCAGTTGCCGAAGACCTGTTCGAAAGCGAACCAGAACCAGAAATCAGAGGCTACAACATGCCATATGAAGCCCGTGTTGCTGCAGAGAAAGAAGCAAGCTACCAAGGCTTCACCAAAGGCACTGTAGTCGTTCCTAGGGCTGCTAATGCGTTCCAGCGAGTCAATCCAATCAACTGGGGCATTATATTAGATACACAAGTCTGGGAATATCATTACCAAGATCATATGTATGCTCCTTGTAAAGTTCAATGGGTCTCAAACGGTGCTACTACCTATTGCTGGCCTGATGAATTGATTATGACTCACCCAGCACCTGACAGTGCTGATCTTGATATGATTAAGTCTGGAGAATAGTATGGAAGACCAAGAATATGATGACTATCGTTTCTTCTACATATCTGAATTAAATAAAGGACGTGGTTTAGTATTAGCAGTAGACATGAATAATGGATTCATGCCTTTCTTTGAATCATTCCGTGAACGCTTTGGTAGTAACCCAGTAATACTTAGTAAAAAAGGATTATCGTCAAAAGACTTTGATCTGCTCTGTAATTTCCTTGAACCTTCGCAAATATTTGACTGAAAAGAGATACAAATGATCATTAAAAAGCTGAACAAATACACATACGATGTGTGCTTTTCTGATATTGGATGGGACTTATGGGCTCGTTTTGAGCGTAATAAGAATCATCTTAAACTTGTTAAGGGGGCGTCAATGCCTAGCCATCTTTATACCAAATTAATTAAAGAGGTAATCAACAATGGCCTATAGTATATTTACAGCTGCTAAAACAGAAAAATTCTACAATTCTAATCCTGATGTTGGCGTAATAAATAGAACAGGTAACACAACAGGTCACAAAATTGTTCTAAACAACATAACATATAGCATCTCATATGACCAGGGATCAGGTATGTGGTCTATATATGAACATCCAAACGGTACTTATGACCGTCAAACAAGAGTATTACAACGTATTCACCAAGCATATACAACATATTGTTGTGGTGTATGGCAGCTTGGTAGCTTCTATTGTCCATTTGACGTACCACATGAAATTGAAGATCTTATGATCAAAATGATTGCTAGCTGTGCTCGTTATAAGTTTGCTAAAGGTGTAATGCAAGCGTATTTCTACAGATCACGTAGTAAAAGTTCTTCTTATCAACATGATCGCATCCTTAAAGCATTTATTCGTAATGGATTTGTTGACAATTCACCTGAAACGTTCAACCCTAACAGTGGTAACATGATTAAAGGGCTTGTACGTCCTTGCCAACCACCAAAAGCAAAGCGTGCTACTCGTGCAATGTTACAACAACGATTAGATACTCTATTAGGAGTCTTACATGGCAATACGTAAAATCTGGTTAGTCAGCTGTCTTGACCTTGATGTTATCAATGGTGGGGGCGGTGTTTTTGGCGGACAATCATTCCAACGTAAACACGCTCCAACTGAATTCTTCGTTGATGAACGGTCTGCTAAACAAGCTGCTGAACGCATTGCTCGTGAAAATCCAATGAAACCATATGGTATTTTCGCAGTTGATAGTGTCGTAGAAACAGGTAATGCACCTGTTGTAACCAAAAAATACACATCTGAAGGGGAGTTGTTACCAGTATGAGCACATTAGCACTTGTTAGAATGGGTACTGGCGTTGCAGATGAAATCTGTGATCTTTTCAATAACGTAATCACTTGGAAACCTGGAGCTTCTTATGATGCTATACACTTTGAAGGTGGTGGTGATATCCATCCTAGCCTTTATCGTAGTAAAAACACACATAGCCATGTTGGTGATACACTCTCCAGTCGGGATATGGTTGAGCAACTAGCAATCACTGAAGCCATTGCTCAAAAAGCTCTGATCATTGGTAGTTGTCGTGGTGCTCAACTAGCTTGTGCATTCGCTGGTGGCAAATTAGTTCAAGATGTAACCAACCATGCAAATGGTCGTGGTCATGCAGTAGAAAGCAAAGAAGGTATGCATTTTGATACCACATCTGTACATCATCAACAAATGTATCCTTGGGAAATCGAACATGATCTATTGGCTTGGAGTCATCATCCTCTTAGTAATCACTATCTTGGGGATGGGGTGGACCCAACCTTGGTTAGAGTTGAGCCAGAGGCTGTATACTTTCCTCAAATCAATGCGTTAGGCTTTCAGTGGCATCCTGAGTGGGCTTGCTCAACAGGTGAAATAGAATTTACTGTCAATCAGATTAAACATAAAATGAAAAGGAATCATTAATTATGTGGAACCAATATGTACGTGTAGGTAGCGATCCTGAAACATTCCTTCAATCTAAAACTGGTGAGTTCATCTCATCTGTTGGTCTCATCGGTGGCAGCAAAGATGAACCAATGCCGATTGGTGAGGGTTGCTCTGTTCAAGAAGACAACGTAACCGTTGAATTCAACACACCACCAACCAACGATGTAAAGGAGTTCGTCCGTGTCATTAATTACAATCTTAGCTGGATTACTAACCGTGCTAGTGAGTTGGGACTTAATGTTGTTCATACCCCTTCTGCTAGATTTGCTAGCAATCAACTCAGAACAGAAGCTGCGCAGACTTTTGGATGTGAGCCTGACTTTAACGCTTGGAACTTTGGCACTCCTAATCCTCGACCTAGGGCTAAAGATGCTAAACTGCGATCTGCTGGTGGACACATCCACATTGAAGCTCCTGAATTAGACAAAATTGATCTAATCAAAGCTATGGATCTCTTTGTTGGTGCTCAAATGGTTGCATTTGACAAAGACACACAGCGTCGCAGTTTGTATGGCAAAGCTGGTGCTTACCGTCCTAAATCTTATGGTGTTGAGTATCGCACAGCTTCTAACGCTTGGTTACAAAGCGATGAACTCAAAGAATGGGCATTCAATCAAACACAAAAAGCTGTACAGTTTGTTCGTGATGGACACACAATCCCTGACGAGGTAGGATCTATGATCCAAGACTGTATCAATAACTCTGACGAGTCTTTGTTAGCTCGCATCAATGAGGTATTACCGAGACTAGTATGAATCCAAATCAAATCTTTGAAGACTTCGAACGCAAGTATCAAGGAAGTTTTGTGCAAGTTGTAATGGGTAAAACCACAGGTATCTTCCAATTCCAACGTATGCGTACACTTGGTAAAAAGTTCCCTGAGCTTGAACTACAGTCTGATACTCTTGGTACTATCATCCTTAACTATAACACACAGGCTAAGATCTTCTTTCGTATTCCTAAAACAGGATACATTCAACACAAAGATCGTGCTATGTTCTTTAGTCGTAGGCCTGAGCGTCAATGGAAACGTGGCATTCATCAAAACAATTGTCAATTTGATGTTCCAATGACTCAGTATCTATCATTACAAGGACGTGATAACTTACCTTGTTTTGAAAAGATTAGAGAGGCTTTTGATCCAAAGTATCACAGCTTAAAAGAAGCCCTTGACTTACTTAATAACAAAAACTATCAATCAGTAGCACTAAGCCGTAACATGGCACTATCACAAGGAAAGAAAGATGACTATATCCTCTGGTACAGATACGGTGCTATCGGACATATTACGAAATCTGGGCAGATCACAGCCCCAGACTTTGAACGGGAATCCGAACGTGAAATTATGTGAACTCCGTGACTTTCCTAGCTTGAAAGTTAATAAAAACGAACTGCTTACTGATAATCAACAGTTTTCACAATACAATGGCCCACTTACTGGTATTGAAGTTGAAGTTGAGAATCTAGACGACACTGAATTTAAACTTACCCACTCTTGGAGTGTAGCAAGCGATGGTTCATTACGGAATGCAGGTCGTGAGTTTATCTCATCTCCTAGCACACCACATCAAATTGAAGCAGCTATTAACCATCTCTACGCTGAATTACCAGCCAAAGTTCACTTCAGTCCACGTACCAGTGTTCATGTTCATTTAAACTGTCGTGAATTAACCCTTAAACAAATATATAATATTGTTATATTGTATCAATGCTTTGAAGATCTATTGTATGACTTCGCAGGTAGTGAACGTAAAAAATCTATCTTCTGTGTTCCTATTGGTAATACACAATATTACAACGGCTTCAAAGGCCTTATGCACAGTGGTGATCTTTACAAGTTTTGGTCTAAATACACAGGTTTAAATGTTAAACCACTTAACGAATATGGAACAATTGAGTTTCGTCATCTTCGTGGTACTAAAGATCGTAACGTTGTTTTTACTTGGTTGCATCTCTTGTATCGTCTATATCGTTATGCAACTACACTAGAATCGGAAGAACTTGAAACACGCATTAAAGCTATTAGTCAAAACGGTAACTACAGTAACTTCGGCAATATGGTCTTTGGTGAGTACTTTACGTTGTTACAATCACTAAACTTTGAAAAGAAAATGCAAGAAGACTTTGCAATTAGCAAGTTATTTATTAATAACAGTACCAAAAGTATAATGGACGGAAGGATTTAATTATGTGTGGGATTGTCGCAATGATATCCAAATCACCATCAGGATTCGTACACTCAGATCTTGACATGTTTCAAAGCATGTTAGTATCTGATAGTATTCGTGGCGAAGACTCAACAGGTGTGTTTGGTATCTATAAAAATAAACAAGCACGTATCCTTAAACAAGCCGTAGAACCACAGCTGATGTTTCGCTGTGATGAGTGGGGCGACTTCCGTACCAAAGCAATCAACAGCATGAATGTTCTTGTTGGTCACAACCGCTATGCAACTCGTGGCGCTGTGAACACAGAGAATGCTCATCCATTTGCTGAAGGTAAGATCTGTCTTGTACACAACGGCACATTACATAATCAAAAAGACTTCAACAAAGAAGTCGAGGTTGATAGCCATGCTATCGCTCACGCATTCAATGAAAAGCCTGCTAAAGAAGTTCTCAGTCAAATCAATGGTGCCTTTGCATTCATCTGGTATGATCGTGAGACAGGCAAACTCAACATTACTCGTAATAGTGAGCGACCACTAGCATACATTGAAACTAGTGATATGATCTACATAGCCTCTGAAGGTGGTATGATTGAATGGTTAGTTAATCGTAAAACAAACAAATTCCAAACTGCTAAACTCTTTGACACCAATAAAATCTATTCATATGGTCTTAAAGGTGCAGAAGAGACAGAAAGCTATGAGGCTTATCGCCCAAAGCCATCGGGGGTAGTAGTGCATACTTCCCCCAAGACACAACATATCCCGAATACCTCAACTACGATTCATGGCCCGAATGCTTTTAAGTTTAATGATGAACCATTAATTAGAATCACAGAACTTATCGAAGTACAATCTAATAATATGATTCGTGTTCGTGGTAAAACAGTATGGCCTACTGGTGGCATTGACTTTGTAGGCATTGCAGCTCAGAAAGTAAACATTGATGATATCCATACATTAATTAAATCTGGATATGCTACCGGTGTCGTTCGCTCTACCTACTCAACAAACTGTGGTCATTCTCTTTGGTTGGGTGACGTTAGACCAGCAGAAACTGTTGACATGTACAACAATGTTAAAATACCAGAAGCATTGTGGAAAAACGTTGTACAACATAATGAATGTGATAAGTGTGGTGGTGCTCTTAAAGAAAACCAAGCATGCTTAACATCATTCAAGTACAAAAACAAACCTAATCAGTATCGTATTGTATGTGCTGATTGTGTAACGGAGGCATTAGATGAAGCAACATCGCCTAAGCAGCAAAATAGCGGTCATGAAATACAAGGCAGGGAGTCGATCCGCAAGGACTTTACAGATGTTCCTTTCCGAGAAATTACAGAAGAATGTACTCTCCATTAGAGATGATCGTGTCCCTTTTCTCAAACGTTCTCGAGTACTTATTAATTGGGGTAGTAGCAGTGCTTTTCGTAACATACCAAATTGTCGTATTTACAATGATCCTGATAACGTACGCCTTGCTAGTGATAAGTTGCTTACTTTTAGCCAGTGGCGTCGCTTTGAAGTCTCGTGCCCAGAATGGACTACAGATTATGATACTGCATTGGAATGGTTGGATAGTGGACATAAGGTCTTTGCTCGGACCCTTACTCGTGCTCATAGTGGTCTTGGTATTGTTATTGCACGATCACCTGAAGAACTAGTAGACGCACCATTATATACTAAATATATTAAAAAGAAGAAAGAATTCCGTGTCCATGTATTCAGAAATCAAGTCATCGATCTACAAGAAAAAAGACGTAGTACTAATTCACCTGATAGCGATTTCCTCATTCGCAATCATGCTAATGGCTTTGTATTTTGTCGTGATGACATTATCGAGCCAACCGATCTCAGAACAACAGCTCTTTCGGCAGTGGCTGCCCTCGGTCTAGACTTTGGTGCTGTTGACATTATCTACAACGCACACTATGACAAGTGTTACGCACTAGAAGTGAATACAGCACCAGGTTTAGAAGGTACTACCTTAGAATCATACAGTAAAGCAATCATAAAGGAAGCATATGTCTAACTTATTCTGGCAACAACAAGTAGATGATCGTATCCTTGTAGGCTTAACAGCAGAAGCTCTCGAAACATTCGGTCAACTGTGGGCTATTATCCCCTCCAGTGATCGTAAACGTAACTTCAAAGAAGGTGATCAAATCGTCGCTATTGAGGGCTCCGATGGTATGGGATGTCTTAACATCGAGTTTCCTGTCAACAAAATCTCATTCAACGGTGATGCTATTGAACGTCCGGATGAAATGACCACATCAACACCACTATTCTATGCAGAAGCCGCATGAACATCCGATTTTACAAAGCACCGTGGTTTAAAGGCGAGCCATTACAGTGGAACTCAGTGCGCTTTAATGGTGGCGATTTATACTATGTTTATAGATTCGGGCCAATACTTTTACAGGTGAGAAAATGAACAATGAACCAGTAGCATGGATGGTAAAGAATAGGGATTCAGGGATAGGTTATGTGCAAACTAACGAGCCAATTAGGATGGACAAAGTAGCCAATGAGTACTTACCACTCTACCTACACCCAGCAAAGACACTAACAGATAAGGAAATACTTAAATGTTGGAATGAAACGCATCCAGCGGTTGTTATGCTAAATGCTGAGTTACCTTTATTTGCTAAAGCAATACTAAGAAAGACACAAGAGAAATGAACGCAAATAAACTGGCTGATTTAAAGGAGTTTGAAAAGATGCTTTCTGTTGGGTATTTACCAGCAGTTAAACAAGCTATTGAAATGCTATGCCAGCAACAAGCTGAGATAGAAGCGTTGAAGCTGTGTTGCCATAAATGTGGTGGTGCAGCTGGAATTTCAGAAGTTTTAAATGTGCCAGAAAATGTAGAAACATTAAAACATGAAATAGAAAGACTTTATCGCATCATTGAATTGAACGGGACTATAAAATGAACTTTATAAACTGGGTATTTGATGGCAGTTTTAAATGGTGGTTACTTGGTGCGGTTATTGTTTATATCATTGCTAGATTTATTTAAGAAAGGCACAAGAGAAATGAAACAAGAACTAGACGAACTACTATGTAGTAAGTACCCAAAACTATTTGCACAAAGAAATCTACCAATGACAGAGACTTGTATGTGCTGGGGGTTTGAGTGTGGAGATGGCTGGTTTGACTTAATTGACGAGCTTTGCGGCACCATCCAAAGCTACATTGACGGCAACAATAAACCACAGATTGAGGTAGTACAAGTAAAGTCTAAATTCGGAACTCTTCGGTTTTACATAGGAGGAGAAAGTGATAGGCTTATTGACGGCATGATATGGTTTGCAGAATCTATGAGCGGCCGCATACCCCAACACAAAGAGGAGCAACATGTCTTAGACGCAATAGAACAGGGTAAAGCACTGGGCTACGCAGACGGTATGATGGCGAGGCCAAACAACGTAGTCGCCATGCCGTGTGATGAGCTAAAGAAAATGCAAGACCAATTAGCGCACCTAAAAAAGATGATTGTCTGGTATCAAGACATTACCATGACAGGCATTAACTCAACAGATTACGAGAACGGCTTCTGGGACGCAGTAGACTTTGTTAAGCATCATCAAGTAAAGGACAAAAACTAATGAGTGAACTATACAACTTAAAACATGGTGATAAATTTATTATTACTAATCTAAATGTACACATCCCCCCAGATGCACCTGTACCTGATGCAACTATAACATATACCTACACACACGTTGATGGTATGTATGCTCCTTGTAAAGGCAGTGATGGAGAACGTTATTACTTTGCAGCATGGACAGAAGTAGAGGTAGTATGAGATGTCTATCTTGTAATTGCGTATTAACTGACTTCGAGGCAACTCGTAAAGCTGTTGTAACAGGTGACTACATTGACATGTGTAACAAATGTTTCCTTACAATTGCTGAAGATATTGAATATACAGAAAGAGATGACTTAAATGCGTACGACGAAAAAGCAGAAGGCTCAGACTACTAAAGTCTACTTCCCATCACCTATCCGTAAACATATTTACTAATGGCAACCTTCGTTAAACACGAGGGATGTCCAAAATGTGGCTCTAAAGACAACCTTGGCGTCTATGACGACGGCTCCGCTTACTGTTTTGGTTGCGGATATACAACAGGTTCTAAGTATTATGTGCCAAAAAACAACACTATTGATACAACTGTTGTTAAATTACCACATGACTGTGTTGCTAATTTACCACACATCGCTGTAAACTGGCTTGATAAGTACGGAATTACCCCGACCGAACGAATGCTTTATCGAATGTTGTGGTCGCCTTCCAAAGAACAACTTATCTATCCATTGTACAAAGGTGAAGAATTAATGGCCTATCAAGGTCGTAATTTTGCTACAAATGCTCATAGCAAATACAAATCACAGGGTAAAATCCATGATTTATTATATCCTTTGGGTAAAAAACAGAATGTTCTAATTCTTACAGAAGACCTCCTTAGTGCCATTAAAATAGCACGGCAAGGCTACGCCATGCCCTTATGGGGTTCAGAGGCTTCTACACCCCTTCTGATGCGTTTAAAAGGTATTTGTGGAGGTATCCTAGTCTGGTTAGACTCAGACAAGTGGAAAAACGCACATGATATTGTCAACCGAAGTCAATCAATTGGACTCAAAGCTATGTGTGTATTCACTAACTTAGATCCAAAAGAATATACTGATGAAAAGATCAAATACTTCTTGACAAACTAAAAAATACATGTTATAATATTTACATATAATAATTAATAATATATTAATAACATAATAATAAAGCTTAATATGATAGAACCTAAAACGAATGCAACAATCAGACGTTATAGGCAAACCGATAAATATAAAGCTACTCAACAAGCATGGCGTTTGTCACACCAAGGACAACGCTCTATCCTTAAATCAAGATTAAAAACAAAGTTTGGTATAACACTAGAAGATTATGATAATCTACATATAAAACACAATAATTCTTGTGCGCTATGTAACACACCTGAATCTGAATTACTTACTAAACTATGTATTGATCATTGCCATACAACTAACAAAGTAAGGGGACTTCTTTGTGATGCTTGCAATGTTGCTATTGGTTTGCTAAAAGACGATAAAACACTCTTAACAAAAGCCATTAAATATCTAGAGGAGAACTCTTGATAGAACTTCAGGTATTGAAGTCTCTACTTGTTAAACAAACTTGGATAGATTATCGTAAATATGTTGCTCCAAAGCAACTTACACGAGAACTATCAACTCTCTTGTCCATCCTTGACAACTATCATGCCAAACATGATACCGACATTACTGTCGAGGAATTCGAGATCATCTGTGAAACATCTGGAAAGATTGACAAAACACACAGAGCTGTTCTCGAGACTATTAGGTCCTGCCATGTAAGACCGGAGTTAGTTGCGGATCTGCTTAAAGCGTATAAGCAGAAAACTGTATTGTCGCAGCTAGCTCTGGTATCTTACGATGCTAGTGAAGGACGTAGAGGCATGGAAGACGTTAACAAGCTTGTTAAACAGTTAGAAACTTCCGAAGAAATGGTTGATCCTGATGAGTTTGAGTTCACAACTACAGACTTAGCTACGCTACATCAACAAACATACGCCACGCCTGGGCTGCGATGGCGACTAGATTCCCTTAACAAATCTCTTGGTTCCCTTCGTAAAGGTGACTTTGGTTTCATCTTTGCGAGACCTGAAACAGGTAAAACTACCTTCCTAGCTTCAGAAGCTACTCGCATGGCTCAACAAGCCAAGCGTACTGTCTTGTGGATTAACAACGAAGAGCAGTGTGACAAGGTTATGGTACGTTGTTACCAAGCTGCCTTAGGGCTCACACACGTAGAGTTGTTCCGAGATATACCACATGCCAAGGCTGAGTTCGATAAACGCCTTGGTGACCGTTTTAAGATGGTTGACGGGGTATCTATGTCAGCTACCGACATCGAACGTCTCTGTGCCCAACTTGATCCTGAGCTTATCATCCTTGATCAGATCGATAAAATCCGTGGATTCAAGAATGACCGTGAAGATCTCCGATTAGGTGAGATCTACGTGTGGGCTCGTGAACTAGCCAAACAATATGGTCCTGTTATCGGTGTTACGCAAGCAGACGGTTCGGGTGACGGCCAGCGGTGGCTCACCATGAATAACGTTGCTAATGCAAAAACATCCAAACAAGCTGAAGCTGACTGGATTCTAGGCATCGGTAAGATCTACGATGAAGGCTGGGACTATGTCAGATTCCTAAACATCTCTAAAAATAAGCTCACTGGTGATATTGACACATTACCAGAAATGAGACATGGACGCATTGAAGTCCAAATCAATCCGGGCATTGCCCGTTACGTGGATATGCCATCATGACAAAAAAACGCTTTACATCATGCTTTGTAGTAATGAGATTTGCTCTCGATAAAGGGGCAGACACAACTCAACTAGATGGTCATGTACTTGGTGTCTTTGAAAGCCTACAAGATGCTGATGTGTTCTGTGAGAAATGTAACTCAATTTATAAAGACACACAGAATGAACGTCTATATGCTGAAATCCAAACCAGTACTTTTCAGGCGGATGTATGAAACTACTCATCTTTACACTCCTACTAATCAGCACAACAACATTTGCTGACTCACTAACATTCTTCTATATAGCCACAGGCGAATCTGCAGGTAGCGCAATGACATTCGGACAAGCACCTGCTACAATCTATAATCCAATCCAAACAGGTCGATAATGAAAACAACAGAAAATAAATTATGGAACATCATAAATGACTTAAATGACTACTATTGGAATGATCAATGTGGATATGAAGGTGTTTATCTGTCAGATGGTGTATCTATGAGCCCAGCCGACTACGCCTGGATGACCGGTACAATGTCTAAAAAACATACAAAAATATATGATAAAACATGGGACAAACTAATGAATATACAAAAAGAAACCCATGAAACTACTGTCAATTGACATAGAGTGTACAACTTCTAACAAAGGAAACCCATTTGATGTTACTAACAAACTTGTTTCTGTTGCTTGGACTGATGGCACTACACATAATTGTGTGCATCCCAATAGTGAGGGATTACGACTACTACAACAAGCCATTAACAGTGCAGAGCTACTTATTGGATTTAACATTAAGTTCGACCTTCATTGGTTGCGTCGCTACGGCATTGATACCTTGGTCAAGCGAGTCTTTGATTGTCAAGTTGCTGAGTATGTTATTAGCCGTCAGCGTACTAAGTATCCTAGCCTCGCTACTTGCTTGGAAAAGTATGAACTCCCACAAAAAACAGATGTAGTCAAGACTGAATACTGGGAAAAGGGTATTGATACCGATGCTGTTCCTTGGGACATCTTATCGGAATACAACATCAATGACGTTAAAACAACGTTGTTATTATACTACAAACAACTAAGTATCTTAAAACCACAACAATGGCGTCTAATACATCTCTGTTGTGAAGACTTACTAACTTTAGAAGAAATGGAATACAATGGCATCCCAGTCGACCTTGACGCAATTCTTGAAGCAAGTAACGAGCTTTCTGAAGAAATCAGTAAAATCGCTTCGGAACTTGGGTCTAGATATCCTCATATACCTGTTAACTTCAATAGCACTGATCACCTTAGTGCCTATCTCTATGGAGGCACTATTGAGGAAGAAAGACGTGTCCTGGCAGGATTATATAAGTCAGGGGGAAAGCTCGGACAGCCTCGCTATTCAATTGATCGACAAACTCATCACTTGGATGGACTCGTTAAACCTATTAAAGGTACCGAATTAAAGAAAGACGGACTTTGGTCCACCAATGAAGACACACTTCGTAAACTCAAAGACAAGACTGGTGTAGTGCCGCTACTTCTTAAATTAGCACAACTAACCAAAGTCAATGAATTCTATCAAGGTTTCATCAAGATCAATGAAGAAATGCATTGGCCTAAAAACAAAATCCATGGGCAGTTCAATCAAGTAACAACATGGACAGGTAGACTATCATCTACCAAACCAAATCTCCAGAATATGCCTCCGGAGATGCAGAACTTTGTAAGGAGTGAATATGGGCAAGCTGAAACAAGCAATGATCATCTCAGAAGAGCTAGCGCTAGTAGCAGCGGAGTCTTGGGAACACACTGTCATGTCTAATCTTAGTGAATACATCGCTATTCATGGAGCTTCAGACTTTAAAGATGCTCTAATGATGTTTAATCGTGATGTGTATGACAAACTATTTCATCCTAAAGAAGCACATCCAACATGTGCTCTTACTTGTAAGAAATGATTATACAAGCAGACGCAAAAGCCCTGGAATGGTGGACAGCAGTTTGGTTATCACAAGATCCCATAGGGATGGAGGAGATTCTTGAAGGACGAGACTTACATAGCGAGAATGAAAGAGCTTTCGGCCTTCCTAGCCGACTTATCGCAAAGAAATATCTCTTCCGCACTATCTATCGTGGAAGTGCTTACGCCTTTTCCAAAGACCCCGAATTTGCCGCAACAAACAGCACGGTTAAGTTTTGGGAATCTATTGGAGATAAGTTCTTCACCAAATACAAGGGACTGGATACTACTCACAAATCCTGGGCACGATTGGTCAGCCAACGTCTCCCTATCATTGGGCCTCAGGGACGGGAATGGTACTTCGACTTGGTTCGTGATTTCAAAGGCAACCTAGCCATCCCATGGACAACACTAACAAATCACCCTGTACAAGGAACTGGTCATGACATCATGGCAATTATCAGAGTATGCTTTGCGAAAAGGTTTAAGCGAGCAGGAATTAGAGGACGTCTTATTGGAACTATCCATGACAGTATCCTCGTAGATGTAGACGATGTAGAAGTAGAAAAAACTATTAAGTTATTTGAGGATAGCTTTGCGGACATGCCGACAAACTTTGAGAGGATGTTCGGAGTTAAACCAAATATACCATTAGCATGTGAGTGCCACTATGGCCCCACAATGAATCATTAGAAAAAGGAAAGTATGTTAATTACAGTTAACGGTGTTATTATTGATGATCGTGGATCATTCCAAATTGCTAAAATTAACTTTACTGGCGATGGTAAAACATCAACACGTAACGTAGTATCTAGCAAGAAGTTTGTATACCCAATCTTATCTAAAGCACAAGCAGGAGAAACATTTGAAGTCACAGAAGCCAAAAACGACAAAGGGTACGACGAGTTCGTCAGTGCCAAGAAAGCCGACGGCAGTCAAGCAGCCTCAGCAAGTAGTGCTGGAAGCAAGGCAGCAAGCCCAACCCCACGTAGTACGTACGAGACCCCAGAAGAACGTGCAGCACGTCAAGTCTACATCATTCGTCAGTCGTCTCTTAGCAACGCTACAGCAATTCTTTCTGTGGGTGCTAAGTCGCTCAAAGTATCCGACGTCATTGCCACCGCAAAAGAACTTGAGGACTTCGTCTTCGGTAAAAAGAAAACAACAATCGAAGAAATAGAAAGCGAAATGGTAGAGTTTGATATGCCTACTGTAGAGTGATGCAAGCACTAATAGACGGTGATATCGTTGCATATCGCTGTTCTGCTAGTGCCGAACATGAACCTGAAGAGATTGCTGTACTTCGGATAGAAAACATGATGCGTGATATCCTGCGTGAGTCAGAAAGTAACGAATACCGTTGCTTTTTAACAGGCAAAGATAACTTCCGTTATGACATCTATCCAGAGTACAAAGCCAATCGTAAAGACAAGCCCAAGCCTGTACATCTACAGGCGTGCAGGGATTACCTTGTCAAAACATGGAATGCGGTTATCTCAGAAGGCTGTGAAGCAGACGATCTTATCGGTATCGCTGCCACAGACTGTGAGGACCCAATGTCCTTTGTTGTCTGTTCTATTGACAAAGACTTAAAGATGATCTCTGGTCATCATTTTAACTTTGTAACCAAAGAACGATCGTTCGTAACTCCCATTGAAGGATTAAAAAGCTTTTACAAGCAATTAATCTTAGGAGACGTATCAGACAATATACCAGGTTATGACGGCAAAGCAAGACAGAAATGGCCTAAGTTCATGCAACACCATCATGATGCAATTGATTATTGCTCTAATGCTGTTGACATGTTCAACTATGTGAAAGAGATTTACACAAATGAAGCACACGACATTAACTTAAATGGGGCGCTCCTCTATATCCAAAGAAGTCAAGGAGAACTCTGGGTTCCTCCAAGCCTACAAGTCAAAGTTCGAAGCGAAGTTCAGAACTCTGATCCCGGACTCAGTGACGTACGAACCGGACCGCCTAAAGTTCAAGCAACCTGAAGCCATAAGAACTTACATTCCTGACTGGAAAGTAAAAGACAAGGTTTACATTGAAACTAAAGGTAAGCTGACTGTTGAAGATAGAAAGAAGATGATATGGGTCAAGGAACAATATCCTGACCATACCTTCTATATCTTCTTCCAGAATGCACGAGTTAAATTAAGAAAAGGATCTAAAACTTCTTACGGAGACTGGGCAACTAAGGCTGGCTTTATGTGGTCGGATTTGCGTGATGGTCTGCCGCCAGAATGGCTCACATGAAAATACATCAGATAATCGAAATGGCTGATGGGAGCGTAGACTTCCATGCCAACCTTAGCACAAATCAAGTACATCTGTTACTAGAGATGGCTATGGATATCTTAATTAATAACGGAGTACAACTCGTTGACACACGTAGCGTTGTTGTAGTCGAAGGACCAGAAGGGATGCAATAATATGGCAATTGCCACACTACACGAACAACGTGTAACAGATCAAGATATGAACAACGCCTTACGGAGTGCATTCTTAGAAGGCTTCAAAGAGGGTGTATCAGTAAGTCAGCGTAGCTTATTTGCTAATACATTCCTTGATGCGTTACTAGACAAAAACCAAAATCCATCTACTGTTCAATTTGACGCTTGTTGGGCTAATGCAGACGCTATGCTAACTCGTGGTCGTCCAAAGAAAGAAACAGCTCCATCACCAATCGCTACTCAATAACATGACAACGATTGTAGGTGACTGGAGACGTAAAGTCATTGTCACAGATAGCCAGTATTCAGACACAGATACTAACACAAAGTACTTCGATGAAAAATGTTCACGAATTCCTGATGGTTGGTTTGCTGGTGCTGGTCACTTTGGTGACTGTGAAAAAGTCCTACAATACCTACGTACTAAAAGTAAAGTACCTCCTAAGTTAAAAAACAATGACAACTCGTTCATGATATTAACTGACGAAGGTTTACAGGTAAGTGACGATGGTATTGAATGGGAACCTGTGCGTACCTTTATGGCAATTGGTAGTGGTATCCATGCAGCTGAAGCAATAATGCGTGCTGGTGGTACCGCAGAAGACGCTGTATACTGGGCATGTCAGGTTGACCTTATGAGTCATGAACCAGTCAAAGTATATTCACTAGATAGAAAAGAACCAATAACTTGGATTAAACCAATAGCATAATGAAGATATTATTACTAGATATAGAAACAAGTCCCAATACAGCTCACGTATGGGGGCTATGGCAACAGAACGTCTCTATTAACCAACTACAAGAGTCTTCGTACGTAATGTGCTGGGCTGCTAAATGGTTAGGTGAAAAAGAAATCTTCTTCGATTCAGTGCATCAATCCAGCGATAAGAAAATGCTTAAGCGGATTTACACAATGATTAACGAAGCAGATGCTGTTGTTCACTACAATGGCACTAAGTTTGACATGCCAACCCTCAACAAAGAGTTCTTGTTAAACGATATGTTACCACCAGCTCCATATAAGCAAATTGATCTCTTGCGAACCATGCGCAGTAACTTCCGCTTCCCTTCTAACAAACTTGATTACGTAGCGCAACGCCTCGGCCTTGGCTCTAAAACAAGTCATGAAGGTCATAGTCTTTGGGTACGCTGTATGAATGGCGATCCCACTGCATGGAAAATCATGGAGAAATATAACAAGCAAGACGTTGTGTTACTTGAAAAGGTATATCACAAAGTGCTTCCTTGGATTAAATCACATCCTAATAGGAATGTATACGATGGACAAGATGAACATGTATGCCCAAACTGTGGATCAAAAGCTATTCAACGACGAGGCACCGCAAGAACAATCAGCGGGTCTTATCAGAGATATCAGTGCACTAACTGCGGTACTTGGAGCAGATCAACTAAAACAGACGTGGCTAATGCCACGATTAGACAAGCAAATTGAGGAAATGTATGCTACTAATAGTAGGGTTAATGCTGCTAGGAGTGGCATATTACCAACACAAATGATCACAGAAAACGACATTAAAGACATGATCCCCGAAGGGGGGCTCAAATATGATAACGACAAACCTAGAATGGATCTCCTAGACTTCGATGCTCTAGAGGGTCTTGCCAAGGTATTAACTTTTGGAGCTAAGAAGTATGACGAGCATAATTGGAGAAATGGTATTAGTTATAGTCGTCTCACTGCTGCTATGCTCCGCCACCTCGCTGCTTTACAAAGAGGCGAAGACATTGACGCAGAAAGTGGCCTTCCACATATTGATCATCTTGGCTGTTGCTGGATGTTTCTATCTAACATGACCAAAACACGACCAGACCTAGATGATCGGTATAAATGCTAACCTTAGTAGATATATTCGACCGTTTACGTCGTATAGATGAAGTATCCTTACTAGAGATCCTTAAAATCACTAGTGAGGATATTGTAGAGCGATTCCAAGATCTAATCGAAGAACTCGCTGATGAATTAGAAAAAGAACTGGACGAAGAACCATTTGATGAGTAACAACTTAACCGACTATCAGCAATACATTCACAAATCACGCTACGCTCGTTGGATCCCTGATCAAGGTAGACGTGAGAATTGGGGGGAAACAGTTACACGTTACTGTGATTTCTGGGCTAAACGCTTCCCTGAGACATTCCCATACAAAGAAGTATACGATGCAATCTATAATCTAGATCTAATGCCATCCATGCGTGCCCTTATGACAGCAGGACCAGCTCTAGAACGTGATAACATTGCAGGTTATAACTGCTCTTACTTACCTATTGATGATGTTCGTGCCTTTGACGAAGCTATGTTCATTCTCATGAATGGTACAGGCTTAGGTTTCTCTGTAGAAAGACAATATGTCCAAAAGTTGCCAACGATTGCAAGTGAGTTCTCTCTTACCAATACAACGATTACAGTGGCGGACTCGAAACAGGGTTGGGCAACTGCCTTACGAGAATTGCTTGGCTTACTTTACACTGGTCTTATCCCAGAGATTGATTACAGCAAGGTCAGACCTGCTGGAGCAAGACTTAAAACTTTTGGAGGAAGGGCTAGTGGACCTAGGCCTCTCCAAGACCTGTTCCAATTCGCAATTGAACTCTTCCAAAAAGCGGCGGGGCGTAGGTTATCCTCTGTAGAATGCCATGACTTAGTATGCAAGATTGCTCAGATTGTAGTAGTGGGAGGTGTACGACGCAGTGCTCTGATCTCCTTGTCAAATCTGACGGATGAGCGTATGCGTAACGCCAAGAATGGCGCTTGGTGGGAAGATGAAAAACAACGAGCATTAGCTAACAACTCAGTAGCTTACACTGAAAAGCCGGACATCGGCATCTTTATGAAAGAGTGGCAATCACTATATGAATCAAAATCTGGAGAACGTGGCATCTTTAACCGAGTATCTGCACAATTGCAAGCTGCAGCTACAGGACGCAGAGAAGCTGATTACGAATTTGGAACAAACCCTTGCGGTGAAATCATTCTCAGACCATGCGGATTCTGCAACCTTACTGAGGCTGTTATACGAGCAAGCGACACTATCGAAGACGTATCTAGAAAGGTTCGCATTGCTACAATCCTTGGGACTTTTCAGTCGACTCTCACCGATTTCAAGTACATTCGCAAAATCTGGCAAAGAAACGCAGAAGAAGAACGGCTCCTTGGGGTTAGCCTCACAGGAATCCTCGACAATGTCTTGTTTGGGCAGCAAGTAAGTGAAACAGCTCTCAAACACCTTAAAGATGTTTGTGTTGAAACTAACAAAGAGTGGTCCACTAAACTTGGCATTCCACAGTCTGCTGCTATTACTACTGTTAAGCCTAGCGGTACAGTTAGTCAGTTGGTTGACTCGGCTAGTGGTATTCATCCTAGACATAGTGATTATTACATTCGCACTGTACGTGCAGATATAAAAGATCCACTTGCTATCTTCCTTAAAGAAAAGGGTGTACCCGTAGAAGTTGATGTAATGAATGAGAGTAACCTTGTGTTCTCATTCCCACAAAAAGCTCCTGAAGGTTCAGTCTTACGTAAGCAATGGTCAGCTGTAGAACAGCTTGAGCATTACCTTAAGTTCAAACAATTCTGGTGTGAACACAATCCCTCTATTACAGTATATGTACGTGAAGAGGAGTGGATGGAAGTCGGTGCCTGGGTTTACAAGAACTTTGATGATGTAGGGGGGGTCAGTTTCCTACCATTCAATGATCACTCTTATCAACAAGCACCATATCAAGATTGTACCAAAGAAGTCTACGAAGCTGCTAAAGCCTTATTCCCAGCAATTAGTTGGGAAGAATTTAATGCATTTGAAGAAGACGACTCTACAATCAATCACCATGAATTAGCTTGTGTAAATGGAGCTTGTGAGTATGTGTGAGGTATCATTTGACTTTATTCGAGGCCTGGTAGCAGGCTTTGAATACATTGATGACTATGACGAAGATAATAAAATGTACACCATTGTTATCTTTCATCTAATCTTTATTAGAGTAATATTTATGACGGAGAAGTAATGCGTAGAAGTAGACATGACGGTGGCAAAGGCGACAAGCCTATTGCCCCGCAAGACCAAGAGACGTTTGACAACAATTGGGATCAGATCTTTAAAGCTAAAAAGACGGAAGACAGTTATCCTTGTGAAGTCATTCGTGGTACTAACCAACACGAAGAAACCAAGAAGTAGAAATGAAGAAGCCACCTCATAAGGGTGGCTTTTTTATTGCATGTAATGGATAAGGGAGTACAAGCTACGCCTGCCAATTCGTTGATACCATAGTTAGAAAGACGGAAAATCCCTATGTTCTTGATACCCTCTAGCCGTCTTGACTATTGATTTGGAGTTGAGTTATACAGCATCTGGTCTTTCTTCTGGCTACCATTGGTAGATCCAAACCAAAAGGCTACAACGCTAACCCACGCAGTTCCAAGAGAACCAAGCATAATCAAAAGTGGTTGGTTATTGTCTTGTGCATAACCCATCATAATAGAAAATAAGATTCCAAAGAAACCAATAGTAATACCATATGACAAAACAGCTGGAACCATAGACTTTGTTTCAGTCTGCATGTCTCTAGCTGACTTGCGATCTTCAACAGCCAATTGCTCAAAGTTAAGACCAAGTGCTTGTGTCTGCTCTTTAAACTTAATCTCTTCTTGTTGTACAAGAGCGATTTGATCAGCTGATAGTTTATTATCGTTGATCATTGACTGTACTTGATCACCTGACACACCAAACAGCTTAGATAAAGCTGCTGTAGCCAGTCCTGCAAGGGGGCCACCAAGGCATGTAGCAATGGTAGGAGCAATCTGCATTAACCAATTCATGATACGTATACTCCATCTTTAAAACAAGCTTGTTCTTTTAACCTACGTTTTAGTATGCTGTCGCTATGACCACCAGCTACAATACTCCATTTAGGAAACTCAAGAGCTGCTGCTGGCTTGTTGCCAGCTTTAATAAGCTTAAGCAACGTAGACCGTTGTAAAGAACCAACACCTAAGTTGTATGTAAACGACACTAACGCATCAAACTCATTCTGAGTTACATCAATACCTGTATCATTTATACAACGCTCAGCTGTCCCAACGTCCTGCGTAAGCAGGGTAGTTGCTTGTCCCATAGTGATTGGACTACCTTGTACCAATCCATCTCCAGACACCATCAGGTGTCCATATCCAACAGTCCATTTACCAGCTGTATCTAAGTAAGGCATGCTTCTAAAGCCTTCAAATGTCTTAAGTTGTTCAATGCCTTGTTGTGATGTCTTCATCATGTCGCTTGTGTTTGTGCTGTTAGAATACCATTAACAAAAGTCATACTACCAGTAGAACCTAATGTAGTTAATTTAGCAGTAGTAATTGTTCTAGTAATACCACCAGTAGGTACTATAGTTCCTGATATAGTAGTACCAGTTATACTACCACCTGTAATAGCTACGTTGTTACTATTCTCTGTAGCCATAGTACCAAGACCAAGATTACTCCTAGCACCAGCAGCAGTATTAGAACCTGTACCACCTTGCACAATAGTCCAAGGTGATCCACCAGTCTGTGCTACTTGAATATAGTTACCAAGGTTTCTAAACCAATCACGCCAAGAAAACTCTTCACCAATTGGTGTCTGTGGTATTGGGGGGAGCAGATTATTAGCCATAATTACTCCCAATCACAATCAGTAGCATAACCAAACTCATGCAGTACATCAAGTTGTTTCTCTAGACGACACCCAATATCAGTACGATACATAATGGAGTTAGGAATCTCAATCTTCTTCTTGATAGTGCTATAACACTTCTCACGAGCATCAGTTACAGTAGCACCCTTGCCTGATACAGTACAAATGTAATCACCTGCTGTAACAAACATAGGTGTGTTCATTTTAACTTCACCGTCACACATGCTTGGGGCTTTACCCCACATGACTTCAGCACAATGAACATCGTTGACTACGTCCTCTTCTGTCAAGCCAAACAAAGGATAACCGGAGTTATCTTTCTTGCTTATCTTGCAATAAGGATAATCAGGGATAGCAATAACAACGCCACAAGCAATTGCCTTGCTGGTACGTAGTGTGTCCTCACCGTTGATAAGGTCGAGCATCCACTGAGCGGGGTCGCCATTATGCAACGCTTGTTGAATCTGAAAGAGCGGCCAGCCTGGTCGCATAGTAAACTCAAGAGGCCAAGGAAAGCCATCTTTGTCAATGATACAATTAACATCAATATAACCTGTATATGCTAAGCCATGAAGAAAGTCTTCAAGCGGTTTGAGAACTTGGTCTGCCAAGTAAGATTCGGAGGTATAGCGAACGATAGTACCTTGCTCGCCAGTGGCGACACCAAGATCATCATTCATTAACTTCTTAAATTCCCAGCTCTCACAAAACTGCTTGTTGAAACCACCAGGTCCGAACCAGCCACCTACGCCAAATTCAACACCACCGTGGAACTCTTGGAGGATAAAATCGCCTTTGTATGCGTTACTCTTCTTCCACTTCTGTAGCATAAAGACCATATCGGCTGCTGATTTAGCAACGTAAGATAGTTCCTTGGCTCCATCACCGATAGGCTTACTAACGTAACGCTTTGGATTATCCATTACGTGTTTAATAGCCTCATCGTAATTCTTGAATACTGTGGATGGGATGGTTGTAATACCAGCCTTCTCCATCACATCTGCACCGTGCATGCGGTCTTGTTCCCAACGATTGGTATCAATAGATGGACCAATAATTGGATAACCTTTATCACGATAACGTTCCAAGCCATGAATGTAAAAGATATTATCTGTACAGAAGATTAGATCTGCCCAGTTCATATACTTCTCCCACTCAGAGACTCTTTCAATGAGTCCACCATCACCGACCATCGAGCGACTGCCATCCTTATTGTGTCTAATAAAACACTTTACTTGATGACCATAGTTCTGGCATCGTAAAGCAAAGTCTAGGCATACGCCCGATGCATCGATGATTAGTATCTTCATTATTCGTCCTGTGCGTCTTTCATTTTACGTTCCATCATACGTCTACGTTTTTCGTAGTTATCTTTTGCTTGCTGCATTTTAGTCTTACCATAGATTGGCATACCTAATGTTCCAAGTAACATACGTTGAAGTTGTTCTCCTTGAGGAGCACCTTGCCAAGCTTGTACGTTAAATGGTAATGCAGATTTGCCAACTGCTTTAGCCCGACCAACAAGAGAAGAATCCTCAAGCTTCGGTGCACCTGGTCCAGCATATTCTAATCCTGTTGTAGAAATAACAAAGGCTTTTGGTAAGAACCCTAGTTTATCTGAAATAAACTTATCAGTATCGCTAGCAAAATGAATAAACTCCATAGCATGCTTAGTAGCTTGCATAGTAGTTCCATCCTTAAATTCAACTCTTGTCTTATCTTTGTTATCCCAAATAGGATGACCAGAGGTAATCATGTTAACACCATTAAGGGCTGTAAGGTACAACAATGCAAACTTCATTTGATAAAGTCTAGCAAAATCACCTTGAGTTTTCGGTTTTAACAACCCCTTAGCACCACCAACAATATCAGGTGAGAGTAAATTCTTAGGTAGAGCTGTTGTAAATGAACGTAAGGTTGATACTGTCCAGTCAGGAGCAAAGATAACTGCTTGAAGAACACGCCTTCCTTCGGGGGAATACGATGCCATTTTCATGGACTCTTCAAACTTACTGCTTGACTGTCTAGCAATATCATACCAGTTCAATCCACCAAAACTATTGTTAACAAAACGACCAATCTCTTTAGCATGCACTTCTTTAGGAACATTAGGATGATCATGTACGGCTTGATCTAGTAACTTTGAGAATGTAAGTAATTTAAGACCATCGTGTACATAGTCCCAAGTAAAACTATCAATACGACCAAGAGTTTCTTTCTCAGCCCTACCTAATGCAGATTGAATTATCTTCTTATCTGAATAAGCTCCAAGAAGTTTATCAGCCATTTTACCAATCTCTTCGATTGCAGTGTGGCTTACGTCCTCAACACTTGACATACCAAGCTTAACACCACCCTCACGGATAGCTAAGTCAGCTACATCTCCCATACCACCTTCACGTAGTATCTTAAGGACACTACTAAGACTGCCTTGACCAACCTTTTCACCTAAGTATGGGCGGGCCATAACAAAAGCTTCAGCAAGCGATTTAGCGTGGAACAGTGATGCACTAATGTTAGACCGTTTAATTGCGTTGTTAACAGTAAGAATAGACTTCATCCAAGGACCTGGCTCCGAAGCACCTAACACAAAGTTAAGAGCAGACTTAATATCTGGGTGTACAAACCAACCAGCAAATGGACCATGATCAATTACTTTGTAGCCATAATGATCTTCTTTAGATCTTGGATCTACAATAGCGTACTTGTCATCAATCTTAGTTACTTTAAGTTTATTAAATAGATTCTTATCTTCAATTGCTTTGTACATATCGGTCATATAACCATGTGCAATCTCAGCAAGATCAGACTCAAGTTCAATGCCTTGCTTAGCCATAGCTTCACGGGCTTGTTCAAGCGATTCTATTTTACGTTCTTTACCAAATTGAGAACCAGGTTTAAGTCCTTCTTGTACTCCAGGAGATTTAAGTATTGATTGAATAAAACCAACCTCTTCTTCTGCTTTCATACCAGCTTTACGGGCCATACGTGTTACGTAATTCTCAACCAAGCCACGGATGACTTGTGCTTTCTCTGCCATCTTACCAATCTGATCCATCTTTATCTTGTAAAGATTCGCAGCCTTAGCCGCATCACCTTCAAGCGGTAGCCCATGTTCAATAGCAGCAGGTAAAGCACTGCGTTCAGCTGCATCAGGAACAAGTTTAATAATATCAGATTTAAAGATATTAGTTAAGCGTTGATTAGCATCAACGTTATTAAGGTTAATACCAATACGATCTTTAATATCTTCCACAACTACAGAAGCATGTGGAGTAACTGTTTCAAGATAAGACTTTGCAGCTTCCAGTCCTTTTGTATGATAAATCTTTCGTGCTATAGAAGCATGGATTTTTGATTCATCTTTCGGACCTTTAGTTTTGACATCTTTAACTTTTGGTTCAACAGCACCAGGCTCACCAACATCAGTGCGCCCAGCAGTATCCATTGGATCAGTACTCTCAGGTTTAGGTTTGGGAGCTTTCTTTGGTTTATCTTCTTTAGACCAAGACTCTTTCTCACGATCAAGTTTAGTCTTAACCTCTTTTGGTTGTCGAGGTTTATCAAGTTGAAACGCAGGATCACCTGAATCACGCAGGTCACCACTATGCAATCCCTCATCTGGGAAGTCTAGCTTCTTTCCTTTAGCAAGTTGTTCTGTTTCTCGTGCACGTTTAAGAGCTTCTTTACGCTCAAGAAAGTTACCAGCACCATCAAGAAAACCTTGTTCATGTGTGTCTTTAGTTTCAGCTTTCCGGGCTTCATCATGCTTAGGACCCATGCGTTCAACAGCACCAGTCTTCTTATCACGAATTGCAGCTTCAACTAATGGAGCTGTTTTTGTATCCATATCAGCCTTAGCTTCCGCTTCAAACTGATCAAGAGTACTTTTAATTGTTGTATCACGTTTAGTGGTTTCAGAAGCAGCAGGATCTCTAGCAGCCTCAGCTGCAGCCATACGAGCAGTGTTACCTAACTTGTCAGAGATGGCTTTAGTAATTGCAGTAGGCTTAGCAAAGACACCTTGGAATGTAGCAGCAGCTGCCACCTTACCAGGATCAATCTTACCTTCAGTAGCAAGTTCCGTACCGGCCTCCATACCACCACCAACTACAGCACCAAAACCACGAGATAACAATCCAACTTTACCCGGACCAAAGAACGGTAATGATGAAGCTAACTCACCAGCAAATGATGCCTTAGGATGTTGTATCTTTTCAACCTCTCGTTGGCCTTTTCCAAAGCCAGCAGCAGACAAAGTTTCTTCAGGTACCATGCCTTTAAGAGACTCACCAGTCTTATGTCCAAGATATCCACCTACAAGAGCACCACCAATAGCCCCTACAATAGGCCCTATAGGGCCTGTAACAGGCGATGTCATAGCGCCTAAGGCTAGGCCACCCTCAGCCCCAGCAACAGCTCCCGCAGCCCCTGGAATGCCTTCTATAGCAGCCTTAACTCCAGCTTTCATATCCCCAGGAAGTGCAGCAATATCTTTCTGTAGTTTCTCAAAGCCCTCTGGAGCAGCTTCAACAGATACTTTAGCCTTATAGCGGCCTAGTTTATCTGCTTTAGGAGTAGGTTCTTTGTACTCAGCCCAAGGACCTTCTGATCCTTTAGACTCGACAGGTGCTTCTTGTTTATAGTCTGACCACGGTCCCGATGAAGGCGCTGCTTCAGCAGGTGCAGCCTTATAATCTTCCCATGGTCCAGCCATTAAACTTTCTCCCAACTAGTTTCTTTAGAAGGATCTCCACCTTTATATTTCCAAGATGTACCATCCTTTGCTTTTTTAACATCACCCTTTTTAGGGGATTTAGTAGTATCTTTAGATTTATCTTTAGGAGCGTTAATAGGTTTATCTTCGTCTTCTTTAGGAAGATACTTTTTCATATTAGCATCAATTTGAGCATCATAGATTTCATTAATCTCTGTCTCACGCTCATCCATAGACTTCTTACCAAAGTATGGTTTTGTTTTTAGTTCTTTTAAAGCAGTAGCTCGCCTACCTTCAATTGCTTCTTCTTGAACAATACCACGTTTAGTTTTCCAATCTTCCATAGCACTAGCACGTTTTTCTGCTGGTGATGGTTTACCTGCAGATTTACCAGCATCAATACGTAGCTTCTCTGATTTATAATTCATATCAAAGAGAACTTTTTGTTCAGCTAATTGTTCTTTAAGTATTGCAATTTGTGTAGCTTGTTGTTCTTTATATGTTTCAGTGGACTGACCAATAGCTTTATGAAACTCATCCCACTTACCACTCTTTTGTGCTTTGTCTACAAGACCAGTGTACTCTAATTTCTCTTGTGGATTTAATTTATCAGAAGAAGAGATAGCAGCTTTAAGAGAATCAGGATTATCGTTAGCACGAATAGTCCGTTCAAAGTCAGATACTTCTGCATGATGAACAGTCATCTCAGCTAATTTAGTTTTAAGAGCATCGCCTTTATATTCATTAGCTTGCTTAAGAAACTTATCTGCTACTCGAGTGTTACCAGATTGCATAGCCATCTGACCAGCCTTCTGGTAGGTAGTAAATAGATCAGCACCAGGACCTGATTCAGCTTGAGCCTGTTTAAGATCACGATCGGCAACAATAGTATCGCCTATAGCTTGACCACTTTCAAATCCACCTGCAAAGGCTTGCGCTAAGTTTGCCATATATTATCCTTTAAAGTGTTGCTAACATTGCAAGAGCTTCTGCAGTACCACCACCACCCATTGAACTACCAACTAAATCAACACCACCAGCTGCAGCACCACCGCCACTAAACAAACCAGCAGAATTAGCACCACCAAGAGCCATACCAACTAAACCAAGACCTGATTGAGCATTCTGATTCTGTGCGTTGTAAGCCATCTGTGCACTCTGTGTTTGTGCATTAGCTGCACCAGAAGGTGTTTGGGTAGTAGCACCAGACAATGCTCCAAGATTACCAATCATCTGTTGATAATAACTGCTAAATGTATTCTGACCCATACTCTGAAGAGCATTAGCTTGTGCACCAGATTGAAGAGTACCACCAGCAGCACCAGCTGCTTGTTGAGCTGCTACCCCTTGTTGTAGTTGTTGTTGATAACCAGCTGAGCTTAATGCACTGCTTGGGTTATTAACTAAATTCATTAACTGATTACCAGCCTGAGTACGACCGCCAATTGCACCGTACGGATCTGTTTGACTTTGTGGTAATGGAGCTGGTGAAGCAGTACTAGAACTACCGCCACCAAAGATTGCATTGACTACGCCACCCATATTAATTCCTTTTTATATATATTTACTGAAGAGTTTTTCTACAAACTGATATCCAAGGTATTCAAATAACTTTGAGTTATCTATATGTACCTTAGTAGTGCCTAGCATTTTATTCACACCGATAGACTTCATATGTTGTTCAGCAAACTGAAACATACGAATACCAGTCCGTCCTTTTCTGTATTCCTTACGAAGGAAATATATATCTTCGTAGGCTGTAACGCATGACTTTACATGTAAGTGTTTACTAACAATGTAGAACATGTAACCAATAAGCTTATCGTCTTTGCGACAAGTAATAACGTGTAACATACCGGCTTGTTCAAGAGCAAAGTACTGAGTCCAGTCTGGGTCTAGTTCATAACCACCACTAACCTCTTGCTCTATTTCTTTATAGTGCTCTGGGTATATAACCCGTAGCTCTGGAAGAACATCAGAGTATAACTCTACTTGATATGTTACCATCTACCTTACCCTTGCTGTGCTGGTTGTCCTACATTCTCTAACTCACCAATATCAAAGTCTATCTCAGCAGCTTCAAGTCGTATTGGTTGGTTGTCAGTACATAAAAACTCCCAAGCACGTCGACGGCTTGCGCCTGCTTGATGTACTTGTGGACGTTCATTATTAAGGTTTACTTGTCTATAGTTTGACCATGTTTTATAGTCATCACTAGTATGTCTTATATTCATTGTAGCAGGAATCTTATCTCCCACAATCTCAACGCTATGATAAAACTTACGTTTAGTAGTTCCACTATCCATGATAGGTGTTACTGCTCTATAATAGATTGGAGCACCAGCATCATTGTAATATGTATCGGATAATGTGTACAACTTACCATTGTCATCATCTAACAAGAAGTATGTTTCCCCAACACCAGCAAAGTAACTAGGTCGGAAATACTGTTCTGCATAGATACCAGGAACACCAGAATCACTATCACCAATAGCCCACATAGTCCACTGATACCATTGCTTCTCATTAAGATCATACACAAGTGTTTGATTAAGATCTGCTAATGTGAGTATGTAAAAGGTATGTCCATTAATTCGTAATGGATATGCAATCACATCTGTAAGAGTACTATTGTTTAGAATACGATCAATGAATGGTGTTGATATCTTTGATGGTGATACACCCATGATAGAGTATACCGAGGGTCCTTGTTCCTTTGCAGTGCCAAGCCAGACTGTTGTTTGTTCAAACGAACAGATAGAATCTCCGCTAGCACACCCTAATTCAATGTGATATGGTGTGGCAATAGCTAGGGGGGAACCTGGGTATGAGCCAGTATCATAGTAGAAGTCTGTTGACCACTGACCAAATGCTAGTACATAGTTAAGATGTTTAACAATACCAACTAACCCATCTGGTTCTGCTTCTGCAGTTATATAATTAAGTGCATTCCATATTGTTGGGTTATTCGGTTCAGATGTATATATCTCACCATTAGTCCCACCAATAACAGTATAAGTATCTAAGTAAACAGCACCTGTAGCATAAGGGCCAGCAGGGAATCCGTTTAACAAAGCTGTTACATAGGCACCTGATCCAACTGTACCTTGAGCACTTACCCATTTAACAGTTGCTGTTCCATCGGATCCAGTACCACTTGTAAATGTAGGAGCAGTAGATCCTGTTGTACCAGCAACAGTAACAGTATATAAATTAGTTCCGGTCCAATAAGTATAATCAACTGCTACAGGAGTTGAGGCCACCCAAGCCGGTGAGTTTGCGGTTAACCATTGTGCTGTAGCACTACCATCAGCCTGTGGTGTGGGTCCTGTAAACGTTGGTGCAGTTGTTCCAGTAATTCCAGAAATTGTTACAGTATATAAATCAGTACCAGTCCAATACACATCTCCTGCAGCTACAGTTAAACCAGCTGACCAAGCAGTACCTGCTGAATCACCTATAGTTACAACTAATGTATCGCTTGATGTATAACCACTTCCTGGATTAGTAACAGTAACACCAGTAACAATACCACTTGTAGACTGTACAGTACCTATAGCAGTTGTTCCACCACCAGATGGGGCTGAGAATGTTACTATTGGATTAGCATAATGAGTACCACCAGTAGTAACAGTAGTTACAGTAATACCATCATCTACTACTTTAGCAAAGACACCAGTAGCTGGATTGTATGTGTAACCATTTACTTGGTTCTGTACAAACAAGTATGTGTTGTTAAGTGTGCTATTAAAATAACACTGCTGTACTATACCACCTATAGTACCAGTCATAGTACCAATAGTAGTTACAGCATAAGTTGTAGGATTAATCTTATATAGAACATTATTCACCACAGCAAATAACGAACCATTAAAGTTATATAATCCTTGTCCCTGTGCATTGGCAAGTGTTGCACCGGTATCTTTTATACCTGGGCGTTTAATAAACTCTCGCTTCTGTCCAACAGTCTCAAAGTAACCATTGACACACTTAGAATCCTTTGCCAAGGTACCATCACGAGTCTCTATTGGTTGTGCTAAAGGTAGTCTTGCAATTGGCATAGTATCCTGTTATGGTAGGTTGTTAGAAGAAGGTCTTCCCATTCTCATGTCAGGTTGGAAAAATGTAGAGTAAGTCTCAACATCCCATCCTTCTAATTCTTCTTTGTAAATCTTAGCACGCAAAGCAATCTCTTGACGATGATTACCTGGCACACTGTATTCAATAGCTAGCTGATCAGCAAGATTCCATACAAGGACGTTCATCCATTCAGTAGGGAAATCAGGGATAGCTTGTGCTGTCATAATATCAGCCATCGGTTGTTGCACAATAAAGTGTAACTGTTGATTAAACTGTGTATATGAATCTGGTGTAACGTACATG
>Ga0316227_1000619_pt1 | contig 48679 bp, 25 predicted proteins | sample TBH18019metaG_FD_206012 | JGI IMG/M metagenome (GOLD analysis project Ga0316227, IMG submission 206012) | Freshwater microbial communities from Trout Bog Lake, Wisconsin, USA - TBH18019 | ecosystem: Environmental > Aquatic > Freshwater > Lake > Hypolimnion/Profundal zone | place: USA: Wisconsin... | reverse complement strand
GTTCGCGTCGGCGAGGGCGCCGACGCCAACACGCGAGGGCGCGTGTGCTCCCCAGAGTTGCAGGCCGACACCGTTTTCTTAATCCGTGTATATACCCCGGTATCTACAGACCTCCCGATGATTGCGATCCGCCGGAAGAAATTTGTTCGGGGAGCCGCTCAAAGCGGCTTGTTGTAACTTCTGAGTCCATTGCCCTGAAGACGTCGGCTGCTGGTTCGGTGGTTCTTGTCGTGTCGTCTCAGTCGAGCGAGACCATCAACCGCGTATCGCTCTCAAATGTTCATTCGCCGTTTCAACTTCCATCCATTTTTGCCTCTCTTAATTGCCAATCCCCACCCGTGACAAGATGCCTTCCTCGACAATTTCTTCAATCTCTTTGGGTCCAATTCCCCGCCGCTTGCGGAGCGGATTGTTTTCAATGAGCATTTCACCCTTCCTTCTAATCCATGACGAAACCCAGGCAGTCTGCCGCCGACGGCATTTGATTTTTGACACCAACGTAAATCGAACGCGCTCCTCTTTGGAGTTGGTAATATGCGCGCGAACATCCTTGAATTCCAATTACAGTCCCTGCGGGGCGCGGTTTTCGGTTAGCGAAATCCTCGGCACTCTGGTGCCTTGAGGAAAACTGGAGGCTTCATGAATACTACACAACAATATGCGGCGTGCTTCGCCTTTACTAGCGTCCTGTTCGCAGCCTGCCTCACGGGCAGAACGGCGCCTGGTGGCGAGAAGATCGATTACGGAGCGGATCAAGTGAACTCGCTGGCGCCGACGGCTGGCGCCAAGCTGGGGGGCGGCGGGGATTACGACTGTCTGGCGCTGCGGGACCACATTGGCCCGAGCGGCGTTCCGGTGGGCGGCATCGGCGTGGGTTGTTTCGATTACGCGCCCGATGGCGCCTTCACCCGCCTGTGTATCAACAACTGGCATGCGGATGGGCCGGCATCGGTGATCCACGATGCCCCCGGCACCTTTCTTGCGACCTGGACGCCGGACGGGGCCCGTTTGCTTCGCCGCGCAGAACGCGGTTACGCGGGAATGGCGCCCGCGCGGCACACGGTTTATCGCGGTTTGTTTCCGATTGCCGAGAACAGGGTGGACGATCTGGCGAACGTGCGTGTTTGGTCCGGCCTCGTGCCGCAGAACGTCAAGGATTCAAGCCTGCCTCTGGCGTGGGTGGAAGTGACGCTGAGCAATCCGGCCGCGGCGGCGCGGCCGGTTGCGGTGGCGTTCTCCTGGCAGGACATCCTCGCGCGTGAAATCGTGGACATTCGTGAGCCCGAGTTGCTCAAGTCCTTTGGCGCCAGCGCGTGGGAGCATAACAAGGCGATTTCCGGTTCCGAACGCCATGGGCAGTCGGGATGGAGCCGGCTGCCGCGCGTGGCGACGAAAGCAACCCCCTTTTCAGCCGCCGGTTTTTCCGGCATCCGGCAGCACTGCCCGCCGCTGGAGCCAATGCTGAAGACTTATCAGAACTATAATAACGAAGTGGCGATCGCCGCCGAGCAGGCGCCGGGCATCGAAATCACCACCCTGCCGGCGTACGCGGTGGATGCTCCGGACGCCGCCTGGAAAAGCTTCTGCACGGAAGGCCGCTTCCCCGCGGCCGGCGAAGCGCCGTTGTTCGATCCGGATGCAAAGCAGGAGCACGCCAGCGCCATTGCCGTGCGCGCCACGCTCCAGGCGGGCGAATCGCGCACCGTTCGCTTCGTGGTGGCCTGGTTCGCGCCGGAACTCAAGATCGATCCGGCCCGCGATCTGCCCGGCTCGTGGTTCGGCGCCGCCGACTACAACCGCCACTACCACAATTCCTTTCAGAATATCTCTGCCCTAATTGCTTATGCCGGCGCCCAGCGCGAGCGCATTCTCGCCCAGACCCAAACCTGGCAGGCGCCCATCCTGAACAGCACCTACCCGGATTGGCTTAAATTCAAGGCGATCAACAGTGCCTACACTCTGTACACCAACACCATCCTGAACAAAGCCGGCGATTTCACGGTGATGGAAGGTGGCATGGGCGGGCTGGCCGGCACGATGGATCAGCGCATCAGCGCCCATCCGTTTTATTTCAAGTTCTTCACTGCGCTGGACCGCTCCGATCTGGAACTCTTCGGTCACACGCCTGGGAGCCACGGACAGATTCTGCATTTCGACGGCCATTATTACTTTGGCCTGAATTCACGCGATGGGCATACGCCCGTGCCCGAAAACTCCATGGTGGACAACACCGGCGGATGGCTGCTGCAACTGGCCAAAGACTACCAGCAAAGCGGCGATCGGCAGTGGCTGGAACAATTTCGCGATCAGATTCCGCGTTCCCTCGCTTACTTGCGCCGCTGTATCAAGAGCAAGCAGTTCCAAATCCCCACCGGCCCGACCACCTATGACGATTTCTGGCATCCGGAAATCTACGCCTACAACGCCTCGACCTACCCTGCTTTTCTGAGGGCCGGCGCGGTCCTGCTGGATGCCCTGGGCGATCGTGCCGGCGCCGCCGAGTGCCGCTCGCAGGCGCTAGTTTCCGCCCGGGACGCCCTGCGTGCGCTGTGGAACGGACGCTTTCTTTCTTACGGCGCCGACCTCGACGGCTCCCATCGCCGGGACGACATCCTGTTCAGCGGCCAGCTTGCCGGGCAGTTCCTGAGCCGTTACTGCGGGTGGGGGGACGTATTCCCGCTCGACGTAACGCAGGCGGCGGTGGTGGCTCAACTCAAGACCAACATCGCGCACAGCGCGGATTTCTACGCTCCAAAGGTGTGGCTGGTGAAGGAGGGCAAGGCGATGATTGACCCGCGCCGGCCCAACGATCCGAATGCCGATTCCACCTGCTGGCCGTTTTACCTGGAAAGCTACACGGCCATGGCCGCGGTCCAGGCCGGCTATGTCGAGGACGGGTTGGCGATCATAAAGCACATTCAACTGGTCAATTTGCGAAACGGCTGGACGTGGACCCAAAACCTCTGGCGCCCGGGCGAACTGACTTACGTCTGCGCTCCGGTGAGTTGGTTCATTACCGATGTGCTGGCGGGCAGCGGAGTGGACGTTCCCGGCAACGTCCTGCACCTCGCGCCCGTGCTCCGGGCTGACCGTCTGACGGCGCTCCCGGTGTTCTTCCCGCGTTTCTGGGCAATGCTCGAAGCGGATCGCGATCGCCGGCAACTGGCTTTCCGCGTGTTAAAGGTCTTCGACGGTCCGGAAATCGTGATCAAGCAAGTCGTTTTCAATCCGGTGGGCGCCGCCACGTCGCGGCATCGCCAGTTCGACGTACCGCCGTTTACGGTTCGTCCCGGTGCGGTGCTCGATCTGTCGTCGCATTGGGCCGATCTGACCGCATCAAGCCCTCGCCCGGCCGTGTTGCCGCAGGCGGATAAGGTTCCGTTTCTCGAAGTGGGAACACTCAATGCTCAGTGAAGGAGGACACACCGGAATGGCGCTAACTTAAGGGCTTTCTTGGATGGGAATGGGGGAGCCACGAACAAGCGGAGCAGCGACGGACGCGGCTTCTGGGGAGCGCACGCGCCCTCGCGTGCGGGCGTCGGCGCCCCCGCCGACGCCACCTTGGGAACCATGGCGCGTTTGTCCTCTCGAAGACGCCCTTGGCGGGGGCGCCAAGGGCCACAGGCGAGGCGCCTGCGCTCCCCGGAATTCGCGGCCCGGGCGCTGACCGCAAACAATCCCAAAACGTCCTTAAGTTAGCGCCATTCAGGACACACCGTAACGTTCGATTTTTTTAATTTCAGGAATCGAACGCCATATCTCGCCGACCTGCTATTTTATTCCCGAGCCTGAAAAAAGGGTCTCACCAATTCTCGATTCACCCCAACTGGCAACAACCGCAATCACAACAGTATGAAAAAGCCCTCATCTCGGCGTTCAGCCTCCATCCATCGCGCATCCACCCGCGCGGCGAATCGTCCGGAACTGCGTCCCACCCCCCTTCCGGCGACCGTAGCCACAAGCTCCCTCACCGGTCCCTTGGCTGCGACCCGCTCCAGCCTGCCCGGTTTGGCTTTCGCCGCAGGCGGGGCCTTCGTCCTTGCGCTCGCGCAAACGGTACAAGCTGCGACGATTTATTGGAACGGCACGGGCGCCACTTGGACCGGCACGGCTGGCTGGTCCACAGCCAGCGGCGCAACCACTCCCAACCCTGCCGCCGTTCCCGGAGCCAGCGACGTCGCCACTTTCGATATTTCAACGGTTTCCGCCGCGCAGACGCTCACGCTCGACGCGGCGCAGTCGGTTCTCGGCTTAAACATCCTTTCCACGGCCACGGGCGGGTTGACGATCAATCCGGGAACCGGCGGGGCGGCCAGCACGCTCACCAGTGGCAGCAGCGGCATCACGACCGCCGCGGGCGCCGGTTTGACGACGATTGCCGCCAACACAATCGTCGGGGCAAATCAGACCTGGAAACTTCTCTCGGATTTGACCCTCAGCGGTTCGCTGACGGACGCCTCTTCTTCTTTGACCAAAACAGGCTCCGGTACATTGACCGTGACAGGCACCGCAACCGGTTTCACGTCAACATTAGTCGTGAACGGCGGACAGGTGATTTCGACGCCCTTGGGCAATTCCGTCATCCGCATCGCGTTCGGCTCGGACGCCTCGAACCCGACACAGGCCGAGTTCCTTCTCAGCGCCGGTACCATGTCTACTGGCGCACTGCATCAGTATCTTCAGACAGGGGTGCAGAACATTGTCGGCGGCGCGAACACCTCCGGGACCGCGGCAGTGAGCATAGCCGATATCATCCACTCCTCGGGTATGACGATCTACATGCAGGAGGCTGCTGGAGGCCAGATCAACATGACTACTCCGTACCTGAATACTACGAGTCTCACTGGGGGAAATGTGGTCAAGACCGGCGCCGGCGTCCTTCAACTTACCAACCCAAGTTCCAGCAATTACTTCTATTTGGGGACTCTCACCATTCAAAACGGGACGGTGCTGGTGAATTCGGACGATTCCGGACTCATCACCGCCGGGACCCTGGCAAACGGCGCGACCGCTTCCGGAAAATACGGCGGCCCGCTGGGGTACACCGATTACACGCAGGCGGCCACCCTGGGCAACGGAAGCACGCAGACCGCTGACAATCTCGCGCTGCTGACCGACGGCGGTTCCTCGGGGACGCCCCGGCTCATCGGCCACAACCTGACCATCAACAGCCAGAACAGCGCGGGGACTACGACGCTGGGCGCGAATGCCGGCAGCTACGCGCTTTTCACCGGCACCGTCTCGCTGAACAATCACGGGGTGCAACTAACCGCAATGACCGCCGGCAATACCGCAACCTTTGCCGCTCCCATCGTCGATGCCTCCGGCAGCAACGCGGTGACGATCGCCGGGCTCGGAACGGTGACTCTGAGCGCGAGCAATAGCTACGGCGGCGGTACGACGCTCGGCAGTGGAACGCTGATCATTGGCAACGCCAGTGCGCTGGGCACGGGCACGCTGACCATTGCCGGCGGCTCCCTGGATAGCTCGGTGGCGAATTTGGTGAATTCGCAAAATAATGCGCAGAACTGGAACGCGGATTTCACCTTTGCGGGAACGCAAAACCTGAACCTCGGAACGGGTGCGGTAACTCTGGGCGCAAGCCGTCAGGTGACGGTGACCGCCAATACGCTAACCGTGGGCGGTCCCATCGCCGGCGGCACCTTTGGGCTGACCAAGGCGGGCGCGGGAAGCTTGACGCTCAGTGGCTCAAACAGCTACAGCGGCGGCACGACGCTGAGCAGCGGGACGTTGAACTTTGGCAACGCCAGTGCGCTGGGCACGGGCACGCTGACCATTGCCGGCGGCTCCCTGGATAGCTCGGTGGCGAATTTGGTGAATTCGCAAAACAATGCGCAGAACTGGAACGCGGACTTCACCTTTGCGGGAACGCAAAACCTGAACCTCGGCACGGGTGCGGTAACTCTGGGCGCGAGCCGTCAGGTGACGGTGGCCGCCAATACGCTCACCGTGGGCGGCCCCATCGCCGGCGGCACCTTTGGGCTGACCAAGGCGGGCGCGGGAACGCTGGTGCTCAGTGGCAGCAACGGCTACTCCGGTTCAACAACTCTGAGCACGGGGACGCTGAATTTGTCCAACCAGAACGCGCTCCAGAACAGCACGCTCACGATGAACGGCGGCGCTCTGGTTTTTGATGGCTCCGTGACCGGGCATGCGTTTAACATCGGCGGGTTGTCCGCCTCGTCTTCCGGGACGGGTTACGACATCGCTCTTCAGGACAATTCGGGCACGCCAAACCCGGTCGCGCTGACTGCTGGCGGCAACAATGCCAATACCACCTACGCGGGCGTCCTCAGCGGCAGCGGCAGTCTCGTCAAGACGGGGATTGGTGCGCTGACCCTTACTAAAGCACAAACCTATACGGGCGTGACCGTCATCAACTCCGGCACGCTTTCGACGAGTGCCAATGGTGGATTGCAGAATAGCTCAAGCGTTACGGTGAATAGCGGAGCCACACTGGCGCTGGCTGGTGCGGATGCGACCCGTTTGATAAACGCGCTATATATCTACGGCGGCACTGTGACTAATATCACCACCAACAAACACAGCTCGTTTACGGGTCCTGTTACGATGGTGGGAGGTGCGATCGTGGGAACCGGCAGCGGGGATACAAACGGTCAGTTCGTGTTCAACACCTCCTCCTTCAACGCCACATCCGATACCAGTGGCAATGCGGCGCAGTTCAATGCTTCGGCTTCGCTGTTATCGGATCAAACGTTCAACGTCACGCGGGGCGCGGCGGCTCCGGCCGCGGACTTGATCGTGAGCGGGCCGATTATTCCCTTCGGCAACCAAACCAATAACATCACCAAGTCCGGCAACGGAATCATGGTGCTTTCCGGAAGCAACACTTATACCGGGAGCACGACCGTGAGTGCGGGAACCTTGCAAATTGGGAATGGCGGCACGACAGGCTCGTTGGGAAGTGGCACGAGTGCGGTGACGGACAATGCCACTTTGGTGTTCAATCGCAGCGATTCGATCACGGTGTCCAATGCGATCAGTGGCACCGGCACGCTTACTCAAGCCGGCGCCGGCACGCTCACCCTGACAGGAAGCAGTTCTTTTTCCGGCGCCACCACGATCAATTCGGGCACTCTGCAAATTGGAGACGGAGCGACCAATACCACATCTCTGTTAGGAACCGTTACGGTGAACCCGGGCACAACCCTTCTGGTCAACCTGGCAAACAGCGGAACCTGTGCCGCCACAATTGAAAACCATGGAACAGTGAACCTGCTGAATACAGGCACCATTACTATTTCCGGAAACATCGGAGGATGGTTTGGCGCCGCAATCAATCAAACCGGGACAGGAACCACGATCTTGGGGGGAATCAACACCTATTTCGGCGACTTTAACATCAATGCCGGCACGGTGCTGTTGAACAATCTGTACGCTGGCACGGACACCAAATTTAATATTGCGGTTCCGAACGGTCTGGCGTTTGGTGCGACTGCACTCATCATCGGCGGGCTTTCCGGAACGAACGGCGTGAATCTGACTACCACGAGCGGTTCCGCGGTCAGCCTGACTATTGGCTACAGCAATTTCGATTCCACATACCCGGGCGTCATCTCCGGCGGTTCGGCGTCCTCATTGACCAAGTCCGGAAGCGCGACGCTGACCCTCGCCGGGGCTAACACCTACTCCGGTTCAACAACCCTGAGCACGGGGACGCTGAATTTGTCCAACCAGAATGCGATCCAGAATAGCACGCTGACGATGAGCGGTGGCGCTCTGGTTTTCGATGGCTCCGTGACCGGGCATGCCTTTAACATCGGCGGGTTGTCCGCCACATCCTCCGGGACGGGTTACGACATCGCTCTTCAGGACAATGCGGGTACGCCAAACCCGGTCGCGCTGGCTGTTGGCGGCAACAATGCCAGCACCACCTACGCGGGCGTCCTCAGCGGCAGCGGCAGTCTCGTCAAGACGGGGACCGGTACGCTGACCCTTAATAAAACACAAACCTACACGGGCGTGACTGTCATCAACTCCGGCGCGCTTTCGACGAGTGTTAATGCTGGTTTCCAGAATAGCTCAAGCGTTACGGTGAATAGCGGAGCCACACTGACGCTGGCTGGTGCGGATGCGACCCGTTTGATCAACGCGCTGTATATCTACGGCGGCACTGTGACCAATATCACCACCAGCAAACACAGCTCGTTCACGGGTGCTGTTACGATGGTGGGAGGCGCGATCATGGGAACCGGCACCGGGGATGCAAACGGTCAGTTCGTGTTCAACACCTCATCTTTCAACGCCACATCCGATGCCAGTGGCAATGCGGCGCAGTTTAATGCTTCGGCTTCGCTGTTATCGGATGCGAATTTCAACGTCACGCGGGGCGCGGCGACTCCGACTGCGGACTTGATCGTGAGCGGGGCGATTATTCCCTACGGCGCACAAAACAATAGGATCACCAAGTCCGGCAACGGAATCATGGTGTTTTCCGGCAACAATACATATACCGGGAGCACGACCGTGAATGCGGGAACCCTTCAAATCGGGAATGGGGGCACGACCGGTTCGTTGGGGAGTGGCACGAGTGCGGTGACGGACAACGCCGCCTTGGTGTTCAATCGCAGCGATTCGATCACGGTGTCCAATGTCATCAGTGGCACAGGCACGCTCACTCAAGCCGGCTCCGGCACGCTGACTCTTTCCGGTTCCAACAGCTACACGGGCGGAACCACCGTGAACTCCGGCACGCTGAGCCTGGCCAGCGACGCGGCATTGGGCGCGGTCTCCGGCACGGTGACCCTGAACAACGGAGGCACGCTGGCGACCTCCGGTTCGGTCGCTTTCGACGCCCGCCGCAAATTCGCGGTGAGCGGCGGCACGGCCACGCTCGATACTCAGGGCAACACCGACACGATCAACGGCGCGTTGAGCGGGGCGGGCGTTCTCGCCAAGTCGGGCACGGGCACCCTGATCCTGGCCGGATCGGTGCAAATGGCCGGACTGAACGCGAACGCAGGGCTGACGCAATTAGCGCGATCCGGCTCCATCGCAGCGCTCAGCGTCGCTTCTGGCGCCACACTTTCGATTGCAGCCAACACCAGCGGCACCCGCGCGGTGTTGAGCGTCAGTTCACTGAGCATCGGCGGGACAATCTCCGCCTTGGCCATGCCGCCCAGCGCTGCCCCGGCACAATTGAATGCGGATACGCTTGGAGGCAAAGCGAGCACCGCGTTGCTCGCATCGGCAGCGCAATCCGCGCTCGAACCCGTCGCGCCCGAGGCCGTTCCGGAACCCGGCGCGTTGGGTTTGTTGCTGGCGGGCGCATCCGCGCTGCTCGGCCTTCGGCGCAAGGCAAAGAGGAGCGATCGTTGAACCGGTTTAAGGTTGATCCGCATTTGCCGGTGGGGACCGGCTATGGGGAGTGCAGGTCAATCGAGGTCGCCGCGGCGTTCAGGGGCGCCGCGGCGACCGCAAATCGGCGCTGCCTTTGCCGCTAACCTCACTTATAATGCGATGCCCAATCCGCCAAATACACAAAATGCAGAAGCGTTCCATATCCAAAGCATTTCTGACGGGAACGTGGGCTTTGTCGATGTGGCAGATTGCCGCCAGCAGCCATGCCGCTCCAAAGCCCAACATCATCGTCATTCTGGCCGATGACCTCGGCTGGGGCGACCTGAGCTGCCAACCGCAGGACCCGCGCTTCCCGGATGCGCGGCTGCGCACGCCGAACCTCGACAGCCTTGCCGGCGCGGGCGTCCGCTGCACGCAAGCTTACGCCACATGCAGCGTTTGTGCGCCCTCGCGCGCGGGCTTGCTAACCGGGCGTTGCCAGCAACGGTTTGGGTTTTACACCTTCGAAGAATGCCTGCCCGGCATTCCGAAAGACGAAATGCTGATTTCGGAATGCCTCAAGCCAGCGGGTTACGCCACGGCCTGCATGGGCAAGTGGCATGTCGGCTACACCATGTCGCCGCTGACGCGCGGATTCGACCGCTTCTACGGTTTTCTGGGCGGACAGCACGATTATTTCGATCCCGGCCTGGGCGAACCCACGCACGCGTTCTCGTTCGATTACCTCGGCGCGGATATTCTCGATCAGGACAAGCCCGTCGAAAAAATCGATTACCTCACCGATGAGTTGACTCGCCGAAGCCTGCGCTTCATCGACGACTGTGCCAAGTCGGGCAAGCCGTTTTTTCTTTACCTGCCCTACAGCGCGCCGCATCCCCCCATGCAGGCCACGTGGGCCAAACTCAAGCCGTGGGCCGACGCCCGGGGCGGCAAGTTCAACGAACGCGACATTGTGCGCGCGATGATCGAGTCGATTGACGATGGCGTCGGCAAAATTCAGGACCGGCTGAAGCGTCAAGGGCTGGATCGCGACACGCTGGTGATTTTTACCAGCGACAACGGCGGCGAGGACAAGTCTGCGGAATACAACGACCAATCGCGCATGGTCCAGCACAACGGCGGTCTTCGCGCGGGCAAGGGCAGTTTCTACGAGGGCGGCATTCGCGAGCCATTCATCGTGCGCTGGCCGGGTCACGTGCCCGAGGGCAAAGTGTACGACATGCCCGTCTCGCTGTTGGACATCTACGCCACGGCGGTTGCCGCCGCGGGTGCAATCCCTCCGCCCAAGACGCTCGATGGCGTCGATCTGATTCCCTACCTGAACGGCGAGAAATCGGAGCGCCCGCATGAGACGCTCTATTGGGGATTTCAGGACATAAGCAAACGCTGGGCCGTGCGCCAGGGCGATTGGAAACTGACCTTGGAATTCAAGAGCGACAGGGCGGCCCGGGAGAAGCATTCGCAAACCGAATTGGAACTGCACAACCTGGCGGAGGATCCGCTTGAACAGCACGACCTCAAGGACTCGCGCCCCGACAAGGTCAGGGAGCTGACGGAGGCGCGCGACGCCTTTTACAAAATGTGCCCGCCCAGCATTTGCACACCGGAAATTATCGGGGCGTGGAAGCAGGACTGCAAGCTGCGGGGTGAACGCCAGAAGCTGGAAAAAGGCATCGACAACCCGGACCGGCTGCGCGCGGACGGCGCGCCGGGCCATTGGACCGGCGCAGGCGCGAAATACCGCAGACAGGAAAATCAATAAGTGCGAGACGATTACAAACAATCATGAAATGCCCGAATCTAGTTAGAGCTTGTGAAAAAAGTGGGGAGGGGTCGCGTTGCAGGCTATTTTGGCGTTGGCCAAGGCGCGAGGAGGGCGCATATCCCTCGATCTGTAACCGACGAGCAACGCCGGCCAGCGCCAAAAGAGACGCAACCCTCCGGGCGAGAGCAAAAAATGGCCTCTGGCGGCGTTGCGGCTCGGTTACAGCCCGCAGCGGGGATGCGCCCTCGCCGCGCCTTGCCATAGGCCATTTCTTGCTCTCGCGCGACCCCTCCCTACTTTTTTCACAAGCTCTTAGAAGCCTTGCCCTGTGGGCGCCGGTTCCAGTTGGTTTGCTGCTGGGTCCCCTGGCGAATGCCGCCGTGGAACCGGTGAAACCCAACATCGTCCTGATTTTGATAGACGATATGGGCTACGGTGACATTCAGCCATTTGGCTGCACCAGTTGCCAGACTCCTGCACTAAACCAGATGGCTAGCGTGGGCATGACTCTGACCAGCTTTTATGCAGCGCCGGTTTGTTCCGCCTCGCGCGCGCAAGTTCTGACTGGCTGTTACGCGCCGCGGGTTTCCATTCCCGGCGTGCTCGGGCCCGATTCCCCGGTGGGCTTGAACCCGAAGGAACACACGGTGGCGGAGTTGCTCAAGGTGCAAGGCTACACAACCATGTGCATCGGCAAATGGCATCTGGGCGATCAACCGGAATTTTTTCCGATGCGGTTTGGTTTCTATCACTATTTCGGTCTACCCTATTCCAACGACATGCTGCGGCCGGAAGCGGAAAGCGGCAAACGGGTGATTCCGCTGATGCGCGACAACAAAGTGATCTCTTTGTGGAGCGAAGACGATGAGGACCAAATGACCCGTCTTTATACTGAGGAAGCTGTAAAGTTCATTCGGGGAAATCGAAAGCAACCCTTTTTCCTCTATCTGGCGCACAACGCGGTGCATTTTCCCATCCATCCCGGCCCGGAGTTTCGCGGCAAATCGGGACATGGCCGCTATTACGACTGGGTGGAGGAGATCGACTGGAGCGTGGGACAGGTGCTGGACACGCTTGGAAAATTGCAACTGGATTCCAATACGCTCGTTGTCTTTACCAGTGACAACGGCCCGTGGCTGGAGCATGGCAAGGACGCCGGATCGGCCGGGCCGTTGCGTGGCGGCAAGGGCAGCACGTGGGAGGGCGGCCTGCGGGAGTCCACGCTTGCCTGGTGGCCGGGCCATATTCCGGCGGGCCGCATATCCGACGCGGTGATCGGCGAGATCGATTTGCTGCCGACGTTTGTGCATCTGGCCGGGGGCGCCGTGCCAACGGATCGACCGATTGACGGAAAGGACGCCAGCGAACTGCTGATGGGCCGGACTGATATCTCCCCCCGGGAGGCGCATTTTTACTATAACGACTACCGCATCGAAGCGGTTCGATCCGGGCCGTGGAAGCTGGCGATCAAGCCGCAACGATTCGCCATGGGCTATAACAAAGATTTGGAGCGGCAGGGCGTGCATGAGCCGGGCCTGCGGCTTTACAACTTGCAACGGGATGTCGGCGAACAGACGAATGTGGCCGCTGAAAATCCCGAGGTGGTCCAAAAACTGAAGCTGCTTGCGGACCGGGAGGCGGTCGCGCTTTGCGACGGTCCCGCGCGCGCCGGAGTTCGTCTACCGGGAAAGGTGAAAGATCCAAAGCCGCTTTATCCCATGAGATTGCCCCAGCGGCCCAAAGGCTCGCCCGCCGGAAAGAATGAAAACCCACCTTCGTCACAATATTGAAAGAAAATTACAATGAAAGATAATCGATGGATTTTAACAGTGCTGCTCGTCTCGCTGCTCTCGCTCACCGCCCGTGCTGCGATTGAGGAATTGATCCCGCAGGTAACGGTTGTGGCCCCGGGCGTCTATCGCCTGCGTGCCGGCGAACCGGAAGCGATCGTGCCGTCGATCGTGCGCGCCCCGGCCGCTGTTGAGGCGATGTCGGCGATGCCCAAAATCAGCGAACCGCCATTGCCGGTTGCATCCGTCAAATTCTGGCGAATGGATCGCGGGTGCCGCATTGAGTTGCCGTTCAACAACAACGAGAGAATTTATGGCCTGGGTCTGCAATGCAAAAGCTTGATCCAAAACGGCTGGCGCAAGACATTGCTATGTGCCCCGAGCGATGCCGATTCCAAAGGTAAAGGGCACGCGCCGGTGCCATTTTATGCAAGCACCGCCGGGTACGGTGTTTTAGTGGACAGCGCGCGTTACCTGACCTTTTCCATTGGCGATATCCAGCGGCTCTCCGATGTCTCTGCACTGGCGGCACGGAAGACCGAAAGCAAAACTGTCACCGATATCGAGGCGCTCTACGGCGCCGAGCATCGCGAGGTCGCGTCCGTGTACGTGGATGTGCCGGTCGCGCGCGGCGTGGATGTCTACCTGTTTGCGGGACCCAATACAGGGCAGGCCGTGGCGCGCTATAATTTGTTCTCGGGCGGAGGCTGCATGCCTGCGTTGTCCGGAATGGGGCCGTATTACATTTTTGGAACCATGCTGGATTCAAAAGCCGTGCAGTCTATGTGCGAGCAGTTGAAGACAGATCGAATTGCCGTGACCACCATCGGGTTGGAGCCGGGATGGCAAACGCACGCTTACGCAAGTTCCTATATGTTTAAACCCGCCAAGTTTCCGCCGGACTTCGGGGCCATCATGCGAAATCAAGGATACGATCTTAACCTCTGGACTCAGATGTATATCGATTCCTCATCGCCGCTCATTAGTCTCCTGGGCAAGAACATCGGCGATTTCGAATGCATGAAAGGCGTGGTGCCGGATGTTGCATCCACCGAAGTAAGAAGCCTTTTTTGTGACTTTCTGGCACAAGGGCTTCTTAGGCAAGGCGTCGCGGGATTCAAGCTGGATGAAGCCGACGGATCGGGTAATCGGAGCAGCGCCTACAAGGAGTGGCAGTTTCCCGAAATCACGTCATTCCCCAGCGGAGCAGACGGCGAAACGATGCACAACCTGCTGGGGCGGTTGGGAATCCAATGCATCGGCGAGGCTTTCCGCAAAGTCAACCGGCGCACCTTCAGTCTGGTGCGTGCAAGCCAGGCCTGGGCCGCACCCCTGCCGTTCTCGCTCTATAGTGACGAATACAACTTTGCCGATTATATGCGCTACAATCTAAGCGCCGGCGTCCAAGGCCTGCTCTGGGCTCCGGAAGTGCGGGATGCAAAGAACGAAAGGGAATGGGCGTTGCGAGTTGGAGCCGCCGCATTTTCCGCGCGAATGCTTTACAACGGCTGGCAGTTCCCAAACCTTGAGTGGCGGCAGCCGAACCTCGCCGCTAATCAGAATAATCGACTGCTTCCGGACGACAACGCATTCAAGAAAATCGCGCGTCGCTTCAACAATCTGCGCATGGCCCTGATTCCCTATCTCTATCAGGCGTACGGGGATTACCACCATCAGGGCATTTCGCCGGTGCGCCCGCTGATTTGCGATTGGCCGCAAGACACTAACACGCACATGATCGACGACGAGTGGATGCTCGGGCCGGATCTGCTTGTTGCACCTCTGACGGATGAGAATTCGTTTGGCGAGGGCGGCAAAGGCGAACTGAACAACACCAAAACATCGAAACTGAAAACCGGCGAATCCACCCAGCGTCCGCGGCGCATCAATGCAGCCACCGCATGGAACAGGGAGGTTTATCTTCCAGACGGCAACTGGCGTGATTTCTGGACGGGAGCGATGCTGAAGGGAGGAGAACGCCGGACACTGACCGCCACACCGGAGCGTCCGTTGGTATTCGTGCGCGACGGTACATTACTGGCGCTGGCCGAACCGGTGGTGACGATGGATAGCAACACCGTATTCAAGGTCCATCTGGCCGTTTATGGCGACAGCCCGCGCCCGTGCCAGTTGCGCGAGGACGACGGCACGACCTTCGACTTTGAAAAAGGCAAGTGGGCCACGCTTACCGTGAAGCCCGACGGCACGATGGATCGGCCAGACCACGGCCAGCCGCTACGCTACCGGATTGCCGGCAAAGCGGAAGCCCCGGAGAGTGTCTTGCGGAACCTCATTGAAGTTGCGCAGTAGTGGAATCGGCAACGAACGGCCATGACTACTCACCCACTTACCCGATTCTCCGGTCTCTCCGTTGGTCTCGCCCTAACCTTGGTGCGCCTTAGCCCAGCCTTCGCCGAGTCCAGTCCAAAACCAAACATCGTCTTCATCCTAGCCGATGACCTCGGCTGGGCCGATACCACCCTTTACGGGCACACGAAGTATTACAAAACGCCCAACCTCGAACGACTCGCCAGGCGCGGGATGTTGTTTACGCGCGCCTACGCAGCCAGCCCGATCTGCTCGCCCACGCGTGCCAGCATTATGACCGGACAGAGTCCCGCCCGTATCGGAATCACCCTTCCAATTTGCCATCTGCCTGAGGTAAGATTGGAGGAGACAGTGCAACCCAAGGCTCCGTCGTTCCAGAAATCGTTGCCGTGCGTTAGCGCGACACGGCTGGACACCAATCATTTCACTCTTGCGAAAGCCTTGAAGGAGGCTGGCTATGCCACCGGGCACTTTGGCAAATGGCATCTTGGGCCCGAGCCGTATTCGCCGCTGCAACAGGGCTTCGATGTGGATTTGCCGCACTGGTCCGGAGCCAGCCCGGCGCGCAGCTATGTGGCTCCGTGGCACTTTCCGGCAAAACTAAAATTCACGCCACGCACGCCGGATGAACACCTCGAGGATCGGATGGCTAGCGAGGCCGTGGCCTGGATGGAGAAGAATAAGGATCACCCCTTCTTCCTGAACTACTGGCAATTCTCGGTGCATGCACCTTTCAACGCCAAGCCGGCGCTCATCGAGAAATACCGCAAAACGGCCGATCCCGGCGACCCGCAGCACAGCCCGACCTACGCCGCGATGGTGGAATCCATGGACGATGCAGTTGGCACGCTGCTCAATGCGATCGATCGGCTGGGCATCGCCGACAATACCATCATCGTGTTCTTTTCCGATAACGGGGGAAACATGTATGACACGGTGGACGACACCACGCCGACCAGCAACGCTCCGCTGCGGGGCGGCAAAGCCACCGTTTATGAAGGAGGCACGCGCGAGCCGTGCATTGTGGCCTGGCCCCGGCTAACGAAGCCGGGCAGCCGCAACGATACCGTCATTCAAAGCACGGATTTCTATCCCACCTTTGTCCAACTTCTCGGGCTGAAAACGCAACCGGGCCAAATTTTCGACGGAGTTAGTATTGCCAATACGTTTGCAGGCAAGCCGCTGGAACGGAAGGCGATCTTTACCTACTTTCCGCACAGCCCGCGCATCGTTCCTGACGTGCTGCCGCCTGCTGTCGCCGCGATTGCCGGGGATTGGAAACTTATCCGGCTCTTTTACGAAGGTGAAAACGGAGCGCACGCTTACCGCCTCTACAATCTCAAGCAGGACGTGGGCGAGATGCACGACCTCGCCGCCGCGCAGCCTGAGCGGGTAAAGGAACTCGACGCTCTCATCGAAAAATTCCTCACCGACACCAAGGCGGTCACTCCGAAACCGAACCCGAATTATAACCCAAACGCAAAAGTGCCGCCCATGACACGAAAGCACAAACCCGCTCAGAAGGCCGCGGCGCGAGGCGACGAACGAATGAAGCTTGAAGCCGATGGGGATGCAGGGGTTTAAAATGGACAGACAGAATTTCAGAATAGTCGCAAGCGTGGCGGCGATGGCGGCGGCGCTGCCGGTTTGTTCCGGGTCGGCGGCGGAAGCCAAACGACCGAATGTAATCGTGATGATTGCCGACGATCTCGGTTACGGCGATGTGAGTTGCCTCATGCGCAGTGTTGTGGCCACGCCGAATCTCGATCGACTGGCGAAGGATGGCGTGAAGTTCACCGCCGGCTATGCCTCGTGCCCCTTGTGCGCGCCGTCGCGAAATGGCTTTCTGACCGGGCGGTATCAGGAACGGTTCGGTTCCATGAATAACGCCACGTTCACGATTCCGCGCGAAGTGCCGGTCTTTTCGGAAATTTTTCGCAAGGCCGGTTACACAACCGGCCTGCTGGGCAAGTGGCACAGCGGCGACAAGCCCGGCTTTCGTCCCTTCGAGCGGGGCTTTCAGGAATTCTACGGATACTACGGCCCATTCCTGAATTACCGGGAGCCGCGGCTTTATCGCAACGATGCGGCGAAACCGGTCGCGGAGCGCGAGTATAGCACCGACGCGTTTGCACGTGAGGCGGAAGAGTTCATCGAGCGCCACAAAGGCGAGCCATTTTTCCTCAACGTGGCGTTTAACGCGCCTCATATCCCGCGCGTGATTAAGCATGCAGGGGAAGTGTTAAAGATGTTTGAGGAGCATCCGGAGGAGTTCAAACGCAAAGGTCCGCGGGAACTCAAGGATTACATGTCCCGTCCGGGCGAGGACCAAAAATACCTTGCGCAATTCGACAACGATTGGGGGCGGGCCGACACGGTGGCTTGCATCACGGCGCTGGACCAGGCAGTGGGCCGGATCCTGGACAAACTGCACCAGACCGCGCTCGACCGCCGAACTATTGTATTCTTCTTTAGCGACAACGGCGGGCACCCGGAAAACCGCAGCGAGAACCTGCCGCTCTATGGGTACAAATGGAGCACGTATGAGGGGGGGATTCGTGTGCCGTTCTTCGCCTCGTATCCGGGCGTTCTCCCCTCTGGACTAAGGTATCGAGAGCCGGTCATGACCATCGATATCCTGCCTACTTGTGCGGCGTTGACGGGAACGCGCCTCCCCGGTCCGACGGACGGCGTTGACCTGACATCCTATTTATGCGGCCAGAATAAAACGGCGCCACATCAAACGCTGTATTGGAGAATCGACGCCGGCGGACGGCATCAAGCAATCCGTCAGGGTCCATGGAAACTGGTGATGAACGGCAACCAGCCGCCGCGCTTGTTCGCCATCGACACCGACTTCGAGGAAAAGCACGACATGGCAGCCGGGCAATTAAAAGTTGTCGAGGAACTGCAAGCCGCCTGGCAAAGGTGGAACGCGAGCATGTGTCCGGCGCGTTTAGACGACGGTAGGATAGCTCCCGAGCCCAACAACGGTTTTTGACAGAATACACGAATGAAAACTTGGAACACGTTCCGTTGGGCTGCGTCGCTTGCGTTGGCCGTAACGACCCTGCCCGTAAGGACCCGAGGCGCGGACGCCGAAGATGCGGAGGCAAAGCGGCCCAATCTCCTCTTCTTCCTGACCGACGATCTCGGCTGGAGCGATACCACGCTCTATGGCACCACGCGATTCTATGAAACTCCAAACATCGAGCGGTTGGCTAAACGAGGCATTCGCTTCACGCAGGCATACGCGCACCCCATGTGTACGCCATCTCGCGCGAGCATTATGACCGGCCTCTGGCCCGCGCGCCTCGGATTGACCGAGGCGGCCGGTCACGTTGATCGGGTCGATCTGTGTGCCGTGCCGAAGGCCGCCGGCGCGCCCTGGCAAAAGGCCGCGTGTCCGTGGGGAGGCAGCCGTTTGGATACCAAGTATCCCACGCTCGCCAAATCGCTCAAGGCGGCGGGCTACGCCACGGGCCACTTTGGCAAATGGCACCTGGGCCGCGAACCCTATGACCCGCTTCATAACGGCTTCGATGTGGACGTTCCCCACACCTACGGACCCGCGCAACCTGGTTGCTATTATGCGCCATGGAAATGGCCCGAGGGCGTGAAGTACGACACCGGCAGGCCGGGCGAATTCGTCGATGACCGCATGGCGGACGAGGCGATCCGTTTCATGAAGGCCCACCGCGCCGAGCCGTTTTACTGTAACTTCTGGATGTTCTCACCACACGGCGGGCCGCAGGGCAAGCCGGGCCTTGTGGAAAAATACACGCGCAAGCTCGACACCCTCCCGGCGGATTACCCGCAGCGGAACCCCGACACCGCAAGCCTGATCGAGGAAATGGACCGGGTGGTGGGCCGGATGGCGGATGCCTTGGACGAGATGGGGATTGCCGACCGCACACTCATTGTCTTCACCTCCGACAACGGCGGATGGAGTTGGCCTTCCGGGCGGCTAAAGAACGTCGCCATGACTAGCAACGCGCCGCTTCGGAGTGGCAAGTCGGCGCTTTACGAAGGCGGCGTTCGGATTCCCCTGGTTTTTGTCTGGCCCGGCCACATCCCATCCGGCGCCCAAGGCAACGCTATCTTCAGCAGTGTCGATTTCTACCCCACGCTGCTGACGGCGCTGAATGTAGCTCCGCCGCCGGGCTCAACCCTTGACGGCTTGAACGAGCTTCCGGCCCTTCTCGGGAAAGGTCCGGTTGCGGATCGCACGCTCTGCTTCTTTCCGCACTATGATCGCGATCTCGACGCCCCGGGTGCGAGTGTGCGCCAGGGCGACTGGAAACTCATCCGCCGCTTCTTCGGCAATCTCGACCACACGAAGGACCAGTCCGACGCCTATGAACTTTACAACCTGCATGACGATATCGGTGAAACACATAACATGGCAGCGGTAAGGCCCGCCAAGGTCCGGGAACTCGACGCCGCGCTGACCCGCTATCTGCACGACACCGGCGCGGTCCTGCCGGTAAAGAACTCCGGATACGATTTCGAAGCCCCGGAGCCAGGCCAGGAACACCGATGATCCTACAATTCGGCGTGAACCAAACCACCATACATGCCAACATCTAATCCGATCATGAAAAACCGACGCGGTCTCATTCTTTTTGCTCTCTATTCCTTGCTACTGCCCTTCGGCTTGCAAGCTAAAGATGCTGACTTCCCGACACACAAGACCTTCGGCACGGCCGGCAAGCAGCAGTCCTCTTTGAGTGCGGATAAGGAAGCCGAACTGTTCCGTTACACAGGCAAGGGATGCCTGACACACATGTGGTTTGGCGGGGCGTGGAAGGGTTGTGAAAAGACGCGCTTGCGCATCTATGTGGATGGCGAGCAGAATGCCTCGATCGACATGGAACTCTTTCTCGGCCACGGCATCGGCTTTGGCGATGGCTTTTCACCGTGGGGAATCGCCCGTTTCGGCAAGACCGGTTCGGGCACCACCGTGTACAACACCTATCGCATTCCGTTTGGTAAAAGCGTCCGGGTGACTGCACAACTGGGCGATGGTGTGACTGGACATCCTCCTTTCTGGTGGATTATTCGTGGCACGGAGAATCTTCCTTTGGAGGTCGGCGGCGTCACCCTGCCGAATACGGCGCGGCTCAAACTGATTCGCTTGGAGGATCATCTGGCCAAGCCCTATGAAGAATTTGCCCTGTGCGATGTCCCCGGCTCCGGCGCCTTGTACCAGGTTACCATGGCAGCTCACAGCGATCGTGAAACGGGTAGCTGGACAGACCTCAGCTATATGGAGGGGTGCATGCGCGCCTACCTCAACGGGAGCAAGGAACCGCTCATGCTTTCCTCGGGGTTGGAGGACTACTTTCTAGGAACCTACTATTTTGACAAAGGCCGCTACGCCAATGACATTGCCGGGCTCACGCATTTCGACAAAGCCAGGCATGAATTCTCGGCCTACCGTTTTCATGATCGAGATCCGGTATTTTTCCAAAGCGGTTTACGATTGACCGCCCGGTGTGGAGAATATGTCGGTGACAAGCCGTTTGCCAATCCTCCCCCCACGCATTACACCACCTATGTCTGGCTTTATCAATGGTAGCACGTCTCATCGCGGCACAATCTCATCTTGGCTCTTTTGTCACAGAACCCTGGATAAAGAAAGATGACACCTGCCGCGGATAGAATAATTTATAACACAACAACTAAATATAGATATGAACAAAGTTAAACGACCTATCCTCGCCGCCCTGTTGCTGGCGCCGTTGTCTCCCTTGGCCACCACGCATGCCGCCGATTCGCCGCCGGCAAGCAAGCCCAATATCGTCTTCGTGCTCACGGACGATCTGGGGTGGACCGATGGCGGCTGTTTCGGCAGCAAGTTCTACGAAACCCCGAATATTGACCGGCTTGCCACGCAGGGGATGCGCTTTACCGACAATTATGCCGCCTGCGCGGTTTGCTCGCCTTCGCGCGCCGCCATCCTCACCGGCCAATACCCGGCGCGGCTCCATCTTACCGACTGGCTGGTGGGCGGTCCGCCGCCGAATATGAAGTTCAACATCCCTGCTTGGACGACCCACCTCTCCCTGGAGGCTCCTAATCTGGCAAGGTCCCTCAAGGCGGCCGGTTATGTCAGCGCCAGTATCGGCAAATGGCATCTGGGCAAAAAGGAATACTGGCCCGAGAAGCAGGGATTCGATCTTAATGTTGGCGGATGCGATATGGGACAGCCACCGACTTATTTCTCGCCCTACAGAATCCCGACATTGACGGATGGACCCAAGGGCGAGTTCCTTAGCGACCGGCTGACCGATGAGGCCCTTAAATTCATTGAGCAAAACAAAGACAAACCGTTCTTCCTCTATCTTCCCCATTACGCCGTGCACCGTCCGATCATGGCCAAACCCGGGGTTATTGCCAAATACAAGGCGAAGGCCAATCCCCAAAACCCGCACCACAATCCGGTCTACGCCGGCCTGGTTGAAAGCGTGGACGATAGCGTTGGGCGTGTGATGGCCAAACTGGAGGAGCTCAAGCTCGCCGACAACACCATAGTGATCTTCACCTCTGACAATGGTGCGGTGCCAGGCGACACCTCCAACCTGCCGCTGCGCAAGGGCAAGGGCTCGCCCTATGAGGGTGGAGATCGCGTCCCATTAATTGTCAAATGGCCTGGCGTTACCAAACCCGGCAGCGTCTGCAATGCCCCGGTCAACGGCGTTGACTTTTACCCGACCCTGCTAGCATTGGCAGGCGTGACGCCTCCTCCCGGCCCGGTGGATGGCGAAAGCATGGTGCCGTTGCTCCGAGGCACCGGCGCCATGAAACGGGAAGACATCTTCTGGCACTTCCCGCATTACCGCGGAAAAATCACGCCCTACAGTATCATTCGTGAAGGTGATTGGAAACTCATTGAATTTTTGGAAGATATGCGCGTCGAGCTGTATAACCTCAAGGAAGATATCGGCGAAGCCAGGGATCTGGCCACGACGATGCCCGACAAGGTCAACGCGCTTCGCAAAAAACTGCACGACTGGCGCGCCAAAGTCGGCGCCCAGATGATCACACCCAACCCCAATTACGACCCCAACTACAAGGAAGATCCGAGAAAGCCCCGCGCAAAAGATCCCCATTTCGTGCCGGGAGAGTCATGAGATAGTCTCTCCGAAAGTCCACGTTCGACTGCAAAACGAAAACGGTTAAGTTTAAATTCAGCAATGGGAGCTCCGAGAAACGCGGCAGCGTCTTGGACTGCGGTAGTCCTCTACCGCTTTGGGGTAGGGCGGGATCACGGCTGGCGCGTTCATTACCGCTCTCCGCATTTCGATTGTGCTTTCTGAAAGGAACCGTTAGGTGAAGGTTTTTCCTAGCGGATACGCTTTGCGCTGGCAGCAGGTTTCACTGGCTCGCGAAAGCGGCAGAGGACTGCCGCAGTCCAAGACGCTGCCGCGACTGTCAAGCGCCCACCGCTTCGGAGACCGCCGCCTATCCGAACGGTTTTGCGGCGGGAAGCCTCGGCCAGAACGCGAGACGCTGCGAGACGCGTGCGCTCTTTGGGTCTCGCGTTCAACGCCTTTGCGCTTCACCCGCAAGGTGAGTGTGTCAATCGCCCCAACAACCTCATTTTCAGTTCACTGCTTTATCGATGGTCATTCGTTCGATTCTTGAGACTCTCGAAAATCAAACGCCGCCAACGGGGAAATCAGCTACTCTGAAATTCTCGATTCTGTGAACAACCAGGTGCAGCCAACTCCCAATGCCGGCGGGCGCGTGACGCTCCGCGAGATGCTCGCGTACGGCAGCGGCGGGCTGACGGATTTCTTTTTCCTGAACGTTGTGCTGAGCCTGGCCACCCAGATCTACGTGACCGGCATGGGCATGAACATGGCGCTGCTCGGCGTCGCGCTGGCGATCGCAAAGACAGTGAGTGCGGCTTGCGCGCCGCTTTTCGGAGCGTGGTCCGACAACACGCGCGGCAGGTGGGGCCGGCGCCGCCCGTACATTCTGCTGGCGGGGATTGCGGGCGCGGTGTTGCTCCCATTTTTGTGGTGTGTTCCGCACGGCTCCCACTGGCTGCGCTTCGTCTATATCGCCGGCATGTTCACGGTGTTCAGTGTTCTATTTACGGCATTCTCAGTCCCGTACGGAGCGCTCGGTTTCGAGATGACCACCGACTACGACGAGCGGACGCGGGTGTTCGCGTGGAAGGGATACCTGGGGGCGTTTGGCGCGCTGGCGGCGGCCTGGTTCTACAAATTTTGCACGCTGCGCATCTTTCCGAACGAGGTGGCCGGGGCGCGGTGGCTGAGCGTGATCGTGGGCGTGCTGATGTGCGGCGGCGCACTGGCGACGTTCTTCTTCTGCCGCGAGCGTACGCTGCGGCACGAGCAGCCGCCGGTGCCGATCGGCGAAGCGTTGCGGCTGACGGTGCGGAACAAGCCATTCATGCTCCTGCAGGCCGCGAACCAGATTCTGATGCTGGCGCTAGCGATCACCAGTTCCATGGGCTGGTATGTTTTTCTCTATTACGTCTGCGGCGGCGACAAGCAGCGCGTGGCCGACATCAGCGCTTTTGGCGGCTCCATTGCCTTCGCCACGTCGCTCGGTGCGAACGCGCTGGGCGTGGCGGTCTCGGCGCGCCTCGGGAAACGCCGCGCGGGCGTGACCGGCTTTGCTCTCGTCGTGCTTAGCATCGTGATCCTGCCGTGGACATTGACGGCGGCACACCCGTGGTGGAATGTCGCCGCCTGGGTGATCGCGGGGCTCGGCGTGCCGATGATTTCGCTGATGGCGGCCTCGATGACAGCGGACGTGTGCGATGAGGACGAACTGGAGACAGGGCTGCGCCGTGAAGGAGCGTTTAGCGCCGTGAACAGCCTGTTCGGGCGCATTATGCAACTCTTGATCGTGCTGGTCGGCAACGTCCTGCCCTGGCTCGTCGGCTTCCGGGAAATTTCACAAGGAACAGGCCAGATCGCTCCTCCATCGCTCGATCTGCTGGTGCGGATGAAATGGCTGTTGATCGGCGTGCAACTGGCCGGCGTTCTCTTGGCGTTCGGCTTCTTCCGGCTTTTCCCAATCACCCGCCGGCGGTCCGAGGAAACCCGCCGCATCCTTGACGAACGCAACCGCGGGTCAGCCAACTCAAGTGGCGAACTTCAGCCAGTCCAGATTCCATGAACCGAACCAATTCAATGCCGCCGTCCGTGTGTGTCACACTTCTTTCCACCCTGCGCCGCGAGAACTCGCCGGAAAGTGGAAAGCTTACGTTTCAAGGCGTGGACGGTCATGACGTTTACAACATCACCGCGCCCTTCGAAATCGACGGCGAGACGGTGATCGCCGGACGGGTCGAGCGGCGCGAGGTCGAGTTGTCGGAGATCGTTTTTTTTGTCGAATGCGACGGAGTGTGGACTCCGCATCCCACTGCACAACGGTTGCGGGATTTGCAGGATCCTTGCGTGACTTTTGTGGACGACGAACTCGTCCTCGGCGGCGTTCGGTTTCCGGTTGAACGGCCCAACGGCGAGAAGATCTGGCTGATGGAATTTTACCGGGGCCGCTCGTTGACTGCGCTGCGGCTGTTCCTCCAAGGCCCGGACAAAATGAAGGACATCCGGCTCAAGCAGCTTCCCGACGGTCGCATTGCCGTGCTGACCCGGCCTCAAGGCGCAAAAGGCGGGCGCGGCCAGATTGGGTTCTTCATCGCGGAGCGGCTCGATGCAATCACCGCCGGCGCCATCGAAGCCGCGCCGGTGTTAACGGGCATGTTCCGCGCCGAGGAATGGGGCGGCGCCAATGAGGCGCATCTGTTGCCGGACGGACGGCTCGGCGTCCTCGGTCACATCGCCTATTTTGACGATGCCGAATGCCGGCATTACTATCCGATGATCTTCACGCTCGACCCGACAACCGGGCAAGCCGGCGCGCCGCAAATCATTGCCCGGCGCGATGAGTTTCCGTCAGGCCCGGCAAAACGGCCAGACCTCGCAGATGTGATTTTCAGCGGTGGATTGGTCCGGCACGAAGATGGGACTGCCATGCTGTATGCCGGTCTGAGCGATGCCGAGGCTGGTTGGATTCGCGTGCCGGATCCGTTCCTCTCGCATGGAGACCACGGGCTCGCGCCGATGGGAGCGCGCCTTCGCAACGGGGCGGCGATCGCGCTGGCAACTCTGATGCTGGCGGTGGGAACGAGCTTCGGGTGGGCGGCAACTTCGGCGGCCCCGTCCGCCGATCGCGGCGATGTGCCGCCCGCGCTGCCGCCCTACACACTCCATCACCTGCAAACGCTGACCGATGGCACCAGCGTCCACGAATTTGCGGCGGGAACTGGCGTGGCCCCGCGAAGCGACTACTGCGCCGAGGACACGGCGCGGGCGCTTGCCGCCGTGACGCTCCACGAACAGGTGACAGGCAAACCGGACGGACGCGCTCTGGCCGCCGTGTATCTCCAATACCTGCAACATAGCCTCCAATCCGATGGCCGCCTGCTGAACCGACTTTCCGGTATGGAAGCCACGGGCGATAGCTATGGACGTGTATTGTGGGGGTTGGGGTACGCCAGCCGGTTTAGTCCCGATTCGGCCATCGCCGCGGAGTCCCGGCGGCTCTTCGACACGATTCTGCCCGGGCATGAAACCAAACTAGGCGGCCATCTGCTTGCCCGAGCCTACGCTCTGCAGGGACTGGCATACTGCCTCCTGTTGGATCCCTCCGATAAGGCGTTGCGTTCCGCTCTCATCGCGCAAGCGGATGCGTTGACAGCCGCTTACCAACAACACCGGACCCCAAAGTGGGAGTGGTATTGCGACCGGATAACCTACGACAGCGGACGGGTGCCGCTGGCCTTGTTTCTGGCCTATCGGGCGACGAACGATGGGCGGTACCTGGCGACGGCGAAAGCGACGCTGGACTTTCTGCTGGATGTCAGCTTTCCGGCGCCGGGGGACGTGCTGTCGCTGGTGGGCAATCACGGATGGTATTCGCGCGGCGGCGAACCGGCCCGCTTCGACCAGCAACCGATCGATGCCGCCGCGATGGTCGAAGCTTGCGTCACAGCCTGGCGCGTGACGAGCGATGCGCGTTACGCCCAGGCGGCCAGACGCTCCTTCGACTGGTTCCTCGGATGCAACATTTCACACGCCTCTTTGTACGACCCGGCCACTGGAGGTTGTCGGGACGGCTTGGGGGCAAATGGGGCAAGTTATAATGAGGGTGGCGAATCCACCATTATGTACCTGATCGCCCGCGGAACGGTGCAAGAGACGCTCGAAAACCGCGACCAGCGATAGTCTTAATCTCCAACAGGAAATCCCCCGGTTCTGCCGGGGAGACTCTCAGAGTTTGACTTATCGTGGGGTCTGTGGGGTTGGGTTGGCGAAAGCGGTTTTGGAGCTTCGCGCGAGCGTCTTGGAGTGCGGCAGTCCTGTGCCGCCTTCGGATGCCGGACGGTCGCTCGTCCAATGGCAAAGCTCACTTGCCATGACCGGACGCGGCATTTCCCCGGGGAACACGCAATCTTGGCGCCGGCGCGCCATCCCAAGGCGGCACAGGACTGCCGCACTCCAAGACGCTGTCGCGCCTCCGTCGCCCCTCTCGAGACCACGGCCGCACCTTCGCAACGATTCGTCTGCTACAGACCGTGTCAGATTCGGGGCTCATTTTCATGCCTCTATGGGGCCGTTCTGTCTTGAGGAGATCACGATTTCTGACACTAAAACCGGGCCACGAGGTCTCCCTCATGGCCCGGCTGTCAGGGTTGGTGTAATTGCGGGAGGCGTCCGCCGCCTCCCGCCCTTAAGACTGGAAGACTGGCTTAGTAGTCCATTCCGCCCATTCCGCCCATTCCGGGGCCGCCGCCGGGCGCCGGCTTTTCCTTCTCGGGCAGTTCGGTGACGACGCATTCGGTCGTCAGGAGCAGGCCGGAGATGGATGCCGCATTCTGGAGCGCGCTGCGGGTGACCTTGGTCGGGTCAACCACACCGGCTTTCACCAGGTCTTCGTAGGCTCCGGTGGCCACGTTGTAGCCGACGTTGCCGGAAGCCTTCTTGACTTCCTGTACGATCAGCGCGCCTTCCTGGCCGGCGTTGTCGGCCAACTGGCGCAGCGGGCTTTCGACCGCGCGGCGGATGATCTGCAAACCGATCATCTCGTCGCCTTCCAGCTTGACGTTGTCGAGGGCCTTCTGCGCGCGGATGAGCGCCGTGCCGCCGCCGGCAACGATGCCTTCTTCCACCGCCGCACGCGTGGCGTGCAGGGCGTCTTCGACACGCGCCTTCTTTTCCTTCATCTCCGTCTCGGTCGCGGCGCCGACGTTGATGACGGCTACGCCGCCCGCCAGCTTGGCGAGGCGCTCCTGGAGCTTCTCGCGATCATAGTCGCTGGTGGTCTCATCGATTTGGCGGCGGATCTGGTTGACCCGGCCCTGGATGTCAGCCTGCTTGCCTTCGCCTTCGACAATGGTGGTGTTTTCCTTGTCGATGGTGATGCGCTTGGCCTTGCCGAGGTCTTCAGTCGTCACGTTCTCCAGCTTGATGCCGAGGTCTTCGGTGATGCAACGGCCGCCGGTGAGGACCGCGATGTCCTCCAGCATCGCCTTGCGGCGATCGCCGAATCCGGGAGCCTTGACGGCCGCCACTTGCAGCGTGCCGCGCAGCTTGTTCACCACGAGAGTCGCGAGCGCTTCGCCCTCGACGTCTTCGGCGATGATCAGCAGCGGGCGTCCGCCCTTGGCCACCTTCTCCAGCAACGGCAGCATATCCTTCAGATTGCTGATCTTCTTCTCGAAGATAAGGATGTAGGCGTTTTCGAGGATCGCTTCCATCGACTCCGCGTTGGTGACGAAGTACGGGGAGAGATACCCCTTGTCGAACTGCATGCCTTCGACGACGTCGAGCGTGGTCGTGATCGACTTGGCTTCCTCAACGGTGATCGTGCCGTCCTTGCCTACCTTGTCCATCGCGTCGGCGATGATGTTGCCGATGGCGGTGTCCCAGTTGGCCGAAACGGTGGCGACCTGCGCGATTTCGGTGCGGTCGCTGACCTTCTTGCTGATAACGGCGAGTTCCGCGACGATCGCTTCGACGGCCTTCAGAATGCCGCGTTGAAGCGAGGTCGGGTTGGCGCCGGCGGTGACGTTCTTGAGGCCTTCCTTGTAGATGGCCTCGGCGAGAACGGTCGCCGTGGTGGTGCCGTCGCCGGCGATGTCGCTAGTCTTGCTGGCGACTTCGCGCACGAGTTGCGCGCCCATGTTTTCGAATGGGCATTCCAGTTCGATCTCCTTGGCGACGGTCACGCCGTCCTTGGTGATCGTCGGGCTCCCGAATTTTTTGTCGAGGATGACGTTGCGTCCGGCTGGCCCGAGGGTTGCCTTGACCGCGCGGGCGAGTTTCTCGACGCCGCGCAGAAGCGCGTGCCGGGCGGTTTCGTCGAATTGAAGTTGTTTAGCTGCCATATTAGTTGGTGATATTCAGTTTGGTTGATCTTAATTAGCCGAGGATGCCGAGGATGTCGTCCTCGCGCATGATGAGGTAGCTGATGCCGTCGATCTTGATCTCGGTGCCGCCGTATTTGGAGATCAGCACGCGATCGCCGACTTTGACGACGAATTCGATTTTCTTGCCGCTTTCGTCGAGCTTGCCTGTTCCGAGGGCCATGACTTCGCCTTCCTGCGGCTTTTCTTTCGCCGTATCCGGAATGATGATGCCGCCCTTCATGACTTCTTTCTCATCGACCGGCTTTACGAGGACGCGGTCGGAGAGTGGTTTGACATTTACTGCCATACTTATGGATTCTTCTATGTTGGTTTTGTTGTTGTATTACACACCCCGCCCCGGCGATTTCTTGGCCGCCGGGTAAGAATGGTAAAGTTTTTGGTTTGTTGTTGAATTAAAATTGAAGGTCAAAAGCTCGCCTTCCCTCAGAACCGAACGCGCGCCAAAGCCCCAAGTCGTTGCCCTGGGTGCATTGGCGTCACGCTTTCGTCACTTATTTCTTCTTATCCTCATCCACCACCTCAAACTCCGCGTCCACCACATCGCCTTCCTTCTTCGGCTTGGCTTCGGCTCCGGTTGAGGCTTCCGGGCCTGGGCCGGCGTGGGCGTGTTCGCCTCCCGCGGCTTGCGCCCCGGCGGCGGCGTGTTTGTACATCTCCTCGCTGGCGGCCTGGAACTTGTTCTGCAATGCGTCGTAGGCCTTTTTGATCGCCTCGATGTCGCTGCCTTTGAGGGCTTCGCGCACGTCGTTGATGGCGCTCTCGATCTCGGTCTTCTTCTCCGCGGGAATCTTGTCGCCGAGTTCCTTCAACTGCTTCTCGCTCTGGTAGGCCAGGCTGTCGGCGTTGTTGCGGATTTCGATCGTTTCCTTCGCCTTCTTGTCCTCGTCGGCGTGCAACTCGGCTTCCTTCTGCATCCGATCGATCTCCTCCTTGCTCAGGCCCGAGGAACCGGTGATGGAGATCTTTTGCTCCTTGCCGGTGCCGAGGTCCTTGGCGTTGACATGCAGGATGCCGTTGGCGTCGATGTCGAACGTGACCTCGATCTGCGGCACGCCGCGCGGGGCCGGCGGGATGCCGTCCAAGTGGAACGTGCCGAGGTTCTTGTTGTCACGCGAGAGTGGGCGCTCGCCTTGCAGCGTCTTGATCTCCACGCCCGGCTGATTGTCGCTGTAGGTTGAGAAGATCTGCGATTTGCGCGTGGGGATGGTCGTGTTGCGCGGGATCATCGGGGTGGCCACGCCGCCGGCGGTTTCGATCGCCAGCGTGAGCGGGGTCACGTCGAGCAACAGCACGTCCTTGACTTCGCCGCGGAGCACGCCCGCCTGGATGGCCGCGCCGACGGCAACGACTTCATCCGGGTTGACCCCCTTGTGCGGTTCCTTGCCGATGAGCTTGCGCGCGGTGTCGATCACCTTGGGCATGCGCGTCATGCCGCCGACGAGCACCAACTCGTCCACTTCGCGCTCGCTGAGCTTGGCGTCCTTGAGGCACGACCGCACCGGCGGAATGGTGCGCTCGAACAGGTCGTCGGTGAGATGTTCCAGCTTCGCCCGCGTGAGCTTCTGCATGATGTGCTTGGGCCCGGTCTGGTCGGCGGTGACGAACGGCAGGTTCAGGTCGTATTCCTGAGTGGAGGATAGCGCGATCTTCGCTTTCTCGGCCTCTTCCTTGATGCGCTGCACGGCGTCGGGTTGCTTGGTGAGATCGATGCCGGTGTCCTTCTTAAATTCGTCGATGATCCAGTCCATGATGCGGTGATCCCAATCGTCGCCGCCCAAGTGGGTGTCGCCGTTGGTGGCGCGCACTTCGAACACGCCGTCGCCGATCTCCAGCACGGAGATGTCGAAGGTGCCGCCGCCGAGGTCATACACGGCGATCTTCTCGTCCTTCTTTTTGTCGAGGCCGTAGGCGAGCGAGGCCGCCGTCGGCTCGTTAATGATGCGCAGCACTTCGAGCCCGGCGATCTTGCCGGCGTCCTTCGTGGCGTTGCGCTGGGAGTCGTTAAAATACGCCGGCACGGTGATGACCGCCTGGGTAATCTTCTCGCCGAGCTTGGCTTCGGCGTCGGCCTTGAGCTTGGCCAGGATCATCGCGGAAATCTCGGGCGGCGAATAGGTCTTCACCTCGCCGCCGACGGTGACCTGGACGTGGATGTCCCCGTTGGCCGCCTTGACGACCTTGTACGGAACACGGTGCAGTTCATCCTGCACTTCGTCGAACTTGCGGCCCATGAAGCGCTTGATGGAGAAAACCGTGTTGACCGCGTTGGTGACTGCCTGCCGCTTGGCGGCCTGCCCGACGAGACGTTCGCCGCTCTTTGTGAATGCGACGACGGACGGCGTGGTCCGCGCCCCCTCGCTGTTTTCCAAAACGATCGGTTCCCCGCCTTCCATTACGGACATGCAGGAGTTGGTCGTGCCCAAATCGATGCCTAGTATCTTAGCCATAAAATTCGTGAGTTTGTATTTTGCTGCGGCGGTTGGTTACACCTGTGCGGCAAAGACCCTCTTAGCAAGGCGCGTTCCAAGGACGGCAAGTTTTGCTTTGTCTTTGATTATCAGTAGGTTACGAATTCGGTGGAAGTTTGCCGGTCCCGTGCAGTGCGCCAGGCTGGCGCAGGTGTGACAGCAAATGGCGCAGATGTGGCACAGTTGCGGAGGATGGTTCGAAGGGCGCGAAGAGCCCGCGCGAAGCGCATTGGAGTGCGGCGGCCCCCCGCCGCTTTGGGATTGCGCACGGGGAACGCTTCCCGCTTCTTTATCCACCAGAACCCTGATTGAAGGCGATTCGATGGCCGGAAGTTCACGTCGGCGGGACGCCGCCGCCAGGACGCGAGACGCGTGCGCTGACTCGAAAATAGACGAAAAGATGAGGCGCGTTAAACTGAGTGACAAACAAGCGTCAACAAGCTTCATTTTCATCCCGCGTGGTGCCTCGCTTGGCGAGGCATGTTGTTCTCCCCGGAGTCCCCGACCCGAGCGCTGCCTGCGATGCGACGCAAAAAAATCTGCGAAAATCTGCGTAATCTGCGGACAATTCTTCTTCTCCGCGGTTGAAGCGCACTCCCAAAGCGGCGGAGGACCGCACGCACTCCAAAGCGCTTCGCGCCCGGCTTTCGAACGCTCGTCAAGCATTCCCGTGCTCCGCGCATCCGTATCGCGCCGCCCGCCAACCGAACTCCCTACGGTTCCCGCACGTCCAGCATCGGGAACGACGTCCGCGCCAATTCCCAGACGGCGCGGACAAGAGGGGTGCGCGGCTCCCAGCAAAGCGCGTCCCGCACGTGGGCGATGTCGGCGACCAAATGCATCGGTTCAAAAGCGGCATATGGGCGCGCCCCAAAATGAAGCGTCACCCGCAAACCGAGTTGCTCGACAATCTCCTCCACCAAGTCCCGCAACCGGATTTCACGCCCGCTCCCCAGATTGAAGATCCGGAAGGGATCGCTCTGTTCGTCCAGGGCAGCCGCGACAATGGCGCGCGCCACATCATCGACTGCGCAATGATCCCGGCACTGTTCCCCGGGCGAAAGGCGAAGCTCGGTCCCGTCCTGGGCCGCGCGCAACAGCGCGGGGAAGAGGCGGTTGCCGTCGTCGGCGATGCCGGTGAACGAGAACGGACGAAAAATCGTGAGCGGCACGCCGAACTCCCGGGCGGCCGACCGCACCAGCATGTCGGCGGCGGCCTTGCTGGCGCCGTACGGATGAAGCGTGTCCAGCGCGTCGGTCTCCCGCAATGGGCGCCCGGTTTCGCGATAGGCCAGGCCGGTGCCGATGAAGATGAGACGGCATCCGGGATTTGCCGCCACGCATTCGCAGAGATGAATGCTCACGTCGATGTTGAAGCGGAGCAGTTCAAACCACTGGGGCCTTGGAAACTGCACGCCGCTGGCCGCGCAGTGAATGACGCAGTCCGGACGAAACTCCGAGAGAATTTCTGCCAGCGCGCCCCGGTCAAAGAAATCGACCCGGACAAAGCGCATCCCGTCGTATTCCTCACGGATGCGCGAGGTTTCCCGGAGCAACGCCAGGACTTGAACGTCCCGACGTCCGGCGAACTGCGCGAGCACCCGCGCGCCGAGCGTCCCGGATGCGCCGGTCACCACGATTCGTTTAATGGAGGGAGATTGAGACATGGCTGCGTTTGCTATTTCTTGCGTTTGCCTGATTTCTTCTTGCTCTTCTGCTTGGCCGACTCTTTCCAGGCGACCGCAGCGGCGGCCTCCTGCATCGGTTCTGGAGCGGACGGCGAAGCCGGGGCAGGTCTGACGAATGGAATCACGCCGAGCGATGCGGTCACGATGATCGCCACCGTTCCCAGCGCCACTCCGGCGCGGAAGCTCCCCGGCGTGTACGTAAACTTCACTTCGTGGCGGCCCGGATCGAGGAACACCCCGCGAAAAGCGTAATTGGCCCGGTAGATCGGCTTCCGCACGCCGTCAACGGTGGCAGTCCAACCGGGGAACCAGTTGTCCCCCAGCACCAGGAGGGAACGCTGCGCCGCGGTTGCCGTAACGACGACCGATTCCTGTTTGTCCACGAAACTAGTGACAGGCTGGATCGTGTCACCCGCACCCGGTGCGTCGGGAGAGGCAATCGGCGCCTGCTCCGGCGATCCCTGGGTAACGATTGCTTCCCGGTGCGGGTCGAACCCGTCGCTGGCGATTACCCGCAGGGCGTCGTCGTCGGATTCGGTGCGCCACTGCGAAATCAGGAACGCCCTCGGCAGAGCATTGGACCGCTCCACAACCTTGATTTCCCGCGAGGCATTCTGCCAGAGGATTCGATCGAAGCTCTCGCCCGCGATGCACTGCCGGATGCTGAGCATGTCCGCCAGCTTGTTCTCGAAAAGCAGTCTCTGAATCTGTTCCAGGTCGGCCTGATGGCTCGAATCGAGCGTTTTCTTGTAGTCGGCCAGTTGCTTAAGTTCCGCTTCCGAAAGGTTGGGCGGGCGCTCCATCATCGTGGCCAGCGTATTGTAGCGGCTCACGGTAAGCCCCACCGGCGTGACGATGGAGATGCCGTGAAACGACCAGTCGTTGGCGACGCCGCCGGTTTGCCGCGCCCATTCCAGAATGTCCGGTCGTTTCTCGCCGTAAAGGTATTGCGCGACCCCGCTGTAAGAGGTCCAGACACGGTATTGCGGATCGTTCGAAAGCCGTTTGGTTATCGAATCGGGCTGGTTTGCGTAGATGCCGCCGGGAAGCGTGGATTGAATCTGACGAGACACCAGCCAGAGGTTGAGAAAAGCGACGGCAACAATGCCGGCCTGGAGCCAGCGCAGCGACAACCGCTCGAACAGCGCCAGACCAAACAGCACGCTGGCCGAAAGCGAAAAGAGCAGCGCGACAGCGAGATCCCGGCGCACGGAAGCAAACTGCTCCGGAGCCGGCTCGGCGGGGTGCCTCATGAGAACAGTAAGCGCCGAGTTGCTCTGACAGACCAGCATGACCACGAACACGACCCCCGTAAAGATCAGCAGCCCGAACCAGATCTTCTTTTGCAATCTGCGCTCCGCAACCTGTCGGCATTCGCACACCGCCTGAAAGCCGATCGCCCCCAGCGCTGCCACGGCGTACGTCGTGAACAGAAAGAACTTCGTCGGATAACGGAAATGGCTGAAGCCGGGCACGTAATGGTGAATGAGCGCGTAGAATGGAATGTACTCGCCCATCGACATCAGCATCGACACCGCGCCGGTTCCCGCGAGAAACCAGAACAGAAACCGCATGTCCCGCCGCGGGTTCTTGCCGGCAAAATAGGAGACACCAAAAAACAAGCCCAGCAGCGGCAGCACCCCGGCGTAGCAGGCGCCGAAGGCAAACTCGTAAATCTGCTTGGCCCAGTAGGCTGCGGGATAACCCGGACGCCCAAAAAGGAAGGGCAAGATAAAAGAAAGGAAGTGGCGTGGATGGGCGGAATCCAGCCGACTGAAAGTATCGACTTCACCGACGCGGTCCGTGTACGGAAGAAGCTCCATCGCCGAAAAGAGGTGCGGCAAAGCCAATGCGGCGCCCAGCAGCCCCGCCAGCGTCAGCAGCAGCAAGGAGCGCAGGCAAAAACCGAGGTTCCGGACCTGAACCCACCGGCATATCGTGTAGGCGGCGGCGAAAAGCACGGTGTAATAGAAAAACTCGCCGCTGGTGAGAATCTGAAGAGCAATGAAGACCGCGAGAGCGGCGATCAATCCGCAATTGCGCCAGATTAGCAGAGGCATGGGCGTCTTCGAGGCGTGCCCGGCGCTTCGTTCCAAAATAAGACTCACGAGTAGCAAAACCGCCGGCCCCCACACCATGCACGTAATGGCCTGGGCGAACTCAAGCCACGCGATGACGAACGTGCTAAAGATGAAACTGACCGCGCCAAACAAGGCCGGCGCGATTTCAAGCCGCCAGTGCCGCAGCAGCAGGTAAAAGGAAATCGCTCCAACGCTGAGATGGAACACCCAGTAGAGGCGGATCGCGTTCTCCATCGACGGCAGCGCGAAAAACCAGGTGAACGGATAGCATTCCCCCATGTACGGATTTGCGGGAAACGGAAATCCGCCGCCGAAAAGCGAACACCAGAGAGGAAACCGCCCCGAGCGAATGGCGTTGCCTGCGATCACGCGGCTCCAGAGGTCGCCGTTGAAGAAGTCCCGCAGCAGCAACATCTTGCCGCCGAAACAGACGTCGCCCAGGAAGAGCACGACCAGGCCAATCAGCAGCAGCAGCGGCCAGTACGATTTGAGGAAGGATTTCATGAACAGGTGTGTCGAAAAAGGCTGTCAGTATCTTGGAGACGGAATCGACGGAGGCAAACTAATTTCGGCAATGGGAGCGGAATACCGCAGATCGGTCCCAACGCGGGTCGATTGTTTCATAGTCCCTTTTAGTTGCCCGAGTTTGCCGGTTTCCCCGGGTAATTGCCATCGCTGAGTTTCGTTGTGCAATGACAGGAAGGCTTGGGGAGGGATGGGAATTCCAGAGGCGGCCTCGGGCTAATCTCCGTGAATTATAAAATCACTCACCCTAATTAAATTCTCTGTTGACGGCGGGCGTTTCCTCCAATAGGAATTGCGGTCTTTTTCAATTTTGTGACCGCCACCGAATCCAACACCCAGCCGAATCCAGCCCACGCCAGCGCGGGACGGGCCGACCTGCGCCCACAGCATATCCGCGACGCGGTCATCCGCATTGCGGGCAACTCCCAGGACGGCATCCAGGCCGTTGGCGGCTTCCTGGCGCGGCTCGCGGGCCGCAGCGCCCAGGACGTCATCACCTACATGACCATTCCCTCCACGATCTCGGGGGGACCGTCGATTTTTCAGGTGCGCATCGGGTCTGGCGAGGTGCTCTCCGCCGGGGATGAAGCGGATTTCCTGGTCGCCTTTTACCAGCACAGCTACAAAGACCACATCGGCTTCCTCAAGGAAGGCGGCGTGCTGCTGTACGATTCCGACCATGTCGAGCCAGACCTCAACGACAAACGCTTTGTCTATGCCGGCGTGCCGATCACCGGGCTGACGGTGGAAGCGCTCGGTGGCACCGCCAAGGACAAGGGCAAGAACATTTTCATTCTCGGGCTGCTGGCCGCGATTTTCCACCTCGACATTGAGAAGATCAAGCGGTTGATCCGCGAACGCTTTCGGACCAAAGACGAAAGCGTCGCCGAAACCGCGCTCCTCGCGCTCCAGACCGGATTCGCCTACCCGATCGACAACCTTCTTTCCACCCGTTACCGCTTCGAGCCGGTGGAAAAACCGGACGCGCGTCCGCAGGTCACAATGGACGGCAACCAGGCGGTCGCTTACGGCATGATCGCCGCCGGGGTGCGGTACGGCGCGGCCTATCCCATCACACCGTGGAGTTCCGTCATGGAAATCCTGCGCGCCGAACTGCCCAAGTATGGAGGCCTGTTCGTGCAGTGCGAAGACGAGTTGGCGGCCGTCGCGCTGGCTCTCGGGTTTTCTTATGCCGGGCATTTGGCGTTGACGGGCAGTTCCGGTCCGGGCATTTCGTTGAAGACCGAGGCGATCGGATGGGCGTCGATGGCGGAAATTCCGCTGGTGATCGTTAACGTCCAGCGCGGCGGACCGAGCACGGGACTGCCCACGCACGTCGAACAGGGGGATCTGTATCAGTCGATTTTCGGCGGTCACGGCGACAGCCCGCGCGTCGTTCTCGCCGCGGCATCGGTGGAGGACTGCTTTTACATGTCGATCGAGGCGGTGCGGATCGCCCGCAAATACAGCACGCCGGTCTTTTTGCTCACCGACGCTTCCCTTTCCACGCGCATCGAGGCCTTCGACGAGCCGGATCTCAAAGCGATCATGCGGGATTTGACGCCCGACCTCGCGCCGCGCCCGGCCGAGTTCAAGCCGTATCCGCTCGACGCCATCACCCAGCATGCGCCGCCGGGAACACGCATGATCGGCGGCAAGTATCCCGTCGCCACCGGCTTGGAGCACAACGAAATGGGGCACCCGACCGGCAGCGCCAAGCTGCATGCCGCCATGACGGCCAAGCGCCGCTCCAAGCTTCAAAAGCTGGCCGACGAACTCCCGTCGCCCGAAGTTTTTGGGGATGCCGAAGGAGAAACGCTGCTCGTTGGCTGGGGTTCGACCTACGGCCCGATCCGGGAAGCTGTCGATCGGACCCGCCGGGGCGGTCAGCAGCTCTCGGCCCTGCATTTGCGTCACGTTCATCCGCTGCCGCACGGGTTGGAGAAAATCTTCGCCCGGTTTAAGGATATCGTTGTTGTCGAGCTGAACGATGAAGGCGTCTATGGCTACGGACAGCTTGCCAGCATTCTCAGGGCCCGGTACTGCGAGTCGAAAATCCGCAGCTTGTGCAAGACCGACGGCATGAGCTTTCTCGTCAAAGAAATCCTCCAGGGAATTGCCAAATGAGCACTGCTACGAATCCTTCCGTCGAATCGGAAAAACTCACCAAAACCGCTCTCACCTCCGACCGTTCCACCTGGTGCCCGGGGTGCGGCAATTTCGCCGTGCTCTCCGCATTCTACAAGATGCTGGAGAACTCCAAGTTCAAGCACGAGAACATCGTCACGCTGGCGGGCATCGGCTGCTCGTCCCGGTTTCCGTATTTTGTCAACACCCACGGAGCGCACTTCATCCATGGACGCGCCGTGCCGCTGGCTTCGGGCGTGAGCCTGTCCCGCCCCGACCTGCATGTGTTTGTGTTCGGCGGCGACGGCGACGGCTACTCCATTGGCGGCAACCATCTCGAACACGGGGCGCGCAAGAATATCGACCTGACCTATGTCATCATGGACAACTTTGTCTATGGCCTGACGAAAAAGCAGACGTCGCCAACCTCGCCGATTGGGTTCAAGACGAAGACAGACCCCACCGGCGCCATCGACCGCCCGGTCAACCCGATCAAGAAACTGGTGTCCGCCGGGGCAACCTTTGTCGCCCGCACCCATGCCGGCCAGATTTCCCACATGGTGGAAATGATGGAGCGCGCCGCAAAACACCGCGGCTTTTCCGTGGTGGAGATTCTTTCGGAATGCGTGGAGTTCTTCCCCGGGTCCTATGACTGCGCCACGCCGCGAAAGGGCGGTGAGTTCAACGCTATCGAGGAAAAGAAGGGCGACGGTTCCCCGGAAGACGAGCATCGCCACGATGTTACCGACGAAGTCGCCGCGTACCGTTTGGCCGATCTTCCTTACCCCGGACGGTTCGGTGTCTTCTACGAAACCAATCTGCCGACCAAGAACGAGCGGGAGAAGAACCTTGTCGAGGTCACCCGCGCCAAACAGCCGGGATGCACCGACATGGAGATCCTGCAAAAGACGTTCGACCGAATGAAGTAGGCGGGCGGCAAATGGCGTTATCCTGAGGATCCGCTGACATCCCACCACCATGACTGATTCACACTGGGCTCAGCTCCTGCGAGTCCTCAAAGGCGAGATTGTTCAACCGCTTCCCATCGGATTTATCATTGATTCTCCGTGGCTGCCGGGATGGTTCGGCGCGGAGATCGGCGAGTACCTCACGAATGGCGATCTCTGGTTTGAGGCCAATCGCAAGGCGATCAAAACATTTCCCGAAGTCATGTTCCTGCCTGGATTCTGGTCCGAGTTTGGAATGTGTACCGAACCTTCGGCGTTCGGCGCCCGGTGCATATTCCCCAGGAACGAGTTCCCGCACGCCGAGAAGATCGTCGAAGAACCCACCGATGCGGCTGCGATTGCCGAGCCCAACCCCGCAACCGACGGCCTGCTCCCGTTCATGCTGGGCCGATTGAAGTGGGCGCAACCGCGGATTGAGGCGCTCGGACACCGAATCCGTTTCTCCGTTTCGCGCGGACCGCTGAATGTCGCCACGTTCCTGATGGGCACCACCGAGTTTCTGATGGGCATCAAGACCGATCCCGACGAGATGCACCGAATGCTCCGCACCATTACCTCGTTCCTGAAGAGATGGCATGCTTTGCAGCGGGAAACAGTTCCAACGATCGACGGAATGATGATGCTCGACGACATCGTCGGGTTCATGGGGGAGGCGGATTTCCTGGAATTCGGCAAACCGTATCTCCAGGAACTCTACGACACGGACGTTTCCGTGAAGTTCTTTCATAACGACGCACCGTGCGCCGAATCGTTGCGGCATTACCCGGAAATTGGGATCAATCTGTATAACCCCGGCATCCAGAGCACGCTGGCGGAAATGCGGGAGATGGCGGACGGGAAGTTGACCATCCTCGGCAATATTCCACCGCGCGACGTTCTGGCCCAAGGCACGCCGGAGCAGGTGAGGGGAGCCGTGCGTCGTCTGCTTGATTCGACTCCCGATCGCAGCCGCTTGGTGCTCTCATGCGGAGGCGGCATGGCTCCCGGCACCAGCACCGAGAACATTAAGGCGTTTTTGGACGAGGCGGGCCGTTGAAGCGGTTGGCGGGCCTGTTTTAGAGGCACTCATGCGCGGCGGGGGGGCTCCTCAGTCACCACAGCGCACTCACCGCCTCATGCACCGCCGCCCGCGCTTCGCTGTAACGCGCCAGGAACTCCTCCCGGTTGGCATACCCCAGCCGAATAGCGACCTGCCGCTGCTCGGTCTCGTGCGCGGGCAGCGTCGAAACGCTTGAGTTCTCCACGCGGCGGATGACCGCTTCCACGCGCCTCAGGAACAGGTATGAGGAGCGCAAACTGGCGGCTTGGGCATCCGCCAGGATGCCGTTGGAGCGCAGTGCTTCCATTGCCGCCACGGTGTTCTGTTTCCAAATACCGTGGCGCATTTGCATCGCCTGAATGCAGAACTCCGCCTCCATCAATCCGCCGCGGCCGGTCTTGAAATCGGGCAGGTCGTCGCCGGCTGCGCGTTCTTTGACCACCCGCGCATGCATTGCCTTGATCTGCTGAACTGCGTCCGGTTGGGCACCGAAACGCCGCCAGGTGCGCTGCGCGAACTCCGCGAACGCAGCCTGCAACTCCGGGGGACCGGAGATCGGGCGCGATTTCGTAAGCGCCTGCGCTTCCCAGAACTGCGCGCGCTCCTGAAAATACTCTTCGAAGGCGGAAACCGGGATGGCCAGCACTCCTGCCACTCCTTCGGGACGCAACCGCGCGTCCACCGGAAAGACGATTCCTTCGGCGGTCGTGCCGGTCATCGACTTAATGAGCCTGGCGGCGGCGTCCGGGTCGTTCCCCACAAACACCACGTCGAGGTCGCAGCCGTAACTCAGCTCCCGGCCGCCAAACTTGCCCATCGCCACGACCGCGAACCGGTCCGCAACCCCAAGCTGGCGATGCTCGAATGCGACGCATGCCTCGGCGAGCGCGGAATATTCGGCATGCACCTCCTCGATGCTTGCGAACGACAGGACGTCCCGCAGGAAAATGCGCAGGATTTGCGAACGACGGTACGCCCGCACCCAATCCTGCCACGGCAGATTCTCCAGATTTCGCGCCAGACCGGTCAGGTACTCGGGCACGCCAAAGCGCTGTCCCAGCAGGCCTTCGCGGGCGATCTCTTCGATCAAACCGGGGCGCCGGAGCACGATGTCCGTCATGAACCGGCTCGAATCGAAGAGGCGCACGAGCAGTTCGAGCAGGCGCGGATGCACCACCAGCGCCTCGAAGAGCAGGCTGCGAATCCCGTATTTCTCCACGAACCGCACGAAACGGGCAAGGGCGACGTCGGGATCCGCCATGGGACGCAACGCTCCCAGCAGGACCGGTTCCAGCTTGCCGTAAAGCCGCCGGGTGCGCGGGGCGACGTGGCCATTCGATTCGCCGGTGGCGAGGTCGCCGAGCATCTTGGCCGCGTCGGGCGGATGCGCGAAGAAGGAGAGGTCGCGTTCAGGCGGCGGCCCGTTCGGCTCTGAGGAAGGTGCGCGCAGGGTGCGGTCGAAAATAGTCCGGACTTCACGGGTGTGGCGGGTGAGTTCCGCCTGAAACGCTTCCGCTGTGGAGAAGTTCAGGCTGACGGCCAGGCGCGCGATGGCATCGGGTCTGGCCGGGAGCGTATGCGTCTGCGCCTCGTGTTCGATCTGCAACCGATGCTCCACCCGGCGCAGAAACCGGTAGGCGTTCGCCAGAACCGTGGCGTCGTCCTTCGGCAGCAGCCGCAGCTTCTCCAAGCCGGCCAGCGCCTTGAGCGTGTTGCGCTCTTGAAGAAACGCGTTTCGCGCGCCGTGGATGAGTTGGAACGTCTGAATGACGAACTCGATCTCGCGAATGCCGCCGTAGCCGAGCTTCACGTTGCGATGCAGATCGGCTTCTCCGACGATGTCCCGCTCGATGCGCGCCTTGATCGATGAGATCTCCTCAAACACGTCGGGGGAGAGCGTCCGCGGGAAAATGAACGGCTGAAGGCGTTGTGGAACTTCGTAGCCCAACTCGGCGCTTCCGGCAACGCCGCGGCACTTGATAAGCGCCATCCGTTCCCAAGTTTCCCCGTGGCCTGCGTAGTAGTTCTCGGTGCTCTCCAGCGAGCGCACCAACGGCCCCGGCGCGCCTTCGGGACGCAGCCGCAGGTCGATCCGGAAAAGCGCCCCCGCCGGATCGGACGCCGAGAATGTCGCGACGATTTTCTCGCAGAGGCGGGTGAAAAAATCGTGGTAGGTGAAGTTGGAGTTGAGGTAGCCTTCCGCGTCGTAGAGGAAAATCACGTCGATATCCGACGAGTAATTCAGATCCTGACCTCCGAATTTTCCCATGGCGAACACGGCAAAATCGGTTTGCGGACGGCCCCATCGGACGGCCAGTTCGTTCAGCCAGCCGTCGGTCACCTCGCGCATGCAAAGCTCGGCGATCAGCGAAAGCTCGGCGGTGATTTCCTCCACCGGCGCCAAGTTTGCCACGTCCCGCAGTGCCAACCGCAGCGTCTCCCGGTTCTTCACCCGGCGCAGATTGCGGAAGGCCGGATCGAACGGCTTTTTTGCCGACGAGGGTGGCATTGAGGCGGCGTCGAGTTTCGCCAACTCCGCGCGCATTCGCCCGGGGCCGCGCGAACTCATCGAAACCGCGGGATCGGAAAGCCAGAGCAGCGCGCCGGGGTCTTTGACGCACTTTTCGGCGGAAACCGGGGAGACGGCAAAGAGGTGAAGAAGAGCAGCTTCGCCGGCGGGGAAAGACGCGAGCACGTCCGGCAGCGGCGTGTACTCCGGAGGCCACGCCTCGGCGATGGAGGCGAGCGCTATCCGCACCCGTTCCGGGTCAATGGCGTGCGCGGATTTCGCGGCGATCCATTCTGACAATTCTGAAGCGCTCATGTGGTCGGGACAGTATAGAGAACGCGATGGCTGCGCGTCCAGAGACTCAAGCAAATTGATAATTGATAATTTTTGATTGATGATTGAAGGTCGGTCACGGCTTCAAGAAACCGAATGTTGGGTCGCTGCTGAGTCGGGCTCTTGGATAAACGAAGCCTTACGCGGCTGGAAGTTCACCTTGAAGGTGCGGTCAGATGTTTTATCATTTTGGGGATGTCGCGTTGCCCCCCCCTACTCATTTTGCGCAGGTGTTCCGGCGGGTCGTTGGCGTCACGCCCACGGAATTTCGCAGCGCCTTATAAGATGGAATCCTCTTTTTCCCGCAAGATCGCGACAGGCGGCGCACGATCGCGCGCACGCGTTGGACATTGCGGCTCCGCCGCTTTTTGTTGCGTTTGCCGGACGCTGTGGGCTAGGTTTCCGGCGCTCATGAAACCTGTGCATTTCCTTCTGGCTGCGGTTGTTGTTTGCGTCATCGGCGCGTGCGAACGGCAGCCCTACGGCAAACTCGAATCGATGACCTCCCGGCAATCCGAGGCGGCTCCGTCTCACAGCGCGTCTCCGGCTGAGAAGCCGGCGCGGTAGGGCGAGGGACAAATTTCTTCCGGCAGATCGCAATCACCGGGAGGGCCGTGTATAACGGGGTATATACGGAGAAAGAAAACGGCGTCGGCCTGCAACTCTGGGGAGCACACGCGCCCTCGCGTGTTGGCGTCGGCGCCCTCGCCGACGCGAACTTTTGTTTCATCGAAACCACGGATTTCACGGATTGCCACGGATGAACCCTATCCGTGTTCATTCGTGTAATCCGTGGTTGATCGGTTGAATGCGAGCTTCTTGAGAAGATGCCTTTGGCGGGGCGCCAAAGGCCGCACGCGAGGGCGCGTGCGCTCCCCAGAGCCCGGTCTCCGACGTTCTCGCAAAAATCGGCGGGCCAAATAACAGAGGAAATTTGTCCCGCGCCCGGCGTGGGGTCCGCCCCAGCAGGGCGGGGGCAAACTCCCGCCTTGACCGTGCGTGCCCGGTCGGATAGCCAAGCTGCATGAATATTTCCAGCAAGCTGCGGTGGACGATGGGTGCGGCGTTTTTGTGTGCTCTGGCCGGATGCCAGAAACCGGCGCCGTCGGCGGGGGAGTCTTCGAATACAGCGACCGCCACACCGGTTCCAGCACCGGCCAGGCTTGTCTCAGCCGAACCGAACAGTTTTGAGATCGTCACACGGCATCTCGACTCCGGCGGCGGGATGTTCGTTTACCTGTCCACGGAGAATTTTCTCAAGACCGTCTCGACCAAGCTCGATCAAGTCGCGCCGCTGGTGCTATCCGCGGCGAAAATGGGGCCTGTGGAAAAGGCTCAGGCGGAAGCCGCTTGGAATTTGATCGGACGCCTGACGGCGAAGAGCGGGCTGAGCGAAATCAGCGGATTCGGTGCGAGTTGCATTGCCGTCGAGCCGGGGTATTACCAGACCAAGTGGATGCTCCACCACTACGAAGGCAAGGAGACTGGTTGCTTGTGGCAGCTTTGCCCGTCCGCCCCCAATGCGCTCGATCTCGTTTCCTACCTGCCCGAAAACACTGCCCTGGCCGCTGGCGGAAATCTCACCCTGACGCCTGCGTGGAACGCCATCTGCGCCGAGTCGGGTTCAAACGCCCAACTGGCCGCGGGACTCCAGGCCGCAACCGAGGCCTTGGAGAAATCCACCGGGTTGAAGCTGTCAAAAATCATTGCCGGGATCGGTCCGGCTTACGGGCTGGTCCTGACGCTGGACGAAAACCGCAAGACGACGCTGCCCGGCGGACCGGGCGGAAAGACGATAACCATCCCCGAGCCGGGCCTGGCGCTCTTGATTCAAGTCAAAGACGTAGCGCTGGCCGACTGGGTGGATCGGAAGCTGGTTGAGGTGCCCGGCGTGGTCAGCGTTAATGAAGCGGACCTCAAGCTGCGAATGATTCCGGTCCCGGCACCCCTGCCGTTTCTGCGCCCCGTGGTGGCCTGGAAAAAAGACCTTCTGATGATCGCCAGCAGCGACTTGCTTGTCCGCGAGATGACAGCCGTCAAGGCGGGGAAGAAAACGGGGATCGCGGCGAACTCGGGGTTCAAGAAGCTGATGGCCGGACTGCCAGCTTCCGGCTGCCAGTTCAGTTTTACGGCGCCGGTGTTTCAGAACACGATCAAGGAGTTGCAGGCGCTGGCGGTGGAGCAGAGTCCGGCGGGGACCGATCCGGCGGTGAAGCGGTTGCTTCAATCCCTTGGCGCCGCCGCGCACGATTCGTGGACGGGCGGTGTCGTCGAAAACACTCCGGAGGGCTTTCTGGGCACATTCCGGGGCAACGTGGAAGGTTCGCAGGTTCTCGTTGCGGCGGGCGGGGTAGCTCCCGCGGCGATGGTGTCGGCAATCGCCGTGCCGAATTTCTTGCGAGCCCGCAAGCGTTCGCAGGCCGTGCGGGTGCTGGAAGATCTGCGAATGCTCGATGCGGCCATCGACCAATATGCCATTGAGCACAACAAAGGATCAGGGACGCCTGTTCCGTTCTCCGACCTCCAGGCGTTCCTCAAGCAGGGCAGCGTTCTCTACAAGTCCGACAACAAAGATCTTCTCGGCAATTCCTACAACGGCGGTGAACCCTACAAGGTGGACAGCGTTCCGAAGGTCAACCCGGCGACGTTTAACGCGCTTTCGGATGTCGCCCCGCCAGCGTTCTGGTCGCCGTTCAGGTAACGGCGGGGTCGCTGCGCGGAGCGGGCGTCAACGGGTGCGCTGCCAGTCCGCGTTTCCGCCACATGAAGTAGATCGCGGGGTAGACGACCAGTTCCATGATCGTCGAGGTCATCACCCCGCCGATCATCGGCGTGGCGATGCGTTTCATGACATCGGCGCCGGCGCCGTGGCTCCAGAGGATTGGGACCAACCCGGCAACGATCACAGTAGCGGTCATCGCCTTGGGGCGCACGCGTTTGACCGCGCCGTGGTAGATGGCGTCGCGCAGGTCGGCGAGCGTTCTTAGCTTGCCGGAATTGCGCCACTCGTCGTAGGCGAGGTCCAGATAGAGCAGCATCACCACGCCCGTCTCGGCGTCGAGCCCCGCCAGCGCGATGATCCCAATCCACACCGCCACGCTCAGGTTATAGCCGAAGAGGTACAGCATCCAGAATGCGCCCACCAGCGAGAACGGCACAGCCAGCAATACGATGGCTGTCTTCACGGCGGACTTTGTATTCAAATAGATGATCAGAACGATAATCAACAGCGTGATCGGGATCACCACTGTCAGCCGTTGCTTGGCCCGCAGCATGTATTCGTACTGGCCGCTCCAAAAAATGTTGTAGCCGCTGGGGAGTTTTAGCGAGCCGTTGGCTACAGCGTCGCGCACGGCCCGTTGCGCCATTTGCACGTACGTGCCGATGTCGATGTTCTTCACGTCCACGTAAATCCACGCGTTGGGTACGGCGGCCTCGCTCTTGATACCCATCGGCGCGCGGACGGTCTTGATGGTGGCAAGCTGGCCCAGCGGAACTTGCGCGCCGGTGGGCGTCGGCACCACGATCTCCTTCAGCGCCTCCAGGTTCTCCCGGTAATCGCGGTCGTAGCGCAGGTTGACGGTGTAGCGCTCCAGCCCTTCCACGGTTGTCGTCAACGGCATCCCGCCGAGGGCCACCTCCAGCACGTCCTGCACATCGGCGACCGAGAGGCCGTAACGGGCGATGCGATCCCGGTCGATGTTGAACTCGATGTAATTGCCGCCCATCACGCGCTCGGCAAAAACGCTGGCCGTGCCGGGGACATTGCGGACGATCGGCTCGATCTGCTCCGCGATGCGCTCCAGTTCGGCCAGATTCGGCCCGGCGACCTTGATTCCCACAGGCGTTTTGATGCCCGTGGCCAGCATGTCGATGCGGGTGCGGATCGGCATCGTCCACGCGTTGTTGAGGCCGGGGAATTGAATGGCGGCGTTCATCGCGGCGCTCAATTCGTCGGGCGTCCGCGCGCGATGCGCAATCACCGCGCCGCTCTTTTCGTCGCGGATGTCCACCGCCGGCCACTCCTTCTCGTCCTTGAGCATGATGGTGGTTTCGACCATGTCGAACGGCGCGGGATCGGTCGCGGTTTCCGCCCGCCCCACTTTTCCAAAAACGCGCTGCACCTCCGGGAACGTGCGGATGATCTTGTCCGTTTGCTGGAGAATCTCGCGCGCTTTTGTGGGGGAAATGCCGGGAAACGTGGTCGGCATGTAAAGCAGATCGCCTTCGTAGAGCGGAGGCATGAATTCGGAGCCGAGATTCTGGAACGGAAACGCTTTCCCAAATGCTTCGGCCCGGGTTTTCCAAACGCCTTCCGGCAGCCGGCTGACGACCAGGTGATTCCAGGGAAAGAACACCCAGCCGACAATCAACACCGCGGCCGTGATAACGATCCAGCGCCACCGAATCACCCAGTCAATGACGGGATGATACAGCCAGACGAGCAGGCGGTTGATGGGGTTCTTTTCCTCCGGAATCATGCGTCCGCGAATGAACCAGCCCATGAGGACCGGCGCGAGCGTGATGGAAAGCAGCGCCGCCGCCGCCATCGAATAGGTCTTGGTAAATGCCAGCGGCTTGAACAGTCGTCCCTCCTGCGCCTGCAACGCGAACACCGGCACAAACGAAATCGTGATGACCAGCAGCGAGTAGAAGAGCGTCGGCCCGACCTCGATACTGGCGTCGCGGATGATGTCCCAGTGCGGTTTTTTGCCGCCGTCATGCTCGATATGCTTGTGGGCGTTCTCGATCATGATGATGACCGCATCGACCATCGCGCCGATAGCGATCGCAATGCCACCCAGCGACATGATGTTCGAGCTGATCCCCTGGCCGTACATCACCATGAACGACACCAGCACCGCCACCGGCAGCACGATAATCGCCACCATCGCGCTGCGGAAATGCAGCAGGAAGAGCACGCACACCAGGGCGACCACCAGGCTCTCCTCCACCAGTTTTTCCTCCAGCGTTTTCACAGCGCGCCCAATGAGCGCGGTGCGATCGTATGCCACTGTGTAAGTGACGTCGGGCGGCAGCCCCTTCATCGCTTCATCCAGGCGCTTTTTCACGTCCTCGATCACCTGGCGCGCGTTGGCTCCGTAGCGCACCACCACGATGCCGCCCACCGTCTCGCCTTCGCCGTTGAGTTCCGCGATCCCCCGGCGCATCTCCGGCCCGAGCTGGATGTTCGCCACGTCGCCCAGCAGAATCGGCGCGCCTCCGGCTCCCAGACCCACCGCGACCTTGCGCAGATCGTCGATTTTCTCGATGTACCCGCGTACGCGCAGGATAAACTCCTGTTCGGCCATTTCGATGGAGCGCCCGCCCACCTCGCCGTTGCTCCGCTCGATGGCCTTGCCGACATCGGCGATGGAGATGTTATAGGCGCGCAGCTTGGTCGGATCGACCGTGACTTGGTACTGCTTCACGAAGCCGCCGACCGACGCCACCTCGGAGACGCCCTCCACGGATGTGAGTTGGTATTTGAGATACCAGTCCTGGATCGAACGCAGTTCCGCCAGGTTGCGCTCCTTGGAATTGAGCGAATAGATAAACGCCCAGCCGACGCCCGTGGCGTCCGGGCCGAGCGTGGGCGTGACGTTCTTCGGCAGCCGCGCGGAGAGCGAGCTGAGGTATTCGAGCACGCGGCTTCGCGCCCAGTACGGGTCCGTGCCGTCGGCGAAAATGACGTAGACGAACGAAAAGCCGTAGAAGGAATAGCCGCGCACGGTCTTCGCACCGGGCACCGAGAGCATCTTCGTGGTGATGGGGTAGGTCACCTGATCCTGCACGATCTGCGGCGCCTGCCCCGGCCATTCGGTATAGACGATAACCTGCGTGTCGGAGAGATCGGGGATGGCGTCGAGCGGGATGTTGCGCAGCGCATAAAGGCCGCCGAGCACCAGCGCCAGCGTCGCCAGCACGACAAGGAACTTGTTTTTGAGGGAGAAATCGATGACGGCGCGCAACATGGGGAATGGTTAATGGTTGGGCGCGGCACTTTCAGCGCCAACGGCGCAGCCACGATGCAGCCATGGGTAAAGCCCTAGTAGGCTGTAACAGTGACCAGTTCGGATCGCTAGACGATGGCAAAGCGCGAAAGATCGGGAGGGACTCGGCAGTCGCGTCAGCGTCTTGGAGTGCGGGTAGTCCTCTACCGCTTTGGCAGTGCGCCTGGCTACGTCTGGCGTCAACTCCAAGGGCAACATCCTCTGTCGGAGAGATGCGGAAAG